>Ga0256404_1011425_pt1 | contig 11897 bp, 4 predicted proteins | sample RumenRJG_01DNA_FD_185990 | JGI IMG/M metagenome (GOLD analysis project Ga0256404, IMG submission 185990) | Bovine rumen microbial communities from Lethbridge, Alberta, Canada - RJG_01 | ecosystem: Host-associated > Mammals > Digestive system > Stomach > Rumen | place: Canada: Alberta | collected... | reverse complement strand
ACGGCAGTGGCGGTGACTACGGCGGTGGCTACTTGCGAGGGATAGTAGTTGTGCTTGACCGCTATCACGGCCACGTTGTAGTCGCCCTTGTCGAGCGCGACGGTGCCGGTGGTGCTTGCCGAGGCTGTGGTGGGCGTGCTGCCGTCGAGCGTGTAGTAGAAGGTGACGCCGTCGAGGGCGCACTTGAAGTCGACACTGCTTGTGCCGGCTTCGATCTCGGGCAGTGGCACCGAGTCGGGGACGGCAGTCACGGCTATGCGCTTCACATAGCCGCTGGCGGTGGCCACGAGCGTGTCGGTGAGCACGGGGGCCGGGTCCATCCACAGGGTGTAGCCGCCATCGATGGCAAAGGCCTGCTTGCCGCTGGCCATGGTCCACGTGAGGCCGTCGTTGCGGTAGAGGGCGCAGTCGTGCTTGATCGAGTCGCTGCGGCTGTTGGTGTCGAAGTACACCACACTCATTGCGGCAGCCTGGGCGCCGGGCTCGTCGGCAAAGGTCTTGAGCATGGGATACTTGCCAGGCTCGAAGCTCCAGTAGGCCGTGTCGAGGCCGTCGAGCGGCTTGCCGCTGGTGAGGCTGGCTGTGGTCAAGCCGCTGGCGCCGGCGTAGTCGCCTTCCTGGCAGGCCAGGTGGGTAGAGAGCTGGGCGTCGTAGTAGGTGCTTGCGAGTTTGCCCTTGTGGTAGAGTTTGCCCACGATGTTGCCTATGGTGTTGGCCTTGTCGCTGTTGGCATAGTCGACGATGCCCACGTTCACAGCCTTGGAGACCATGGTGGCGCTGTCGGCGCTGTTGTACCAGGCCATGATGCCGCCGGCATACTTGGGGGCGTAGACGTGGCCGGCATTGAGCACGTTGCGCACAGTGCCGAAGTTGGTGTGCACCACGCCGCCAGCAGTGTTGGTCTTGCTGGCGGCATACTTGCCGTTGATGACGCGTGCGGCGATGTCGCCAGTGTTCTCGCAGTTCTCCACCAGGCCGCGGTTGTTGCCCACGATGCCTGCGGCATACTGGTAGCCGGCGGTGATGCTGCCGCCGTTGTAGCAGTCGCGCACGGTGCTGCCTGCGGCGTTGAAGCTGGTGATGCCGGCCACGGTGCCCGAGTGGCCTATCACGGTGGCGAGGGTGCGGCAGTTGATGATGTCGCCGCCGAAGTTGTAGCCCACCACGGCTGCCGAGCGCGAGTAGAACTCAAAGTAGCAGTCGCTGGCCAGGCGCAGGTTCTTGACCACGCCGCCAGCCTTGAGGCTGTTGACAAAGCCGCAGTCGGTGGTGGTGGCGCTCAGGGTGTTGCCTTGGGCCGTGCAGGAAATGTAGCGCACGTTGTGTATCGTGTGGCCGGCTCCGTCGAGGATGCCCCCGAAGGCGTAGTCGCTGGCTGTGCCGGTGTAGCCTATGCCCTTGAAGTCGGGGTCTTGCTCCATGTCGATGTCGTTGGTAATAAGGAAGTGGGTGCCGGCAAACGACATCTTGTTGGCCTCGGTGGCCTTGCTCAGCTTCACCAGGTCGGCCTTGGTCTTTAGCAAGAAGGGGCTCTGGGCCGTGCCCTGGCCCTCAAACTGGCTTGCCGGGGCGAGCTTCACGATGCAATACTTGCTGGCTGTGCCGCTGGCGGCCACGATGGTGTCGGTGGCAAAGGCGCCGTTGAGCACAAAGTTGCTGCCACCCTGCTCGATGGTAAGGCCGTGGCCCTCGGTGGCTTTCTGGCCGCCCATGAGCACGCTCCACTTCACGCTGTGGGCTGTGGAGCCGGTGAAGTTCTGGGCAATGTTCTCGACCGACTGTGTGGTGTCGGTGAGCTGGAAGGCTGCCGTCGACACATAGGAGGCTGCCGTGCCGGCGATGCTCTTGAGGGCCGGGTACTGGCCGGCGGCGAAGGTCCACACGCTGTCGCTGTAGCCGGCCATGCCCGTGGCCGCTGTCATATCGGCGGTCCACAAGGCACCGTTCTTGCTCTTGACGAGCGGCAGCAACTGCCGGTCGTAGTAGCAGTTGTTGAGCTCGGGCAGCGAGCCGCCGCTCTGCTCATACAGGTAGCCCACATAGGGCATGTAGGCCTTGGTCGAGGTCGAGGCGCTCATGCCGGTCACGTAGCAGCGGTTGAGGGTGCAGTGGTCGGGGAAGGTCTTCACAGTGGGCAGGTTCACGATGTAGCCTATGATTGAACCCGTCTGGCTGTTGCCCATGCGTATCTCGCCGGCAAAGTAGCTGTCGTTGATGACCGTGGCGATGGCTCCGCCCACGAGGCCGCCCACAGCGCACTGGTAGATGTTGGTGCTCGTGGCACCTATCTGGGCCATCGAGAAGCAGCGGCTCAGGGTGTTGTTGCTCGTGGTGCCCACCAGGCCGCCGGCATACTGGCCGGCGTGGGTGACGATGACGTTGCCCGAGAAGTAGCTGTCGCTCAGCGAGCCACCGCGCTCGCTGGTCATCTGCCCGATGAGGCCGCCCACGGGGCTCTCGGTGCGCGTTGCCGTGATCGACACCGTGGTGCCGGTGGCGCTCAAGAAGGATACCGGGTCGCGGTCGACGCCAAACACGCCGCCGCACTGTGCCTCGGCGCTCACGTTGCCCTGGAACGAGACCTTGCGAGCGCGTGCGCCATAGCCGGCCACGCCGCCGGTGGAGAACTGCCCCTTGATGTTGCCGCCGGTCACAGCCACGTTCTCCATCGTGCCCAGGCACTTGCCGGCTACCGAGCCGGTGAAGTAGTAGCGCGACGTGACAGTGGGGTTGGACAGCCTGATGTTTTTGAGCGAGCCCGTGGTGTCGACCATGCCGAAGAGTCCTGCATAGCCCAGCTGGCCGCCATCGATGGTGAGGTTGTTGATATAGTAGTTGCCGCCGTCGTAGTTGCCGGCAAAGCGGAAGAGATCGTCATTGCCGCCTATGGGCTGGAAGAGATAGCCCTTGGCGTTGATGGCTTTGGTCTGCTTGAAGTAGCGGCCGGCAAAGGCCTGGAAATAGGTGCCTGTGGAATCGGTGGTAGTGGCGCAGTTCACGCTGTCGCTCAAGGCGATGAGGTCGGCCATGTTCTCGATGAGCCAGGGGTCGGCCTGGGTGCCGCTGCCCTTGAAGCCGGCTTGTGACTGTGCCGGCGGGTAGCTCGGTGTGAAGGGCAATGCAATCTCGCAGCTCTGGTAGTAGTGCAGCCAGTACTTGCCGTTGCTTGTGGCCACGGCGCTGCCGCCCCAAGCGAGCTTGCCGCCGCGGCTGTCGCCCTTGACGGGGCTGTAGCGGTAGATGGCCTTGGTGGCGGGGTCGTACTTGTAGTAGTAGAATGCGCCATAGTTGGAGTTGGAAAACAGGAGCTGCGGCATCAGGCAGATGCTTGAGTCGCCGTTGAGCCCTATGTTGTACTTGTAGCCGCCTCCCAGGAAGTTGTACACCTCGAGACGGTTGGTGGCCGTCTGCTCGACATAGACTGGCGCGGTGGTTGTGGTCACGGCTCCCAGCGAGTCGAGCTCGTTGAGGGTCATGGTGGTGTTGGGGGCCTTGTAGAGGCTGCTCTCGATGATACCGTTGAGCACATAGCCCTTGTATTTGCCGCTGGTGATGAGCAGCGTCCAGTGGTCGAGCGTGAGCACGCCCTCGGCGATGGTGCCGGTCACGGCTGTTACCGTGTCGATGCTGTTCAGGTCGTCGTTCACACGCACCAGGTCGCAGGGCCCGAAGCTGGGGCTGTTGTAGGCCGCTTGCCGCGGCAGGGTGACCGCGCCGGTGCTGGTGTCGACAGTGCCCTTCACGGTGCTGCCATAGCCGCCAAAGCTGCCTATGGCGAGCCGGGTGTCGCTGAGCGAGAGTGTGACTGCACTGGCCTTGCTGAAGGTGGCGCCTGCCGTGTAGTCAAATTGCAGCGCCGTGGCGGGCAGGGTGCCCACGGCCTTGTGCGGGGCTCGCACTGGCGCCTTGCGGGGCTGGGCCTCCACAGCCTTGCACGGCATGAGGCTCACCTGCATCGCGGGCGTGCCGGCTGCGTGCACCTGCGGGCTACACTTGCTGCCGGCAACAGTCTTGACAGCGGTCTTGGCAGCCGCCACGTCGCAGAGCGGGCGTGCTCCTGCCGCCCCGGTGCTTGCCGCGAGGCTCAGGCATGCAAAAACTGCTGTGAAAAGAAAAAAGTAGATTTTTTTCATGATTGTGAGAGATATTAAGAAAATACTGAAGTTATGGTGCAAATTTAATGTTTTTATTGGAGAAATACTATAGATGTGAAATTTTTTTTATGTGCATGAAAATTACACTGCTGCACCGCGGGAGCTTTGCAACTCAGTTGCAGGGCGAGTGTGCTACCTTTGCACCAGAAAAACATAGACGACATGAAAATGGAAAAAGAAAACAAAGTGAAGCTGGCACGCATCGTGCTATCGGCTGTGTTGCTGGCCGCGGCCTGGGCTCTGGAGCGGTGCACGGCACTGCCCATGTGGCAGCTGCTGCTCGTGTACATGGTGCCCTACTTGGTGGCCGGCTACGACGTGTTGCTGGAATCGGGCGAGAACATTGCCCACGGCGAGGTCTTCGACGAGGACTTTCTCATGGCTGTGGCCACGATGGGGGCCCTGGCCATTGGTTTCCTGCCCGGGGCCGAGAACCAGTTTCCCGAGGCAGTGTTTGTGATGATATTCTTCCAGGTGGGTGAGCTCTTTGAAGACATTGCCGAGGGGCGCAGCCGCCGCTCGATAGCCCAGCTCATGGACTTGCGTCCCGACACGGCCCACGTGGTGCGTTCGGGCCGGGAGCTCACGGTGGCTCCTGGCGAGGTGCAGGTGGGCGAGACGCTGGTGGTGAAGCCTGGCGAGAAGGTGCCTGTCGACGGCGTGGTGCTTGAGGGCCGCTCAAGCCTCGACACGGTGGCGCTCACGGGCGAGAGCGTGCCGCGCGGTGTGGCCGAGGGCGACACGGTGGTGTCGGGGTGCGTCAACCTCACGGGAGTGCTCAAGGTGCGTGCCGCCAAGGCCTATGGCGAGTCGACGGCCAGCAAGATACTCGAGCTGGTGGAAAACGCCAGCTCCCACAAGTCGCACAGCGAGAGCTTCATCGCCCGTTTTGCGAGGGTCTACACGCCGGTGGTGGTGGGCCTCGCCCTGCTGCTGGCCGTGGTGCCGTCGGTTGTGACGGGGCAGTGGGCCACGTGGGTGTACCGCGGGCTCGTGTTTCTGGTGGTGTCGTGCCCTTGCGCCCTGGTCATCTCGGTGCCGCTCACGTTTTTCAGCGGCATTGGCGGGGCTTCGCGCCTGGGCGTGCTGGTGAAGGGGGCCAACTATCTTGAGGCCCTGGCCCGTGTGGGCATTGTGGTGTTTGACAAGACGGGCACCTTGACCAAGGGCACCTTTGAGGTCACTGCCGTGCATCCCGACAAGATCGACGAGCGGCAGCTGCTGCACCTGGCGGCCCATGTGGAGCGCTACAGCAACCACCCCATAGCCCTGTCGCTGCGCAATGCCTATCCCGACGAGGCCGACGGGTGCAAGGTAGACGATGTGCAGGAAATGCCTGGCTTGGGTGTGCATGCCATGGTCAACGGCGAGACGGTGAATGTGGGCAACGAGAAGCTCATGGCCTCGCTGGGCATCGAGGTGTGCCATTGCGACAAGTGCAAGAGCGGCGCCGGCACGGTGATACACGTGGCCATAGGCAACCGCTATGCCGGCCACATCGTCATCAGCGACCGTGTGAAAGACGATGCCGCCCTGGCCGTGGCCCGGCTCAAGCAAGCCGGCGTGAAGAAGACGGTGATGCTCACTGGCGACTATGAGCAGGTGGGCGCTGCCGTGGCCCGGCAGCTGGGGCTCGACGAGTATCACGCCCAGCTCATGCCTGCCGACAAGGTGGCCCAGGTGGAGCGCTTGCTGGCTGCCAAGACCGGCCACGACACACTGGCCATGGTGGGCGACGGCATCAACGACGCTCCTGTGCTGGCCCGTGCCGACCTGGGCATCGCCATGGGCGCCATGGGCAGCGATGCCGCCATCGAGGCGGCCGACGTGGTGCTCATGGACGACAAGCCGTCGAAGATTGCCGCCGGCATCCAAGTGGCCAAGCGCACGCTGCGCATTGCCCGCGAGAACGTCGTGTTCTCGATAGGCGTGAAGGCAGTCATCCTGCTGCTTGCCGCGCTGGGCATGGCGGGCATGGCCCTTGCCGTGTTTGGCGACGTGGGCGTGCTCGTGCTTGCTGTGCTCAATGCCACGCGTGCCCTGCACACAGGAGGGCATGCTATGCCAGCCGCTCGTCGTCGTCGAAGAGGCTGAGCTGCTTGCTCAGCGCGAAGCTCTTGCGGTGATAGGGCGTGATGCCGTAGCGGGCAATGGCGGCATAGTGGCCCCGCGTGGGATAGCCCATGTTGTGCTCCCAGCCGTATTGCGGATACTCCTGTGCAATCTTGCGCATGTACTCGTCGCGGTGCGTCTTGGCCAGTATCGAGGCTGCCGCTATGGGCATCATCTTGCCGTCGCCCTTCACGATGGTCTCGTAGGGGATGTCGCCGTAGGGCTTGAAGCGGTTGCCGTCGACCATGACAAACTCGGGCCGCACCTTGAGCGCGTCGAGGGCGCGGTGCATGGCCAGTATCGAGGCGTTGAGAATGTTGATGCGGTCGATCTCCTCGGGCCACACCCAGGCCACAGCCCAAGCCAGGGCCTGGGCCTCGATCACGGGGCGCAAGGCGTTGCGCTTTTTCTCGCTCAGGCGCTTGCTGTCGTTGATGATGTCGTTGTGGAAGTGGGGCGGCAGTATCACGGCGGCGGCCGTCACAGGGCCCGCCAGCGGTCCGCGGCCCGCCTCGTCGCAGCCCGCCTCGATGCGTCCCTCCACGATGTATCGTTGCAGTTCCATAAAAAATATTCTTGTTGCCGGCAATATTGTCTTAAAGTTTTCGGCACGCCTCCCCTGCAATGGCACTGAAAAAAAAACGGGATGGGTGCTGCGGCGCGGTGGGGGCCACTACTTGTTGCGGGAGATGATGTAGGAGAAGATCGACTTGAAGGCGTCGACCGTGGGGCCGGGCTCGAAGTCGTCGAGCAGCTGGCAGGCCTCTTTCTCCATGCGCTGCATCACGCGGTAGGCGTAGTCGATGCCGCCGCTGGCCTTGGCATAGTCGACCAGGCGGCCTATGTCGCCGTCGGTGAGGGTGGCCTTGTGCACGAGGCGGTTCATCTCGTCGTGCTCGGGCAGCTCCTTGCGGCCCAGGGCGTAGATGAGCGGCAGGGTGATTTTGCCCTCGCGCAGGTCGTTGCCGGTGGGCTTGCCTATGATGGGGTCGTGAAAGTAGTCGAAGGTGTCGTCTTTGATTTGGAAGCACTGGCCCAGCAGCTCGGCATATTTCATGAGCTTGGCCAGGCGCCGGTCGTCGGCGCCGGCTGTGATGCCGCCCACCTCGACGCAGCTCACAAAGAGCGAGGCCGTCTTGCGGCGTATGATGGTCATGTAGGCCTGCTCGGTGATCTCGTGGTTGCGTGCGTTGTCGATTTGGTCGATTTCGCCCATCGAGAGGTTGGCGCCCATGTTGGAGAGCGAGTTGAGCACGCGGTACTCGTGGGTTTGCTCGGCACACTTCAGGGCGCCGGCCACAAAGTAGTCGCCCACGAGCACGGCCACGTGGTTGTCCCACACGCTGTTGATGGTGGGCACGCCGCGTCGCTCCGAGCTCACGTCGATGACGTCGTCGTGAATGAGCGAGGCGTTGTGCAGCAGCTCGATGGCAGCACCGGCATAGAGCACCTTGTCGTTGACACCGCCAAAGAGCTTGCCGCTGAGCAAGACCAGGATGGGGCGTATCTGCTTGCCCTTGGTGCGCAGATATTCTTTCACAATGTGGTCGGTGAGGGCGCTGTTGCTGTGCAGCGTGTGCGCGATGATTGCATTGAGTTGAGCCAGCTCGGGCTTGATAGTCTCTTGTATTTGGTCGAGTGTTGCCATGCGCCTGCAAAAGTAGCAATAATTCTTCATCTAAGCCGATAAAAACAATCTAAATTATTTGTAATAACCTCAAAAAGGAGCCGATGTGGACTGGCAGTGCGCAACTCGGCGATAATGGACGGCATTAAATTTTGTATTGCCGAGCAGTTAGACTAACTTTGCCGTAACTTAACACCACCACTATGGAACAAAAGCGACTATTCCTGCTCGATGCCTATGCGTTGATATTCCGTGCCTACTATGCGCTACTGCGCAACCCGCGGTTCACGAGCACAGGCATCAACACCTCGGCCATCTTCGGCTTTGTCAACACCTTGCAAGAGCTGCTCAAGCATCAGTCGCCGAGCCACATCGCCGTGTGCTTCGACCCTGGGGGCAAGACCTTCAGGCACGAAGCCTATGCGCAGTACAAGGCCAACCGCAGCGCCACGCCCGAGGGTATACTGGTGGCTGTGCCCTACATCAAGGAGATACTCAAGGCCTATAATATAAAGGTGCTGCAGGTCGACGGCTATGAGGCCGACGACGTGATAGGCTCGATGACCAAGCTGGCCTATGCCCACGGCTTCGACACCTATATGGTGACGGGCGACAAGGACCTGGGGCAGCTGGTGAACGACCGCACCCGCATCTTCCACCCCGGCAAGAACGAGGTGCTGGGCGTGAAGGAAATCGACGAGCTCTATGGCTTGCAAAGCCCTGTGCAGGTCATCGACCTGCTGGGGCTGATGGGCGACACGGCCGACAACATACCGGGCTGCCCGGGCGTGGGCCCCAAGACGGCCGAGAAGCTCATACAGCAATACGGCAGCATCGAGAACCTGCTCGAGCACACCGGCGAGCTCAAGGGCAGCCTCAAGAAAAAGATCGAAGACAACCGGGAGCAGATTGTGTTTTCCAAGTTTCTGGCCACCATCAAGACCGATGTGCCGCTCGACTGGGACGAGGAGGCCTTGCGGCGTGTGCCGGTCGACTATGTGGCACTGCGCAAGGTGTTTGCCGAGCTGGAATTCAAGACGCTGACCACGCGCATCATCGACCACGGCGAGGCCAACGTGGGGCTCGATGGGGTGCCGCTGCCCGCTGCCCCGGCCGGGAGCCAGCCCTCGCTCTTCGGCAGCGAGGCGCCCGCGCCGGTCGAGGTCACGCCGGCAGCCACCATCAAGTCGCACGAGCACGACTACCGGCTCATCGCCGACCTCGACGAGGCCAGGGCCTATGTGGCCGGGCTCATGCAGGGGCAGGGCGACATAGGGTTGCACATCGTGGCCCAGGGCCAGGAGGCCATGAGGGCGCACATCCTGGGCTTTGCCCTGTGTGGCGAGCGCTACCATGCGGCCTACTTGCCGCTCGACGACTTCGGGTGGATGATCGACGTGGTGAGGCCCCTGCTCTCGGGCAGCCGCCGCCTGGTGAGCAACGACGTGAAGCGCGACATGGTGATGCTGCATGCCCACGGCGTGGCCTGGAGCGCCCCCTACTACGACACGGGCGTGGCCCACTACCTGCTGCAGCCCGAGCGCAATCACGACACGGCCAGCATTGCCGCCACGCTCGTTGGCTATGCCGCCATGAGCCCCGACGACTACCTGGGGCCCAAGGGGCGCGGCCAGAAGCAGCTGAGCCAGCTCAAGCCCGAGAAGCTCTCGCAGGTGGCCTGCGAGCTGGCCGACCTGTGCCTGTGGCTGCCCCCGGTGCTCGACCGGCAGCTCGACCACGAGGGCATGACCCACTTGCTCACCGATATTGAGCAACCCCTGGTCGAGGTGCTGGCCTCGATGGAGATGACCGGCGCCCGCGTCGACGTGAAAGCCCTGAACGACTACTCGGTGAAGCTCACCGCCCAGGTCGAGCGCCTCGAGCAGGAGTGCTATGACCTGGCTGGCGAGCACTTCAACACGGCCTCGCCCTCGCAGGTGGGTGTGATCCTCTTCGACAAGCTGCATCTCGACGACAAGGCCAAGAAGACCAAGTCGGGGCAGTATTCCACCACCGAGGAGATACTCGTGCGCCTGCGCGACAGGCACCCGCTGGTGTCGAAGATACTGGAGCTGCGCGGCATCAGGAAGCTGCTCTCGACCTACGTCAACGCCCTGCCCGAGCTCATCAACCCCCGCACGGGCCGCATCCACACCACCTACAACCAGACGGTGACCGCCACGGGCCGGCTCTCGTCGACCAACCCCAACTTGCAGAATATACCCGTGCGCACCGACGAGGGCAAGGAAATACGCAAGGCGTTTATCCCCAGCGACGGCAACGTGTTTTTCAGTGCCGACTACTCGCAAATCGAGCTGCGCCTGGTGGCCGACTTCAGCCACGACGCCACCATGCTCGACGCCTTCAAGCACGGGCAAGACATACACGCCATCACGGCCTCCAAGATCTACCACGAGCCGCTCGAGAGCGTCACCCCCGAGCAGCGCCGCAAGGCCAAGACGGCCAACTTCGGCATCCTCTACGGCATCTCGGCCTTCGGGCTGGCCCAGCGCCTCGACATACCGCGCAGCGAGGCCAAGGAGCTCATCGACGGCTACTATGCCACCTTCCCCCAGGTGCGGGCCTACATCGACCGCACGGTGGCCCAGGCCAAGGAGAAGGGCTATGTGACCACGCTCTACGGCCGGCGGCGCATGTTGCCCGACATCAACTCGCGCAACGCCGTGGTGCGCCAGTTCAGCGAGCGCAACGCCGTGAACGCGCCCATACAGGGCACTGCGGCCGACATCATCAAGATTGCCATGGTGGCCATCTACCGCCGCTTCAAGCTCGAGGGCCTGAAGTCGAAGATGATATTGCAGGTGCACGACGAGTTGAACTTCGACGTCGTGCCCGGCGAGCTCGAGACGGTGCAGCGCATCGTGGTCGATGAGATGGAAAATGCCTATCATGGCGATGTGCGCCTCACGGCCAGCCACGGTGTGGCCGGCAACTGGCTTGACGCGCATTGATGCACCAGCGCCGCCCTGCCGTGGCACTGCAGTGAGCAAGCCTGAGTGTGCACAATAGTGCCGCAACTGCAGCGTTGGCAACCTGTGGAGAGATGCGTGACGATTGCGGGATGCTGTTGATTGCCAGCACGATAATGTGGAACGCAATGAGCAGTGTTTAGCAATAGTTGAGTTTTATAAGAATTTAATATTTTCGCTCTTTGAAATTTTGCCACAAATCTTTAATTTTGCACTCGCTTAAAAGAGCGCTAATTTTTGTTAATTTTGAAGGTGCAACAGCTTTTTGAGTAGCGTTAAGGCTTGAAAAACAGCGCGTTTCATTTTTAACGGTCAGAGACCATATTCCACTACAACAAGGATTAAGACCTTATTTACTAAGACAATCGAGTTAGGATATAATCTGTCAGAGACCATATTCCACTACAACAAGGATTAAGACAAGTCTACTAATTTCATTTGCGTTTTGTTGAAATTGTCAGAGACCATATTCCACTACAACAAGGATTAAGACTGTTGCCACTTGTCTAACTTGTTTGCTATCTTTGTGTCAGAGACCATATTCCACTACAACAAGGATTAAGACCTATGCAGCTTATACTAATTATTAGAAAAAAAATAAAGTCAGAGACCATATTCCACTACAACAAGGATTAAGACTCGATGGGCGAATCACCAAAATTATTAAGTGTATTGTCAGAGACCATATTCCACTACAACAAGGATTAAGACTTTGAAAGGATGCCAGTCACAATTTCACCAGTTTCTTTGTCAGAGAGCATATTCCACTACAACAAGGATTGGGGGCTGCGTCGTAAGCATCAATTACGACGCAGCCCCCCTTGCCGTGCCCGCCACCATGTTTAGGCGAGCCCTGCCGTGGTTCAGTACATTATATAGCGTAGAGGAAATCGTTTCTCATGGCGCAGGGGCAAAAAAACAACGGGAGGCAGCCTTGCTGTGAGGCTGTCCTCCCGTTGTGGTAGTGATGGGTGCGGGCTGTGGCGCCGCTATTTCACCACCCGGGCCGGGTCG
>Ga0256404_1011424_pt1 | contig 11898 bp, 13 predicted proteins | sample RumenRJG_01DNA_FD_185990 | JGI IMG/M metagenome (GOLD analysis project Ga0256404, IMG submission 185990) | Bovine rumen microbial communities from Lethbridge, Alberta, Canada - RJG_01 | ecosystem: Host-associated > Mammals > Digestive system > Stomach > Rumen | place: Canada: Alberta | collected... | reverse complement strand
CTGCTATCATATCCTATGACAACAGAAGGACACAAATCTTCTTTATGTATGCCCCCGTGGGATTTCATATTTTCGCTCACAAGGCTTTGGTCTGCATCCTTGCTACCCTTCAGAAGATACTCCGCCAGCCCCTGGCTTGCCTTTGCCACCACATAAACGTTCATCCGATTGGTTCCCGCGCCTATTACTCCGCGCAGTCCCCCGGTTCCAAAAGCCAAATCTCGATAAAAGGCATCCTCTGCCTCCGCCTCATCCATAGCCTCCAACTCACTATGCAATTCCTTATCAGTGACCTTATTCAGCCACCGCTTGTACTCTTCTTTATAGCCCATTACCTTAGTGCCTCCGGCAGATTTCTCTTCTTTGCACTCATCTCTTTTACATCCACACGAAGGACAGAGACTATAGACACCATCCGCTCATCAAACCTATTCTCTTCTTCCCCGGTCTGGGTTTTCATGATACTTACCAGCCCGTGAATACGGTCATCCGTCTCTTCCAAAACTCTAATCTTCCCGGACCCCATAATACTTTCATAAGCCATCCCATTACGACAGGGCATGGGCCCGGAAAAGGGCATCACATTGCATTCCATACCAAAAGCGCAATTCGTATTCTTTGCAATAACCTCCAACAAATGCGCCTTCCTCGAAGTATGCAGATACAACACCAGATGCCCATCTGCCTCATCCCATTCGTATCCGTAATTCAGCATCACCACATAAGGCACATCCTCCGCCGACACCCCTAAGTGCAGATACTTGCAAGCATCCAGAATCCGCTCTATATCCTTCTTCTCAGTAATCTCATTCTCCCTCTTAGTCATCTATGTATCTCTCCGGTTTTCCATATACTTTAACTATGCGCTAAAAAGCTCAATATTGGAGTTTTTCTCTCTTTCACTCCATTTTACTACTTCCGCATCATAATTCATTAACGCCTCTTCAACGCCTTTGGCAATTTTATCACTGTCATTTAATAAAACTATCAGCTTACTATCGTCCTGTCTGAAGAGTTTTGTATCTTGCCATGCGAAAAGAATATTACTGGTGTTACTCTTATTAGGGCTATTCATTATACGACACAACCTCTCCGGCTGACGTTTGCTTCTTTGAAATAAAAACTCATATTTATGCGAGAATCCCGATGTCCCTGTAAACTGAACATTCTCCGAATAATAGATTTCCTTTTTGCTAAAGAATTTCTGAATATCATCAACAAAATCAGATCCAGAACGATTATGCGCGGTCATAAATAAATCATCGATCTTCATTATAGCCTGCATATATAAGTGTTTCTTCATAGGAAAAGTCTTAATATCAGCACTTGTCTCTAACGACTTTCCATTTAGGTTAACACCATATTGAGCGACAATACTGTTTAATGTTTTTTTTCGCTTCGAATTCAACTGATATCCTGTCATCTCAAGATTATTAATTGTAAATCCATCATCAGTAAAGAAAATCTTGTCTCCATCCATGCGAACGTAAAACTGAATATAATCATTATTACTGTCTAAAAAAGGGGTCGATACCTCATAATACTGCCCAATCTTCTCAAATCGGATTTCTTTATTTAACCAATGTGTATAACTATCTATTAAATCTTTAATCTCCACAATAATATCCCCCTCACTGAATCCACTATGTCAGTTCACATTGATAGTACACCTTTGGCTTTTCTATAACATTAAACTTGTCAAGAAACAGTAATGTATTATTCTCAAATTCTTCACTTTCGATATTCTCTGCCGGAAAAGCCAATCTCGTGCCATACTCTTCAGAATATACGTGCCAATGTGAACCTTCAATCATTTTTCCATCTGGATTAAAATGTCTGTTGCTTGGCTCAACATGTAACTCCAGCAATGGAATCCCATTCTTTGCAATATGAGCTCCGATATTATATTTTAGGCTATTAATACTTCCTCTGAATATGCTGACCTTAAATAGACTTTCATCAGTCACGGAAGCCACCTCAAATTCTTCCTTCGTTCCCTTTTCAGGAAATGTAACACTATCTACCAAAGATTTCTTTATCATCTTTAAAAGAGCATCTATATCCTGCTGACTAATCTGTGCCATTCTATTCATCTCCCTGAAATAATATAATCCTCAAACTAATTATAACATCCAGAGTTCGTCCTGTCGAACGTCAGTTTGTATGAAAATAACTTCTCATAGCTCGAGCTTTCTTATACAGTATTACATATTATGCCATAAATAACAATCATGGCTTTCCCTATAAATAACATCTAATCAAAGCATATTCTCTGCCTTACTCTTCCTCCCGGTCCATCCCATACCTCTGGCCCACTGCCTCAGATTCTCTTTCTCTTCCAAGTCCTCCGGCCTCTTACTATTAACCGTCCTCAAAAACTCAAAATACCCATGAAGACCACCCACATCATCCATCACATTAATCCCATCTGCCATCACGCAAACCGGTTCCATATCCAACACAACCTTCTGCAGCTTCTCAATCAAATCCGGCGAGACCTTATCCCCCTTAGAATCAATAAAATCATTTCCGAACCTATCCACGGCCTTATAAGAATCCAGGCAGATAATCCTCACACACCAATCATCACCATAATCATAGTTGTAATACAGCTCCTCCGCAAAAGGAATAACCTCGGGATTCCCGCCGGACATATAATCGTCAAGATACATCTCCAGCCTGTTAACCATCTCCCCTTGCTCCTCCAAAACCTTTAAAGGATCCTCCTTATAAAACTTCCTTACCCTGTCCGCGTTCCCAAATTGGATTGCACTCTCAATATTTAAAATATTCGAACGCAGATCTATCAGCTCCTGCATATCCCCCAAAATAGCATTGTAATCCTTAGGCATATTAACCCTTATACCTTCATAATATGAGCGCACTTCTTCTATCCCCGCCTCCTGTGCCTCCTTCCACCGACGGTCAATAAGGCTTCCTTTCCCATATCCACTCGCCTTGAAAATTTCGAATACAGGCAACCCATCTATTACCGTATTAAAATCATCCTCAAGAATGATCATATCGCTTAAATCTCTTATGGTCATCCCGGGATCATCCAGCTCGTTCTTTACCCACTTCTTAATCTTCTTAATATTTTCTATATTCCTGATAAATGAATTCTCCACAGAATAATCATAATACCCGGGAACATACTTCGACTTTAACCAACTCTTAAAACTCTTCCCTTCATTATAGTCATCATCCCAAAAACGGTCATTCATCTCTGACCCCGACACTTTGAATAAAGAACCACAATATTTAAAATACTCCTTGAGATTTTTCTTATTTGTTATCTTGTCAAAATCATCCTGCGACAAGCTAAAATGATGCAAATGACTGTTCTGCCATCCAAAAAGCTTCTGGATCATGTAATGCATGGCATGAAGGTTCATTTCACGATTAACTAATACTTCACGTATAATCCCCTTCTCTGCCTTTGCCAGTTTGAGAAATTCTTTTTCCTCCTCCGGCATCATATTAAGCAAATTATCGTTGGTTCTATAGTAATAGGGTGTCACCAGCTCAAACCTAAATTTATATGCATCAGGCACCCTTCTATGATTAATTGGTTCTTTTGTTTCCTCTTTCTGATTTTTCTCTGAAAAAAAAATAATGTTGTCGTTCTTACTCAAATCTGCCTCCAATAACTCCTTCCCCTCTAATCCCTTAATAGCCACCTGATTATTTGCCGCCTGTTCCATCCTCTTGCGATAATCATCACTACGCTTTGCATCCAAGCTCTTTGCACCACCATAAGCTCCTCTAGTATACGGAAGATAGGATTGTACATTCTTCTCTGACATACATAATTCTTTAGCAATCTCCCTTACACTCTTCCCGGCATTATGAAGTGCCCCCACCTTCCTGCTGGTCTGACTCTCCCATAAGCCTTCAGTAATAAGCACCCGCCTAACCTTAATCGTGTTTGTGTTCAGATTTTCAACCACTTTCTTTACAGACTTAGTAAGCAAATACACATCAACAATCCTATTATAGAGTTCCTTATCATCCAGTTTATCCATACTACTCATTTCATGTCAACCCTACCTTTTCTGATTACAGAAAGGCGGAGGATTTGTTCCTCCACCTCATATGCTACTGCTTGGCCTCACTCTTTGGCTCCACAATCTTTGCATTATCAATCAGCCAATTAAGAACCTTCTGCTGCTGAACATAGCTCTTAAGGGATTTTTCATCATATTCTTCAAGAAGCTTCTCTTTGCTGGCATACCCATTCTTAATAGCGTATTCGGTCATTGCCTTATTGCATTCCTCCTCTGTCATTGTCAGGTTTTCTTTCTTTTCTATGGCCTCCAATATCATAGTTATTTTTGCTTCTTCTGTAACTTTATTTGTTACTCTTTCTCTATACTGAGTTTCATCAACATTATAAACTTCTTTAATAAAATCCTTAAATGATTTATTAGCCGCTTGCGCATAATCCTGATCGATTAGTAGATACTCAGCCGCCATCTTATCAAGCATACCCTTTGGGAAGCCTGATACAGTATTCTTTTCCATCAGCTTTTCCTTTATACTCAGCTGCAGATACTCTTTTAATATGTCATCCTTCTTCTCTTGAAGTTTCTTTCTTACTTCTTCCTTATACTCCGCAACAGTTTTTGCTGTCTGTGACTTTTTCTGAACATACTCGTCATTAAGTGCAGGAAGGGTTTTCTTATTTATTGATTTTATTATTACAGTAAAATCTACTTTTTGACCGGCTAATGATGCGACAACATAATCTTTTGGATATTCAACTGTAATCTCAAAAGGCAGTCCGGGCTTCTTGCCAACAAGTGCTTTTTCAATTCCTTCAACATATCCTCCGGACCCTACTTCATAGTATTCATATTCATCAGCTTTGCCTTCGATTACAACTCCATCCTTCTTACCAATGGTATTTATTAGAACATAATCGCCTTTTTGAATAACATCCCGGTCAGTAATAACCTCATATTTTGCTTCTTCCTCAAGCCTGGCATTAATCTCACTCTCAACATCCTGGTCTGTTACAGGCGAATTTTTTAATGATTCCACCTCTATTCCCTTGTATTCTCCTAATGTTACATAATCATCCACATTATATGCTTCAACCTTTATTCCACTGCTTTCTTGTGATGCGGAAGTATTATTCGTTCCGCCACATCCGGAAATGATAAAAGTCACAACTATAAATACTACAAATAGATTCTTCTTTAATATACTCATTTTTTATTCTCCGTTTCTTGTCTTCTATTTTTAATGACGTTATAATAATAACAGATGTCGCCTTTAATGTTAATACTACGTATATTCTTATGAAAAGAGAATTATAAGGAGGTAAACCCTATGTCTGATTTAGAAAAAAACAAACTAAATGATGAAGAATTATCATCCGTATCCGGTGGTACAACACACCAGATTCATCAACTTATGAATGCTCTACATGAATATGAAGTAGTACTCCCCGAGACGAAACTTACTGATGAACTGGTATGTACCTACCTAAAGAGCTGTTTCCATATTCATGCTACACTTAATAGAGGTAGTAATACGCCCAACATCTACACCCTTAGAGGTAAAAGAATCTCTCACAAAAAAGTTCTCGAAATTATTAAAAACAATGGTGAGGATTAATTAAAGGTCAAGCGGAATTCCGCTTGACCTTTAACAATCAAATTCACTTCAACTCTTAAATCTCACCTGTTTTAGGTGCCGGTTTCTTACCCTTTAAAACATCCTGAGTAGCAGTCTGCTGGCTGGTTTGAACAGCTGCGTTTGCCGGCTGTGTCCCGGAAGCATGTGCCTCGTTATCGCCTTTAACAAAATTAACTGTGCATCTTCCATCCAGGAAACATACCGTAACTGAATGATTACCCTGTGGTAAAAATTCCATAATGTTACGATCAATTTCGATAATAGTACTACCGTAGAACGCGTCAAAATCTTTCTCATACTCTAATTTTTGCTGTCTACTGGTTCCCTCATCAATATATACCCTATGACTGCCATTTTCAAAGTTTGCAAAACAGTTTTCCGGTTCAAAACTATTCTCAATCCTAATCCTGCAAGGTTCTTCACTTGCTAATGTCCAATTTTCGAAATAACCAGTATAATATGAAGAATCGTTATTTGCAGGGATTAAAATAACATTAAAATCACCATCACCGGTCGAAGCATATTTAACTCTCCATACATCGTAGGTTTTCCCATTTAATTCATACCCATGAACCTCGTGATTACTCGTTTTATAAAACGGCTTAGTTCCGGGAAAAATCTCGTCCGATGATTCCGATAATTCATAGCGGACTCTCATCCCATTCGTCTCCAAATCAACTCCGCCCTTTCGAATGATGTCTCCTTGGGAAACAAAAACAGGATCTGAACTGTCTTCAATGTCATCCAAATTATAGGTTTTAGCAGAGACTGTCGACGAGAACATCATAGCCAGTATAGCAATCAGCGAAACTGACAGGATTCTCTTTTTTCTTGTAACATGCGTTCTTTTCTCATTCATAGCCTTATCCACCTCAATAATAAAAATATAACGTTTGCGGGTCATCTGACCCTATACAATTAAATTATATCCTTCATTTAACCCCATGTCTACTACTTTCCCAAATATTTCATAAAATTTTGTTTTAATTATTAGCATATTGAAAAAATAAATGTCCCCGGAAAATCTCCGGGGACATCATAGCCACACTTATATGCATATAAATTTTTTAAAAATAATTGATACTAAAAATGTTAAGAGTTAATCTTAAACCTCGCCTGTCTTAGGAGCTGTCTTTGTTCCTGTAGCGTTCTTAGCTGCTGCATCTTTGTCTGCTGCCGGAGCTGCATCGCCCTTAAGTTCAACAAGTGCGAAAGGTGAAGCATCTGTAAGCTGAGCTGTTACAACGCCGTTAACAACGCTTGTAACCTTACCTGCTGTGTTATCCCAAACACCATCTTTGAAGTGACGAAGAGCATACTTCTTGCTAGCCTTAACGTCTGAATCAACGATCTTAACTGTTACAGGATTGCTTGAATCAGCCTCATCAGCTGTGATCTGGAATACTCTTATAACCTTCTCTGTTCCAGCCTGTGCATAAAGATGTGTAAGGTATGTGAGCTTCTGCCATACTGTCCAATTCATACCCTTGATTGAGTAATCATCATTTGAAAATGAATAATCAAGGCTGTCGTTATCAACGCTGAAGATCTTGCCATCTCTGATAGCCTTTACAGCCTTCTTCTGAGCAGCGTTAGCTTTCTTGCCGTTAATTGTCATATTACCAGCATTAATTTCGTCGTAAATTGCTGTCCAATCCATATTTGACTCAGTATTCTTATCGTAAGTCTCTGACTTGGCAACTCCTGCCTGGTCCTCAAATCTTACTTTAATAGCTTCACCCTTATCATTACCTGTAACCGAAAGGTTCTCTGCTGCTGATACAGATGCGAAGCATCCTAAAGCTAAAACTGCAGCTGTTGCTACTGCTAAAACTTTCTTTCTCATGTTTATAATCCTCCCTAAAAGAATAAAATTAAGTGTGGCGCGCTGTGTTGCCACAACACTACATTAGAAGCATATGACTCTTTAAATCATTTGTCAATACCTTTTTGAAAAATTTTTTAATTTTTTATTAATTATTTTCTTAAGAGGTCTTAAAATATGCCTTTTTCTGCCGGTTGTGCTTAATCTGCCGGCTTATAAAACCTTTCAATAACAATCTTCTTCATCCCATCCTCATCCGGATAAAATTGCTCTGCCGTATCCTCCCCCTGACTTACAGTCCCGGGAAGATGAGCCACACTGTCGATGTTTAATTTGTAGAATATCAAAGAGGAAACAAGATAAATCATTTCGTTATCATCTATATCCGTAACAAGCCAGTCCGACAAGGCATCCCTTACCTTCATAGGAAAAGTGATATCCTTTTTGGTGTTATCAATGATCTTTTTAAACAGTGCCTTAAGATACTGGCGCTGACGGTCCAGCCTCTTGTCGGAATCTCCAACATACTGACCCCTGTGACGTAGGTACGCATAAGCCTGATCATCCGTTAAAGTAATTGTTTTTCCCACAGCATTAAGCAATGAATCTCCTATACCGTAATTACGGTTCATTATCTCATTATGTTCTTCCCCGGGAATAGCTTCCAGCACTTCTACTTCTACCCCTCCCACGACGTGATTCAGGGGTTTAATGGCATTTAAACTTAAGGAGGCATATCCGTGAATGGGGATATTGCCGAATATTCCCGACACAGCCTTAACCGTTAACTCACAGCTGTCCTCCAGTCCTGTCCCATAAGAATACTGGCGGGTAACCTGAGTTTCGTAATTATTAATAACGCCAAAACCTGGCACGACCAAATCTATCTTTGCCATTGTGTGTCTATTTATCGAAATACAGTCTACACTTTTTTTCTCCGGATCAATAGTAACAAGAAAGAGAGTATCAGCAAGACCTGCTCCTTGCTCATTAGCTTCTCCCAGCTGGGCCACAGTCTTCTGGCTATCATTACCTATCAAAAGAATATTTATCAGCTTATCGTTATATTTGTACTCCTTCCCGTCATAATAAACCTGCTTGGACTCTTCCATAGCCATGCTATCAATGAGGGTACCCGACATATCACGAAGGGAAGCCTCCCCCTTCCCCCTAATCACAAGAAGGGTAACCCCCGCTGCCGCCACCGCCAGCAGCAATACCACAACAATAATAAGGATAATCTTCTTGGGTGTAGACATTCTGGAGAAGAAGCCTTTTTTCTTTGATTCATTATTATTCACATTGTTATTCTCATTGTTATTCTCACTGGTCTTTTCTGTAATCTCTTCTTTATTATCAACAACTGTTTCTTCTTCTGTACTCTTGTTCTCTATGCTCTCGTTTTCCATTTTTCTATTCTCCGTTCTTATAATACTACAGTTTTAATATATCACTTACTGCATCAAGTAAGCTATTGGCCGTAAAATTCGGATAAGCTTCGTTTTCAATTAATGATTCTTCACTTTTCTTATCTTTATATTCATTAATATAGATAGTTTTACATCCTGCTGCCTCCCCGGCTTTAATGTCCCTCCATGAATCACCAATCATCCAGGACTGGCCAAGATTTAAATTATACAGCTCAACGGCTTTGATTTGCGGCATTCACAATCCTACTAGCTTCACTATTAATGAATGTTACAAGTTCATCTAAGACATCTTTTTTTTGAGCTATATATCCATTACTTCCATGATAAATCCCGCTAAAATCCGTTCTTATATCATACCTTGTTGGAATATCTTGTATTGGGTTATCAAACACCTTACCATAAACTACACTAAAGAGTTCATCCGCTTTAATCGGTTCAGTTACTAGGTTGATTATTCTAATATCATTAACAATTGCTGTTTTAATATGATTCCACAGCATTCTAAGGTCGTAAAACTGATACTCATTTCTATGATCTGTAAAAGAAAGAGCATTTATTGGGTATTCCATGAATTCTTTTCTTAATTCAATAAATCTTTTATTATCCTTCCCAATAAAATGAAATAATCCATCCCCCTGAAGAGAATAAAATTCTTCAATATTTAAATCTGTATTAATGCTTCTGTACATCTCAGCATTAAGCATTACTGGGATAAAATAAATCAAATCATGCACAAAATTCTTTTTTAGATTTGCACCAAATAATGCCGGTAATCTTACGATATAATAATCCTCAACATTTGATTTAACCCACTCTTCCAGTAATAATCGATTATAGCCATAATCAGAAAATATCGACGATTTTGGAATATGAGACTCCGTTCGCCCCATCACATCATAAACATCTACTGTGGATATTAAAACTGTTTTTTTGGCATTTATAGCATTTATATTCCTTATGGCTGATTTGATTGATGCTTTATCTTTCTCCGGAAATCTATTGGCCAAAAACTTTGTACCCGGAACCCCAGCATATACTAACAATTCAGGGCGAAGCCCAAAAGCATCCTTTATATTCCCAGAATTAAACTCTCTATCAAATCTATGGCTTTCACTAATATTGCTCCCGACAAATCCGCTATATCCAACTAATACTTCCATATCTATATTCGAAAAAACTAAAACTTCTCAAAAGAATTCCTTAATCTTTTAATATGCTTCAAATAATCAATAATTGTATCCACTATCTTCACTTTAGAATTGTCTGCATCATCGTAGTACTCAACCGGTAGTTCAACAATCCTAGCGTTATTTCGTTCTGCTCTAACAAGCATCTCAATTATTAGAAACCATCCTTTTTCATCTGCCGATTCTCGCAATAGTTTATCCACCACTTTTTTTTTAAAAAACTTAAAACCACACAGTGCATCTGATGCTTTCATTCCCAGAAAAACCTTCAATATAATCAATAACCCATATGACATAATATTTCGATACCACTTTCTTCCATGAGTCACAGACTGCCTATTGAATCTTGACGTATTGACAATATCTACGTTAGGATTGTTCTCAAAGCAAGAAACAACTGTTGATAAATAGCATATATCAACCGCTAGATCAATGTCAATATAGCCCACAATATCTGTATCTATAATACTAACTCCGGATTTAAAAGCTATACCAACTCCTTTTTCCTCCAATCTAAGATAATTAACCTCTGGATACTTCCTGCATAAGCCCTCTGCAATTTCTCTTGTACAATCAGTTGAACCGTTATCGACTACAAGAATTACAAATCTTATTCCCAAATCTTTTATATAGGAATACGCCCTATTTATACCATTTTCCAAACGCTTTTCTTCATTGTATACAGGAAATATAACGCCATACGTCAGCACAACTCCTCACCTCTAAATCTTATCAACTGACCTGACAGTATACTTATGGTTCATAAAGACTGTTTTCAAGACCAACTCTAGATATTTTGTCATTATTGCAACTATTAAGCTCATTCCAAAGAAACTGAAGCATATCACAAGCACGGTACTTGTCCATCCTTCTACCGGTATTCCCTGTAGTCTTATTATTATCGCATAAATGGAAAACCCTGCAGTCATGGCCAGCATTAATACTGTAAAAACAGATGCAAGTTTATATGCAAGATCTGTATAAAGAACAAAGGCATCTATGGCAGTCCTTATCCTATATTGCTTTTCTTTTCTTCGTTTGCTTTCAGACACAGAAGTGTAATGAATATTACTCACATTTAATCCACAGTTTGCATATACTGCTTTTCTATATGGTAAAGTATTACTCATTGAATGTACCCTGTTAATTGCCCGTCTGGACAAGATTCTGAACGCGTCTGTTTGCAGCTTATAGCTACTCTTGGATACATAATTATATATACCATAAAAAATATGGGAACTAATATTTCTGTTCTTGTCCGAAACAGCTGCTACTATATCACTACCCTGTAGACACTGAATATAAATCTTAAGGATAACGTCCAAATCATACGTTATCTCAACAGAATCAAATTCAAACACAAAATCACCTATGGCAATATCTACTCCAGCATTCATAGATAGCTCTAAACCTTGATGTAACCCCATACTAACAAGTGTAATCGACACTCCACCCAAGTTAATTTTTGACTTTATTCTTTCAGGAGTCCCATCAGTTGACCCATCGTCAACAACAATTAATTCATAAAGTTCAAAATGCTCCATTAGAAAATCATTAATAGTATTCAAATATTCAATTAAATCATCTCCATCGTTGTATGTTGTTATTAACCTCATGAGCTGTCACAGGATTACTCGATTATCCTGTCACAGCTTTATTTATATTTCTGTCACTGGGGAGGGGTTTGCACCGGCTCCCCAGTGCCGTTTTTAATGTTCATCTATGCTGAGTATCTCATTATCAGCAACGTATCTGACCATGTGCCCGTCGATTAGACGTTTCTGCTGTTGGTATGCGTACAGCAGGGTCTTCT
>Ga0256404_1011421_pt1 | contig 11904 bp, 11 predicted proteins | sample RumenRJG_01DNA_FD_185990 | JGI IMG/M metagenome (GOLD analysis project Ga0256404, IMG submission 185990) | Bovine rumen microbial communities from Lethbridge, Alberta, Canada - RJG_01 | ecosystem: Host-associated > Mammals > Digestive system > Stomach > Rumen | place: Canada: Alberta | collected... | reverse complement strand
GGTGAAGAGGGAATGTGCTGCACTACGGTTTCATTGAGAAATTCATTGAAGATCTGAGTGAAAAATATCATATTCGGGAGATTGCCTTCGACCGATGGGGCGCGACGCAGATGGTACAGGATCTTGAAGGAATGGGGCTGACCGTTGTGCCTTTCGGACAGGGATATAAGGACATGAGCCCGCCCACCAAGGAGCTTATGAAGCTCACGCTCGAGCAGCGCATTGCTCACGGCGGGCATCCTGTCCTTCGCTGGTGTATGGATAATGTTTTTGTGCGTCAGGACCCGGCCGGCAATATCAAGATGGACAAGGAAAAATCCACGGAACGAATCGATCCGGCTGTTGCGACAGTAATGGCCTTGGACCGGGCAATCCGGCATGAGGGAGAACAGGAATCGGTGTATGACAGCAGGGGAATACTTTTCATATAAGGGGCTTTTGTCGGAACCTGTGGTATGGCATTTTTCGCCTTTTCAGATTGCATAGGTATTTCTACGGGACTATAATTCCCGTAGCAGGAAGGTTCTGTGCAATATATCTGGAGGAGGTAAACTATGCCAGATTCGTTGAATTCCGGAATCCGTCAGGATGCCAATCTTATGAACCTGCAGGCCATTAAGCTTGAGGAAATCCGGCCTGAAGTCAATGATTTATTGCTTGACGGCGAAAAGTATGTGGCCGCATTTAAGACCATTCGTGATCAGGCTGTTTTCACAGACAAGCGGCTGATAGCCATCAATGTGCAGGGAATCACAGGAAAGAAAGTTGCCTATATGTCCTATCCGTACAGCAAGGTTGAGAGCTTTGCGGTTGAGACGGCGGGCATGCTGGATATTGATAGTGAACTGACCTTGAAGATGATTGGTGGTGCTGCAATTCAGCTCGATTTTAAGGCAAATGTCGATATGAAAATGCTCAGCCATCTGATTGCTTCATATGTCCTGTAAACGGGACCAATAATTTCAAAGGCTTTCTAAAGCATCCCCGGGCGGGGGTGCTTTTTTGATGCGGATTTTTTGGGGGGTGAGAATGATTCTGAAACTATTTAAGAGTCGGGATAAGCCCGGGCGGGCAGGGCTGCCGGGGGTCAAGGACGGGACGGCGGGGAGTGCCTATCAGGTGTACTTCGGAGGGTCTATTGCCGGGAAGACCGTAAACGAGCGGACGTCGCTGGATTATGGCCAGTGATAACTTTATTGGGCTGGAAGAAAAGCTAAGTATGGAGAGCCGCTGGAACATCAGATGCGCGTGAGTGTCCGGGAGATGGTTTTTCTGAAGTATGCCAGAAAGAATCATCTGGATTATTCAAAACTGATGTCGGCCAAGTGATTCCACATTGGAAGTGATGGACCTGCTGTATGCGGGTCCATTTTCACTTTTTGCAGTCGCCCGGAAGCCTGAAATGAGAGTAAGAAAACCATCGGATACAGTCCCTGCGCGAGCTGCCGGTCAGCAAGGCTGAAGGGGGAGCCGAAGGCTCGAGACTCCTGCAGGTCCGGCGTGGAAATTTGGTGTGTGGCCAAACCCGCCTGAACAAAATGTGAGTATTCAAGAGCCTGGCCTGAGGTAAGGGTAAGCAGGAAAAGAAGGGGGTCCCGACGGGCGCCGCAGCGGTCCGTAGACCGGCAGGGCGACCGGCGGGATTCCCTTCTTTTCCGCGGAATTGGTTCTGCCGACTCTTGCTAAAGACACATTTTCGAAGGCGACAGCCAGGTGCGGAAAAATTCGGGTAGAAGGACCAGCAGGAGCGAGTGCCGCACGGCCTTTCTGAAAGGGAGGCAGCGAAGTGGCACTGAAAGGGCCGCCTAAACTGGTATCGACAGGGGGCTGCTTTTGTCCTGAAACAAGCTATGCGCCCAACGCAGGCAGGTAATAAGAATTCTTACTTCGCCGAAATCCGATACGCCTTTGCCGCCAGGTCCGCCTCAAGGATGGCGGTGTGGCCGTCCTTTTCCCACTGCATGGTGAGGGTACTGCCGTCGCTTTCGCAGGAGAAAGTGCTGTCAAAGCCGAAGGCCGGGCAGGTGTTGCGGAAGCGGAGGAGGTCCAGCTGTTCTTTGACTACGTCCTTTTTCAGGGCGGCTTCGACGTCCGCGGCCGAAAGATTGGTCCGGTTGATTTCCTTGTGGCCGGCCTCGCCCGCCCGTTTCACGGCTTCGTAGTCGTTGGTTCCGGCGAAGAGGTCCAGGTACCAGATCTGGGGCTTGCCGGGCATGAAAAGCTGGATGGCGCGAGAGAGTGCAAGCGCCCGGTCGTCCTCGCCCAGGGCGCTGTAGTAGGTGGCGTTGACCTGGTAGTAGACGTTCTTCTGCCCGTGGAGGTTCTTGATCATGCCGCCGCGCGCTACGATGCGGTCAATCAGGGCCTGAATCTCGTCGTCTGAGAGCAGTCCCTTTAAATCCAATACGGGTATCCCGTCGTGGCAGCCCAGCATATTGACGGTCTTTATATTATTCTCATAAAGCTCTCTCGCCCAGAGAAGGAGTCTGGACGGGTCGGCCCGGTCGATGGCGTCGATCAGGAGCCCGGGAAGGAAGAAGTCGTAGGTGAAATAGCCCTTGTCCGCGACTTTTTTGTAGATTTTCTTTTCATAGGCGTCGTGGATTTCAGGGAGTAATGTAAGGCCCAGGGGTTCCGCGATGCCTTTGATTTTGTCGAGCAGGTCCCAGGTCTCAGGCTCGTTCAGGAAGTTCTTCCGGCCGACGGCTTTGGGCGCGTAGGCGAAGGCGTCGAGGCGGACAATCCGGGCCCCGTAGCCGGCCAGTTTTTCAAGCGTCGCCTTGTAGAAGTCCCAGACTTTCGGGGAATTGATATTGAGGTCCATCTGGCCCAGGTATTTCCGAACCCCGTCCTCTTCCCAGACTTCCTGGTAGAAGGTGTTCCAGTAGGGCACCTCGCTTCCGTCCGGCATCTGCACCATCAGAATCGGCAGGCCCGGCTTGCGGAAAAACATGTCCTTGATGAGGGCTTCGTCCGGCTGGATATAACCCCCGGGTGTCATCTGCCCGTGGCCCTTCCAGAACTCGTTCCAGTCGATGAAAAAGTCCGCGTATTCTGAAGCTTTTCCATGCTTCAGCAAATCCTGGAATTGCGGTGACTGCACGGATGCATGATTCAGAATAATATCGAGTTTCAGGTTTACCGGGATTTCCTGCAGGTCCTTCAGGTCCTGCTCAGTGGCGAGCTCTTCATTAATATCGTAATCAATGACGGAAAAGCCCCGGTCCAGGTCGCTGTGGTAGAGGGAGGGCAGTATGTAGAAGGACTGGAAGGCGTCCTTCGCGGCGTCGGTTTTGAGGAACTTCACCATCTCCGAAAGTCGGCCCCCGACACTGTCCGGGTAGGCGTTCAGCATGGGGCCGTTGTCCACGTATTTTGTTTCTGGCATTTCATGTCCTCCGCACTTGTTTTTTATGGTCTGTTTCAATCAGTGTATTTTGGAAATTAGAGACGTGTAACTGCAGTGAGTCCTATCTCATTTGATGTCATACAGGCAAAATCGGATTGTCGAATCTCAGGGGGTTAAAAGCGCTTAATAAAAGTGAATCGATTCATACGGAATTTTACAGGATTTTACAACTGCTTCTGCGCAGTCACTTTTCGTGCCTTACCTTCCACTCGTCAAGCGTCAGCACGCTTCCATCCCGGGTAGAGATGATGGAAGCCCGCGGGACATCCCGCATCAGAAGGCCCTGCTCGATTTCGATGACGGCCTGGATGAGGTCGGTCCGGGCGTTACTATCCCGGCCCCGGGCGATGCGGGAGGCGTAGGTCTCTTCGGGCGTTGTTTCAATATAGACCGGTACGTCAATGCCGGTGAGGTAGCGGGACAGGCCCAGGGTCCACTCGAGAATCAGGACCGAGGTTTTCGAAAAGTCCCTGTTTTCATACCAGAAGGCCGTGGTGTCGCGGCCCATGCGCCGCATCCAGATTTCCCTGGCTCCGTCGCGGAAGGCGGAGATGACGTCATTGATCTCGTTGAAATTCTGTTCGTGGGGAGTAGCCAGGTGCCGCTTCAGGGCTTTTTTCCCGCCGTCGATATAGGTGTCGAACCACTCGGCTCCGGCCGGCGGCTCGGCGTGACCATTTTCATTTTCTTCCAGCTGAAAGGCCATGATCTCTTCAAAGACCTTGGGATCCTCGGCCAGGCGGGCGTCGACCACGGCCCGGACGCCGTTATGACGGAAGACCCGCTGGCGGCCCTCGTCGTTCTCGTGGGGAATCCGGTGGGCGTAGTTGTCCCCGCTCATCGTGTAGGTCTCAATGCCGGCCGAATTCAGGATGTAGGCGAGAATGGCGGCGGAGCAGGTTTTTCCGGAGCCCGAGCCCCCGCTGATGGAGACGACGCAGCGGCCGTAGGGGTTATCTGCTATGCCCTGGAGGATCTTGTCCTGCAGGGTGGGAAAGAGTTTCACGGCGGCGGCGATGGCCTCTTCATTGATGTCCGTGATGTCGCCGGGCATGTCCCCGCCGGGAATGTCCTGGCCCGGGGCCGGAGCCAGACGGGCAGCATCCACCCCGAAGAGGGTTTCCATGACCTCCCGCTTCCGGTCTTCTGCAAATTCTATTCTGTCGTAATCTCTATTCATCAAAACTCCTTTGCAAGGATGCCATTTGTAAAAACACCTGATTTTTTGACATTTTCTTTTGAAATATAGATGCTATTTGTAAAAAACACCTGATTTTTACACTTTTCCCTTTAAAAAATGGATGCCGTTTGTAAAATATACTTGGTTTTTAGACCATTTCTTTTGAAAACGGATGCCATTTGCAGCAAACATGCCCTCCAGAGACTTTTGCCCTAAAGCCTCAGTCCGTCGTGGCCCTTGCGATGAGGCGGGGCGGGATGACAGCGTGGACGGGCCGGCTGAGGTCGATTTCGTTTCCTTCCTTCTTCATGCGGATCTGGTCTGTCAGGATGGTCATGGCCGTATCCACCAGAGTGTCGGCCTGCTGGCCCACGGTGGAAATCGGAAGGACCGCCTCCCTGGAGGCCGGCGTATTGTCAAATCCGATGATGCGGTAGTCGTCCGGCAGCTTTCCGTAGCGGCGGTAGAGCTGGTTTAAAACAATGATGGCCGAGGTGTCGGAGAGGCAGAAGATACCCTTCTTCTTTCCGGGGAAGGCGTCGAGGACTTCCTGCTCCAGGGCCGTTTTCACGGCAGTCACGGTGTCGTCATAGGTCCGGCCCATGGGGTACTCGACCATGCGGTATTCGAGATGGTGCTCGGCGCAGGTGTCCAGGAAACCCCGCACCCGCCCAAATCCGGGTACGTCGGGGGACGTGGGGGAATTAATTAGTATAAAGACGTCACAATCGTTCTTGTACAGAAGGCCCGTGGCCTGGACCCCGCCCATGTAGTTGTCCGTGTTGACCGAGGAGATGTAGCGATCTTCCCGCTCGATGGAAACCAGAGGAATGCCGTAGGAGGCCAGTTCCATCGAAGGAATCGTGTGGGAGAGGACAATCAGGCCCTCCACCTGGTAGGCCAGGAGCTCCCGGATGTATTTCCGTTCAACAGATTCACTCTCCGCCCCGGAGAAGACCAGGAACTTGTAGCCGTAGCGCTCGTAGGTCGCCAGAATTTTCTCCGTGATCATGGAATAGAAGCCGTTGTAGATATTGGGCGTCAGGAGGCCGATGAACTCGGTCCGGCCGTTGGCCAGAATCCGCGCCACCTTGTTTTCATTATAATGTAAAGCCTGCAGGGCTTCCTCGATCTTCGCCCGGTTCTCGGGCGCCAGGGATTCCGGATGGTTGAAGTAGCGGGAAATCGTCGTCTTCGAAAAGCGCGTGTAGTTCGCTATGTCCTGGAACGTGACGTTTTTTTCATTCTTTTCTCTGGCCATTTTTTCGTTCCCTGAGTCAAATCTGCAAAATTTACAAATTCCAAAATCCGTGAAAACGTTTCTCAAAGTTTTGAAAACGTTTCTCGTAACCGGTTAACCACCCGGTTTTGATACTAATATTCATAATTAAATAACCGGTTACTCAAAAAATCAACTGGGAATTATTCATAAAATAGGAGCCGTAAAATTGGCTATATTCCACGAATTTCAAAATTGGGTTGACAGGAGACGGGGCGTGACCTAAACTCAAAAGCAAGTAACCGGTTACGAGAAAAAACGACCGGATTTGCTAAGAGCCCCTGCTCCGGGGAGAACGGAGACGGGGACAGGCAGGCGGAAGGCCTTATCCCATAGGGATACAAGCTGCGGCGGAAGAAGCTGCCGGGGCGAGGGACGAAAGCCTGTTAGACACCATTCACTTATTGTTTTAGAGGGACATTAAGTAAGGAGGAACACATCAATGAAGATGAAGAGAATCATGGCCCTGCTCACAGCAGGAACGATGGCGTTCATGCTGGCAGCCTGCGGCGGAAGCACCTCGAGTGACACATCGAGCAGCTCATCCGGCGACAGCAGTGCATCGAGCGATACCACAGCTTCTTCGGACAGCGCTTCAGCAGACGGCACCACGATCGAGCTTCTTAACGGCAAGCCCGAGATCGATACCCAGCTTCAGGCTCTTGCAGATGCCTACAAGGAAGCCACGGGTGTCACCGTCAAGGTTACCACCGTCGGCGGCTCCAATCAGGCTACCGCTTCCGATACCCTGAAGAAGGACTATCAGGCAGGCACGATGCCCGATGTATTCGTAGCCGAGGCCAATCAGTTCGAGAACTGGAAGGGCATGCTTGTAGACCTTTCCGGTGAGAAGTGGGTTTCCGATACGAACTACGCTTTCACGAACGACGACGGAACGGTCGGCTTCCCCTGCTACATCGAAGGCTGGGGCCTTGCATACAATGCAGACGTTCTTGAGAAGGCCGGCATCGATCCTTCCACTCTGACGAGCCCCGATGCTTACAAGACCGCATTCGAGACCCTCGAATCCAAGAAGGACGAGCTCGGACTTACCGCAGTCGTAGCTTACGGCGCAAACAATGCCAACCTCGGCTGGTCCACAGGTACCCACCTCTTCGGCCAGTATCTTGATGCAGGCATCATCAGCGGCCAGGATTCCAAGTACTTCGACCTCCTTTCCGACGGCGGAAAGATCGATGAGCAGCGTATGACAGACTTCGCAAACTTCATCGACCTGATCCAGCAGCACTGCGACAAGGACCTCGCTACCCAGGGTACATACGATCAGGAGACCGCTATGTTCGCTCAGGGCAAGGCAGCATTCGTTACCCAGGGTTCCTGGTTCGGTGCAAACCTCACAAGCTCCGACGACTACAAGGCAGCTCCCTTCAAGTGCGGCATCGCTCCTTTCGCATTTGAGGACGGCATCGACACCATCTGCGGCGGCGCTACCGGTTACTGGGCTTGCTACAACGGCGACAATGTAGACGCAGCAAAGGCATTCCTTCAGTGGTGCTCCGAAGCAGACGCTCAAAAGATCTTCGTTGAGCAGTGCGGCTTCAACTCTCCTTTCAACAGCATTACCGAGACCTCTGATGATCCTTTCGCAGCAGCAATCGTTTCTTATCGTGACGCGAACAAGTTCTCCAACATGAATACCTTCATGAAGAAGGATGGCCTTCAGAATGAGACCGGTCAGGTATTTGAGGACTTCGCAAAGGGCAACCTCGACGTAGCTGCCTTCGTATCCACGATTTCCCAGGTTTGCCAGAACTACTACGCAAAGTAATTATTCTTAAAAGTCCATAGAACTTTTACCGGGGCGGCGAAGATTCGCCGCCCTGTTTTCATGAAAGGAGGTACGTGGCGGTATGAAGAAAAGTGATTTTTCCGTTGGCCGGAAGCTCTCCGCATATGCGGTTCTGGTATGCGGGATTGTCCTGCTGGTCGCTGCGCTGGCTATGGATTTTTCAGGCAGTCAGAGTGCAGCCCGCGGGCCCATGCTTGTGGCAGGCATGCTGGTGACGATTGCCGGAATCTATCTCTTCCCTACCCTGAAGTACCATAGGGCCCTGATTTACGGGATTTTCCTCTTTCCCCTGCTGTTTACGTTTGCCGTCACGGTCATCATTCCTCTGGTCGAAGGTATCGGCTATTCCTTCACGGACTGGGACGGTGTCCGGGTGACCGGATTCGTGGGCTTTGAGAACTACGCCCGCATGTTCCGGAGCGCCGACTTCGTATGGTCCATCCTGATTACGTTCATCTTCGTATTCGTGAACGTCATCCTGGTAAACCTGATCGGCTTTCTGCTGGCATTACTCTGCACGACCCATATCAAACCTCTGGGCTTCTTCCGGGCAGCCTACTTCCTGCCGAACCTGATCGGCGGTATCGTTCTGGGCTATATCTGGAAGTTCATCTTCAACGAAGTCCTGACAAAGCTGCTGGGAAGCGTGTCTCTGCTGAATGCTTCGAATACGGCCCTCATGGCCATCATCATCGTATATATCTGGCAGTACGGCGGCTACATCATGCTGATATATATCACCGGCCTGACCGGGGTACCCCAGGATACGATAGAAGCAGCAGCCATCGACGGGGCCAATGCATGGCAGACCCTGATGAAGATCAAGGTGCCCATGATCGCGCCCACGATCACCATCTGCACCTTCCTGACACTGACATCCGCTTTCAAGCAGTTCGATGTGAACCTGGCTTTGACGAACGGCACGGGCTCCGTAGCGAACTTCATGGGCCAGTACATCACGAACGGAACGGAGATGCTGGCACTGAACATCTACAGCACGGCGGTTTCGGAGAACAATTACGCCCTGTCTCAGGCGAAGGCCGTATTCTTCTTCATTATCCTTGCCATTGTCTCCATCATCCAGGTACGGTCCTCGAATAAGAAGGAGGTGTCGCTGTAATGAACAGAACACCGAAAAAATGGGTCCTTGTCATTCAGACCATTGTCGCAATCCTGATTGCCATCTATGTGCTCTACCCCTTCTTCATGGTGCTGATCAACTCCGCGAAGACGACGACCGGCATCGGGAATGACCCGGTCACCTTCGCCGGCGCAAGCTTCGGCCAGCTGGTCCGCAATATCAATGACGTCGTTCACAACACCCACTTCAATTTCTGGTGGGCGTTCGGAAGTTCGGTAGTGATCACGGTGATCTCCGTCCTGCTCCTGAACCTCTTCGGCGCCATGGCAGCCTGGGTTATCTCGAGAAATCAGAGTAAGCCCTGGGCTTCCGTGATCTACTTCACCTTCATCGCATCGATGATTATCCCCTTCCAGGTCGTCATGCTGCCCCTGGTAGCCACCTTCCGGGATGTGGGAAAATTCATCGGCATCCAGATGAACCAGTCGATTCCCGGCATCATCTTTGCCTACCTGGGCTTCGGCGGCGCCATGACGGTCTTCATTCTGACCGGCTTTATCAAGGGCATCCCCTACGACCTGGAGGAATCCGCCTCCATTGACGGCTGCTCCCCTGAGGGAACCTTCTTCAAGATCATCTTCCCTCTCCTTCGTCCCGTCATTATGACCGTTACGATTCTGAACGGCATGTGGATCTGGAACGACTACCTGCTTCCTTCGATGATGATCGGAACCAGCGAGCATTATAAGACCCTGCCCGTTGCGGTTCAGACCTTCATCGGCTCCTATGTCACCGAGTGGAACATGGTCATGGCGGCGGCATTGCTTGCCATGATCCCCATGATTATCGTCTTCCTCTTCGGCCAGAAGCAGATTGTCCAGGGCGTTATCGACGGCGCCGTAAAGGGCTGAAACAGTATAATTTTCTTCTTACCTTTCTTCTTCCTTACTTCGGGGAGGCCGGGATTTCCGGTCTCCCTATTTTTCTGCATACAAAAAAGACCCGGCGCCATAAGCGTCGGGTCTCGCTGCATGAATAATGTAAAACAGATATTATGCTGTCTGTTCAGCGCCTGCCTGGGAAGCCAGGAATTCATTGAGCTGGGCGACGACCCCGTCCACATCCTCGGGTGCATAGCCGTGGACGTAGAGGGCTTCTTCCAGGGACTCTCCCGAAGCAGCCACGCAGGAAATGCAGTACATGCCCATGCCCATCAGGATATTGGACATGTAGGGGTCCATGTTTACGATTTCCATAACCGTCATATCTTTTGTAATTGTCTGCATTGGTATTTTCTCCTTTTCAAGGCAATCAAAATATTCTGCACTGCATAAATCCGAAAACGTATCGAAATGAAACGGGAAAGCAGCTCAGGTGCTGGTTTTGCGGAGCCTTAGACTTCTTACTGCATCGGGAAGTCCGGCACTTCCTGGACGAATTCCAGGGTGCCGACGTAGCCGTCCTTGTCCCGGACCGCCATGTAGTTGACGATGACCTTCTTCCCGGCCTTCACCATGGGGACGGAGACCTTGTCTTTGGTCCCGACCCGAAGCTCGGAAATAATGGCTCTTGCCATCTGCTCCACCTTGGGAGGATGGCACGAATAGACCTCCCTGTCAAGAGCCATTTGCGGCCTTTTGAACAGTTTGTCCCCGGCGTTGAAGTAGCGGTTGATGTCGTTTTCATCCACGAAGGAGATTTCCCCGGGAATCGTGTTCAGAAGGGCGGCGATTTCCCGGACCGTCAGGTGGCCTTCCTTACCCAGCTCGATACGCTCATTTTTATTATTTTGAGAGCCACGCTCTTCCACAGCCGCCTGGGATGCGGCTTCTGCCTCGGGCAGGGCTTTCCGCTCCCCGGCAACCGGGTCGTAAGCCAGGAGCTCCTTGGAAATCAGGGCCCACTCGCTGTCGCTGAAATACTGGACGCAGATGGGGGTCAGGATATTGTTCTCCTTGTAGATCATCTCCTCAGCCCGGGTCAGAACGGCTGCGACTGCCTGCTTCCAGGCCTCGTCGCAGACTTCAGCTTTGGCGAGCCGCCCCATCTCGTCCCGAATCTCATCGTCCACGCCCCACATGACGTCGGAAGGACCGGAAACTCCGTATTTGGTCTTCAGAAGGGGATAGATGAGATCTCCCTTCCAGGCGTAGTGGGTGGCGGCAACGCGGACGGCCGCGAGCCCTGTGCGAGCGGCCCTCTCATCGCCTGTTTCCAGCGCCTTCCGCGCGGCATCGATCCGGGCCTGAATCTCCTTGTTTTCATCCTTCAGGGTCTTTACCGGGTGACCGGCCAGAAGCGCCATGCCGAAGGCCTTGGCTTTGGCAGCTTCCTTGGCGGCCTTGCCATCTGCTGCGGCAGCCTTCCCGTTTGCGATATCGAGAGCCGTGATGCCGGGGCCGCCGGCATTTACAGCCGCTTCTGCGTTGGCAATCCGTTCTTCCTTTGTTTTCCCGTGGAAGAGGGCTGAATGGACGTCGCAGAGCTTCTGGACCTCGGAGACGGGAACCCCGCCGGAAATCAGGGCCTGCTCGGCCTGGGCGATCTCAATGGCTTCGACGTCGGAGAAATTTTCCACGAAGTCCTTGCGGACGGATTCCAGTTCTTCGCCTGTGCTGAGGCGCTTTACATAGGATTTCAGCAGGTCCAGGCGGGCCTGTTTTTCATTATTCTCAGTCATGTCTTTTTCCTTTCCGAAACCCTGCCGGGGGTACTGCAGTCCTGTAATTCAAAGGCTGCATTGCAGGAGCCTTGCTGCCTGCCGCTCCCATGAACCGGGCCCCGGCTTTCTTTTCTTACGATATGCATGATAACAGATTGACGACCGAAATGTGTTGCCTAAGTCACACATATACAAATCGGGCTCGCAACTTCAACAAATCGGCCTGAAGGAAAATGTATACATTTTCGCCTTGCCGCCCGCCCCGGTCTCTGATATTATTATAGATAACAATAAAAGCAGATAGAAAAAGCGGCATCCGGACAGACTCCATAAGGAATTCGTGCGGGTGCTCTTTTTGCAGGAGGGGGAAGATAATGAAGATCTTTCTGGCGATTCTCTTTCTGGCGCTCGGGGCAGCGGCCCTCCTTTTCCCGCGCTTTATCTTCATCATCCGGGACAGCTGGAAGGTGGACGAGAAGGCCG
>Ga0256404_1011420_pt1 | contig 11904 bp, 15 predicted proteins | sample RumenRJG_01DNA_FD_185990 | JGI IMG/M metagenome (GOLD analysis project Ga0256404, IMG submission 185990) | Bovine rumen microbial communities from Lethbridge, Alberta, Canada - RJG_01 | ecosystem: Host-associated > Mammals > Digestive system > Stomach > Rumen | place: Canada: Alberta | collected... | reverse complement strand
CGCGAACCCCTTTTTGGTCCGAAATCCAACCGGATTCGAACCCGACACCGTATCTTTAACGACCCCGCGTGCCTGGGTCCTCCATAACTTTAGGAGGCGAACGCTCTATCCTGCTGAGCTACAGAAACACATCCTGAAATTATTTTTCCAGGCACTTTATCTTAGCATATATAACATTTCAGTTCAACAAAAAGGTCATTCATGGTAAACTATTTCTCAGCTATTTTGTAACAGTTCACCGGATGAACAACCAACTCCGTTCCATGGTTCACCGGATGAATAAATAACTCCGTTTCATGGTCCACCGAATGAATTGTTACGCTGTTTCTATACCGGTGGCAGCTTGATTGCCGGTTAAATATACCAAAATAGCGGGAGTTTAAAAGATGAAAGCATTGTACCGAAATATACTCGGCATGATCTTTTCGGTTATGCTGATATTCATCATATTTGTTACCAGCTTTGAAGTTGTTTGCTACGGTTCACCGGACTTCTATCGGAATGAATTTATAAAATATGATGTAACGGGAAGCCTTGAAGCCTGGATGGGGGAGACCATGAGTCTTGACGATATGTGTCATGTACTGGATCAGACCATGGTGTATCTGAGGGGTGACAGAGAAAACCTCATTATAGAAACCACTATAAACGACCAACCGGCTTTCTTCTATAATGAAGATGAAGCTTCTCATATGGCGGATGTCAGAGTCCTGTTTGTTAAATGCTTATTTTTGAGAGCGATTTTCATCCTGACAGCTCTTGCCATAGCAGGTTACCTCATAGTTGTGGCAAAACCCGGCGGGGCTTTGTATTACTTAAGCACAAGTTTTATAAAAGTCTGTGGAGCCATACTTGCCGTAGTCTTACTTATAGGGGCCCTGGCCGCAACGGACTTTACCAAGTATTTCACTATATTTCACGAGATATTTTTCAGTCAGGGAAACTGGATGTTTGACCCCAGGGAAAGCAGAATGATCAATATGCTGCCGGAGGGGTTCTTCTCCGATTGTGCATTAAAGATTGTGCTGACCTTCATAGCATCGGTACTGGTTGTGATGGCAATCTGTTTGATCCTCACAGTTTTTACAAGGAAACATAAAAATGATAGATAATAAAGAACTGAATAAAAAAAGAGCAATCCTTGTGGGAGCCTGCATTGGCAATAATCCTGATTTTGACACCTCAATGAAGGAACTGGAAGGGCTCGCCGAAGCTGAGAATCTTTTGGTCATCGCTGACATTACCCAGAATCTGGATTCACAGGATTCAGCCTATTATATAGGTTCAGGTAAGGTTCAGGAGCTGAAGGCCCTGGTGTGGGAAATGGAAGCAGACCTTGTGATCGTAAATAACCAGCTTTCGCCTTCACAGCTTGCAAATCTCGCCCACGACCTGGAGGTTGAGGTCATTGACCGTACAAACCTTATATTAAATATCTTTGCCGACAGAGCCAGGACCAGGGAAGCGAAAATGCAGGTGGACTACGCAAAGCTTCAGTATATGCTTCCGAGACTTGTGGGTTTACGCCAGAATCTCAGCAGACAGGGAGGAACCGGAGGATCCATGTCCAACAAGGGATCCGGTGAGACTCAGATCGAGCTTGACAGAAGACATATAGAAAAGCAGATGTCGGAGCTTCGCAAACAGCTTCGGGAGATCAGCCAGAACCGGGACACCCAGCGTCGTAAGCGTATGACTTCAGGAATACCACAGGTTGCGCTGGTTGGTTATACCAATGCGGGAAAGTCCACACTCCTTAATAAAATGATAAAGACCTATTGTCCTGATGAAGAAAAAGAAGTTATGGTGAAGGACATGCTTTTCGCCACACTGGATACCACAGTTAGAAAGATAACTCCCCCGGACCATAGGGATTTCCTTCTGTCGGATACGGTGGGCTTTATTAACGACCTTCCTCACGATCTGGTCAATGCCTTTCGCTCCACACTGGAGGAGGCTGTTAATGCTGACCTTATACTTGAGGTTATAGATTATTCAGACAAGAATTATCAGATGCACATGGACGTTACGGCCAAAACCCTAAAGGAACTGGAGGCAGGTCATATCCCGGTAATTTACGTAATGAATAAATCAGACCGCAAATATCCTGAGTATGAGCTTCCCATAGACCGGGGAGATAAGATTTATATTTCTGCGGAAAAGGGTATAGGTCTCGAGCTTCTGCTTCAGAAAATAGATGAAAAGCTGTTTTCCGATTACCTCACCATGGAACTGATAATCCCATATACAAAAGGCGGCGTAGAACATGATCTTCAGGAGAGATCAAGGGTTATCTCTGTGAAGTATGAAGATGATGGGATACACATGACCGCAGATCTCAACCAGGAAATGATAAAGCGATATAAGGAGTTCATACAGTAGTTAATGGAACACGATAATTTACTGGAAGGTCGCATAGACGATCTCTCCAAGAGAGCTTACAACAATGATTATCTGACATGTACCAATTTTCTCCCGGCATCAGATCTTGCTGCATTTTACCGGATTTTAAAAAGCCGGGGGATATCTTCAAAGGTTAATGTTTTGAACGGAAGCTCCTACGTGGTTTACGGAGGTCATGAAGACGCGGACAGAAATGTTATATGTTTCCTTCCGGGCTATATGTCACCGGAGGAGTTTAGGGTTAATGAAGCTGCAGCGGGAGACATCATTAAATGCATTCATGTGAAGCCCTTAAATAACAGGTTTGCCGACGATCTGAGTCACAGAGATTTTCTCGGAGCCCTTATGAATCTTGGGATTGAGAGAGAAAAGATAGGAGACATTCTTGTAGATGGAAGCTCAGCTTATATATTTGTTTTAAGTGATATGGCGGAAACCGTGGCGAGAGAACTTACCCGGGTTAAGCATACCTCTGTAGACTGCGGGCTTGTATCACCCTCAGAGTGTGATGTACAGCCAAAATTCACTGAGGTTTCAGGATCTGTTGCTTCACAGAGAGTAGATGCGGTACTTGCCATGGTATGGCATCTCTCCAGAGGAAGAGCACAGGAAGTTATCAAAGCTGAAAATGCATTTATCAACGGGCAGACAGTGACCGATCCCGGGTACAATTTGAAACCCGGAGACCGTGTGACGGTCAGAGGTCATGGTAAGTTTATCTTTGAAAGTACGGGAACCATGACAAAGAAGGGGCGCTTTTATGCAAACGTCAGGGTTTATTCCTAGTATATGAATTAACGTAAATTTGAATTCAGAATATTGTGGTTTGAAAAACAATTATAAAAAATGAGAATTTGAAATACAATTCACGCAAAAATGTTCTTTCAAACACACAAAGTAGAGCGAAATAACTTCTTTTAAAAAGTGATTGACAAAACAGTCAATTATTTGTAGACTAAACAAGCATTAAAAATGCTTTGCACCTTTAGCTCAGTTGGTAGAGCAGCGGACTCTTAATCCGTTTGTCCAGGGTTCAAGTCCCTGAAGGTGCATTTTTTGTTGCATTGTTTTAGAAGTCGTGTCTTGAAAGACATGACTTTTTTTGTATCGCATCACGGAGGAGACAGGGATGGAAAAGAAAAGCACGGTCCAGGATATGACCAGCGGCAACATAATAAAGCAGATAATATTCTTTGCCATGCCTTTGATGCTTGGAAATATATTTCAAATGCTTTATAACACCGTGGATTCCATAGTGGTGGGAAATTTTGTAGGTACCGAAGCGCTGGCAGCAGTCGGCGCCACAACCATGATAGTAAATATGCTGGTATTTTTCTTTAACGGTTTTGCAACCGGTGCCGGCGTTGTTATGGGTACCTATTTCGGTGCAAGGAATCTGGAAAGACTTCATTCCTCAGTGGAAACTACCATAGCCACAACATTTATACTCTCGGTGGTCTTTACCATAATAGGTGTTCTGGGAGTAACTCCCATGCTTCATTTCATGTCAACCCCGGAAGATGTAATGGGGGAAGCAACACTTTACCTGAGAGTTTATTTTGCCGGAATATCCGGACTCCTTATATATAACATAGGGAGCGGTATCCTGAGAGCGGTGGGAGATACCAAAAGGCCTTTGTATTTTCTTGTTCTGACCAGTGTTATAAACACAATTCTGGATCTTCTTTTTGTAATTGTATTTAAAATGGGGATCATGGGAGTTGCCCTTGCAACCATCATAGCTCAGTTCATTTCTGCATTTTTAACCCTGAGATTACTGACAAAGACGGATGATATCTATAAGCTAACCTGGCATGACCTGAAGGTAGATATACCTATACTGAAGAAAATCATGCTGGTGGGACTTCCTGCAGGTATACAGTCAGTTATTACTGCATTTTCCAATGTTTTCGTCCAGGCTTATATCAACTTCTTCGGAGCAAGCTGCATGGCGGGATGGAGCTGCTATAACAAAATCGATCAGTTTATAATGCTTCCTATGCAGAGTATGGCCATGGCCTCCACCACCTTTGTAAGTCAGAACGTGGGAGCCGGAAAACTGAAGAGAGCAGATGAAGGTACCAACACAGCAGTCAGTATGAGTTTTGTGATCACCGGAGTTATAGCCACAGGAATCTTTGTTTTTGCATCACAGGCTGTAGGCATGTTTACTTCGGATAAAAGCGTTATAGATTATGGTGTTCTGTTCCTTAGGACCAATGTTTACTTTCTGATGTTTAACTGTGTTAATCATGTGTTGGCCGGAGCCCTGAGAGGAAGAGGAGATTCAAAGGGACCCATGATGATCATGCTTGGAACATTTGTGGTTATCAGACAGATATATCTTTTTGTCGTAACTCATTTTGTTGCCAACACTCCCCGGATAGTAGCCCTTGGTTACCCGGTAGGCTGGGTATCCTGCTGTATTTTAGAGGTTGCATATTTCATAATAATCAGAAGAAAAAGGCTTAGAGAGCAGAATATTAAAAACTAACGGTATAAACACAAATTAAAATCTAATTTTAATTGATTAATTTTAAGAAAAAGTCTTGCAATTTAAAAAATCTATAGTATAATTAGTATTGTAAAGAGGAGATGAGAAAAGAAAGGAACCAGAAAAACGGTTCGCTTCTCTTTAAACTAAGATCCAACCTAGATCTTAGTTGGGCAAACCCGGAGAAATCCGGCGACGCAAAACTACAGGGGCCGAAAGGCCAGCCAGTTGCAATCTTCATGGAGCAGAGCTCCGAAGGTTAGTTCTCGAATCAGAATTAATTCAAGAAGGTTCTAGGTTAACTGGCACAGGGTACAAAACCCGGTGCCAATTTTTTATCCCGATTCACTTAAATAGCAAACCCGGAGAAATCCGGCGACGCAAAGCTATAGGGACCGAAAGGTCAGCCAGTTGCACTTGAAAGGAAAAGAAAATGAGAAACCTTGTTAGAACAATATTCGTAGCAATCTTCTTCGCAACAATGATGACACTTACATCTTTTGCACAGACTGACCTTGAGGCTCAGGCACTTGCAAAGGTTAATGAGATAAGAATAGCAAACGGACTTTCAGCAGTTCAGTACAGCGCATCTCTTGAGACAACATCTGTAGTAAGAGCAAACGAGATCACAACCAAGTTCTCACACACAAGACCGGACGGAACAGACTGGTACACAGTAAATGCAGATCTTCAGTACGGCGAGAATCTTGCAGAAGGCTACAACACAGCAGACGAAGTAGTAAACGCATGGATGGCATCACCTACACATAAAGCAAACATCTTAAAGCCGGACTTCAATACATGTGCAATCTCAACAACAACTCAGAACGGAAGAACATACTGGGCACAGGAATTCGGAATCTGATTAAAACAAATATAACGGAAAAACCTCTCCTTTATAGATAAATCCTACGCAAATAGAAGACCCTGTCGGAATAGTCCGGCAGGGTCTTTTAGTTTTGAAGGTCGAGACCACGTGCCACGTGCTGCTTCAGGTTTTTCGGGCAGCAAAACGATCAAGCCTGTGGCACATAATATGTGTCCTCTATTTCAGAACACGTCGTATATATAAGATAGTATATTTATTCTAACAAATCAGATTCAGTAAGACGATAATATTGAAGATTTCTATGGTAAAATTGATACGGTCAGGAATGAAGAAATGAGGGGATTAGGCTATGAACAAACAAAATATGGCTGAGGGACCGATCTCACAGGTGGATAAAACGTACAGTCAGTTAAAGACCGCACAGAAAGAAAAGATAGGTAATTGGATGTATGAGGCATACAAGAAACAGGCAGAAGAGAAACTATCCGATGATGAAGCCCTTCAATATGTCTTTGGAAAAATCGAAGCAGAACAGATCCTGATTCCTTACACAGAGATAGAAAAGAAGTACAGTGAAAAGAAAAAGCAGTACAGGGATCGTTTTGCAGCCGAGAATATTCCAAAGCACCTTAATGAGATGGAAGAAATCCTTGACAGGGCGATACAGAGGATGGACGCTCTTGAAAAGAAGATGGCTGAGTATGAAGAATTCCAGACTGAGATACAGGTACTGGAAAAGTATTATACAAGTCAGCAATGGAAGGATGACTTTGCCATGGACGAAAAGGGTAAACTTCCCGAGAGACTGAAAAGGGGTATTCTTTCTGAGGACGGTATCTATAACATGCTGGAGCGCAATAAGGAGCTCCTTGAAAGGATAAAGGAAAAGCATTAATAGATGTAAATGTCTGTTTGAACAACTCCCGGAGTTTGAAAAAAGGGATCGGTTCAAGATTAACATAGTGAACTGTGCCATGTTTTCTGCTGTGATACTCAGCATGAAAGAGAAACCAACGGTTGAGGCAATTACGGCCTATTATGCTAAGGCAATGACAACTCTCTCCACTAGATGGTTTTGCAGACAGGCAGGAAAAAAGAAATTTAGTGCTTCAGATATAAGAGAGATGAAGAAAACAGCAGAACTAAAGGCTGCCGACAGGAATCCTTATTCCTGGAACATGGAATTTATTGATTATGGTGACGGTTCCGGATATGAAGCCAGGTTCACTAAGTGCGGAATCTGTACACTTATGAAGGAACTCGGGATTTATGAGTATGTTCCTGCCATGTGTCATCTTGACTATACAATGAGCGACATGGGCGGAACGTCGAAGTTTTCCAGAAAGTATACATTGGCATCAGGCGGGCCGTACTGTGATTGCGGCTACAAGAGGAAATAAACGAATATTTCTGACGGGGAAATCTGTAATGGCGGATAGGATTAAGGAAGCATATAAGGCATCGAGAAACATATATGATGATGTGATCACTCAGGGAAGTTTACTTAGCAAACTGTATATCAAGATCTTCTGGAGCGGAACGGATGACAATGAGATAGCGCGGAAGGTTCTTTCTTACATACCTGAGAGTTTCATAGGAACAATTCTTGATGTGCCTGTAGGAACGGCAGTGTTTACAGAAAATAAATGGAGAACGCTTACGGAATCTAAAATAACATGCCTTGATTACAGTGAAGACATGCTGGAACAGGCAAAGCAGAGGCTTAATAATTGTTCGAATGTTTCCTTCATTCAGGGGGATGTCGGACATCTGCCGATGGAAGATAATGTTTTTGACATTGTACTTTCAATGAATGGATTTCATGCGTTTCCAGATAAAGAAAAAGCATTCAGAGAAACGAACAGAGTATTAAAGCAAGGTGGCCGATTCATAGCATGTTTCTATATAAAAGGAAAATCAAGGATTTCAGACTGGATGGTAAATACCATACTCTCTAAGAAAGGCTGGTTCACACCTCCTTTTCATAACGAGGAAGAGCTTATAAAAATCCTGGAGCATATGTACAAAGACATTGACATTCATGTTGATGGCTCTATGGTGTATTTCTGCTGTATTAAGCAGCAAGGTTAAAAAAGGCATAAATTGGCAAGTCAAATACAAGGAGGCTTACTATGATAATAGCAATGGCAAACGATCATGCAGGAACAGAGATGAAAGAGGAGATAAAAGCGTATCTCATATCACAGGGTCATGAAGTAAAAGACTTTGGAACATATGACAAGGAGTCCTGCGACTTATCTGATTTCGTATACCCGGCAGCTCTTGCGGTCGCAAAGAGAGAATGTGACCGGGGAATATTCTGTGACGGTGTAGGTTATGGAAGTGCGCTCATAGCAAATAAGATAAACGGCTGTTATGCGGCAGTATGCCAGGATCCGCTCTGCGCAACACTCGCAAGGGAGCACACGGACTCAAATATTCTCTGTCTTGGCGCAAAGATCATTGGAGGTCTTATGGCGATGGAAGTAGTTAAGAAATGGCTCACTACAGAACCTCTCATGGAAGAAAAATATCGCAGAAGGGTTCAAAAGGTACGTGATATCAACGATAAGCATTGTGTTCCGGTAAAATAATAACTTCAAGATTAGGATAATTATCAACACAAAATTTTTCTATGAATTATGGCAGATGGAATGCTGACTCCGGGACTGATCAAAAGTATACCTGAAAAGGTATGTTTCGAACTGTACTTATGGAAAAAAGGGCAGAGGTTTTGTGTTGAAATACATTTTAAATCTCCAAATTCTTACAGCAAGGGCGTAGGCTATGCTGCATGGTTCACAATTCCAAAGTTAACGGAGGGTTTATGATTAAAAGAGTAGCAATTGTAAGTTTATCATATGGAATTATGGGGGAAGAATCTGCAAGACATGAGGTTGAAATAGGAATTAAAAGGCTTCGTGACTATGGGCTGGAAGTAAAGATAATGCCTCATGCTGATAAAGGGATAGAGTATGTAAAGAATAATCCAAAGGAAAGAGCAGAAGATTTAATTGCAGCTCTGTCTGATGACTCCATAGAAATGATCCTGTGTGCCATAGGTGGAGATGACACTTATAGATTGCTGCCGTATCTTTTTGGAAATGATGAATTAAAAAAAGCTGTCAGGGAAAAGGTGTTCCTTGGTTTTTCAGATACAACAATCAACCATCTAATGCTTCATAAGGTCGGTCTCAACACCTTCTATGAATGACTATTGAACGATCATTGCATGAATGACTTGTCAAAACCTATCAAGGAAAAAGAACAGGCAAGGTTTAACAGTCTGATGAAGGAATTTGGAATAGAGGCATGATTGAATTAAAGGGATCATTAAAGGAAAGAGTTGATACAGCGAAGTTATATAGAACGCTGCTATTTCGTTTCATCATTTTTTGAGGGTTATACATTTATATGGAATTTAAACATTTTAATTGCATAGTTGTATTCAATAAGACTAAGGATTCTATTCTTTTCTGTAAACGCAAAAAGGATCCATATAAGGGTCTTTACAACTTCGTTGGCGGAAAGGTTGAACCCGGAGAGTCTTCCGAGAAAGCTGCATACCGTGAGCTTCAGGAAGAGACCGGGATCAGTCCAAAGGATATAGATCTGTACCGATTGATGGATTTCACATATTATCACCAGCAGTTTATCCTGGAAATATACGTGGGGGTTCTTGAAAAGGACATTGAACTTCAAGAAGAAACAAATCCCCTTGAATGGCTTAGTCTCTATCATGATTTTACGGATAGAACCCGTTTTGCGGGAGATCAGAACATCGGACATATCATTAATGTTGCTTTGATGTATCCTATTCCGGAGAAAACCGATTTAAATGATGGAAAGCTAACAGGAATAGACGGTAGCAGTACAACAAATGAAGAACAATTTGACATCACAGATGAAAGAGGATTCCCTACAGGAAAGACTGTTTCAAGATCCAAGGCGCATGATGAAGGGATTCTTCACAGGACTGCACATACCTGGATCGTAAGAAAAAATGGTGATTCATATCAGGTGTTATTACAGAAGAGAAGTGCTGATAAGGATTCATTTCCATCTATGTACGATACTTCATCTGCCGGTCATATACTGGCGGGAGATACACCATTAGAGACTGCAGCCAGAGAATTAAAAGAAGAATTAGGTATAGAAGTAAAACAGGATTGCGAGTTCAAATCAATTGGCAAATTCCGGATAAAATACGAGAAAGAATTTCACGGAAAGATGTTTCGTGATAACGAAGTGGCCTTTGTCTATATCTATGATGAACCGGTTGATGAAACTAAGCTTGTGCTTCAGGACAACGAAGTTGAAAATGTTAAGTGGTTTGATGTAGATGTGGTTTATGAGGGGTGCGTTCATAGGGATGGTACATTTTGCGTGCCGATGGAAGGCGTAAAACTTGTAATGGAATATCTGAAAGGTAAATGATCATTGTTTTCCTCACAAAAAGGAGTGATCAATGAATAAGAAAAAAGGCAATAACTGGACTGCATATCATGATAAGGATACAAATCGGTATTTTGCTGAGATTATATACACCAGTCGCGAAGGCCGGGAACAATACAATTACGAAATCACACAGGAGATATATGATAGGTTGGGATCTTTCGATGATGACATTGAAAACGAAAGACTGATAAGAACCGCAAAAATGACCTACTCTTTTGAAAACACAATGTACGGTACTCTAGGACCGGAGAGGACGGTCTGGGATGAAGAAGCCAACGAAGCTATGAAGGATAGCGTAAAAAAGATAGATAATAAAATAGGAAAAAAAGGAAAGTAACGCTTATAACAGTTTATGGCGGATACATGGGAGTAAAACACTTCCCACAATTTTTTACGGTTTGCAGATTATTGTGGGGCGGGACCTTAATGAGGTAACCAAATGGAACTTGATGAAAAATGGATAAGAGAACATCTGCCGGAAGACTGTAAGGATGAACCGATCAACTGGTTTTCAGGGCTGTATATTAATGGCCTTAAAGTAATGTCTGAGGGAGGACGGAATGATAATAATAAGAGAATATGAAGAAAAAGACATTTCTGAGATGACAATGATTTGGAATGAGGTAGTTAAAGATGGCGTTGCTTTTCCTCAGGAGGGTGAGCTTTCCGAAGAAACCGGGAAGGAGTTCTTTGGCTCACAGAGTTATACAGGTGTTGCTGAGAATGACGGTGAGATTGTAGGTCTGTATATTCTGCATCCAAACAATTTAGGCAGGTGCGGACATATCTGCAATGCCAGTTATGCGGTAAGTTCCATGTGCCGCGGACAGCATATCGGAGAAAAATTGGTTAAGGATTGCTTAGAAAAGGCAAAGAAACTTGGCTTTAAGGTGCTTCAGTTCAATACCGTTGTAGAAAGTAATATCCATGCAAGACACTTATATGAGAGACTCGGTTTTGTACAGCTTGGAACTATTCCCGGAGGATTCAGGATGAAAGACGGGCATTACGAGAACATCTGCCCATACTATCACACACTGTGATTTTCAGATTAAATATCAGAAATAAACATCCGTCTACTATGAAAAATTCGAACTGGTACCCGCTCCCGGTCATAACATGCTAAAACCAGTTCCCGAGACATCTCAAGTAATCACAACTGCTTCCAGTGAAGATGTAGAGAAATACAGAGGAGAATTATAGGTCAGTGGAAATATAGTTGAATCAGATGAAGTAACAGTGAATCTTGCTAAACAGATTCCGGGATGCAAAAACCATTAGCTAATCAGTGGTTTGGTAAATAGATATGATAATACGATTAATGACAATAGAAGACTACGAAAAGGTTTATCAGTTATGGCTTTCTTGTTCAGGAATGGGGCTAAATAACCTTGATGACTCCAAGGACGGAATTGCTAAATACCTCGATAGAAATCCTGCTACTTGCTTTGTTGCCGAAAAGTCTGATGAGATTATTGGTGTAATAATTTCGGGACACGACGGAAGGCGCGGATTCATTTATCATACAGCGGTAAACCCTGAGTATAGAAATCAAGGAATCGCTAAGATGCTTGTAGAGGCAGCTATGGATGCACTTAAAGCAAATGGGATAAACAAAGTTGCACTGGTTGTCTTTGACAGAAACAAAGATGGAAATGCATTCTGGGAGAAAGTTGGATTTACTGTTAGAGAAGATCTGGTCTACAGAAACAAAACAATC
>Ga0256404_1011419_pt1 | contig 11905 bp, 9 predicted proteins | sample RumenRJG_01DNA_FD_185990 | JGI IMG/M metagenome (GOLD analysis project Ga0256404, IMG submission 185990) | Bovine rumen microbial communities from Lethbridge, Alberta, Canada - RJG_01 | ecosystem: Host-associated > Mammals > Digestive system > Stomach > Rumen | place: Canada: Alberta | collected... | reverse complement strand
CTGGAGCAGTTTTTCGAGGATATTTCTCTTTTCCTCGTTGGTAGCTGCCTGGTCATACATTTCTTTCAACAGTTCTTTTTTCATAGTCTTTCTCCTCTCTGGACATGCACCATATCAGTACATGCTTTGTTAAAAAAAAGGAAGGTCGGGACTAATGTCTCGACCCTCCAGTTCCTTTCTTCCTGTCGTTCTTTAGTTGAACGGCAGACCTTCATCCTCAATGCCCTCCGGAATGTTCATAAAACCATTCGGTTCGGAGGCCGGTGCGGATGCCTGAGCAGCTGCGGGCTGTGCCTGTGCGGCATTGGCTCCGCCCTGAGAAGCCTTGCTCTCGGCGAACTCCTGCTCCTCAACTACGACGTCAGTGGTGTAAACCTTCTGGCCGTCTTTGTTGGTGTAGCTTCCGGTCTGAATGCGGCCGGTTACGACAACGCGGGTTCCCTGCTTGAGATATTTCTCAGCGAATTCACCGCCTTTGCCAAAGACGATACAGCGAATGAAATCCGCTGTCGGCTCGTCCGGCTTTGCATTTCTGCGGTTTCTGCGGTCCACTGCGAGGGTGTATCTCGCAATTGCAGATGTGTTCTCTCCCTGGGTGTATCTCACTTCGGGATCTCTGGTCAGTCTGCCCATAAGAATAACTTTGTTCATATGTGTCTCCCTTTCTCCCTCTTTGGGGAAATAAAAATAATAAAATATTGTTCTCTGTTCTCATGAAACAAACTACGCCAAAAGATCCGGCCCTCTAACTATTTCAATTGAACATTTATGGGTATATTATACCATTTATTATAAAATATTCAAGTGCTGTTATTAATTAAATGGGACTTTTTGTACGATCTTATTTTTGAAGGAATCTTTCCGGCATGGAGAGTATAGAGGGGTGGAAGAGAAGAGTACAGGAGCTATGGCAATTGGGACTAACGTTACGGTGGATAGAATGTTGATAAATTGTGGATAAAAGTTATCCACCGTAATTCCCGTCCCATTTTTTAGTAATATTCGTCCTAGTAAATGTTAATTTATGACCTAACAAATCGTAATCGAAGGACCATAAACAATAAAAAAAGTCCCAATGAGATGCCGAAATCCCTTTATTTGTCGGCAATCTCATTGGGATAAAATATTTAAAATAATATCAAATACTCTAAAATATTCTAAAAGATCTAGAGCGTTACCCAGCTTTCTGTCTGTGTTATAACGGTTGGAGGCTCAACAGTATTCATATCATACAGATCTGACATTTCAATTTGGCCATCTATATACCTGGCTGCTTTATTTTGCGCCACTGCTTTATCCATGCCAGATCTTTGTTTGATATAAAAAACCAGCTTGTCTACTCGTCTTCCTCTTTTAATGGCTTCATATGAAACAAAAATATCAGTAAATTCATTTATTTCCGATATCGCTTTTTCAATAGCCTTCACCCTAAAGTCCTTAAAATTAGAGTAATGATCGGCACCAAGCGAATGCTTGAATCCATTCACGTCTACGGTTATCCGTCCAAGTGCACTGTAACTTCGAAGAAACTCGTAGATTCGTATTGAATAGGCAGAACGAAGAGCTAACGTATTGATCAGCTCCATTGCTGTGAAATTTTTCACAAGACCCTGTACATACTGGAAAAGTTCATCTTCAAAAGTTACACGACACACGCCGGAATTTTTTCTCAGTTCAACCTTTGCCAACCATCCAACAGTCACTTCGCCTTGACCGTCATCTACGGACAGATAAAAGCTCTTATCTCGAAGGGCCTTGAGAATTTTGCGGATATGCATGTAGTTTCCGCCATTTGTTGCCTGGATGCCGGTTACTTTGCAGAAGTCAGATATCATAAAGACAACTGATTTCGATGTCTGATTAGGCTTCAAAAGGCTAAACAGGTAATTCATCAATTTTAGCTCCTGTGTAGATAATTCATATCTGGCTTTCTGTATCAGGTCGTTAGATTTTACTACCTTATATTCACGTTTGGTTGCTATTTCATACCGTTCATCGTATTTTTGCAAGAGGAGATTCCTCCTTTCCATATGTTCGAGAACATTGTAAACTTATTGGGACCTACGATCAAGGGGAAGTCCCATTTTGCGCAATGTCATAGTAATAAAAGTCCCAATTGGAGGAGAAAAGAGACAATTAATCTGAATTTTGCATGGCGGTTACAGTTACAAAACATCTGTTTTTAGTGCGGCCGCGGGGATTCCCGTTACAATTAATCTGTTCTTTGGGCATATAAGTACAATTAATCCGTTTTTGCAACCTGCAGACTTACAATTAATCTGTTTTTGGAACGCAAATTACATTTGTTTTGTTGTTTGGAATAGCGATTTACATTAATTTTGTTTTTTGCGCCACGCAATTACATTTAATCTGTTGTTTGAAACTCACGGGGATGCAAAAGTTTTGTATTTTGGAAGCCTTCTCTGGATCGTAATTTTGGTCCCAAAAACAAAGACCGCCTCCTTGTGGGAGACGGTCCGTTTTTTAGTTACAGCAGAAATCGACGTTATTCACGGAAAAAAATTTTTTAGTTCCGAATATCAAGGTGCTTTTCTACGATCTTTAAGAAAGTTCGAGGCATTTTCTCAAGGTCGTCACACTGGAGGAATTTTGCTGATTTGTTCGGTCTTGCAGGGTCTCTATAAACGGCTTCAATGTCAGGAATGGATTCTCCAATACCTGCAGTGATAACCTCGATGCCTGCCTTTTTAGCATCAGCAACAGCCTGTCTGACGTCAACAGCTGCAGTGTAACCACTGTATCCGTTGTCTCCATTAGGAAGTCCATCGCTGATAATCATCAGCAGCTTTACCTGTTCGGGTCTGTCTGCCAGGCGCTTTTTTACGAAGCGAATAGCAAAACCGTCGCGGTTGCAGTTGCTGACTTCGAGCAGTCTCATCAGTCTCTGGCGATCCTTGTCGTCTGCGGAGTCAAATTCGGCAAAGCTGTCGATTCGGACTTCGGACCGGGTTTCCCGGTGGCCATAAACGGCAATCGGGATGTTCATTCCACGACAGAAATCATACATGATATACGCTGTGCGAAGTGCGAACTCGCTCTTTCTGTAGCCGTTCATGGAGCCGCTGCAGTCGACGAGCAGCGCTACTGCGATATCCGGATCGTCCGTGGGGGCTTTCCGGTTCATCATCTTACGGCCGTCGCGCCTGTAAGACTGTCTGCCGTCAAAACGTTTGCCAACATACAGGCCGCGATTTACGGAACCAAGCTGCATGTCCTTTAACAGTTCCTGCAGCTTTTTCTGGATTCGCGTGCTGATGGACTTTACGGCACTTCTTACTGCTGTATCATCCAATCCCGGGAGTGCCCGATGAATGGAAGAGGGGTAGTAAGAATCAGCCGACTGTTCTGCCGTATCGATGTCGTGTTTGAGCTCTTTAACAATCTCAGACTCGATTTTTTCTGCGGCTTTTTTCTCGGCAAGTTTGTTCAGAAGCTGGGAGATGGCGGTTTCACGGTCGCTTGTGGTTCCGTCATCGTTATTGGGACTTTTATTACGATCTGCTTCGGAAGAAGAATCGTTGCCGGCTTCATTCTCTTTGTCAGGCTCGTGGTCCTGCTCCTGTTTTTTCTGGTTCTTGCTGTTTTCCTTTGCATCCACAGGTCTTGTATTTCCCGTAGGAACCTCTTCCTTCTCGCGGTCTTTATTGCCTTCTGTTGCACTGTTGATATTGTTCAGCATCTGCTGGAGCAGCTGCTGAAGTTCTTCAGCAGTAAGGTTCCGTGGAGAGGAATTGGAACTGGGACTTAAATTACTATTTGACGGAGAATTGTTCTGTGAATCATTCCCGTCTTTAGGTCCTCCGGAAGTTCCATTGGCAGGAGCTTTATTGTCGTTATTGGGACCTTTATTACTATTATAGCCGGAGTTTTCAGCGCTTGCATTGCTCTGATTGTTTTCTCCATTGCCTTGTTCGTTTTCGGAGCCTTCTTTCTGGCTGCCATCGGTTTCAGAACCGTTGTTCTGAGTATTCTCAGAGGAATTTCCATTTGCGGACTGTTCTGTGTTTGATGCGTTCTCATTGTTGTTTCCAGATCCGCCATTCTGTGAATTCTTTTCAGAATTCTGTTCTGCATTCTCCTGACCGGACTGGTTCTCAGTTCCGGACTGATTGTTGTTTCCGTCTGAGTTCTGCGAACTGGAGGAAGCTGAACTTCCTGAATCAGATGAACCATCAGAATCAGAAGGGTCGCCGGAGCCGGACTGGTTTTCCTGTGAAGGAGGTGTGTTAAGTGCCTGATTGATATCATCCTTCAGATACATATCAAAAATGTGAAGGAAAATGTCATTGCAAAGGCGCATTCTTTCTTCACCGGAATATGTCTTGGTAGCCTCAATCACGAGCGGTTTAATGACGGAATATGCAGTCATTAAGTCGTTATTCCTGATGTAAGGCGCAGCATCTTCACCGTACTTTCCAAGATAGAAGATAATGCCAAGCATTTCTTCCAGCTTGTTTTCTGTATATGCGTCCGGGTGAGTGCTTTTGCTGGCTTCATAGATGCAGTCTCTGCAGAACACTCTGTCCTTGCCGTATCCGGGAATTACGATGAGGATTCTGGAATCGACATATCCGTCCTCAACAGGCTGCATGATGTTATCCAGCACATTGAGAAGAGGAAGATACAATACCTTCTCATTCGGAATCTGATTCATGCAGTCAATATAGTTCTGATAGAGAGCTGTATTGGACGGCTCCGGAATCAGCCTTCCTGTGTTTTTGAAATGTTTCTTCGTCTGCACTCCCTGCACGAAATCCGTAAAAAGGATATGCGCACATTCATGAAGCACATGACCAATGATGGCACGGAAACGGTGAGGTCTGTCCATTTTGACAAGGATAAAGTTACTCACGTTAACCACGATCTCAAGACCGTTCGTGTATGCCAGAGGGGCACTGGGATCCGGATCGGATATGATCCGAATAGTGATTCGCCTGTCATATCTTTTGGTAACACCAGTTACTATTGTCTGGAGAAACTCCAGAAAGAATACTGACAAGAAAAACTCATCATCCGTAATGGAAGACAGAACATCTCTTGCCATGGCTCTGATACTTCCATGATTCATAAATTTTTTCTCCTTTCTAAAATCCCGGCGGCACTGCACTTGGCAGCATCCGTCGGGAAGATACAAACATTATTAAAATTTCGCGTCCCACTTCGCAGTACGAATTTCTTCGACGTTCTCGCGAAGCTGGGAAGTTTTGTTCAGGACAGTCCATTCGCCAATCTCCTTAACAAGATCGTCCGTAAGGATGGATCCAGTCTGGATATATGACTGCAGGACTTCTGCCCAGGACTCAAGCTCGCGCATACCGCAGACGCCATCGGTGATTTCCTGCTTCTCGCAGTACTCGTGAATCTCGCGAACCACTTCCACCATGCGGCGCATGTATTCCCTGTCCGGGAATCCGGTCTTTTTCATAACACGGGCAGCCATCGTTTCTTCATCCGGAAGATCAATGTGTCTCTGCACGTTCATACGGGAGAGTACGGACTGGTTCAGTGTCCGGCATCCTTCATATGCTTCATTGGAAGTGAACACAAAGATGCAGTTAGGATGCTTTTTCACCACTTCGCCAGTGGGGAGGGTGATGCACTTATCCGGGCCGTTCTCCAGCATGTTGTTCATGCCGACAAGAGTACCCGCCTTGCGAACAACTTTGGCCTCCTGGATTTCACAGACACCGCCGTAGCGATAAGCTCTGACAGCATCGGATTCCACATAGTGGTATTCTTTGCCGCCATTCTTGGCAATAGCCTCCATGATATCCTTGAAATCAGAGGATTTGGCTCCGACTTTCTGCGCAACCATTTCAGGGGCGAACACCAGATCATCAGCTGTTATTCCGTCAAGAACGGAAGATGACGCTGTTTTCACGGTATCCGTTACAGGCATAAGACCGCCGAAGATATCGAACACTTCAAAGTCTTCGTTGCAGGTCAGCTTTCCGTACGGAACGCCGAGCAGTGCCGCGAGAGCCTGCGCGCCCATGGTCTTTCCGGTTCCGGCTTCTCCTGTCAGGTAAAAATTCCTCAGTGCAGGGGAAATCTTCACCATTCTCGCAAGGTCTTTTACCCACTTGGGGACAACATACCAGGATGCGAGAACAGGGATAAAAGCAGCCAGCCAGTCGGCATACTCCTGATGGAGAGAGTAATCAATATTCTCTTCATGCGCTTTTTTAACCGCTGCGACTTCTTCTGAAGAAATCTCGAGCTTCTTGATTTTACCTGAAATCGGGATTTTCCTTTTAGCAGGCATGCTGTTAACGCGGTCCCAAAGCTTGGTGCTCATAGAGGCCCAATTATTGAGGAAACCATCCTTCAGAATGGGGTCATTGCAAATCTCTTCGAGAGTATAGCTTTGCACCATATTTGCCAGATACTGATACTCAGAACTCTCAGTTCCCACCTCTGTCACAATGTAGAGTGCAAAAAGCGGAGAAAGAGAATCCATCTGATCCAAAATCAGTGGAATATTTACCTTCTGCGGCTCCTGATAGAGAATACCGCACAGTCCCTTATCAGTAGTTAACTGGACCGTATAGGTGCAGCACTGTTTTTCATTTGTGAGCACTGTAGTAACTCTGGTGCCGTAGGGGATGTCATCAACACGAGTGACGCCATCTGCGTCCTTGCCGTGTTCAATGTTTTCAATTGCATCAATGATCCCCGGGTAGAGTGTTACCCGAGAATTGTTTAAAGTAAAGGCATTATAAAGATCGAATTCCTTTTTTAATACCTTATTGACTCTCTTTTCAGGCTGAAATAAACTTGTTCCCATTATATTTTTCTCCTTTCTTCTCCATATACGGTTATGTGTTCTATGGCTGCATTAATCTCCTAAACCGGCATATTGTCATCATCCTGGAAGAGGGCGCAGACGATACCGTCGTCCGTTACGACAATGAACTGGAAATTGAAAACTTCGGCAATTTCATCCTTAACCTTCTCGATTTCCTCATCTGTCATTCCGGCAAGCATGTCTTTGCCAATCCGAATAGACTTCTTGCCGGCAGTTGTAGCCTGCGATTCAAGTTTGGCAATTTCCTGGATGTGTTTCCGGATCCAGACTTTTTCAATGGGATCTTCCGCTTTGTTTGCGAAAGTATATGAAAATTCCCAGACACAATCTGCGCTGGGTTTCACATTGATTTTTCTCTTTACTTTTCTTACATGGTCTACATTCGGACCAAGAGTGGCCTCAACCATTACACACGGTTTGGACCATGGGAAATTGGTCGGTGTCAGTAGATGAACGTCAAGACATCCGGGCTCGTAAGCTTCAATGAACTTTTTGATTTTCCACAGGAAAATGTAGTTCATTAAAATAAGTCCGTCACCTGCGTTCAGATTGATAACTTCTTCTTTAGCGATATGCATAGATTACTTTCTCCTTTCTTCTTATCCGAAGGACTTCCCTGCAGCACGAATATCAGTTGAAAACATTGAGTGATCGACTTCGTACTGCTTCTTGGGTGCAGGTTCTGCCTTCTTTTCATCCTTTGCTTGCGGCATGACAGCATTGGGAGTGGTTGCTTCTGCCGAGGTATTAGTACCGCGATAGTAGAGATCGGTAACCTTGCAGAAAATTTTAAACTCGTCTTCACCATTTTCGTTCCGTTTTGGGTAGCTTGTGATAGTTCCAAAAATTTTAAACTTCGCATTATAGACGAACTTTCCGTCCTGTACATATCCCAGGATTTTTTTAGCTGTTTCATCGAATGCCGTGAATGTCCAGCGATTGCCGTTGAACTCCATGCCGCGAAAACTTACATACGGGGATGGGTTCTTTTGTTTTGTCATCCCTCTTTTAAATACCGCACCATCATTTCTAGCTTTGATTTCAATAACCTCGAAACAAATGGTATTAGGAATGCATTCAAAGCTCTGAAATCCCATAATTCTCTTCCTCCTTCTTTTGTGTTAACGGGTCCAGTCGCGGCGTTCCAGCACGGCAATTGCCGGCGGGTACTCCTGGAGCTTTACCCATGGGTTTTCGACATCAACGTACTGGCCGGTTTTTAAGTAAACCGTGTCCCATAATGCGTCAGATATCCTGGTTAATTCAGGGATGTTCCGGGCCTTAACGGCTGCGAAATATCCAGGCTTGGTTTCTGCAAGAATCTCGCGGCAGGTCTTCATGAAATCATCATGGAAGGCGTTGTCTGCATGGAAATGCACGATGCTCCAGGCAAGATATGCCCTGGCTGCATTGAAGATTCCATCCAGCTGCTTTGTGTATGCTTTCGCAAATCTTGCCTCATGAATTCTGTCTCCGAGTTTCTTCTCGTTTCTGGAAACAGAATTAATTCTTCTTTCCAGTTCCTCTCTCAGCGCTTCTCTGACCTTAAAGGCAGTATCCAGCGCGTCGATATTGACGGTTTTCTTGATGGTCGGGCTCATACGCCTTCCTCCTTTCTTCTGCTTGACTGCAATTAATGTTCTCCTTTCTCCCGAATGAAGGGATAAAAAAAGCCATGTACGGAATTACCTGTACATGGGCTGATTGACAAAGTGATCTTTACATTTATGGGTATATTATACCATTGTAAAATATATAAGTAAAGAACAAAAACACACGAACGAGTTTTTGTTTTTGAAGATCGTAGATTTGTTGTGATTGGCGCAAAACGGTTTTATAATGAAAGGCGGGAAGAAAACGGGAAAGAGAGAAAATAGAGATCTCACTAATACCCACGGGCAAGCCCGTGGGGTTGCATGACAACCCGGAGTGAGTAGCCTGAGTGAAGCCACATGGCTGAACTACGTTAAGGGAGAATATATAGTTACCTGCAGACGTAATACCTAATCTGCAGCTCTAAGATCTGTGATTAAACAGTCCTGCGGTATAGGGGGCAGTGTTGCAGACATAAAACCTCCCATTAACATTGGCGAAGGTATCATTACAGATGCTTTGCATCTGCATTATGTGATTAAGTTCACAGAAAGGAGTGCCTGATCATGGTATATGTGTTAAACAGAGACGGACAGCCACTTATGCCTACTGACAGGTACGGTAAAGTCCGGCATCTTCTAAAAGATGGCAGGGCGAAAGTGGTCAGGAGATGTCCGTTTACCATACAGCTGCTGTATGAAAGCACCAACTATACACAGGATATCACGCTCGGAGTAGACGCAGGAAGCAAACATATCGGCTTATCAGCGACTACGGAAAGCAAAGTGCTTTACGAGGCGGATGTGGAACTTCGAAACAATATCGTTGACCTGCTGTCGGTTAGAAGGCAGAACCGCAGGAGCAGACGAAACCGGAAGACCCGCTATAGGAAAGCACGGTTCAACAACCGGGTTTCCTCTAAAAAGGAAGGATGGCTGGCTCCATCCGTAGCACAAAAGGTCCAGACACACATAACGGCAATCGGGAAGGTCCATGAGATACTTCTTATATCTAAGATTATCGTTGAAGTGGCCAGTTTCGACATCCAGAAGATTAAAAACGCTGGCATATCAGGAGCAGAATATCAGCAGGGCGACCAGCTTGGCTTCTGGAATGTCCGTGAATATGTACTATTCAGGGACGCCCACACCTGCCAGTGCTGCAAGGGTAAGTCAAAAGATAAGATTCTAAATGTCCATCATATAGAATCCAGGCATACGGGCGGTGATGCACCTGACAACCTGATCACGTTATGTGAAACCTGCCATACGGGATATCACAGGGGGACGGTTACCCTCCCGAAATCCATAAAGAGGGGGATGTCGTTCAGAGACGCAGCTTTTATGGGGATCATGAGGTGGGCTTTCTATAATAAGCTTAAGGAGACATATCCCAATGTCAGCCTGACGTACGGGTATATAACCAAGAACACCCGTATTAAAAACGACCTGCCTAAAACCCACTATATAGATGCCAGATGCATCAGTGGGCATCCAAAAGCCAAACCAACCGGCGAGGTGTTTTACCAAAAGAAGGTCAGGCGCCACAACAGGCAGATACACAAAAGCACCATCCTGAAAGGCGGCATCCGTAAACGCAACCAGGCCGAGTACCTCGTAAAAGGGTTCCGGCTGTACGACAAAGTGCGGTATCAGGGCCGGGAATGCTTCATATTTGGCAGGAGGGCCACAGGGCGAATGGATGTAAGGCTTTTAGATGGAACGCATATCAATGCATCCGTTGGATTTAAAAACTTAAAGCTTCTTGAACCAAGAGGTAGATTTTTGACAGAAAGGCGGAAGGCGTAGGCCAAGCCGAGACAAGGCTTCCTCCCACAGGCAAGCCTGTGGGTTTCTGCCCATGTAAATCGGAAAGGGTATTTTATGACGATAAATCATGCGACGAGAGGTTCACTGACCGGTCTGCCAACAAGACAGCAGCTTGTAGAAGATATGGAAATGATGCTGCAGAATGGAGAGATGTTCCAAATCATTAAAGTAGATGCAGTACATTTGAAAGCAGTCAATTCTGTGCATGGGTTTAAAACCGGGGATGCTGTGTTAAAGCATTTTGCAGAGCTGTTATGTCAATGGCACGAGAGCGCATTCCGGGTATACCACGCAGGGGCAGTGAGTTTTTATATGCTGGCAGCTGCCGGGACACCATCGGATCCGTGGGAACTGTATGAGATGCTTCATCAGAAGATAACTGTTAATGATACGACGCTGCTTCCCAAGGCGCGTGTTATAAAAACAGTGGCTGAGCCTGGCGATACCGTTGCCGGGTTATTTGATTTGATCAGCTATGCTTCAGGAAAGCGCAGCATCTTAATGATTCCAGCACTCGAAATAGGAGAAGAGCTGAGAAAAGAACTGCTTCAGCAGAATTATGTTGTTTCCGAAGTGACCCAGGCAATAAAAAACAAGTCTTTTGAGATGTATTATCAGCCTGTTTATGATATGTCCCGGAAGTGCTTTCCGACGGCAGAGGCGTTGATACGTCTCAGAGCTTCTGATGGTGCGTATATTTCACCTGGATTGTTTATACCGCTTGCCGAAGAGAAATATCTTATTGACGCAATCAGCGATATCGTGCTGGAGAAGGTTATGACTTTCCTTGGAGAGCATCCTGACAGCCCCGTAGACGCGATATCCGTCAATTTAACACCAGATCAGATAACGGATGAGGATTTACCGGGGAAGCTGATAGAAATAGCGAGAGAGAGCCACACAGAGCTTCACAGAGTGCGTTTAGAAATCACAGAACGTACCATTCAGCGAGGTACTGCCCGGATGCAGGAAGTCATGGAACGCCTGAAAAAGACAGGCGTGGATCTTTATCTGGACGATTTTGGAACCGGTTACAGCAATATGCAGTCAGTTATCAATCTTCCGTTTGAAGCAGTGAAATTTGACAAATCAATTATAGATACCCTTGGCACGGAGCGTTCTGACCATATGGTCAACCTGCTTTCGCGTATGGTGCATATAGGTGATGCAAAGATTATTGCGGAAGGAATTGAAACCGAAGAGCAGTACAGGTATGCCGTAGAAAACGGGTTTGATAAGATACAGGGATATTATTTTTCAAAGCCTTTACCGGAACAGGAATATCTTAAATTTATAGAGAATCACAATAAATAAGGTACGGGAGAACATCATGGAGCATGTTTGCAAATTTGAGTTGATGGCATTAATAGATAAAGCAGTTGTGCCGCTGATCAAACCGGATATCAGCAATATTCTGGAACAGCAGTTTGGCAGCAATTGGTTTGATGTTTTTGCCAGACCGATCATGATGAAATACAGCGACTATCACAAGCTGTACATATCTGACGATAATCCGCTGGATTCGTTTGATTTGACGGCTTTGTGGTTTCTTATGTTTCCGTACGAATATGTTGATGGGGAATTATATGAGCCGGACGGAGCAGGGAGATATTACCAGAAATACAAGGGATTGTCTGATGAAGAAATGGAAAAC
>Ga0256404_1011417_pt1 | contig 11905 bp, 9 predicted proteins | sample RumenRJG_01DNA_FD_185990 | JGI IMG/M metagenome (GOLD analysis project Ga0256404, IMG submission 185990) | Bovine rumen microbial communities from Lethbridge, Alberta, Canada - RJG_01 | ecosystem: Host-associated > Mammals > Digestive system > Stomach > Rumen | place: Canada: Alberta | collected... | reverse complement strand
TTAGACTAAATGCAAGATCAAAGTCTTATTAGATTTGGTTGGATGCGGACCATCAAAAATTTCTAAAACCACATATAGTTTACAATCAACCTTCAATTCATAGGAAAATGATACACGCGACCAGGGTTTCCAATACACATCCAAGCAGGAGAGGATTGCTACTCGGTATTCGGCCTCCCATACGACGGAATAGACGCGCAGACCAGAATGAATATAAGACTCGACGAGAGGGCGAATGCCAGGCTTCGTGGCTATATGTATGGCGCAGGAACGATAGGAGGGGCAGGTGCGTCAACCGCGTTCTCGTTAGGAACAACCACCAGGACCATGAGTGGCCAACTCTTAATCCACGTCAAAGTGGAAGACAGAGGCTCCAACGAAATCGCTATTCGTTTCGAAGCGATGGGCCTTGCCACCGGGTTGGTAAGCTCTCCAGGCGTTAGGTCATCGACATTCAATGTCGACATGGGCATAACTGAAGCATATAAGTATAGAAACAAGTTCGCCTTTGTATACAATTGCCATTGTACGACAAGAGTGACTGACGCGTTCTAAATTCAATTATTTACAGGGCTCTAGGTATTGTGCTTAGAGCCTTATTAATAGGGCGATTGAAAAAGTGAAAAAATATTTTAGTTGGGCAACAAAACTAATTAAAAGTCGTACAGATTTGGTTTGTTGACGATGATATATCTGTTTTTGTCTATTTTGACGTTCTTTTTGAATTCGGTAGGGGATGTTTTCTCAATCCTTCTGAAAACCATATTGAAGTGCTGCTGGGTTTTAAACCCGACCTCGCTGCTGACTGATTTTAGAGGGAGGCCATTTCTGATTAATTCCTTCGACCTCTCGATTCTTTTGGTATTGATGGTCTCGTTAATGTTGGTGTTCAATTCTTTTCGATAAAGATTTCTTAGATATGAATATGACACCCCAATCGCATTGGCGACATCAGGCGCTTTGATGTCCCTAAAGTAATTCCTTTCTATATATCCTATTGATCTATTGATGATGAAATTGGATTTTTTCTCCTTTGGGGAGGTCTTTTTGCATTGAATTATATCCAATAGCAATTCTTTTAATTTAAGCTGGAATCTGCCTTTTTCTATATCGCTTAGCATATTGAATTTTGAATACTTTTTCATATCCAACAATACGGAGAATATATCCTCTGTGTCATTTATTACTACAAATGGTTCGTCCGCAGAAAAAACATGTTCTTTTAAATATCCGTGGATGAAGGGGGAATTATTCAAAAAACCATAAATATCGCTTTCTTTGTTGGGGAGAGACAATTCCACGCCGATGCTAATTAAAGAGTTATTGATATCGAAGCGGTGGGTGACGTTTGGAAAAATGATGACCATTTGGTTTTTTCGAATGGTGATTTTAGAAGCCTTTTTGTTAACCTGACACCAAAAATCAATCGTGCCGGAATGGATGTAGGAAAACTCTATTGTGTTGTGGTTGTGGTAACCAAGTTGAATGACTTTTGAAGGATCTTCAATGTTATTGGTTTGATATAGAGCGATGCCAAGAGAATCTTGTTCCATGTTCATATATATGTCCTCAATAAAATTATAATCAAAAAACGTAAAAAATTTATATAAAATGATTTAAAAATGCATTTAAGAGGTTGTTTTCAGTTTTTGCGGTTGTAATATGCATAAGTAGGAAGGACATTATATGAGACATTACCTCAATTGTTTCATGCCACTTTGCGCACTTTTATGTTTTTCGTGCGCTTTTACTGGCAATTCAGGCTCAGCAGGAGGGATTTCAAGTCAATCGGTGCCAGACATTGATTATTCGAATTTCCCAAACTATGTGGAGGATTATCGAAGCCTCAATTACGAATTCGATGACGATGCGATATCTTCGCCTTTTTGGAAAGGAAATGTCATTTATAACGAAACGGTCTTGTTAAGCAGAAACGAAGAAACCGGAGTTATATCGGGCAACCTGGCTTATACACCGTTAAAGGTTTTGGCGGTCAAGGACTACACGTTAAAAACAAGAGATTTCGTGGAAGGGAAGGATTATACCTTAGAAGGCAAAACAATCATTCGTAAAGAAGGTTCACCAATGCCTTATCTAGAAGAAACGACCTTAAGAGGCGAATATTTGCCTGAAGGATATCGACTTGTCTCTTCTGTCTCGTCGATTGCCACTGATTGTGTATTGATGGGACCTGCTTATTACACCGAATCCGATTTGTATTACGGCCATCAAATACAAGTATCTTATGTCTACGACATTCACGAAATAATGCCGAATTACGAGGTTTTTGCACAAAATCAATTGGATTCATTGCCAAAATTGAAGAAAAAATTGGAAAACAAAGAAGCGGTAAAGATAGTCGGTTTAGGCGACTCCGTTTTAGAAGGATGCTCATCTTCTAAGAAATTCAATCATGAGCCATATATGGAAACATTCTTCAATATGAGCATTCAATACCTTAACGAAAAATTTGAATCTCAAATTACAGGCAAGAATCTTTCCGTCGGTGGAACCCAATCATCTTGGGGTGCTTCATCCACTCAGATATATGACGTTTCTCAAGAGAATCCAGACTTGTTGATGTTGCATTTCGGCATCAATGATTTGGGCGCAGGCGTGGGTCCCAATTCATATATAGACAATATGCTTTCCATTGTTTTGGAAATAAGGAACAAATGCCCGAGTTGCGAGTTTTTGATCCTCACCCCATTTGGTCCTAACCCATTGTTATACGATTATGAAAAAGTAGACAACTATATTAGGAAAATCAAATCAGAAATAACCGACTCTATCCAAGGAGCCGTTTTGGTGGACGTTTTTAACATCTCCAAAGAGTTATACAAAAACAAAAAATATCAAGACATGACCGCAAACGGCATCAATCACGTGAATGATTACGCAAGCCGCATTTATTTGCAGTCAGTTCTTTCTACCGTTGTCAAATATTAAGGAGGATGACAAATGAAAAAGAAAGTGCTGTTGTGTTTATCACTTGTAGCGATGGGGGTTGCCACCACAGGATGTTTGGATACCGGCCTTAAGCCCGGTGACAGCGAAGAGTCCAGCTATGAAGGTGGGGGAGACGTCTCTCTCGATCCAGGCTATTCCACAAAACTAAGATTATTGATTCCACAAGGGAATAGCAATGAAACCACGATGATTGATAAGTGCATCGAAGGATTTAACGAGCATTTCCCGAACATTTCCTTTGACAAATCATATGTCTCTGTCAATAACTGGGAGTCAACGGTCAGAAATCAAAATCTTGCAGGAACCTTGCCAGATATCGTTTGGTCAAACACCCCTGATTTCTATTATTTGGTCTCCGCGAAAATTGCCGAACCATTGGATTCTTATTTCGAAAACAGCGAAAAAGCGGGCGTCTTCAATTTGGAAGAGGATTTCATCACCAACTTCCTCGACATGGGCGCGATGGATGGCACGCATTATTTGTTGCCACGTTCCTGTGACACGGTCGTGACATTCTATAACAAGAAACTATTAACCCAAGCAGGCATTGATTTATCCGTTATCCAAGATGGCTGGTCATGGGATACATTCATGGACGTCATGGGCCAATACCGCAGCTATTTGGATAGCAAAGGCAAGGCAGATTGGTATTGCTGCGACGCGAACTTAACGACCTGGTTATCCTGCAACTATCCTATCCTAAGGTCTTATGGCGCGGATGTTTTGACAAAGGGAGGCGAAATCGCCATTGATTCCGCAGAAACCAGAGAGTGCTTGGCGATGGTGAGGAGCATGATGGAGAAAAAATACATCGTGGAAGATGGGGTTACCCCAGGCAACTCATTCGAAATAGGCACCGCCCCATTCTTATTCCAATCCGCTTCGTTCTCGTTATTCGCGGAAAGAAGAGAATTGAAGAACAACATCGATCTTGTCTCATTCCCATTAATCAATGCGAAAAGCGCGCCAAAAATTGGGTCTGGCATCGCGGGATATGCGATAAATAGGAACTCAAAAGAAAAGGCTGCTGCCTGGCAATTCCTTAGCTACATGATGAGCAAGGAAGGCCAAGAAAAGCTTGCAGAAGGAGGGTTGCAGCTTCCTTCAATCCGCAAGGACTTGCAGGATTATAAGACCTCGAAATGGGGCGAAGGCTACACCGACTTCAATCTTGCCGCCTATACATATGGCCCAGAATACAAAATCGTCCCTGAATTCTTAGGCTATGTTGATCCAAAGATTAAAGGCGACTTAGATATGGCCTTTAAGGATTTGTTCTCCAACACCTTAAAGAAAAGCAAAACCATCGATAAAGCTATTTCCACCTGTGTTTTAGATTTAGAGGATGCTTTAGCAAAACTATAAAATGGACGCGGCTGAAAGTGAAAAAAACAAGCGTAAATATAAACCGCAGAATAAGTTTCTGAAGTTTTTAAAACGCAACTATGTTGGTTGGTTATTCAACCTCCCTTTGATGATTGGTTTAGCAGTCTTCACTTTCGTGCCGATGTTCCTATCTCTATATTATTCTCTATTCGAGATTGAGGCAGATTTCAGCGCCCAATTCATTGGATTTGGGAATTATCTAAGGATATTCACCGATAGAAGCATGCCTAAAGTTGCGCTTAACACCGTTCTTTATGCGGTGATATCCGTGCCGCTAAATATCATTCTTTCCTATTTTCTAGCCCTTTTGGTTAACAAAAAATTCAAATTCACCGGATTCTTCAGAATCATTTATTATCTGCCAGTTGTTATTCCTGCTGTTGTCAATGGATTGTTATGGAAGGATTTGACTGATAGCACCTATGGCGTATTCAATAAATTCCTTCTGATGCTGGGATTCAACAAATTCCCATTCTTCAGTTCTTCTGAAACAGCAATGATTTCTTTGATTTTCATGAATTCCTGGGGAATTGGAGGAGGCATGGTCCTATGGCTAAGTGCTTTCAAGAATATCCCCAATTCGCTTTACGAATCAGCGAAGATTGAAGGGGCGAACGCTTTCCAAAGATTCTTAAATATCACCCTGCCTTTATCCACCCCGATGATTTTCTACAACATGATTATGTCAGTCATCGGCACCTTGCAATATAACGGCACTTTGACATTTGCCTCCAGATATGGTCGTGGTGAGGGGGATTCTTTATTCCTTTATGGCGTCAAGGTCTATTGGGAGGCTTTTAGAAACGGCAACATCGGATATGCCTCGGCTTTGTCTTGGCTTCTATTTATAGTCATCGCCGTTTTGACAGGCATTATGTTTGCATCCAGTAAGTGGGTTTACTATCAGGAGAACGCGTAATATGGCAACGTCATCTTTATCACAAAGAGCGCGCCGCAGAAGCAACGCGACCAGAGCCTGGAATAAGAGCAAAGTATTCCTCTTCCTTTTGATTATGGTCATCATCGGCGTGGTCTTGGTCTTCCCATATTTCTACATGGTCTCCAAATCATTAATGAGTTCGACTGAAGTGGTGGACCCCAATGTTCCAATCCTTCCCTCTTCCCCGCAATTCGCTAATTATTTGTCGATATTCAACAATGAAGATTATCTAAAAGCGTTGGGAAATACATGTATTATCATCGGTTTTAATATCGTTGCCACTTTATTATCGGCGTCACTAATCGCTTTCTCTTTTGCCAAGCTTGAGTGGGTGGGGAAAAGAGTGATGTTCATTCTTATGATGTTCACGATGATGCTCCCTGCAGCGGCAACCCAGATTCCTTTATACGTGATGTACGCCAAGTGGCATTGGATCGATACATTATTGCCATTAACAATCCCAAATCTATTCGGTGGTGGTGCCGTTTATATCTTTTTATTGAGGCAGTACATGATGGGCATCCCTAACAACATGATTGACGCTGCTAGAGCGGATGGCGCATCAATGTGGAAAGTTTATTGGCATATTGTTTTGCCAAACTGCAAACCTATTTTGATTTATATCGGCGTCACTATATTGATGACGAATTGGGGTGATTTCTATGGTCCTTTGGTTTATTTGACTAGCGATAGCGCGCCAAGGACCTTGGCGTATTACGTTTTCTTGAACTCAACAGAGGGCGATGCTGCAGCCCAAATGGCTCATATCCGCATGGCTGCGGGCGTGTTTATGACGATTGTGCCAGCTATTGTGTTTGGCATTTTCCAAAAACAGTTAACCGATGGCGTTTTAACGACAGGAAGGAAGGGATAATGATATGATTTCTCGTAAATTTCTCATCACATTAATCATTCCAATGCTTTTAGCGGGGTGCACCAATAATCCGCTAGATGAATCTTCGGTACCACCGATTGAGCGCAGCGAGGATTTAAGGGAACTCACTTCCCAAGAATATACGGTCAATAACATCACAGCGATTGATGAATATGATAGGGCAACCCCAACTGGAGATTTAAGGAAAGAAGATAAAAAGGTCGGTGTTTTCTATCACGTATGGCATGGCACGCACAATACAGGCATCTTTGACATCACCCAGTTGCTAGAAAACGACCCAGAATCATTGTGGGATCCTAAAGGAAATGAGAGTTCACCCCTTAAAGCCTTCCATCACTGGGGTCAGCCTCTCTATGGTTATTATCATTCCGCTGACCCATGGGTAATTTCCCGTCATGTCGAACTCTTCACCATGATAGGGGTGGACTATCTTGTCTATGATTTGACTAACACTGTCATCTACACCGAGGCCATCAATGCGATTTTTGGAGTTTTGGATAAATACCAAAAGCAAGGATTTGACGTCCCTAAGGTCGCTTTCTACACCAACTCCGCCAGCGGGCAGACAATGAAAAGATGCTATAACCTGTTCTACAAGGATGATACATATTCGAATTTATGGTATCGCATGGATGGCGTTCACCCACTAATCATCGGGCAATCAGATGACTTATATCGAGTGTGCACCGAGGAAGAATTTAGTGAAATCAGCAATTTCTTCCAAATCAGGGAATCGCAATGGCCAGACGCTACTAGATTCAATAAGAGAGAAGGATTCCCTTGGATGGATTGGGACTATCCTCAACTCAATTACAGCGGAACCATGTCCGTATCTTTAGCCCAGCACCCAGGAATGAGAATGTCTGAAGGGAAAGACACAAATCATGGTCGCGGATTTGATTACGAAACCTTCCGAAATGATGAAGCATCAATGAGGAAAGGCACCAACGTCGAAGGACAATGGAAAACCGTTTTTGACAACTATGAGCAAGTTAACAACGTCTTTGTGACCGGATGGAATGAATGGATCGCCCAAAAGATGGTGGATGGAGACGATCAAGTCTTCTTCGTCGACACTTTCAACGAGCCATATTCAAGAGATATGGAGATGATGAAAGGCGGATATGGAGACAATTTTTATCTTCAATTCTCTAGAAACATCAAGAAATACGCCTTTACCGAGGCAAAACACTACAAATATGATAACCACACAATTGATATAAATGAATTTGCCCCTGAACAGTGGGAAGGCGTTAAAGCCTATAAGGACTTTGAAGGCGATGCGATGGAAAGAGACTTCTATCGGGCGGATAAAGTAGATAAGTATTACGACCAATCCAATAGAAACGACATCGTTACCACCTATGTGGCTCATGACAACGACAATTTATATGTCCGTGTGGAAACTAAGGACGCTATATCTTCCCCATCATCTAGCGACAAAGCATGGATGAATCTAATGATTTCCTTGAACAACAACGATGACTCATTTGCAAGCTTTGATTACATTATCAATCGTTCTAGAAGCGGGAGCGAGGCAACGGTAGAGAAACTGCATAAGAATTTCTCGCCAAAAGAAGTGGGGAAATGCAGCGTTTCTTATGAGAACAACATAATTCAATACTCAATCCCGTTAAATCTTATTGGAAGAGATGAGGCTAATTTTGAAGTCGGAATTAAGGTTTGCGACAACATTCAGTTTCAAGATGATATTCAAGACTATTACGTATCTGGCGATTCCGCGCCAATAGGGAGGTTGGCATATTCTTATGGATATTAAGAAAAGATTCGTTGCTCCCACTCTCTTATTAGTCGCGTTTTTAGCGGGCTGCACAACCAATAATCCCCGCAGTTCCGGCTCATCTTCTCAAAAAGATGGCCTGCCGCAGGATAATCGCAATCTAACAACAGAAGATTATTCCCTCTTCAATTTGTGCGGCATAGATGCGGTCGGTAGAGAGATAAAGAGAATGGATAATCGCAAGGAAGGGGAAAGATACGTCGGGATTTTCTATTCCATGTGGCTTGGGCAGCATAAAAGCCAGCAAAGCGCGATTTATAACGTTACATCTTTGGAATCTACACCGGAAGGAAGAGAACATTTGTACACCACCGAAGATAGTGAATATTCTCGCATGAATGAATTCCATTTCTGGGGCGAGCCTTTATATGGATATTACAACACCAAAGATCCATGGGTGTTATCCCGCCATATGGAATTATTTATGGATGCTGGAATTGACTATCTATGCATCGACAGCACCAACAGGATTGTCTATAGCGACGCTATAACCACGTTACTAGATTTGCTAAACACCTGGTATAAAGAAGGCAAAAACATACCAAAGGTTACTTTCTATACCAATTCATATTCAGGCGACACTGTAAGGGATTTGTATTACAAATTCTATCAAGGCGATAAATACTCCAATATCTGGTTTGCGCCTAATGACAAGCCATTAATAATCGGAGTCACTAAAAACAATAATAACGCCTCAGACCAGACAAAATATTATCCTGGCTGGGACAACTTCATCGCCGATGAATTCCTTGACTATTTCGATGTGAGGGAATCGGAATGGCCGAATGGCGATCACAACGATAACTCTATCCCTTGGATGAGCTGGGAATATCCTCAACGCATCCATAATGGATCCATCGCCGTTCCTGTAGCCCAACATTCCCATTCACGCATCTCGGTTTCTTACCAAGATCCAGAATGTTCACGCGGTTATAACAACAAGACCAGGAAAGTGGAAGGGGATATCGATGAAGGACTTAGTTTCCAGCAGATGTGGGACACCGCTTTAGATGAAGAGAATCATGTCACCAATGCTTTGGTGTGCTCATTCAACGAATGGATGGCCATCAAGAGTTTTGTAGGAAGCGATTCATGGCAGATGGTGGACGTTTATAACCATGAATATTCCCGCGATATCGAGATGATGAAAGGCGGATATAACGACAATTACTTCCTTCAACTAGTGGAAAATGTACGTGAATATAAATTCACCCCATTTGTCGAATATAAAAAGACCGCATATAACATCGACATCCATAATGGAGTCTCTCCGATTTGGAATGTTATCAAAGGCTACGCCGATTTAACCCACGATGCGATAAATCGTGATTTCGAAGGGGCGGTCAACGGATTGCATTACGAAGACCATTCCGCAAGAAACGACATCGTTTTGGCTAAGGTGGCGCATTCCAAAGACAATGTCTATTTCTACATTGAGTGCTTAGAAGACATCACAAGCAGAACAAATGGTGATGAAGGATTCTTAAATGTTTTCATCAAGACAAAAGACAGCGAAAAGAACTTTATGGGCTTCAATTATGTGATTAATAGACGCTTGGATGGTGATAAAGCCAGCGTAGAAAAATGTGAAGGTGGCTATCAATTCTCTTCTGTTGGAGAAGCGGATATCTCTATCTCCTCCAAAGTCATGCAACTATCTATTCCTCGTTCTTTAATTGAAGCAAATGACAAAGTGGATATCGAATTCAAGATCACCGATAACATCACCCATCCAGAAGATGTGATGGATTATTACATCTCAGGCGATTCCATGCCGATAGGGAGGCTGCATTATGGCTACTAAGATTTGGAGATTGCTATTTCTATCCGCGTGCTTGGCATCCTGTTCTACGCCTAAGGAAGGTGAACAAAGTTCTAGTTCTACTATTTCGCAAAGCGGAGGTGAAGAAATGAGAGTCATGCATGACGAACCAATCTATAAAGAAATAGACGCAATACCGTTTGATAAATCATTGTGGAGCGAGCCAGAATTCTTCTTTGATGAGGAATTGGATAATCAAGGTTGCAAAGCTCTCTTTATTAGAAGCGATTATGCGAATAAAGAAAGCTATGCTTTCGCCTATTTAGGTTTGCCAGAAGGCGAACTCAAAGATAAGCCTGCTATCTTATTGCTCCATGGGGGAGGCGGAACTGCCTACTACGAATGGGTTAACGCTTGGAAAGAAAGGGGATATGTGGCTTTGGCGATTGATTTAGAAGGTCATATACCAAATAAGGAAGGCACGATAAACGATGCGCCAAATAACTTATATCACGCTTCAAATTATGTTACGCCACACAATCAAAATTTAGGCGATGAAAATGAAGATATTTCGTTAACTTGGCTCCATTATGCCTGCAGAACCTCAATAATTGCCAATTCTTTCCTACATCATTTCGCTGGTATTAATCCTTATAAAATAGGCGTATGTGGAGTGTCTTGGGGAGGGTATATCACCTCAATCATCTCTGGATATGATGATAGGTTTGCGTTCGCTATCCCTTATTACTGCATAACGGATATGCTAGATAGCTTTACCCCTTTGGGCACATATATTAAATCTCATCGTAGCTTTGAGATATTCGACAACCCCGAGCCTCTTAAATATATTGAAACGCCATTCTTATACATCGGCAGCAATCGCGATGTCTATTCCAACATTGAACAAGCCTCTCAAATCGTATCTTCTATGAAAAACGGGCATCTGTCTATTTTGAATAGATTTGCCCATTCGCACGCTAGCGCATTGAGCAGTGTCGAACAATTCCTGTTCGCCGATAATACCTTGGCAAAGAAAGGGAACATCTCAATCAAATTCGCTGATTCTGAGCATCTTTCAATTTCCCTTCCTGAAGAAAAGATAATCATCGCAGGAGAAATCTTTTTCACCGATGATGAAGAGATTAACCAAGACACAATTTGGAGATATTCATCTTTGGATGTAGAAGGGCTAACAACGAGTAAAGTCATAAATATAAAAATCAGAGATGGAGCGGTGTTTTACTACGCTTCTCTTACCGATGAAAAAGGAGGTGTTTACACGTCAAAAATAGAAAAGATTTAAAAAATAAATAAAACCATTTTTAGAAAGGAGTAAAACACATGATTAAAAAAGGATTTTATTTATTCCTTGGCTTAATTGGGCTAGCAGTCGCCACAGTCCCAAGCGTCAAGGACGCCAACATGAAAATGGCTAAAGCCGATGATGCTAGCACCTTTGAGGTCACTGGCGTCAGCAACCAAAACATCGCTGATGGATGGGGTCTAGGCATCGCAGTCGAATTTAGCCCATATCTTGATGGTGCCTATTGGCAAGCCGTCAACGTCAGTGGTGGAATCCACCTATATGATGCCGGTGGTACAGAAGTAGCTTTACCTGCTGTCGAAGAAGTGGGGCAACAGCTTTGCATCGGGAGAGGTGGTGGAACAGACTACTATGGCTATTCCATCACATTTGACGCTGATTTGTCATTCACCCTCAGCTCAGGAACCACCTGGGCAAATACCGCAGCCAAAACGTTCTATTGCTATGGCGCCAACGGATCAACAGGCTATTACTGGGAATCTGGGCCAAAACAAGTCGTTAAGGTTGATAAAGTCGCCAACCAAAACATCGCTGGGTTTGCTGGAGAAGGTATCTCCATTGAATTCACCCCATATCTCGACTGCGATTATTGGGCAGAAGTCAATCTTGGCAGCAAAGCACACCTAATCGATCCAGACGGCAACGAAGTTTCAATGCCAAAAGTCGAAGAAGCTGGCCAGCAGCTCTGCATCGGAAGAGGTAATGGATGCGACTACAAAGGCTACAAGCTTCAATTTGAAGCGGGTTTGATGTTCTCCGATTCAAAAGGGCATGGTTATATCATCGAAGAAGCCGCTAAATTCGTATGTAATTTAGATAACGGTGTC
>Ga0256404_1011416_pt1 | contig 11905 bp, 10 predicted proteins | sample RumenRJG_01DNA_FD_185990 | JGI IMG/M metagenome (GOLD analysis project Ga0256404, IMG submission 185990) | Bovine rumen microbial communities from Lethbridge, Alberta, Canada - RJG_01 | ecosystem: Host-associated > Mammals > Digestive system > Stomach > Rumen | place: Canada: Alberta | collected... | reverse complement strand
CCTTATTCCGTTCCGTTCTGGCCCTCGCGTGGTCGGCCAGTGTGTCCAGGATCGTCATTTATGCCTCCTCGTTCGATACGCGGATGAACTTGTCGAGCACAGCGAGCGCTTCCCCGCTGGCGATCTTCTCTTCCGCGATCCGGACGCCTTCCGCGATGTCTGATGCTTTGCCGGCCGCGTAGATCGCGCAGCCCGCGTTGAGGAGCACCGCGTTCTTCTTTGTGCCGGTGACCTCTCCGCTCAGGATCGCCCTTGTCAGCGCCGCGTTCTCAGCCGGCGTTCCGCCGACGATCTCTTCTTTCGTCCCTCTGACCAGGCCAAAATCTTCCGGCTTTATCACGATCGTTCTGTAGAAGCCGTCCCTCAGCTCGCACACCGTCGTCTCGCAGCTGGGCGAAACCTCGTCCATCTTGTCTCTTCCGTATACTACGAGCGCGTGCTTTACGCCCATAGATGCCAGAACCTTCGCGACCGGCTCGCACAGATACTCGTCATAGACGCCCAACATGAAGAACTCTGGCTTAGCGGGATTCGTCAGCGGACCCAAAATATTGAACACCGTCCTGAATCCCAGTTCCCTTCTGATCGCTCCGACATACTTCATGGAAGTGTGATATTTCTGGGCGAACATAAAGCAGACGCCTACTTCTTCGAGAAGCTTCCTGCACATATCCGGTGACTGCTGAATATTGACGCCGAGCGCCTCAAGGCAGTCAGCCGCGCCGCTGTCGGAGGAGGCTGCACGGTTTCCATGTTTTGCCACCTTGATGCCTGCCGCCGCGGCGATCATCGCCGAAGTCGTCGAAATATTGAAAGTACGCGCATTATCTCCGCCCGTGCCCACGATCTCGAGGACTTCCATTCCCTCGTGCGCCACCGGCGTCGCGTGATTTCTCATCGCGACCGCGCAGCCCGTGATCTCATCAATTGTCTCGGCCTTGGTGCTCTTCGTCGACAGCGCCGCCAGAAACGCCGCGTTCTGCGTAGGCGTGGTCTGCCCGCTCATGATCTCATTCATCACGGTATTGGCTTCATCGAATGTAAGGTCTCCCTTGTTCACGATCTTGATAATGGCTTCTTTGATCATTTCATTTCCTCCTTCTGGTGGTGCAATGGCTTTGCAATAAGCCATACCGACAAGTCACTTCGGCGCTGCGCGCCTCGTGACTGTCGCGGCGTTCGCCGTATGTGTCCAGTTCGAATGTCATCCGCTCGTGTATAAACACGGCGTCTGACATTCAAACTGCCCACGCATGGCTCATTGCTAACGCACAAAAAATCCCTGGCAGGACAATCACATCCTGCCAGGGACGAATCTAACAATACATACTTTGATCCGCGGTGCCACCCTGGTTCGTACAGCATACGCTGCACACTCTCGTCGGAATTCCATCAAATTCCCGGCAACTGACGTATGCCTTCACGTCGCATTATACTCAGCCTCAGCGGCCTTTGAATGCGCCCTCCGTGGTCCATTTGCAAAACAGCGTTCTGTCCGGCTCTCACCTATCCGGGCTCTCTGTAAGGGCTTCTTTTTGCTTTATCTCCACTTCATCGGTTTAAAGCGATATCATTTTTATATAATATAATCACTATACTGTTTATTTGTCAACTGTATTTCATGATTGTATTCGTTAGTTTTAAGCGAACAGGCTTATCTCTCCTCCATCGCATGCACCAGCCGCAGGATCGTCTCCTGCACAGGCACGCGCAGCCCCTGATCCTGAGCCGCCCGCACTACAGCGCCGCAGATGAAGTCCGCCTCGGTCTTTCTGCCGTTCTTAATATCTGAATAGATGCTTGTGAAGCCGCCCGGAGCCTTTCTAAGGTGATCCTGAACGCGGAGGATCTGGTATGCTTTGGTAAAGATCATCACCACGTCCACCGGCTCCGTGCAGGTGCCGGCCATATATGCGGGAACCATTCTTGTCACGCTGTCGTCACCTCTTTTGATGGTGACGCCCTCTTTGTTGATCTTCTCGAGATTAGCGGCGTTGCTGCCGACCAGCGACACATCCGCGCACGCGGCCAGTTTCCCGCCGAACAGAAGCCCCATTGCACCGGGTCCAATAACTGTGATCTTCATGATTGCCTCCTCATTCTTTACTCTCTACTTTCACTCTTCCCCTGTGGATCTGCTCCGAGAAGAATTCCTTGACCGAGCACCCCGCTCTGCCGGAAGACGCGCAAGCGCACGCGCATGCGCAGGAAGAAGCGCAGGCACAGCTGGAAGCACAGGAGGATGCGCAGGAAGAAGCGCAGGAGGAACGGGGCCTGGATCCGCTTCTCGTTCCCGAGCCGCGTCCGCCCGAAGATCTGTACGAAGGTCTGCTCACAGGCGTATTGATCACGTTAACGAGGATAAAGGTGTCCGGGGAATTCCCATAGCGGTAAGTGCCGGTCTTTGTGTATTTCTCAGGCTTCTCCAGATCCTTCTCTTCCACGATCTCTTTGCTCTTGATCATGGTGTGTCCGCAGTAAGGGCACTCGTCTTTGCCCTCCACGCGGCCCGCGCCGCAGCCGGGGCAGTTCTCATAGTACACGATCTTGGTGCGGGTGATCTTTTTCTCCATTTCGGGAGAATCACTGTCGCTCCCGAATCCCAGTCCACCGGCGATCCAGCGGACGAATTTTATGAAGAATATGATCGGCATTACAAAGATCATGAGGAAGAAGACCAGCCCTAATATAGCGTAAGGAAGGTCCTCCATCGTGAATTCCGAGCCCGAGCTTCCCCCGCCCGAGGAGCCGCCTCCATCGGCCTGACGGTCGACCGAGAAAGCAAACGCGTCGTTGGGATAAGCCACTGTAACGGAATAGCGCTCTCCTGCTGACAGGCTCGCGGAGAAGACCAGATATCCCCCGTCCTGCACGCACTCCGGCTGCCATGCGCCGGCTTTGTCCGCGTTCCAGCGGATGGTCAGGTCCTTGACCTCGATCCCGTCAAACCAGGCCGGCGTGTAGATAAAGGCCGTCTCGCCCTCAGCAAACCGGTCGATCTGGTACATGTGATCCTGGACAAAGGAGAACTCGAAGCTCGCCACATCGTCCGCGTAATAACTCTGGTCAAAATATATAGCCAGCGTATTTCCTTTGTCCTCGATATGGTCGATGTTGTCGCTGATCGCTGTGACGTCGGTGTGGTTCCTGTTGGGAACGCCGATGTCCGCCCAGGTCAGCGGCCCGTACTGCACATCGTCCAGTACCTTCCAGTCTATGTGGTAGGTCATCAGAAGGCTCGCGTCCTCCTGCACGTCCACCGTGATCAGGAAATGCTCGATTTCGTCGGTAGCATCTGCAGCCTTAGCGGTCATCGCCAGAGGCGCGGACATGATCAGGCAAAACACAGCCAGCATGCCCGCCATAAGAAGCGCCAGGCATTTTCTCCAGGGCGCAGTCCTCTGTTCAGTGACGCAGGTGTTCCGCGCCGCAGCGGTGCCTCGTGCAGCAGTGCCTCGTGCAGCAGTCCCTCTATTCAATGTTTTGGCATTCTGTCTCATCAGCAGTACCTCCTAAGGGGGCATTCGCCGGTCAGCTGGGCAGAAAAGTCTCTGCGGGCCTCACAGACTCCGCTGTTCCAGATATCTTCCCATTTATCGGCGAGCATATTTCCGAGCGGCTCATCGTCGAGCCAGCTCTGGCAGGGCACCACATTTCCTCCGGGTGTAATAGCCATGTTGGACAGGCAGGCGCCGCAGGAAGGCGAAGGGATATTCAGTTCTTCGAAGACCTCCTCGTCGAGCCAGCCCGGAGAAGTAAAGGCGATCTCCATGCCGTTTTCGTGACAATACTGAGTTGACCTGCGCAGGATCGCCTCCAGCTCTTCGCTGCTCAGCTGCAGTGCCTCCGAAGCGGCTCCCAAGGCACTTCCTGTGGTAATAAGGCCGGAACACGTCACGTAGATGACACCCAGTCCGTGCAGGAATTCCAGCGTCTTTTCATAGTCTCGGTTGAGTGTGCACAGCGGCGTGTTGATACTCACGGAAAGGCCTTGCGCCAGCGCGTTTTTGATCCCTGCCAGAGTTTCTTCGTAGTGATGGGCCCCGACCAGCCGGTTGTGGATCTCCGGATCGCAGCTGTAGAAGGTGACCTGGACGCTGTCGAGTTCCGCCTCCCGGAGTTTTTTGCAGTACTCCGGAGTGAGCTTGATCCCGTTGGTGTTGAGCCTTGAAATGAACCAGCGGGCGTAACTGACCAGTTCGAAAAGGTCCTCCCGCATAGTGGGCTCTCCGCCCGTGAAGGTCACCTGTGGGATCCCGGCGCTTCGGCAGCGGTCCAGGATCTCTTTCCAGGCCTCAGTAGGGAGCTCGGCTTCATCGGCATGGATCTGCCCGGCCGCGTAACAGTGCACACATTTCTGGTTGCAGTGCCACTTGCCGTTCTTTGTCATCGCGCTGACCATCAGGTCCATGCGGTGCGGCGCCTTCATAAAAGGCGCGTAATCGCCGATGCTCATGAAATGGACGTCCGTAGTCACTTCCTCCCGGAAAGCGATCTGTTTGATCGTCGTGTAGATCGTCTCCATATCGCCCTTGATCCTGCTCCGGGAAAAGAAAGGCAGGATATTGCGCACATTGCCCGTCGCGCGGGCCAGGATCTTCCAGATATCTACTTCTGAGATCTCTTTTCCGTCGAAGCGGTTCGTCTCCTTGATCAGTTCCGCCAGCATCACAGCCCAGACAAAGTTCACCGGCAGAATGTCGGTTCCGTTGATGATCGCGATGCTGGGATTGAAGGCGTCCTCTTCCTTTTTGGGCGGGATCAGATGGATGCGGATGGCACCGGGTCCGTTCGGATTCAGCGTTGTGTGCAGGACTTCGGTGAATTCGGTATCCATGTACTTCCTGATCTTGCGGACTGTCCTGGTATTCTTAAACGCCCGGGGTATCGTATTTGACATTGTATCCTCCCTTGTCGATGCGAAGCGGCGCCGGGGCCGCGTTTGCAGCTGCAAATATAGTATATCACAGCTTTAGGGGTCAGACCCCTCCAAAACAGGGGTCTGACCCCTGCTCCCCTTCTCTACGCCCCGTGACCCAGAAGTTCCAGCGCTTTCTGCGCGCTCTTTTCCTTTTCCAGTTCCAGGATCTCCTCTCCGCTCCTGTGCCGGAGCCTGATGGCCGGGGCCTCCTGCGCCCAGGGCGCGACGCCGTTTTCCGACTGGATCAGCCATTTTCCTTTAATGACCTTGTCTATGTCCTTTTTGAGCAGATATTTCCAGGAAAAACCGGCCGGAATATAGACCGCCTTCTCTCCGATCCGGAACTTCTCAACGCGGACACTCTTTTTGAAGTCTTCCTTCAGGGAGACATCTTTTTCTGCGCCGCCGTCTGCGATCAGGGGGTTCAGTTTATTGAACATTTTTCTTCTATAACCTTTCTGAAATGAATTCGAATTCGAATACGCTTAAGTAAAATCCATTGACTTCATCACTGCAAAGTGCTACATTTTATAGCGATTTATAAAATTTTAATAATTATACACCACTACCTGTTTAATAACACGGCAACCGCCGGAGGAGTTTACATGACTTCGGGCGACTATCTCGATAAAATCCTGGACAGGATGACTTCCACTCACAATATAACACGGAATTTCACGGCAGATGGCTGGACTTTCGCGGCATATGCGCTGTACGAGGCCTCCAGTGAGAAGTATGTTTTGTCGCGTAAGGCGAATCTCTGGAAGGTCAGCGAGTCAGAGCATGTCCTGTTCATGACCCTGCCTGAAAACGCGGATCCCGGCGCAGATTCCGAGGCAGATTCCGGCGCAGGTCCCGGCGCAAATTCCAGCGCTGATCCCGAGGCACTTTTCAAGGAGGCCGGGCGCCTGATCTCCGATTATATGGAACCCGTGCTCTCCCGCGGCAACGAGAAGTACCCGCCCAAAGATCACATGCGCACATTTCTCACCGCCGTATTGGTGCTGGAGCGCTTCCCCGGTCCGGAACTCATAAGGAAAGTACGCAGGTACCGTTTTGACAAGAGCTATCTCTTCTCTCTGAGGGGATTCTCCCAGGGGCGGATCATCGTCGTTGACCTGCCGAGCAAAAGAGTCTATACAAGTCCCGCCGCAAAGGACGTCGCCGCTTTCTTCCGGCAAGCCCTCTGAGGCCTCACTGTGTATATAGTAACACGCAGTAAATGCATGAGCGAAAGGAGTTTATTATGAATGCAGCTGTGATTCTGGTCATTTCCATTCTCCTGCTTTTGGCGGGATACGTCTTCTACGGCGGATGGCTTGCGAAAGAGTGGGGCATTGATCCCAAGCGCAAGACCCCCGCTCATGAACTCGAAGACGGAATGGACTACGTCCCCGCTAAAGCACCCGTTCTGATGGGACACCACTTCTCCTCGATCGCCGGCGCGGGCCCGATCAACGGCCCTATTCAGGCGGCAGTCTTCGGCTGGGTCCCCGTCCTTCTCTGGGTAGTGATCGGAGGCATCTTCTTCGGCGGCGTGCACGATTTTGGCGCGCTCTTCGCCTCAATACGCCACAAAGGCCAGTCCATCGGCGAAGTTATTTCCGGTTCCATGGGCCGCACCGCTAAGCGGCTGTTCATCATCTTCAGTTACCTTACACTGCTTCTGGTAGTTGCCGCTTTCGCTTCCATTGTTGCAAATACATTCGGAACAACTACATCCGCGGGCGCTATGCGTGAAGGCGCGGCTCTTGAGGCGAACCTCTCCACAGCGATGATCTCTCTTCTGTTCATCGTGCTGGCTATGATCTTCGGCTTCCTCGTATATCGCCGCAACGTATCTGTCGGCCCCGCGACCCTGATCGGTATCGTCGGAATCGTAGCGATCGTGTTCATCGGCCTCAATTTCCATCCGGTAGCGCTTTCCTACAACACATGGATGTGGCTCCTTGGCCTCTACATCCTGATCGCGTCCGTCACTCCTGTATGGATCCTCCTGCAGCCCCGTGACTATCTGAGTTCTTACCTTCTCTACTTCATGATCGTCGTCTCCGTGATCGGCGTTCTGGGCGCGACCTTCACCGGAGCAGGATCCCTCGCGATCCCCGCTTTCGGCCTCGCTGAAGCAAAAGGCAACGGCCTCTTCACCACCGGCAGCGTATTCCCTGCCCTGTTCATCACGATCGCATGCGGCGCTATCTCCGGTTTCCACTCACTGGTTTCCTCCGGAACAACCGCCAAGCAGATCGACAATGAGCGCGACGCGCAGCCCATCGGCTACGGCGCAATGCTCATCGAGTGCGTGGTCGCAGTCCTGTCCCTGTGCGCAGTCGGATATGTCTGGACTGACGCGGTCGGCGAGATGTCCGCTGAGACCGGCAAACTGGCCTCCGCTTTCGCATCCCCCACAGCAGTCTTCGCAACCGGTATCTCCAAGATGATCGGTTCCTTCACAAATGAAGGCGTCCAGAACATCATGTACCAGATGCTCGTCCTGGCGGTCTCAGTATTTTGCCTGACCTCCCTCGACACCGCGACCCGCCTGGCCCGCTACATGTTCCAGGAATTCTGGCTTGTCGACGGCGAGACCCCTGAAGATGTCAAAGACGGCAGGAAGATCCTCGTAAATCCTTACTTCGCGACAGCAGTCACCGTTGTCCTGGGCATCGCGCTCGGCATGACCGGATATGCCAAAATATGGCCCCTCTTCGGTGCAGCCAACCAGCTCCTCGCCGCTCTCGGCCTGATCGCTGTCTGCGCATGGCTCGGCGATATCGGCAGAAACAACAAGATGTTCTTCATCCCCATGTGCTTCATGCTGGTAGTCACGATCGCATCCCTGCTCCAGACCATCACCGCTAAACTTTCCGCCGGCGGAGACATCTGGAACTACATCCAGGCAATGATCGCGATCCTGCTCGTTGTGCTGGCAGTCGTCCTCGCCATCATCGCCTTCCGCACCCTTTCCGCGCAGGCGAAGAAGAAGAACTAAATACAACCGCATATTCACGGATAATTGAACGTAGTCTCAATTCAGTATATAATCTGAGTGGAGACACTCCGCCCGCCGCAGCGCAGAGCTGCCGCGCTATCCGGTTAATGCGTCTTCAACCTCCCATCTCACTATGAGTTGGGAGGTTGATTATCTTAGTTCATTATAGGGAGGCATTACATGATTCCGGCTTACGAAGGAAAAGAACCTTATATTTTCGTCAGCTACGCCCACAAAGACAGCGCCGTTGTATTCCGCCTCGTCGAACAGCTCAATGAAAGAGGCTACCGAATCTGGTACGACGAGGGCATCGAGCCCGGCTCCGAGTGGCCCGAATACATCGCCAACCACCTGCTGGGCGCGGAAATGGTGCTCTCAGTTCTCACCCCCAGCGCAGTTAACAGCGTAAACTGCCGCAGAGAGATCAACTTCGCCCTTTCCAAGAACAAGCCCGTCCTTACCATCTACATGGAGGACATAGAACTCCCTGTCGGCCTCGAGCTGCAGCTCTCCTCCCAGCAGAGCGTCCTCTACTACACCTACGACTCCGAGGAGCGCTTCCTCGACAAAATCGAGACCTGCCAGCACCTGCGCCCCTGCAAGCGGGCCGCGGGCGAAAGCGGCGCGGCTGGAAGCGGCGCGGCTGCTGCTCAAACCGGAGGTTCGGTTTCAGCGAAAGCTGCAGATGCATCTGCGGCGCGTGGAGCCGCTTCCGGGCGCATGGGAGCTTCCGGAACTTCTTCTGCTGCCGGCACTACTTCTGGTTCAGGGCCTTCTTCTGCCGGCGCCAGGCTTGCTCCTAATAAGATTGCTCTGATCGCAGGCGCCTGCGTCGCTGTCCTGGTAATCTTCTTCCTCGTAAACCCCGGAAAGAAGAAAAATACAGAGCCTGAGAATGCAGTAACAGCTACAACTGTTCAAGATAATACCGGCTCAGAAACTCAGGATGACGCCAATGCTGCTCAAACTGACGCAGGTTCTGATGCTCAGGCTGACACTCAGAATAACACCGGCACTCAAGCCACTGACAATACCGCCCAGAATGGCGCTGACACCACCGCGAATACAACGGATGAGCCCACTGCTGACACGGCTGCAGCCACTTGGGACTACACCATCACCCGCAGTGAAGAGAGCACCACCTATGCTTTCGACCGCGGCCCGCGCATCGTGATGCCCGCATCCTGGGGCTCTCAGGTAACAGTCATAGACGAAGGCGATCACGTCACCTTCTACCACACAGCAAGCAGAGAAGCCTGGGCTGTAGACGGTATGGACAACGCCGGTTATCTCTTCAAACTGTGCCTTGATCCCACACAGGATTACAAAGTCTATCCTTCTTTCATGGACCTTGGCAAGACATCGGAAGGCTACTTCTTCCTTATGTTCCCCACTGATTTCCAGGCCTACGCCAATAATGAGAGGATCCTGGAGCAGTATCAGACACTATACAACGAACTTGATTATGTGAAGATCAATTCTTATATGGAATGATTCTGATTGCAGCTTTAGAGTAAGAAAACTTCCCGGTTGATGGTATTCCATCTTCCGGGAAGTTTTTTTTTTAATGAACCGTTAAAAATTGCCTGGCACAAACTCTCCATCCACTTTGGTTTGTCGAGAAATCAGATGGGCTGAGAAAAAACTCTCCATCCACTTATGTTTATCGAGAAATCGGATGGGTGCAAAAAAATGCTCTGGCACAAATCCTCCATCCGCCTACGGCTTGCGGCAAATCCGATGGTATAGAAAAGCTTCCTTGTGCACAAACTCTCCATCCACCTACGGCTATACAACAAATCCGATGGTGCGCCTGACCAGAAGCTCTCAAATGAGCACCATCCATATCAAGTCACACACAAAATCCGATGGTGCGCCCCGACAAAAGTGCCTAAACAGGCCCCATCCTTTTTTATTTCCATCAGTATCCGATGGAGCCTCCGGCAAAAAGTGCCTAAATGGGCTCCATCCACATCAAGCCACTCTCGAAATCCGATGGGCCCCCGGCAAAAATAAGCCAAATAAGCTCCATCCTCACAGGAAAAGAAGCAAATCCGACGGCCCCAATCGCCACCAGAAGCACAAATCCGCTAAAAAAGCACCACAGAAGCCCCTGACAAGAAGCCTCCAACAGCCCTCACATCATAAGAATGCAAACGCCGATCTCACCCTCTGCACCATATTCATCATGTCCGAACTGTACTGGTCCGTCACTGTTTTGCACAGAGCAGGATCATTAGTGAGGATCGCGTCCACATTGAGGCTGACGAGCTTCTTCATCGTCTCCTTCTCGTTGACTGTCCAGACGAAGACGCGCTTGCCGGAGCGGTGGAGCCGCTCCGCATTTTCAAACGCTATTATGTTTCCAAGTTCTTCTTCATCAGCCCGAAGGGCTTCATGACTGTAAAAAACCAGTCCTTTGTCCCGCCAAAAAAGTCTTTCATCAGCAAATACCTCCCGTACACTTTTCAGCCCATCTATTATACAACATAATCTGCTATAGAAATCTGTCAAAACACAGATATAATCCTCGTACTCGCTAACTGAAAATATGGTGATATAATAGCCCTATATAATTATATTTTTTACGAAATAAGGAGTATTCCATGGCGAAAAACGAAATATTTCTATGGATCCAGACCGCGCTGTGCGTGCTGATCGCTATTTTGCTCGCATCGTCCGCAGTCCGGATCTTCATCGACGGCAGCGCCTACCAGGCTGCCGGACATCCATCCGAATGGATCTACACAAGAGAAAAAGCGGCGGCTGTACTGATGCCGATGCTCCCTCTGTTCCTGCTGTCTTTTGCCATGACCGTATACAGTCTTGTCAAGGACATCAAGGACGAGGAGGCGGACAAGCCTGTTCAGGACGTCGAACGGGCGCGGGACCTGGTTTGCGCGCGCGTCGCCCAGCCTTCTGAAGAGATGGCCAAAGAGCAAGCCCTGCAGAAGAAACTCCTGCTCGGCGGCTGGATCGGCTTCGCGGTCTGTATGCTCCCGATCCTTCTCTACATCACGAACGGCGCGCACTTCGCGCTGACGGATGCGGAGGGACTTGACCACAGTATCGTCTCCATGGTCGCCTTTGTCGTGCCGTGGACGGTCATCGGGCTCGCATGCCTGGTCGTCACCACAGTCCTTCAGGGCAGGAGCATTCAGCGCGAAGCGGACGCAGCCACCGCCCTCATGAAAGAGGCCGCTGCAGCGAAGGCCGCGGAAGCAGCAAAAGCCGGCGCCGAATCAGCGAAGGCTCCGAGCGCATCAAAAGCTGCCGCCCCGCTGTATAACACCTCCCCGGAGACCGCCCGCAAGCGGGTCATCATTCGGCGAGTGCTTTTAGTCGCGGCGGTTATTTTCGTTGTACTGGGCGTTCAGAACGGAAGCATGAAGGACGTCCTTGTCAAAGCAATCAGAATATGTACGGAGTGTGTCGGCCTTGGATAATACAATGTCCTGGCGGGAAGCCCACCGCCCTTCCAAAAGGAAGCTGATTCAGCTATACAGCGCTCTCCTCTACAATGCCCACCTTCGCGGCTTTATCGACGGAGAGATCTATCAGGGGAAGGCGAAAGCCGTCTGTGTCCCCGGTTTTAACTGCTACTCCTGCCCCGGCGCCGTCGGAGCCTGCCCTCTGGGCTCGATCCAGAACGCGCTCGCCTATTCCGGACACCGCGCCGGATGGTATGTGCTGGGCATTATCATGATCTTCGGGCTGTCCCTGGGCAGAACGATCTGCGGATGGCTGTGCCCCCTGGGCCTTGTCCAGGAGCTCCTGCACAAGATCCCGACTCCCAAGATCAAAAAGAGCCACGTGACACGCGCTCTCTCCTATCTCAAATATGTGATCCTCGCGGTATTCGTCGTCGCGGTTCCCATGTGGTACGGGGTCCGTCACGACCTGGCAGTGCCGGGCTTTTGCAAATACATCTGTCCTGCAGGCACTTTTGAGGGCGCCATCGGCCTCCTCTCCAATCCCAAGAACACGAGCTC
>Ga0256404_1011415_pt1 | contig 11907 bp, 13 predicted proteins | sample RumenRJG_01DNA_FD_185990 | JGI IMG/M metagenome (GOLD analysis project Ga0256404, IMG submission 185990) | Bovine rumen microbial communities from Lethbridge, Alberta, Canada - RJG_01 | ecosystem: Host-associated > Mammals > Digestive system > Stomach > Rumen | place: Canada: Alberta | collected... | reverse complement strand
GCTTTTGTTAGAATAATACGGCAACTTTGTTCGAATTCGTTATTAGAAAGGGGAATTACTATGAAGGTAAGATCATCAGTAAAGCCTATCTGCGAGAAATGCAAAGTCATTAAGCGTAAAGGCTCTATCAGAATTATCTGCGAAAACCCTAAGCACAAGCAGAGACAAGGTTAATTTTAACAGGAGGAAACAAAAATGGCTCGTATTGCAGGTGTCGATTTACCTAGAGAGAAGCGTATTGAGATTGGTCTGACATATATTTATGGTATCGGACAGTCTTCAGCTGATAAGATTCTCAAGGCAACAGGCGTTAACCCTGACACACGTGTTAAGGATCTCACTGACGACGAAGTAAAGGTACTCGCAAACTATATTGCAGAGAACCAGACAGTGGAAGGTGATCTCAGAAGAGCAGTTGCTCTTGACATCAAGAGACTTCAGGAGATTGGCTGCTTCCGCGGAATCCGTCACAGAAAGGGACTTCCGGTTAGAGGTCAGAAGACAAAGACCAATGCCAGAACACGTAAGGGACCACGTAAGACTGTAGCTAACAAGAAGAAGTAATTTTGCTTCAGCTTGTAGGTAAAAACAAGTCCGGATCAGAAATGATCCAAATCTGATGAAAATCAGAAGTAACTATTGTGATCTTCATGTTTTAAATACAGGAAGACTAGTAAAGGAAAGTAGGTTAGTTTTAATATGGCTTCAGGTAAGAGAGTAACAAAGAAGCGCGTAAAGAAAAACGTTGAACGCGGACAGGCACATATTCAGGCATCTTTCAACAACACTATCGTTACACTGACAGATGCAGAAGGTAACGCTCTTTCATGGGCAAGTGCCGGTGGTCTTGGATTCAAAGGTTCAAGAAAATCTACTCCATATGCAGCTCAGATGGCTGCTGAAACTGCTGTTAAGGCAGCTTTAGTACACGGCTTAAAGTATGTGGATGTTAGCGTAAAGGGACCAGGATCAGGACGTGAGGCAGCTATTCGTGCACTTCAGGCTAATGGTCTTGAGGTAACATCTATCAAGGATGTAACACCGGTTCCACATAACGGATGCCGTCCACCAAAGCGCAGAAGAGTATAATCTTTTTTGGATTAGCTTAAGGCAAAACTTAAAAGACATAGGCCGCAGTATGTATAAAATAGCGGCAGATCTGTCCGAAGAAGTCTACGGATGTAAAGGACGTATCACTTGATTTTAGATGATATTAATAAGGAGAAAGAATTATGGCAGTTGATAAAACTCCCGTACTTAAAAGATGCAGGTCACTTGGACTTGACCCTGTATTTTTAGGAATTGATAAGAAGTCTAACAGACAGCTTAGAAATGCTCGTCGTAAGATGTCAGAGTATGGCACTCAGCTCCGTGAGAAGCAGAAGGCTAAGTTCATCTATGGCGTTCTTGAGAAGCCTTTCAGAAATTACTATGCTAAGGCAAACAAGATGAAGGGACAGACAGGTACAAACCTTATGGTTCTCCTTGAGTCTCGTCTTGATAACGTAATCTTCAGAATGGGTCTTGCACGTACTCGTCGTGAGGCACGTCAGGTTGTTGGACACAGACTTATCACTGTTAACGGCAAGGTAGTTAATATACCTTCATACCTTGTATCAGCAGGCGATGTTGTAGCTGTTAAGGAGAACAAGAAGTCTCTTCAGAGATTCAAGGATATCCTTGAGGTCACAAACGGTCGTTTAGTACCGGCTTGGCTTGATGCCGATCAGGAAAATCTTAAGGCTACTGTAAAGCAGCTTCCTTCAAGAGAGGAAATTGATGTTCCTGTAAACGAGATGCTTATCGTCGAGTTGTATTCAAAATAATTAGCCTGCAATAAAGGAGGCATTGCATGTTCGATTTTGAGAAACCAAACATTGAGATTGTTGAGATTTCAGATGATAAGAAGTACGGCAGATTTGTTTGCGAACCTTTGGAAAGAGGCTATGGAACAACTCTGGGCAATGCTTTGAAACGAATTATGCTTTCTGCATTACCTGGTACTGCGGTATCTCAGGTTAAAATCATTGGTGCCGATAAGGAAAGTGATACTATTCCCGGTGTCAAAGAAACCCTGACTGAGGTTATCATGAACCTTAAGAGTCTTGAAATTAAGAACACATCGTCCTCCGATGACCCGAAGATCTTATATCTTAACTTTGATGGTGAAGGTGTAGCTAGTGCATCTGACATCAAGCTTGCTGAAGATATCGAGATTCTCAATCCGGATCAGAAGATTGCAACCACAGATGGTACTGCGAATTTTGAGATGGAAATTACAGTTACTTCGGGCAGAGGCTATGTAGGTGCCGATAGAACAAAGACAAATGATCTTCCGACAGGAGTGATCGATGTTGATGCTATCTATACACCTGTTGAGCGTGTAAATATGTCAATCAATAATACCCGTGTCGGCAATATGACCGATTACGACAAGCTTACACTTGACGTATTTACCAACGGAACAATGAGTCCGGACGATGCTGTATCTGATGCAGCTAAGTTCCTTTCAGAGCATTTATCATTTTTCGTAGAGCTTTCTCAGGATGCTCAGACAGCTGAGGTTATGGTAGAGAAGCCTGATGATGAGAAAGAAAAAGTGCTCGAGATGAATATTGACGAACTTGAGCTTTCAGTTCGTTCCTATAACTGCCTTAAGAGAGCAGGAATCAATACTGTTCAGGAGCTTTGCTCAAAGACTCCTGAGGATATGATGAAGGTTAGAAACCTTGGTCGTAAGTCTCTTGAGGAAGTATTACAAAAACTTAAGGAATTAAATCTTAGCCTTACAATAAGAGAAGAGTAATCTTCTCTTATTGTATGAGCTCTGTGAAAGGCCACAGATGCTGAGATGAATTTACCGGTAAGACTAAAAAGCACGGTGGAGGAAATATAAAATGGCAAAGTACAGAAAGTTAGGAAGAGAGTCAAGACAGAGACAGGCTATGCTTCGTGCTCTTACAACATCTCTTCTTCATAATGGAAGAATTTTTACAACTGAGGCTCGCGCTAAGGAAGTACGTAAGCAGGCTGAGAAGCTTATCGCTCTTGCAGTAAAGGAGAAGGACAACTTCGAGGAAGTTACTGTTAAGGCTAAGGTTGCTCGTAAGGATGCTGACGGAAAGCGCGTTAAGGAAGTTGTTGACGGTAAGAAGGTTACAGTTTATGACGAAGTAGAGAAGACAATCAAGAAGGATAAGCCTTCAAGACTTGCTGCTCGTCGTCAGATCCTTGCATACCTTTACCCTGTAACTGAGGTACCTAAGGAGAAGGCCGGACAGAAGAAGAACACAAAGAAGGTTGATCTTGCTGCAAAGCTTTTCGACGAGTACGGTGCAAAGTATGCTACACGTAACGGTGGTTATACACGTATCGTTAAGGTTGGTCTCAGAAAGGGTGACGCAGCTATGGAAGTTCTCCTTGAGCTTGTATAATCTTTCAGATTAAATAATAATTGATATAAAAAAGAATCGTCTTCTGACGATTCTTTTTTTGTACTTGATTGTCCACCGATTGAGCTGTTACGAAAATAAGCCTCTTGATTGTTATATAAACGTAATAAGTATATTTAATTTTAAATGGTATACTTAACGTGTAGAATTCTATATTTTTTTGGAGGGGACTATTCCCGAAATGAGTGGAGTGGGTATGAAATATAAAAGTATGGTAAAGAAAAGTTTGTGTGCTGTTTTGATCGCAACCATATTTATCATGAATTTTGCTTTTTTGATATCGGCAAAGGATCGTAATGTCAGAATTACGAGTGTCAGAATAAAAGTTGAAGATTATCTCAGACATAGTGAATATGATACTTCTTCCTCAGGATTACCCTCAATATCGGAGAATGATTTTACGGTACCGGATAATGGAGAGTATGATATTGACAATGTTGCCTGGTACGGGGACAGTGGCTATGGTGTTTCCATGACTCCTTATGTTGAAATATATCTCACTGCAAATGAAAAAGAACGTAACAATGATAATTACACATATTATTATTTCAGTGGAACCTATGACAGCTCTAATGTACATATAACCGGCGGATCATTTGTTTCGGCCAGACTCGAAGGAAACTACGGTTTGAGAGTTATAATCTCCCTTAACGGTATAAAAGGAACTTATGATGCACCAACGGCTCCGGTTTGGAGTTCCTATGTATTAGGTAAAGCAACCTGGACACCTCCTTCTATATCTTCGGGATATTATAGAGTTAATGTATATAGGGACAGTACAAAAGTAACCTCTATTATAACGGATCAGACCAGTATAAATCTGTATCCTTATATGACAAGAGTTGCAGCATATTACTTTGAAGTGGCTACGGTTCCTTATACTAACGCTCAACTTTCAAGCGGAAAAGAGTCTGAAAAGATTGCTTCGGAATTCCTTAACATCTCACAGGAGCAGGTATCTGACGGAACAGGCCAGTATCCGAATTCAACTTATATATTAAATTCAAATACCGGTTCAAATTATGTCAATGCAACTACCGGTGTGGCAGGATACAGCACCAACATTGGTAATCTGTCAACTTCTGTCCAGAACGGAAATTATGATTATAACAATTCCGGTGCCGTATTTACAGTTTATAACTCTTCAACAGGCCAGATGACGACATTACCGGGACACAGCACAGAAGTGGTAAATAATGCTGTAAATACGTACAATTCTTCAGGCAGTACTTATACCACAGGCTCCTGGTACAAACAAGGAAATAACTGGTATTTCAAGACCTCTCAGGGCACGCTGGTTGCAAATGATTGGCTCATCTGGAAAAATGCCTACTACAGATTTGATTCTGAAGGCAGGATGGTCACAGGCTTCTACAACAAAGATGACTACAGGACCTATTACCTTTCACCAAACGGAGACATGAAGACCGGATGGGTTAAGATAAACAATGCCTGGTACTACTTCAATCCTCAGACCGGTGAGAACTATGGTCTTATGTACAGAAACAACCTGGTAACCATCGGTGAAAAGAGCTATTTCTTTGATGCAGAAGGCAGGATGGTCACAGGCTGGGTTATGATCAAGGACGGATATGAAAATGAGCAGTACTATTATTTCTATCCTCAGAAGAGTGCAAGTGACAATGACTACGGCCAGATGGCAAGAGGCACCACTGTACTTGGAAGCTACCAGTTAGCCGACGACGGACATTGGATTCATTAAAAACCAATGAATTCACTATAATGCTGATTTGTTTTCACTGAACTACCGATGGATTCACTAAATAATTGATGGATTCACCGGAATAACTGAGAGGCTCTTCTGAAAAACAGATTAATCCGCTAAAACAAATTACTGATGTATTAATGGCAGGCCATTTACGGTCTGCCATTGTATTTTATGCCTATTTTTAATATACTAAACACGCTGAAAACTATAATTTTTGAAATGGTTGACTGCTATCAGTCAACAAGTCTGGGTGAATAAATTGAAAATCATTGAAGCGATCAATCTGGTTTATAACTACATACGAACCGATGAAAATGATAAGGTTGTGGAAAGTACCAGAGCCCTTGACGGGGTTAATGTTTCCATTGATGCAGGAGATTTTGTGTGTGTTCTGGGCCACAACGGTTCCGGGAAGTCAACATTGGCAAAACTCATCAATGGACTGAATCTGCCGTCTGAGGGTACACTTTTAGTCAGCTCTAAAGATACAAGAAATGAAAAAGAGCTTTGGGATATCAGAAAAGAGACCGGAATGGTTTTCCAGAATCCCGATAACCAGATCATTGCCTCGGTGGTGGAAGAGGACGTAGGTTTCGGACCTGAAAACATCGGAATTCCCACAGAGGAAATCTGGAAAAGGGTAAATACTGCCCTTGAGGCAGTGGGAATGACAGCCTACAGGATGAAATCCCCCAACAGACTCAGCGGCGGGCAGAAGCAAAGAGTGGCAATAGCCGGAACTATGGCAATGATCCCGAAAACCATAGTGCTTGATGAGCCCACAGCCATGCTGGACCCTACAGGACGTGCGGAAGTAATCAGAACCATAAAAGAGCTCAACAAAACCCAGGGAGTGACAATCATACTGATTACCCACTATATGGAAGAAACGGTGGATGCAGACAGAATCATCGTCATGGACCAGGGCAAAATCGTCATGGACGGTACCCCTAAAGAGGTGTTTAAAAATGTTAAAGAGCTCAAGGCTATCCGCATGGATGTTCCGGAGGTCACAGAACTTGCCTGGAAATTACAGAAGGCAGGAATGCCTGTGCCGGATTCGGTCCTCACCAGAGAAGAGCTTGTCAGCTGCCTTCAGAAGTGCCTGCCGAAGCAGGTGGATTTTGAGCCAAACTTCGTAAAACGTAAGCCCCTTCATATAGATATAACAGACCCTGTAATCAGAGTCCGTCATCTGGATCATGTATATCAAAAAGGGACGGCCATGGAGAGCTATGCCCTTAAGGATGTGTCATTTGACGTTCAGAGAGGCTCTATAGTTGGATTTATCGGCCACACAGGTTCCGGCAAGTCAACATTAACACAGCATCTCAACGGGCTGTTGAAGGCCACAGAGGGAGTGATAGAGGTAAACTTCAGGGACAATGCTGACCTCATAAAAACCGGCAATAATTCTAAAAACGTATATAAAGGCTCCGAGCCTGTTTCCAATGTGAAAAACAACCCCGAAAAATCCGGTCATGAAGAGAAAAAGGATGGGGCTAATGCTGACAGCTTAAAGGGAACCTCCCTCAATGACTCGAATGAATCAGGTCAGGGTACAGGATTTATCAATATTTATGACACCAACTTCAACATGAAGCAGCTCAGATTCAAGATCGGACTGGTTTTTCAGTACCCCGAGTATCAGCTTTTTGAGGTTGATGTTATAACTGACGTTATGTTTGGACCGAAAAACCAGGGGCTCAGTGAGGATGAAGCCAGAAAGAGAGCTGAAGAAGCCCTCAAGATGGTTGGACTTGACAGTAAATTCTGGAAAAAATCGCCCTTTGAACTGAGTGGTGGACAGAAGAGAAGAGTTGCCATAGCCGGAGTTCTGGCCATGCATCCGGAGGTGCTGATACTGGATGAGCCTACTGCCGGTCTGGACCCTGCCGGAAGAGACGATCTTTTCAAGCAGATCAGAGAGCTTCATGATAAGGTGGGCATGACTATCATTCTGGTTTCACACTCCATGGATGACGTGGCGAGATACACTGACCAGGTTATCGTTCTGGATCATGGTGAGCTTAAAATGGCGGGAACGCCGGAGGAAATATTCAAGAGATATAAGGAACTGGAAGGCATGGGACTGGGCGCTCCGCAGATGACATATCTCATTCATGATTTAAAGGACGTAGGCATTCGCTTTGAAGATCGTCCGGATACTGTGTCAGAAATGGCGGACTGTATCATTGATCTATGGAAACGATATAATGAATCAACTAAATCGAATAAAAACGATGCTTCCGGAAAGGAGGCAGAAAGATGATCAGAGAAATAACTTTGGGACAATATTATCCTGTTGACTCTGTTATCCACAGACTGGATCCCCGGGTTAAGCTGCTGGGAACACTGGTGTTCCTGATTGCTCTCTTTGTGGTGGACAGCTGGACAATGTATGCGGTGGCAGCTGTGGTGCTGGGAATACTCATTAAACTAAGCAATGTCCCCTTCAAGTTTATGACAAAGGGACTTAAGAACATCCTGATCCTGCTTCTCATTTCCGTGAGCTTCAACCTGTTTCTGACACCGGGAGAGCCGCTGTTCCAGCTTGGAATACTGAAAATTTCAAAGGAAGGTCTGACCATCGCCCTGAAAATGGGTATAAGGCTGATCCTCCTTGTTATGGGTTCATCACTTATGACCCTCACAACAACGCCCAACCAGCTGACAGACGGAATGGAAAAGGGCCTCCGGGGCTTCAAGAAGATAGGCGTGCCTGTGCATGAGATTTCAATGATGATGTCCATTGCACTCAGATTCATTCCTATTCTTATAGAAGAAACCGACAAGATCATGAAGGCTCAGCAGGCAAGAGGTGCGGATTTCGAATCGGGAAACATCATTCAGCGTGCAAAAGCCATGGTTCCTATTCTGGTACCGCTTTTCATCGGAGCCTTCAGAAGAGCCAATGATCTCGCCATGGCCATGGAAGCAAGATGCTACCGCGGCGGCGAGGGCAGAACCAAGATGAAGCCTTTGAAATATGAGGTAAGAGACAGAATTGCGTACTTCCTGATGTTTCTGTATTTCGCGGGGGCGGTAGGATCGAGATTTGTTACTCTGATTTGATCAGAGCCGGGTTTTTATTATATAACCGTAATCGGTATAGATGGTTTGATCATTACCGGTATTCGAATAAGTTAAAAAGGCTTTAGCTTTGTGGCTTCAGGATGAAAAAATCAAAGAAGATTGGAATAAGAAAGTGAGTTATTGGTTTTTAAGGATGAGTGAGTTTTCAATTTAGCATGAAACGACGTATCAAATTAACAATCGCATATGACGGGACCGGTTACAAAGGCTGGCAGATCCAGAATCCTACGAAGGAAAAGCCCGAAGGTGATAAGCCTACTATTCAGGGGATGCTCACATTGGGAATAGGGAATTTGCTGAGGCGGAGCTCAGGTAAAGACCCTTCTTCTGCCTCCGGTATGCTTTCCCGGGGGGAAGGAAATTCACCGGAGGACGACAGCATTCAGCTTATAGGCGCAAGCCGCACGGACAGCGGAGTGCATGCTATGGGTAATGTTGCCGTATTTGACACAGACTCCTCCATCCCTACGGAGAACTTCCCCTCTGCTATCAACAGTTTTCTGCCGGAAGACATAAGAGTGGTTAAAGCAGAGGAAGTGCCGGCGGAGTTTAATCCGAGATTCGAACCTCATGAAAAAGTATACGAATACAAAGTGGACAATTCTCCAATCCCTTCGCCTGTGGGAAGGCTCTATGCCTATAACTTCACCTATGCCTTAAACATTGGAAAAATGCAGCAGGCTGCGGAGTATCTCTGCGGAGTTCATGATTTTACAAGCTTTGTGAATCCGGACAGTCAGGTATTTGAACACGGGGGAGATGCGGTAAGAGAGATTTACAGCATTGAAATCTTTTCTGATAGGGGAAGAAAGAGTCCGGAAGCTGTAGAGTTACCCAACGTCTCGAGAAAGGTTCGGATTGACGCGAACTTATCCAGGGTTTCGAGAAAGGTCCGGGAAGAGGATGCGAGTCTTATCACCTTCAGGATCAGAGGAAACGGCTTTTTGTATCATATGATACGAATAATTGTCGGAACTTTGCTTCAAGTGGGAAACGGCAAGAGAGAACCTGAGGACATCAGAAACATTCTTGAAGCAAAAGACAGAACCAAGGCGGGCCCGACGGTGCCGGCAAAGGGATTGTGTCTGGTGGAACTCAAGTATTGATGAAACTAAAAGCATGAAAAGGCTGACATTTGTTCAGGAAGGAAAAAATCATGAAATATAACAACATTAAGGGCTTTATATTTGACATGGACGGCACCATGTTTGACACTGAAAAGGTTTATCACCATTTCTGGAAGGTGGCATCGAAGGAGCGAGGCTATACCATGACAGACGAGATGATCAACAAGATGCGCGGAGCCTCCATGGAAAACATCGGAAAGATGTTCAATGAAGTTAACCCCGACTTTGACTACTGGGAGGAAAGAGGTTACAGAAAGAAATATATCGATCAGTATTTTATCGATAACGATATCCCCAAGAAGCCCGGGCTGGACGAGCTTTTTGACTGGCTAATGCAGAAGGGCTACAGGATAGCATTGGGCTCATCTTCACTAAAGCCGGTGGTTATGCATTATCTTGATAAAACCGGTTACACCGAAAAGTTCGACTACATCTGTTCGGGGGAAATGATAACCCACGGAAAACCTGCACCGGACATCTATCTTCAGTGCGCGGAGAGAATCGGACTTAAGCCGGAGGAGTGCATCGTAGTGGAAGATGCTCCTAATGGTATCCATGCCGGATATGACGCAGGCTGCAAGGTTTTCGGAATCAAGGATATGAGCGACCTTGATGATGTCAGGGATTTGCTGGATGAAGAGCCGGAGACATTGGCAGAAATCATAGAAATTATGGAAAAGGACTAAAAACAATTTTATACGTAACAGTTCAGTCGGTGGGGCCAGGGGGACGGGGTTGGTGGTCCATTTTAGAAAAATGGATCACCAACCCCGTCCCCCTGGCCCCACCGGCTGAACTGTTATTTTTATACTAATTTTATATTTCGAAATGCTGTCAACCGTATTGACAGCCTGAAGGATTGCAAATATAATACGTATTGCTGTTCGTTTACAGGCATATTGCGCTCGAAGATGGGCAGTTAACTATTCACAGCAGGGTCGAAAGCATCGGCCCGGGCTACATTAAATACTGAAATCAGTCTCAGAGTGGACCACTTGCGCCGAAAGAAGTTCTTCTTAATTAAGAAGAAACCTCGCATTTAACCCGATGCGGCGGCCGACAGAAGTTCTGTTTTGGACAGAGACCAGAGTAAGTAGCCTTATAACAGGAGGTTGTTATGAATTCATACGTAGCTACAGCTTCTACTATTGCACAGGACAGAAAGTGGTATGTAGTAGATGCAGAGGGTAAGACACTTGGACGTCTTGCATCAGAGGTTGCTAAGGTTCTTCGTGGAAAGAACAAGCCAACTTACACACCGTTCCTTGATTGCGGAGATTACGTAATCATCGTTAATGCTGACAAGATCACCGTAACAGGTAAGAAGCTTGAGCAGAAGATTTATCGCACACATTCAAAGTATGTTGGTTCAATGCGTGAGACAACTCTTCGTGATCTCAAGGCTAAGAAGCCTGAGAAGGTTATCGAGTATGCAGTAAAGGGTATGCTTCCTCACGGACCATTAGGCAGACAGATGTATAAGAAGCTTTTCGTATACGCTGGCGCAGATCACAAGCACCAGGCACAGAAGCCTGTTGAGCTTACATTCTAAGGGAGGATATCAAGATGGCAACAAACAGAAATTACGGAACAGGTAGAAGAAAGTCTTCTGTTGCAAGAGTTTATATCATGCCTGGTACAGGAAAGATCACAATCAACAAGAGAAGCCTTGACGAGTACTTCGGTCTTGATACACTGAAGCTTATCGTTAACCAGCCACTCGTTCTTACACAGAACGTAGGCAAGCTTGACATCCTTGTTAATGTATGTGGTGGTGGTACTACAGGTCAGGCTGGTGCTATCCGTCATGGTATCTCAAGAGCACTTTGCGAGATGGATGCTGAGTACAGACCAGTTCTCAAGAAGGCAGGACTTCTTACAAGAGATCCGAGAATGAAAGAGAGAAAGAAGTACGGTCTCAAGTCCGCACGTCGTGCTCCTCAGTTCTCAAAGCGTTGATCAATGCTTACAAACCCCGAAAACCCGTGGTTTTCGGGGTTTTTTCTTTGAAAAAATCTGTTTGGTTTTGACTTAATTTGACTCAGTTTATAGGGGTTAATTAAGGGTTAAATCGGGGTTAAATTCATCTTATGGGTTAAAAAAAGGGTTAAATTTTTGGATGAGAAATCGGTTAAGGACATCTGGTTTTCTTGTCTGCTAATACCTATAGTTCACTGTCTGGATCAATCCGAATGCACTTCATGCAAAGGAGGATTCAGATGTCTAAAAAATCAGAAAAAATCACATTAATTCCAATTGAAAAACTTATTCCATTTAGAGACCATCCGTTTCAGGTTCGTGATGATGATCAAATGAGGATGCTTACGGAAAGTATCCGCGCCGTTGGTGTACTCGTTCCGGCTATAGCCAGACCTTAAAAAAACGGCACTTATGAACTTATTTCAGGACACCGCCGCAAAAGAGCATCAGAGATTCTTGGGTTACCAACACTTCCGGTTATTGTTAAGGAAGTAAATCGTGATACCGGTACCGTAATGATGGT
>Ga0256404_1011414_pt1 | contig 11908 bp, 13 predicted proteins | sample RumenRJG_01DNA_FD_185990 | JGI IMG/M metagenome (GOLD analysis project Ga0256404, IMG submission 185990) | Bovine rumen microbial communities from Lethbridge, Alberta, Canada - RJG_01 | ecosystem: Host-associated > Mammals > Digestive system > Stomach > Rumen | place: Canada: Alberta | collected... | reverse complement strand
TTATTTCGAAACTTGCTTTCCATCTGCCGGAGGGCATTGCCTATATCGCTGGCGGCGTATGTCTGGTGATTGCCGCCGTTTGGTTCTGTGCATGGATGATTAACAACAATAAAACCAAAAAAGAAAATGAAACGAATTAATTATTTAGTGATGTTGGCAGCGGCGGCCCTGATGGCTGGCTGCGGAGCGAACAGCGATTCAAAAGTGGAGCAAACGGTCTTGGTGGGTCATTTCCATAATACGGATGACGTGCCTGAGTATGTAATCCTGTTCAACGAAGATACAGGAGAAGAACTGGCTAATGTGCCTGTGACAGACGGGAGGTTCCGCTACGACATACCCAGCGACAAGACGACTCTCATGTCCGTCCGTTTCGGTCAGGACGACAACGGCTGGAAGGAGAAATTCGTCCCTACCGGCGACACGGTGCGCTACGAGATTGACGGCCTCAAGACGGTTGCCGAGGAATTCGCACCAGAGACATCGCTCAACTTCCAGGTGCGCGATTCTGCGCCGATCTTAGCGGATGTGCTTAGCCGCCTGGAGACTGACTCTGCCGCTACCGGTGAATTGCGTGACTACTGCCTCAAACTGATTGACGAACATCCCTCCGATTTCCTCGGTTACTGGGGTCTGATATACGCCTCGTTAGCTCAGGTGACAGAGGAGGAGTGGTTGGCATTGGTGGACAAGGTGGCGCCTGAGATTCAGGCAAAGCCCCATGTGCAGGCGCTGAAGGCTCAGTATGCGACCTCACGAGAAGAGAAGTAGTTGCCTAAGTAACCCCTAAAACTATAATAATTATGGAAGAGAAGAAAGAAAAGCGCGTTCTGAGAATTGAACTCGACGACGACGTGAAGAAGCTATCCATCACTGGAAAGAACGGTGATGAGCAGGTAGTGATGAGCCAGGAACTCAACGAGGACGACCTCGACCAGGTGGCCGGAGGGTTTGTGCTGTATAATCCCCCCTTTTGTAGCAAAAACTATTAAGATTATGGCAGAGAAGAAAGAAAAGCGCGTTCTGAGAATTGAACTCGACGACGACGTGAAGAAGGTTTCCATCACTGGAAAGAACGGTGAGGAGAAGGTGGTGATGAGCCAAGAGCTGGATGAGGACGAATTGGATCAGGCGGTAGGAGGAAAAGCTCTTTCCAGGTGTAAACACTTTGCCCCGTAAAGTCATCTTGAAGACGTTTTTTTAGTCATGGTATCCAGCCCAATGCGGGATTATACTAATAGTCTAACAATAAAAATATGGCAGAAAAGAAAGAAAAGCGCGTCTTGCAGATTGAGCTCGACGACGACGTGAAGAAGGTTTCCATCACTGGAAAGAACGGTGATGAGCAGGTAGTGATGAGTCAGGAACTCGATGAGGAAGATCTCGACCAGGTTGCAGGAGGGTATAATCCAAGGTTACCCTATTACCAATATGTTTGTCCTCCCAATAAATGTCCTTCCAATACTTGTACTTCCTTTTATGTTTGAAGACAATTATTGAACCAGCGAAGCCCTTCATGAAGTTGTTGGGCCTTCAGAAACATCGGGCTGAGGAGACCTACCGCCTGATGCACTTTGTGGTGCAGACCGAAGTTGACGACGGTCTGCTGCTCCACAACATGACCAAGGAGATGGTGCTGCTCTCGCAGGAAGAGCAGTCGCGTGTTCGAGCAATGTCCCACCGACCTGCCCAAACTCATCGATCGCTGGTTCCTGGTACCTATGAACGATAAAAAAGAGATCACTGATGATAAAGAATTTCCATACCCTAAAGTACGCTGCCATCGCCCTCATGGCAATGATGGCACTCACATTTGCCTTCTCCTCGTGCGAGAAGAGCAGTCCGTCGGCACAAAAGGAATCGGAGGCCGACAGCCTGATTGATGCAGCTCGTAATACTATGGATTTTAAACGTATACTGGCATTGTGCGACAGTCTGGAGCAGACGGGCGACATATCACCAGTGAGGTCTGCGTATCTTCGAGGAGATGCCTTATCTCACATAGGGGACCATGTGCATGCTCTGGAGGTGCTGAAAACCGTCATAGACATGGAATCCATCCCTTCTCAGGACAGCGTCTATTACGTTGCTTGTGTAAGTGACATGGCTGAAGTGCTTTATCAAAGAAGAGACTATGATGGTGTGTTGCGGATTGGGCTTCCTCTGATGGAGAAGATGAATGGCGCAGAGGGTAAGGGAAAAAAGTATTTAGCGATTCTAAGACAATGTGTCGGTGATGCCCAGTTTGGACTCGGCATGAAGGATGATGCCGCCAAGTCGTATGATTTGGCTTTCAACGCCATTCAGGAGATAAGTGTGGAAAATCCTGTCTGGCAGTCTGTCCACAACGTTTACGTCTGCGCCTTTAACATCTTTGACAGATATCGGGAAACAACCGATTACGAGAGCGCAGAGAAGTGGTACAACCGGCAGGATTCCGTCCTCGCCATCTTTCTGAAACTGGATGGCGTTCCGTCATCGGTGGTGGATAGAATGGTAGCAATAAACTGTCTTGCCCATGCTCAGTTGGCAATAGGTCAGAAAAATCTGGCAAAGGCCAATCGCGCCATCGCAGATTATCAGAAGACCGAGAGTTCGAAAACCCTACGAGGGCAAATCGACGGTGCAGCATTCCTACTGGAAACCGGGCGTTACGCCGAGGCTGCCGATGCCTACGTTGGACTTGAACAGCTCTTTGCAGAACTTGGTATGGATGCCTCGCTTGAGAACATCACCGGTTATGTGTTAAACAAGTTTCAGGCGAACTACAAGGCCGGTCGTCGCGACTCGGCACTGGCCGTAGCAGCATATATTGTTGAACATCTCGATTCGGCCTTCGCGAAGCAGAAAGCAAGTGATGCTGCAGAGCTGGCCACCGTCTATCAGACGCAGCAGAAGGATGCCGAGATAGCCCAGCAGCAGATAGAACTCTCCCGTCAGCGGTGGATAGGCACTTTGGTGGCGCTGGCGCTGCTCACCACCTTTTTTATTATATACACATGGTATCGTCGCCGCGCAGAACATCGCCTGGGCGAGGCACATGTGAAACTGCTTAAAGCCTACGACCAGCTGGAGGAGACAACTGCTGCCAAGGAGCGCATCGAGAGCGAGCTGCGCATCGCGCGGGATATCCAGATGTCGATGGTGCCCAACGACTTCCCCGAGTACGAGGGCCTCGACATGTACGCCGAGATGAACCCTGCCAAGGAGGTGGGCGGCGACCTGTATGGCTACGTGCTTCAGGGCAGCAGGCTGCACTTCTGTCTGGGTGATGTCTCAGGTAAGGGTGTGCCTGCGTCGCTGTTTATGTCGCAGAGTGCCCGTCTGTTCCGTACCCTCGCCACTGAGGGTCTCTCGCCTGTGGATATCGCCGTGCGCATGAACAACGAGTTGGCGGAAAATAACAACCGATGCATGTTCGTCACCATGTTTATCGGCATGCTGCATCTTGATACGGGCCGACTCGATTTCTGCAACTGCGGACATAATCCCCCAGTCCTCGACGGCGCATTCATGCAACTTGAATACTATAACCAGCCACTTGGACTTTGGGAAGAAGATGTCTTCAATGGCGAGTCTATAGACGATATCAAGGGCAAGCAGTTGCTGATATATACCGATGGTCTTAACGAGGCAGAGAATGCTGAGAAACAGCTGTTCGGAAACGATCGTCTGCTTGATCTGATGACACAATTGGCTTCTGCTACGTCTAGAGAGGTGATCGAAAAACTGAAATCTGCCGTTGAGGCACATCGTGCTGGTGCCGAGCCTAACGATGACCTCACACTGATGTGCATCACGCTGAAATAATTGATGAAAACAATATTTGAACCAGCGAAGCCCTATTTCAAGCTGTTGGGCGAACAGAAGGTGCAGGCGGGAGCGAATTACCGCCTGATGACCTTCGTGGTGCAGGCCGCGATTGACGACGGTCTGCTACTGCTGCATAACATGACCAAAGAGATGGTGCTGTTGTCGCAGGAGGAGCAGGCGGTGTTTGAACAACGCCCCACCGATCTGCCCGAACTGATCAGCCACTGGTTCCTGGTGCCTGAGGAGCACGACGACTGCCAACTGAGTCTGCAACTGAGAAACGTGGCCCGATTGATGGCGCCTAAACAAACTAACATCACGGGCTATACCGTTATGACCACCAGCGACTGCAACGCCCGTTGCTTCTACTGCTACGAGCTGGGGCAGGCCCGCAGACCGATGACGGAGCAGACGGCACAGCAAGTGGCCGAATACATCATCAAGCACAGTGGCGGCGAGGAGGTCAGCATCGGGTGGTTTGGTGGTGAACCACTCTTCAACAAGCCCGTTATCAACCACATCGCGAACCGGCTGAAGGAGGCTGGCGTCAAGTATAGCTCTACGATGACCAGCAACGGTTTTCTGCTGGATGCCGAGACGGTAAAGGAGGCGCACGACCTGTGGAACCTGAAAAAAGTTCAGATCACCATCGACGGCACGGAGCAGACCTACAACCGTGTGAAGGCCTTTATTTATAAAGGTGTGAATGCCTATGAGACGGTGATGCAGAACATCGGCCACCTGCTGGCGGCTGACATCGCTGTGACCATCCGCATGAACATAGATATGCATAATGCCGACGACCTGGAGCGGTTGGCTGAGGAGCTGCACGAGCGCTTCAAGGATGATAAGCATCTGAGTGCTTACCTGCATCTCTTGTTTGAGGACAACGCCAAACGTGTGGGGGCGTGCGATGACGACAAACGCCGGCTGCTGATGGAGAAGATGCGGCTGATAGAAGACAAGCTGGAAGGATGGGGACTGTTCAGACGTCACACCTATGAACCCATGATAAAAACCGGCTACTGCATGGCCGACAACGACAGCTCGGTGGTGATACAACCCGACGGCTACATCACCAAGTGCGAGCACTATACCGACTCACACCACGTGGGGCATATCAATCAGGCTAAGCAAGATGCCGAGAAGATAGCCTATTTCAAGGAGAAGGGCACGATGGTGAAGGAGTTTTGCAGGAAGTGCGTAAAATATCCTGATTGCATGTTCCTATTGAGTTGCCCCAATTTCGAGGAGTGCTATCCCGAGATGCCCCAGCTGTATGAAAACCAGCTCAGAGAGGAGATGAAACTGATGTATAAAGCCCATTTAGAGAAAGGAATTGAAGCATGAAGTACGAGGTAAACATAGCCGAACTGGCCGACCACTTTGTAATCGTGATGAAAGACAAGGAGAGCGGGAAGGTGAAGAAAGCATTCACCCTGAACCGCCTGGGCACCGACATCCTGCGCGCCTTTATGGAGGACACGCCGCAAGACGAGCTGGCACCCCTGCTGGCCGAGCGCTACGAGGCTCCGCTGGAGAACATGGAGCGCGAAGTAAGCCAGTTTTATGCCAAGCTGGCGACATACTAACCCGCGACAGTTATAAAACATAAGGAATATGAAACATGAACTGATTGAGCAGCGAGAGCAGAATGATGCGTGCATCGATTCTGCCGAGTCGCGAAAAAAGAAGGTGAAATGCCAACTGACATTCAAGAACGAAGAACAAGAGCTGAACCGCGTGGCGGAGTTCATGGAGAGTGTATGCGACGAGCTGCAGCTTGACATGCACGTAGCAATGAAGCTACAGGTGGCTATGGAGGAGATGGTGACCAATGTCATCTTCTACGCCTACCCCGAAGGGACGAGTGCCGACATCACACTCACAGCTGAGAGTGACGGTCAGGAACTGACCTTCGTGCTCTCTGACACGGGCAAACCCTTCGACCCCACGGCTAAGGAAGATGCCGACATCGACGTGAACCCGATGGACCGCGAACAGGGTGGCATGGGTATCCTGATTGTCAAGAACATCATGAACGAGGTGAGCTACCAGCGCCTGGGAGAGGAAAACCGACTGACAATGAAGAAGAAGTTATAGTTTATAGTTTAAAGTTTATAGATAAATGACACAGATTATTAAGGAAGGTGGTAAGACCATCGTAAAGACCGGCCAGCGCATCGACACGCTGAACGCTGCACAGTTTGAAACCGACATCCAGCCCGCACTCGAACAAGGCGTTGACCTGGAGATCGACTGCACGGAACTGAACTACATGGCCAGTTCTGGGCTTCGTATCTTCCAGGCCACGATGCGTACCGTGGTGCGCAGCCTCGGCGGACAAATGAAACTGACGCACGTGAACGACGACATCTTCGACATCCTGAAGATGACGGGATTCACCCGTCATATCATGGTAGAGAGAGTATGAAATGTAAATACTGAAGATGGCGAACTTATTCAATAAGGATGCATTAGAGGCACTGGACGACCATAGCGAGGCCCAAGAGATGGCCCGTGTGGCATCGCCGAGACTGAAACTCGTACTCGGGGCGATGGTAGCTTTGATAGTAGTGGTACTCTACTGGTGTATCTTCGGTACCATCAACTATAAAGTAACAGCTCAGGGCGTGGTTTTCCCGTTCGGAGAGGCTGCACCTGTCAGCGTACCTTATGATGGTGTCGTGGCACGCACACTACAAAGTCACGGCTCTGCTGTAGCAAGCGGCAACGACATCATGGAGATACGTAATGCATTGTCGACAACGATGGTGGCTGCTCCGCGTGACGGTGTGGTCATCTCGACGCTGCCCATTGGCTCGGTCTTCAAGGCGGGCGACCCAGTGGCCTGGCTACTGCCGCAGACGCAGCAGATGGCAGGTCGCGAGATGCTTTGCTACGTGACCTACAACGACCTCGAAAAACTGAAACTAAAACAGCAGGTGCAGGCCACACCCGCCAATATGGAGCGTGAGAAATGGGGCTATGCCTACGGACGTGTCGTCGGTATCGAACAATATCCCACGACCCGGCAGGAGATTATCAGACGTGTGAAACTCGATCCTTTAGCAGCGTTCATCCCAGATGGACAGGCTATGTATGAGGTGCGTGTGGTTCTCGACGAGCAAGAGGGCGGCGGACTGGTTTGGAGCCGTGAGAAGAGCCAGAACGTGAAGGTGGGCAACGGTGCTTTGTGTAATATTCAGATCATCACCCAGAAGAAACCAGTCTGGCGCGTCCTCATCGGGGCGGTTGACAATGCTCTTGAAACTGTCACAGGAAATTGAAAATGAGCAGGAACAAAATAGCGAAAGTGCCAATGGTGATGCAGATGGAGGCCGTAGAGTGTGGTGCCGCGTCGCTGACAATGATCTTGGCCCACTACGGCAAGTGGCTGCCATTGGAACAGGTGCGCGCCGACTGTGGCGTAAGCCGCGACGGCTCTTCAGCAAAAAGCATCCTGCGCGCGGCAAGAAATTACGGTCTGGAAGCCAAAGGCTTCCGCATGGAGCCTGAGGCGCTTGAAGGCACGCAGCCCGCCATCATCCATTGGAACTTTGAGCACTTTGTGGTATTCAGGGGTTTCGACAAGAAGGGCAATGCCTGTCTGAATGATCCAGGCTCAGGTCCCGTGAAGTGGCCGATGGAAGAGTTCCGCAAGCATTTCACAGGCATCTGCCTGACCTTCAAGCCCACGGAGCATTTCCAGAAGGGAGGCGAGCAGACGAGCATCCTCTCGTATATCAGGAAGAATCTCAGCGGCGCTGGCGAGGCCTTCTGGCTGACGTTCACCTTCGCCCTGATGGCTGCCTTCGTCACACTGATATCCCCGCTGTTCACCCGTATCTTCCTCGATGAAATACTATCTGGCAAGAATGCCGACTGGGCCATGTGGTTCCTCCTGGCTATGGGAGCGCTGGCCGCCTACCAGTTCTTCGTGGTACTGCTTCAGACGCGCTACTCCAAGCGCATAGCAGGCCATCTGGCACTGAAGGGTAACCGCGAATACCTCTACCATCTGCTGCGACTGCCCATGTCGTTCTTCTCCATGCGGCACGTCGGCGACCTGCAACAACGTATGCACCTGAACGAGCAGATCACCCACTCGCTGGTGGATGTGCTCGCTCCACAGGTCATCAACATCGGACTGTTACTGCTCTATCTGGTGCTGATGTTCTCGTATTCCACCTGGCTCACGCTGATAGGCATCGTGGCCGCCGCCGTGAACCTGGGTATCGTGAAGTACTTCTCGAAGGTGCGCATCAACCTTATCCGTTCGATGGAACAGAGCGAGGGACAGTATTTTTCAGCCACCATCTCTTGTATCGACAATATGGAGAGCATCAAGGCCGCAGGTGCTGAGATGGGATTCTTCAAATACTGGAGTGGCCTCTGGGCCCATAAGTTCAACATGAACGCCAATGCCGACAAACAGCAGACGCAGATGGCTCTGCTGCCCGTGCTGGCCAACGGACTGGTAAACATGGCGGTGCTGGTGCTGGGCGCCTATCTGATATTACAAGGCAACCTGACGGTGGGTATGCTCATGGCTTTCCAGGGATTCATGGGCTCGTTCCTGCAGCCGGTGAACGCCATCGTGAACGCCTCGCAGACCATCGTCGAGATGCGCTCGCAGATGGAGCGCGTGGAGGACGTGATGAAATATCCCGAAGACCATCGCGACAACGAGGGAGAGGTTGTACAGGGCAAGCTGGGCGGCCTGCTGGAACTGAAGCACGTCACCTTCGGCTACTCCCCGTTGCAGCCCCCGCTCATCGAGGACTTCAACCTCAGAATAGAACCGGGCCACTCGGTGGCCTTCGTAGGATCTTCGGGCTGTGGCAAGAGTACACTGGCCAAGCTTATCAGCGGCCTTTACAAACCCTGGAGCGGAGAAATTCTCTTCGACGACAGACCTATAGAGAGCATCTCGAACGAGGAACTGACCAACTCTGTGGCCGTCATCGACCAGAACGTGGTGCTCTTCGACGACACCGTGGCCCAGAACATCCGCATGTGGGATCCCTCTATCGAGGACTTCACGATGATGATGGCCTGCAATGATGCACAGATTCGCGCCGACATCGTAAGCCGCCCTGAAGGTTTCGGCACGAAGATTGTGAAAGGCGGACAGAACTTCTCAGGTGGTCAGCGCCAGCGCATAGAGATGGCTACGGCCCTCGCCAAGGAGCCGGCCATCCTGATTATGGACGAGGCTACCAGCGCCCTCGACCCGAAGACCGAAGACGAGGTAATGCGCCGTATCCGACGCATGGGACCCACGCAGATCATTGTGGCCCACCGTCTGTCGACCATCCGCGACTGCGACGAGATTATCGTGATGGACCAGGGCAAGATACTGCAGCGAGGCCGCCACGAAGAACTCATAGAGCAGGAAGGCATGTACAGGGATCTTATGAAGAGTGAATAGACTATGGCAGTATATATCAACCAAATCAACAAGCGGCGGGCAGCTGAGAAGGCTGCGATGGCCGAGGTGAACGAGAAGACCTATAAACGGCTGGGGCTGCAGCAGCAGAAACACGTCGTACCGCAGGACAACGAGAGTGCGCTGCGGCAGGTGCTCGAAGCCCTCGGCATTACCGACTATGAGCTGGAGGATGACGACCTGCTAACTCCCGAAGAGCAGCTGACGGGCATCCTGCGTCCCCGAGGCATCATGATGCGCGACATTCTTCTGACTGGCGAGTGGTGGCGCGAGTGCGTGGGGCCGCTGCTGGGTTATGCCAACGACGGCCGTCTCGTGGCCCTCACGCCTACCAGGACCGGACTGGGATACCAATATAGGAAGCAAGATGGAACAATCCAGGAGGTGTCGCGCCGCGAGATGAAGGAGGAGTTGAAACCCAAGGCCATAACCTTTACCAAGGCGCTGCCCCTGAGGCCCCTCACCCTGAAAGACCTCATCGCCTTTACATGGAGCGTGGTGTCGGGACCCAATGCCCTGCTGCTGGTGGTGTGCGCCCTCGTGGTGGTGCTGCTCGGCATGTTTACGCCGATGGCCAACAAGCTGATCTTCGACACCGTGATTCCTACGGGCGACGCCAGCGACCTGCATCCCATCACCGGTCTGCTCATCGGTGCCACCGTGGGCACACTGCTGCTCACCCTGACGCGTAACCTTTATATCATCAGGATACAACACATCGTGGAACTGCACGTGCAGAACGCGGTGATGGCCCGCACGTTCCTGCTCAGTCCGACATTCTTCTCGAAGAACGCCAGCGGTGAGCTGACGGCCAAGCTGCAGAACGTGTCGACGCTATGCTCACTGATCAACGAGAACATCATTGGTGCGCTGCTCTCGGCCGTGCTGAGCATCATCTACCTGGTACAGGTGTATATCTATGGCGGAAAACTCTTGTGGCCGGCCCTCGGCATCATCGTGGCCCAGGCACTGGTGCTTGTGCTGAACTACTATCGTACCGTCAGCCTGCAACATGACTATACGGAGCGCTCTGCAAGGCTCAGCGGACTGGAATACAATCTCTTTGCAGGTATCCAGAAACTGAAACTGACGGGGTCTGAGAACCGTGCCTTTACCCGCTGGCTCGACCACTACAGCGATGCAGCAAGCATTATCTACAATCCCGACTTCAAGGTGAGACTCTATCCGGCCCTGAGTGCTTTCCTCGCCCTTGGCGGTACGATGTTGCTTTTTTGGAGCACCTTGTCGAACAGTGTGAACACCTCCGACTATATCGCCTTCAGTTCGGCCTTCGGCATGATTACCGCCTCACTGGTACAACTCAACGCGGAATTGCCGAGTCTGGCAAAGATCAAACCGCTGCTGGAGAGCGTGAAGCCCATTTTGGAGGCAGTGCCCGAAATGGAAGACAAGGCGCCTCAGGTGGAGGATCTCTTCGGCGGCATCGAAGTCTCGGGTGTATCGTTCCGCTACAGCGACGACGGTCCGCTGATACTCGACGACCTGTCGCTCCGCATCGATCCGGGAGAGTATGTCGGCATCGTTGGCAAGTCGGGCTGCGGAAAATCTACGCTCATGCGCCTGATGCTCGGTTTCGAAAAGCCGCTGACGGGCGGTATCTACTACGACAACTACGACCTGGCGAAGGTTGACAAGACCTCGCTGAGACGCAAGATAGGCTGTTGTCTGCAGAGTGGTAGCCTGTTTACAGGCGACCTGTTCCATAACATCACCATCACAGCCCCCTGGGCTACGCATGAGGATGCGTGGGACGCACTACGCATGGCCTGTCTGGAAGACGACGTGCGCAACATGCCGATGGGACTCCATACTGTGGTACAGGAAGGCGGCGGCGGATTCAGCGGCGGACAGAAGCAGCGTATCCTCATCGCCCGTGCCCTCATCTCGAAGCCCGACATCATCTTCTTCGACGAGGCGACATCGGCACTCGACAACATCTCGCAGAAGGCCGTGAGTGACAATCTCGACGAGCTGATGTGTACCCGAGTGGTCATCGCCCACCGACTCTCTACCATCCGCCACTGCGACCGCATCATCGTTCTCGACAAGGGGCGCATAGCCGAGGAAGGTACGTTTGAGGAACTGATGGAGAACAAGGGACTTTTCTACGAAATGGCACAGAGACAATTATAAAGTATGAAGAAAGTAATGATATTCATGGCCATAGCTGCGATGACAGCAGGCTGCGGCGGTGGCCAAGCCGGGAAAGAAACCCCTGCGAACGACACTACGAAGATAGCTGTGGCCGACTCGGTTGCGACGGTTGCTGGCGAAACGGTGCAGAAGACATTGCCGCTGCCCGAAAGCGGCGGGATGAGGACAATGGGAAAAGTGGTGGCCGAACACTTCGCCGACCTGTCGTTCGAGACGGCCCTGCCCATCGAGCGTGTCCTTGTTCATAATGGTCAGCAAGTGCGCCGTGGTCAGGTTCTGGCCCAGCTCGACCAGTTCAAGCTCCGCAATGCCGTCGCCAAGCAGGAACGTGCCATCGAACAGGCCCAGCTCCAGATGGAGCAGGCTCGCCTGCAGATGCAGGATGTCATCATCTCCCAGGGATATGATCCTGACAAGACGTCGCAGGTGCCCGCCAGTGTGGTACACAATGCCGACGTGAAGTCGGGC
>Ga0256404_1011413_pt1 | contig 11909 bp, 9 predicted proteins | sample RumenRJG_01DNA_FD_185990 | JGI IMG/M metagenome (GOLD analysis project Ga0256404, IMG submission 185990) | Bovine rumen microbial communities from Lethbridge, Alberta, Canada - RJG_01 | ecosystem: Host-associated > Mammals > Digestive system > Stomach > Rumen | place: Canada: Alberta | collected... | reverse complement strand
ATTTCCATACCAGCGGATAGGGATTTGTCTTGAGGATGAATCCGACAATGATCGGGTTGATGATCAGGGAGACAGTCAGCATGCAGCCGACCAGTACGGCAAGGAGCTTTCCGTAACCCATGAAAGCCTTAAAGCCGCTGCCGGTGACAGTGGAAAAAACCAGACCGCAGATACCGAAGGGGGCGAGGTTGATGATCCAGCGCACGCCCTGAGAGACGGCTTCGGCGATATCGCTGAGGAACTGCTTGGTTGTGTCAGAGGCGAAACCCTTGAGCGCCATGCCCAGGACCGCGGACCAGAAGAGGATGCCCATGTAGTTGGCACTGACCGTAGCCTGAAGCGGGTTGACAATGATGTTCATGAGAAGGTTGTAGAGGACTTCTCCAAGACCCCCGGGAGCCGCCTGTTCTGCGCTTTCAACAGCCAGATCCAGCGTCTGCGGGAAAGCAAAGCTGAAGAGAACTGCGATAAAAGCTGCCAGGAATGTGGTGAGCATGTACAGGAAGATGACCAGTCCGAAGCGGCGGTCGAGCTTGGAAGAGCCCTGGCACAGAGAGCTCATGACGAGCACGGCGACGAGGACCGGAGCAATTGCCTTCAGGGCGCCGACAAACAGGTCACCGAAGATCCCGATGAAGGACGCCTGAGGAATTGCTGCGGCAAGAATGGCGCCGACAACGATTCCGATCGCGATCCGAAGGATCAAACTGGTTTCGGAATACTTTTTTGCAATGTTTTTTAGAGCATTCATGAAGTAGTAAACCCCCTTTAAAAAATTGAAATTCATTTTCTTTTTATACCGCCTGCGGCTTAAAAAGATAAAGCCGTCAGGCCTTGTTGAACTGACGGCTTTGTTCATTATAACCAGACGGCTTTTTTTCGTCAACCGCGCGTAATGTTACATGTTCTGGGCGCGGACCTTATATTCAAGATTTGTGACGTAGTCGTGCTCAAACCGCATTCATTTCCTCCGCAGCGGGCCCCTGAGCTGTAACGAGGAGGGCGCCTGACGACACAAGACCTCACAAGCCAAGAACACAGGTAAAAGTGATGATTCCGTCTTTCCAGGACGCGCGGATACTGCCCTTGTACTGGGTACAGATGCTTTCGGCAATGGACAGACCTATGCCGTATCCCCCGACGTTTTCATTAGCGGTGTGGGAAGTATCCTCGCGATAAAAGCGTTCGAAGAAGCGGCTGAAATCAACATCCTTTCCTGCAGCATAGGAATTGGAGACTGTCAGGCGCGCCTGACGCCCAATCCTGGTCCTGGAGAAGGTTATGTGGACAAGTCCTTTTTCATCACAGTACTTGAATGCATTATCAATGAGAATGACGGTGAGCTGACGAATCCTGCTCTCGACGGCATTCATATGAATATCCGGTACGATATCTGTGGTCAGCGTCTTCTCCTGCTGCAGGGCCATGGATTCGTAGGGGGTTACAGTATCAAGAATGGCTGCAGAGGCATCTATATCACCGCGGATGCCCGGTTCTTCTTTTTCCTGGGCGCGGGCGATCATGACCAGATTTTGAATCAGTCCGTTCAGCCTGTCAACCTGCCGCAGCGTCGACTGTGTCCACTCTGTCTCTCCGTTCATCAGTTCTTCCAGCTCTGTATTGGCACGGATGACCGCCAGAGGGGTCTTGAGTTCGTGGCTGGCGTTGGTGATGAACATCTTCTGGCGGCGGGCATTTTCAATCTCCGGCCGGATCATTCTTCCGGAAGCGGCAAAGACGGCAAGGAAGGTCAGCAGCAATCCGACTCCGCAGATCATTACAGTGGAATGAATGATGCTGCTATTGAGGTTGATCAGCATCGAGGCGTCCATAACAACGACAATGAAACGGCCGTCTTCATACATAGCGGTTTTAAAAAAATAGTTTTTTCCGATCGTTCCAAATGCTGCATCGTGTTCCAGAATAGTGTCTGCCAGTTGAACAGCACTTTCCCGGTCCACTGAGTGAATGTGACTGAGCTTGATCTCTTCCACCTGCCCGCCTGCGTCATAGAGAACTGCAAAATAGCGGGTGGAATAGCGTAATTCCGGAGAAAGCTGCAGGAAGGTATCGCTTTCATCAGAGGAGAGCTCTGATTCGCTGCTTTCCTCCGGTTCGGGAAGATCACCTTCATTTTCAATAATGTAGTCCAGTGTTCTGGACATATTGCGGCGGATCTCCAGATTGTTGGTGATGTTGATCAGGCCGCCGGTAAAGACCATAACGGCTATAAAGGAGAGCATGGCGATCAATATGAAATTTGTGCGGAGTTTGCGGATTGCCAACGTGTCCATAGTATTCTCCGTTCCAGAGTACTTTCATCATTATCGGTATTATTGATGGTTGACAAGAGAGAAGCTTTCGCCCCGTGTACCTTCCAGGGAAACATGTGAGGCAACCGCATTGAGCTTATTGCGCAGGTAGGAAATATACAGCCAGACAGTCTCTTCACCGGTGCCGGTATCATTTGCCCATACATGCTGGAGCAGGAACGATGTTTTCAGGGGCTTGCCGGCATTTTTCATCAGGAGCTGCATGAGTTCAAATTCCTTGATGGAGAGACGGACAGAGTTTTCTGCGCGCAGTTCAAAATTCTCTGCATTGAGGGTGAGATCGCCGATCCTGAGTTCCCCGCCGCTGTAGCTGCTGCGGCGCCGGGTCATGGAGCGGATGCGCGCCAGCAGTTCTTTCATGGCGAAGGGCTTGGTCAGGTAGTCATCTGCGCCTGCATCCAGGCCGTTGACGCGGTCATCCACTTCTGCCTTTGCGGTCAGGAGCAGGACAGGAGAGTTGTTTCCTTCTGCCCGCATTGACGAAAGGACTTCCAACCCGTCTTTTTTGGGCATCATAATATCGAGTATGACTGCGTCATAAGCATTTGTGCGCAGACAGGTCAGAGCCTCTTCTCCGTCAAAGACTGCTGTGACATCATAGCCCTCGTGCGTCAGAATAGCCGAGAGGGCACGATTCAGATCTGCGGTATCTTCTGCAAGTAATACTTTAATCATCTTGATCTCCATTCGTAGTGTTTCAGACAGACTGCTCCGCGCGGATCATATCGCGGAGTGTCTGCATGGATATATCTGTGGAAGCGAGCTCATCGGCACAGCGTTTGAGCTCGTTGACAAGAAGGCCTGTATTGTCGGACACCTTCTTTTTGTATTTCATGTGGTGTTCGAGCGCCGCCCAGGTATCCATGGAAATGGTACGAAGCTGGAATTCGGCGTAGTATCTGCCTTCTACACGCACGATCAGATGCAGACTGCGATAGCCGTTGGGCTTTGCGTGGCGGATATAGTCCTTTTCCCGGATCAATTCAATATCATCATAGCTGAGAAGACGGTCGCGGATCATATATACATCGTTTAAAAATGCGCAGACCACCCGGATGCCGATGGCATCGTGAATCTCCTGCAGCGCGGAAGCAGCTGTCTCCGGAAGGTTATTCCGGCGGCACTTTTCCCGCATGCTCTCATCACTCTTGATCCTGCCAAGGCAGTGTTCAACAGGGTCGTTGTCATCTTCCGCTGCCCGGAACACGTCCCGTATTTCGTCGACGCGGGAGAGCAGGAGCCGGAGTATTTCTTCCAGTTTTTCGCGCTCGCCTCCGTAAATATCACTGGAGGCGGGGGCAGTGCTGCTGCCGGCAGCGGAAATGGTATCCGGGGAGTATTTTGTCAAAGAGCCGGTGTGGAAAAACTGTAACATAAGGATCCTCCGTTTAACATTTCCATTACCAGCGTCCTGTAGCCGGTAAGGACGACATCTTTCTCCGTGATCTGCAGAGGGCTGCCGGCGCAGTTGTCCAGAAGGACCTTTTTGACCGGTGCGGGCAGCGGAAGAGAACGGGTCTCTTTGCAGTAATTGGAAAGGACCAGGATGGTCTGTCCGGCTGCGCGCCGCAGATAGGCTATGACGCGGGAGACATCCTCGAGATACGGCTCAAAGTCTCCGTAGATCAGAGTCTCGCAAAAGAGCGGATCTTTGCGAAGGGCAGTCAGCTTTTTGTAGTAGTTGAATACGGAGGCGGGATCATGCATCTGCTGTTCCAGATTGATTTCTGTATAGCCGGGGTTGATCCGCAGCCATGGAGTGCCTGCCGTGAAGCCCGCTCCGGGGGAAGCGCTCCACTGGAAGGGCGTGCGGGCGTTGTCGCGGCTGTGCCGGCCGACTGCCGCTAATGCCTCCTCTGCGGAGATACCCTCTCCGCGCATAACATTCCATGCGTCAAGGGAGGCGATATCATCGACTTCCTCTATGCTGTTAAAAGGAATATTTTCCATTCCGATCTCCTGTCCCTGATAAATCCAGGGCAGGCCTTTAACAAAAAAGTAGATCGTGGCGAGAGCTTTTTTTGCTGCAATGCGCATCTCTTCGGGCATGCTCTGCATATCTTCGGGAGGAATATAGCGGCTGACACCCCGCGGCTCGTCGTGGTTTTCGATGATGTTGGAGATAAAGCCGATTCCGGCGGTCTTCTGCTGCATTGAGAAGAGGCAGCTTCTGTAGTTGTCAGGGGTGATCCCTTTATGCTTATGCCAGCCTGCGGGCGAATTCCCCCATACCGTTTCCGAAAAATCAAACATAGAGGAAAAATAGCCGTGATCCCCTATGAAGGCGGGCAGTTCTCCCTCTTTTTCGTTGAAGACTTCACCGACCGTAAAGGCCTTGTGCGGTGCAAATGTGCGGTCCCGCATTTCTCCCAGGAAGCTGCCGACGCCGGAGGCATCACGGAGCATGCGGCTGATGTCGCAGAGGCCGTCAGGACGGTCCGGTGCGTAGTTGCAGAAGGGCAGCACTTTTTTGATATTGATAATGGCATCGATCCTGAAGCCTGCCAGCCCCTTGTCCAGCCACCAGTTGATCATCCTGTAGATCTCTTCGCGGACCTTCGGGTTCTCCCAGTTGAGGTCGGGCTGCTTTTTGTGGAAAACATGCAGATAAAACCAGTCTTCGTGACCGGGCAGCTTTTCCCAGACCTGTCCGCCGAAATAAGAACGCCAGTTGCAGGGGAGAACATATCCGTCCGGAGAGCAGACGGAGTAGTCCGGACCAGCATCTTTCTGCATTGTGCCGGCTTTATCCGCCTTTTTCAGCTTACGGAGGTAGAAATATTGCCCGTATTCCCCTTCCGGATCCCGGCATGCTTTTTGGAACCACTCGTGTTCATCAGAGCAGTGGTTTACGACCAGATCCATAACGATATACTGATTCCGCTTTTTGGCCTCTGCAAGGAGGCGGTCCATGTCCTCCATTGTGCCGAAGCGGGGGTCAATATTGTAGTAATCGGAGATATCATATCCCTGGTCGGCCAGAGGGGACCGGTAGACCGGCGAGAGCCAGATTATGTCCACCCCCAGGTCTTTGAGATAGTCGAGTTTTTCGATAATGCCGGGGATGTCTCCGATGCCGTCGCCATCCGAGTCGTAGAAACTCTTGGGATAGATTTGATAAGCGACCTTGTCATGCCACCATTGTCTTTTCATAAACAGGAGCCTCCGTTTTCGTGGAAGAACCGCGCAGATGTAATGTCGTTATCTGGTCACACCGTGACCAGATAACAATGTCAACTATCGCTATTATAGCAGAAATCGCGGCAGTTGAACTTGGCAAAAGGATGCCGTATTATCTTATAATAATTATCAGATGATTTGTCGGCAGGAAACGGCAGGTTCCAACTGCGCAAAACGGCTTCTGCCCGATCATCTTCCGATACATGTTGGATATGCAGGGGGTTCAGGAATACTATGCCTTCGAAAAACAGTCTGGGGGAAAAATCAATAGAGCAGCAGCGGATCCTGCATCCGATTCCGCCGCTGTACAATAAAGATTCAAGAATATTGATCCTGGGGAGTTTTCCCTCTGTAAAATCCCGTGAGACGGCCTTTTTTTACGGGCACCCGCAGAACCGTTTCTGGAAGCTGCTCAGCACGATGACAGGGGCTCCTCTTCCGGAGACCGTACCGCAGAAAAGAGATTTCCTGCTTTCACACAGAATCGCGGTATGGGATGTGATCGCATCCTGTGAGATTCGGGGATCGTCGGATGCAAGTATCCGCAATGCGGTTCCAAATGACCTTCGCAGGATTCTGGATGACGCGCAGATCCGGCAGATCTATGTGAACGGACAGACGGCCGGGAAGCTCTATCAAAAATATCAGGAAAAACCGCTGTGCGAGGCCTATGGCGACTGTGCAAAGGCGGTCATTCTGCCTTCCACAAGTCCTGCCAATGCAGCCTGGAATATGGAACGGCTTATGCAGGCCTGGAATGTGATTCTGGCTCCCCTGAAGGAGGACATCATAAAGCATCATGAATGAAAATACACAAAAACTGACATTTGGGGCGCTGCTGGTTGCCATTTTCGGAGTTATGCTCCTGCTTAACAGACAGACCGGGGGAATGCTGGAGGAGACCTTTCTCTTCCTGTTTCCGATCCCGATGGTGGCTTTTTCCGCCAGGTATGGATGGAAGGACAGCCTTCCGGTATTTGCGTGTACGGTCCTGATCTCTATTTTCTGCGGAATTTTCACATCTGCCTTCTATGCGGTCACACAGTCCTTCATCGGCCTTGTCTATGGGAGTTGTCTGCATGCAAAGCGCGACAGCAATAAGACTATGCTCCTGGTGATGGGGCTGAGCGCTGTTTCCAATGTTTTGAGCAGTGTCGTTCTGGCATCGTTGTTCGGCTTTAACCTGCAGGAGGATATCGAGATGATGCAGACCGCGATGCGCGAAGCCATCGAAAAAGCCGGCGGCAGAATGACAGATGCCCAGATGCAGTCCATCGACCTGCTGCTGCAGCAGGATACGCTGCTGCGGATTTTCCTCGTATCCATGATCTTCATGGGCGTCATGCAGGGATTTATCGTCTGCCGGCTCAGTCTGCTGATCCTGCGGCGCCTGCGCTTTCAGATCCAGAAGCCCGCACCGATCACTTCCTATTATCCACCGCGCTGGACCGGCTTTGTCGCCTTCCTCTTCTTTGCGCTCTACGGATCCTCGCTGGCCATGCCTGAAATGACCGGCAGGCAGGAGATCGTCCGTGTGATCGGACAGATCGGGACACTGTGCAGCTACATGTACCTGCTCTGTTTCGGCTATATCGCTCTGCTGCTCTTACTGCGGGCATATGGCCCCCGTTCACGTTTGATCAATATCATTATTGCGGTCATGGGCTTTTTTATCTTCCCGCAGGGATTTATGATCCTCGGCTTTGTCTATATTTCAACCGGTTTTCATGACTGGGTCGTCCGGAAGATGGAGGAACGGATCGCAAAGGAAGAAAAATACAGAAGATGATCTGCTGTCTGTGCCGCCGGCGCGGCCCTAACGGCATGACCTTTTACCGCTGATATATATGGACATATACACCGCAAGTGCTGCTGCCGCGTCAGGACGCCCGGCAAGGGAGGTAGAAATGAAACTCAAAGCCGCCATTTTGCAGACAAAAGTTTATACGGAAAAAGAAAAAAATATCCTGCAGCTGGAAAGAATCCTTGCGGCAGGGCAGACGGAGGGCGCGGATCTTGTCACGCTTCCGGAGATGTTTGCCTGCCCTTATGAGACCGGAAATTTTCCCATGTATGCGGAAGCGGAGGGCGGGCCTTCCTGGCAGGCACTATCTTCGCTGGCCAAACAGCACAGCATCTATCTGTCGGCCGGCAGTATGCCGGAACTGGTGGAGACGGTTTCCGGCAGACGTGTTTACAATACAGCCTATGTATTCGGGCCTGACGGGCAGCAGATCGGAAAGCACCGCAAGGCCCACCTCTTCGATATCAATGTTGAGGGAGGACAGAGCTTTAAAGAGTCGGATACACTCTCCGCAGGAGAAAAGATCAGCTGTTTTGATACAGCGTTTGGGAAGATCGGTCTGTGTATCTGTTATGATTTCCGTTTTCCGGAGACGGCCCGCCTGATGGCGCAGGACGGGGCGAAGATCATCCTGGTGCCGGCGGCCTTTAATATGACGACAGGTCCTGCCCACTGGGAGCTCATGTTCCGCCAGAGGGCTGTTGAGAGTCAATGCTATGTGATCGGCACTGCGCCCGCCCGCGATATGGACAGCAGCTACATTTCCTGGGGACATTCCATCGCGGTGGATCCCTGGGGGACTGTTCTTATGCAGATGGATGAAAAAGAAGGAATCCGTATTGTGGAACTTGACCTCGACTATGTTGACAAAGTGCGAAGGGAACTTCCGCTTCTGGCCCATCGCAGGACAGACCTTTATGAACTGCGAAGAAAGTAATATCAGAAAGAGCAGATGATGAGTGAGAAAGAACGCCTTCAATATGAAAAACTGGTGCTGACACCGGTGGAAAAGCTGATCCCGAAGCTGGCAGTCCCCACGATCATCAGCATGATGATCACCATGATCTACAATCTGGTGGACGCCTACTTTGTGGGAAAGCTGGGAACCAGCGCCAGCGCGGCAATCGGCATCGTGCTGGGTGTTCAGTCCATCATCCAGGCTTTCGGATTTATGCTGGGACACGGTGCCGGAAGTCAGATCAGTGTGCATCTGGGACAGGGGGACAGAGATGCGGCGGACCGCCTGCTGTCCACAGCTTTTTTTACAGCCGCCGGCTTCAGCATCCTGCTGACGGTGATCTGCCTGATCGGACTCACGCCGCTGATGCGGCTGATGGGAAGTTCGGATACGATCCTTCCCTATTCCAGCACTTACGCTGTATACATCCTGCTTTCGGGCCCTGCGCTGATGTGCAGCTGTGTCCTGAACAATGTCATGCGCTATGAGGGGAAAGCAGTCCTGGCCATGGCAGGCCTGGTGACCGGCGGTGTCCTGAACATGGTCGGCGATCCGATCCTGATGTTCGGTCTGGGTCTGGGAATTGACGGCGCCGGTCTGTCGACGGCTGTTTCGCAGTATATCAGCTTCGGGATCCTGCTGTACATGTTCCTTTCCCACAGGTCGATCAGCCGGATCTCCATCCGCTATTTTTCCAGAGATTACAGAGATCTGCTGCGGATCCTCCGGGTAGGTTTTCCGAGCCTGATCCGCCAGATGCTCAACAGTATTTCAACGATGGCGCTCAACAACTGTGCCATGCCTTACGGGGATGCCGCGATCGCCGCCATGTCGATCGTGGGGCGGATCACGATGTTTATCGGTTCTGCTATGATCGGAATCGGCCAGGGATTCCAGCCGGTCTCCGCCTTCAATTACGGCGCAAAAAAATATGCGCGTCTGCGAAAAGCTTTCTTTTTTACCGTGCAGCTGGGAATGGTTATTCTGGGTACATTGGGGATACTGGGAATGATCGCGCCGGATGCTGTCGTACGCGTTTTCCGGGACGATCCCAGGGTTGTGGAGATCGGCGCCACGGCGCTGCGTTTTCAGTGCGTCGCTGTATTTTTCCAGTCGTTCAGTATTGCGTCCAATATGATGTTCCAGAGCGTGGGCCGCAGCAGGGAGGCTTCCTTTCTGGCGACACTGCGAAGCGGTCTTTTTTATATACCGATCCTCCTCATCCTGCCCCGCTTTCTGGGACTTTTGGGCATTCAGAGCGCACAGATGTGGTCGGATATCCTCACTACATGCGTATCCCTGCCCTTTGTCGTCCGCTTTTTCAGAGAGATTCCCGGGGATGACATGGAGTCGGAAATCGACATTTCCTATCGCTGCGTTTCTGAAAAAGGGTGAGCAAGTGAGAAGAGAGTGCTGATTCGGAAAAAGCCGGATCAGGATCCGGCGGCAGACTAACGACCAAACACACCAAAGCGGTGTTGGATGCGGCACGAACGCAGCGTTACAGTCACGCTCTGGTCAGGGCGTGGCGAGTGACGGCAACCCGCATCCGGCACGCAAGACTCGCAAGCGGGTCTTGAAGCAGAAAACCCGTAAGCCGGGAGATTACAGGAAGCAGACTTATGAAGATCATTCATTGCGCGGATCTGCATCTGGATTCAAAACTTCATACGCATCTGGACAGAGATCTTGCAAGGCGCCGGCGGGATGAACTGCTGCACAATTTCGAGCGGCTTGCCGGATATGCGGCCGAAAACGACGTGGAGGTGATCCTGATCGCAGGAGACCTCTTTGACAGGGATACTGTCTCGCAGCTTGCGGCCAATACGGTACTGTCCGTGATCAAAACGCATCCGCAGATCCGCTTTTATTATCTGCGGGGAAATCATGATACCGGGGACTGCCTTGGAAGCAGCGGAACGGTGCAAGCCCGGAGTCTTCCCAATCTCTATTTGTTCGGGAACCGCTGGAAGACCTATTATGATGGGAAAGAAGGCCGGATTTCCATCAGCGGGCTGGAACTGACGCGGGGCAGCAGTGCAGGGGCTGTGTCCGGTCTGCATTTGGATCCGGCCTGCTTCAATATCGTCATGCTCCACGGACAGGAATCGGGGAGCCGTCCGGGGGGCATATCCGAAAGAAAGGAAAAAGGCAGCGGCTATGCCGGCACAGTCAGTATTCCCGGCCTGCGGGGACGGGGGATCGATTATCTCGCCCTCGGCCATATACACGCATATAAAAAGGCACCCCTGGACAGCAGAGGTATCTACTGCTATCCGGGATGCCTGGAAGGGCGCGGATTTGATGAATGCGGACCCCACGGTTTCGTCCTGCTGGAGATTGATGAAAAGACGGGTGCGATGACACACCGTTTTGTCCCCTTTGCACGGCGGACCCTGTACGCGCTGCAGACAGATGTGACCGGATGCCTGACAACGGCGCAGATGAAGGACCTGATGGAGGACACGATCCGCGCCGCAGGCTGCACGAACAGCGATATGGCGGATATGACCCTGTGCGGGGAACTGGATGTGGACTGCGAAAAAGATATCGGCTATCTGCGTATGAGCCTGGAGTCGAAGTTCTTTTTCTCGCGCCTTCGCGACGCGACGACACTTCGGATCAATATTGAAGACTATTTATATGACCAGTCTCTGCGCGGAGAATATGTCCGCATGGTGATGGCGGATCCGTCAGTCCCCCCGGAAGACAAAACGGCAGTGATCCGCTGCGGCTTCAGAGCTATGGACGGCGAGGAACTGCTGTAAAGAAGTAATGACGCGCAGTTTTCAGCATACAGGTTTTGCCCGCGGGATCTTTTTACCGAAGCCAGAGATTGAGATCCGTGTACCCGTCGATTCCGGGAACGGTTCCCTCGTTGGTGTACTGCCACCAGGTAAAATGGTAGGGGGTCTGAGGCTGCGGTTCATAATCCGCATACCAGATATCAAAGGAATTCATTGTAGCTGTGTCAAAATAGTGATGTTCCCAGGGCAGGTTGGAATAGATGTCCGCCCTGCAGGATGAGGAGGCCTCGACCGTCTCACGGAAAGCCTTTGTATTCAGGGCGACCTGATCCCTCGTGATCTCATTGGCCCGGCCCTGGTCATCCCGTATAAGCTCGGGATCGTACATCAGGGGAAGGTCCGGCTCGACACCTGACTTCTCAATGACACTGACTGCCAGGGAAGCCTCTTCGGAGGCTTCTTTTTCGTTCAGAGCCTGGGAAAAGAAATATGTGCCGACAAACAGTCCGGCCTCTTTTGCCCCGCGCAGATTTTCCACAGCCATGGCATCTTCCTGCAGTGTACCGGCTTCGCCGTATCCCCTGTAACCCACGCGGATAAAGGCAAAACGATAGCCCGCGTCCGCAACAGCCTGCCAGTCTATCGTGCCCTGATGCTCGGAGACGTCGATCCCCTGCAGACATTCATAGCCATCTCCGGTATAAACTACCCACTGAGGATTCTCTTCAGGATGGACGAACAGGGACGCGTCGTATACAGACGCCTTGACGTCAGGGTCGACCTCCATGGTATGCCACTCATCCCAGGCATCAATATATCTGAGTTTTCGGGGCTCTTGTGCAGCAACTGCCCCTGTTCCCGTATCCCCTGCCGACTCGGCAGACTGT
>Ga0256404_1011410_pt1 | contig 11911 bp, 18 predicted proteins | sample RumenRJG_01DNA_FD_185990 | JGI IMG/M metagenome (GOLD analysis project Ga0256404, IMG submission 185990) | Bovine rumen microbial communities from Lethbridge, Alberta, Canada - RJG_01 | ecosystem: Host-associated > Mammals > Digestive system > Stomach > Rumen | place: Canada: Alberta | collected... | reverse complement strand
AAATTGTATTGTAAATTACTTCGAGGCAAAGCTATTACGAGAGTTGCATCCTCGGGCCAGAAGGAATACAAATAGAGATTACGGTATAGCAGGAAATGAGCAGGATAGAGCGAGAGAAACGAACAGTCCGTAAGATAGCGGATTAACAATTATTATGTCCTAAAATTGGGCAGTTTGGAATATTTTCCGTATATTTGCGGCATAAATAAACTACTTACCTATGAAGCTAAAGGACTTTTTTGCTTTTAAGGACTGGCTATCGTATCGTCAAAAGGTGGGTTTGCTGGTGATTGCGGGTGTCGTATGCGGCCTCGGCGGATTGTTTATGTATCTGCTCAGGGCGCATACTTATTTTATAGGTGACAACCCGTCGGCCTGCGTCAACTGCCACATCATGACACCTTATTATGCTACGTGGAGCCACTCGTCGCACGGACGTATAGACCATCAGTCTAATGGTGCCACCTGCAATGACTGTCATGTGCCCCATCAGAATCTGGCCGTTTATTATGGTTTCAAGGCGGTTGACGGCTTGAAGCACACAGCATACTTCGTAGGCCACATGGAGCATCAGGCCATCAAGGCCGAGACACTGACAGGACAAGTGGTGATGGACAACTGCATCCGTTGTCACACGCAACTGAACACAGAGTTTGTAAAGACGGGCCGCATGGGTTATATGACACAGCAGGCTCAGGGCGGCAAGGTCTGTTGGGACTGTCATCGGGGTGTGCCTCACGGCGGTATGAACTCGCTGATGGCAACACCGAATGCTGAAGGCGTCACACCACTACCGCCATCGCCAGTTCCTGAATGGATTCAAAAGTTAAGAGTTAAGAATTAAGAATTTGAAGATATGGCAAAACAATTGAAACAATGGCAAGGTTGGGTACTCTTCGGAGGCTCAATGGTTGTGGTCTTTATTCTGGGACTGCTCGTTTCGTCGCTGATGGAGCGCAGGGCTGAGGTGGCGAGTGTGTTTAACAACAAGCGCACCGTGTTTGAGGACTCCATCGTGGCACAGAATGAGAAGTTCAAGGCCGACTATCCGCGTGAGTACGAGACGTGGGCAATGACTGAGGACACCACGTTTAAGTCGAAATACAACTCGTCGCAAGAGGTGGATGTGCTCGAACAGCGTCCTGAGATGGTAGTGCTGTGGGCTGGCTACGCTTTCTCGCGCCACTACAACACCCCTCGCGGACACAAGCACGCGCTGGAGGATATGCGTAAGATTCTGCGTACTGGCAATCCAGGCATTCAGATTACGCCTGACTCCATCGCCGCCGATATGCAGCCTGCTACGTGTTGGACGTGTAAGGGTCCTGATGTGCCTCGCATGATGCGCGAACTCAGTGGTACGAATTCTGTCTTCAATCCTGCCAACTTCTACGCCAAGAAGTGGAGTGAGCTGGGTGCCGAGGAGGTGAACACCATTGGTTGTAGCGACTGTCACGATGCACGCACGATGGATCTGCGCCCTGCCCGTCCTGCGCTCTACGAGGCCTTTGCCCGTCGTGGTCTGAACGTGAAGGATGCCACCCATCAGGAGATGCGTTCGCTGGTGTGCGCCCAGTGCCACGTGGAGTACTACTTCATCAAGCCTAACGATGAGAAGAACCCTGGCAAGGCTAACTACCTGGTATTCCCACACGACAAGGGGCTGACCTGCGAGGCTGCTGAGGAATACTACGACGAGATAGGTTTCTACGACTATATCCATCCACTGTCGAAGACCAAGATTCTGAAGGCTCAGCATCCTGGTTGGGAGATGTCGCAGCACGGCATCCATGCCCAGCGTGGTGTATCGTGTGCAGACTGCCACATGCCGTATAAGCAGGAGGGTGGTGTGAAGTTCAGCGACCACCAGATTCAGTCGCCATTGGCTAAGATTGACCGCACCTGTCAGACCTGTCACCGTCAGGATGCTGAGGTGCTGCGCCAGAATGTCTATGACCGTCAGGAGAAGTGCAACGAGGTGCGCAACCGTGCCGAGCAGGAGTTGGCTCGTGCCCACTTCGAGGCTAAGTTCATCATCGACAAGGGTGCTACCGAGGCTGAGATGGCGCCCATCCAGGCCCTGTTGCGTAAGAGTCAGTGGCGTTGGGACTATGCCATCGCCTCGCATGGTGCTACATTCCACGCCCCACAGGAGGTCACCCGTCTGCTCTCCCACTCTGTCGACTATGCTCAGCAGGCCCGCTTGCTTATTGCTCGCGTAGCTGCCAAGCACGGACACACCGATGCTATCCCTGTGCCCGATTATAGCACGAAGGCTAAAGCTCAGGCTGCTATCGGTCTCGATATGCAGAAGTTGAACGAGAACAAGCAGAAATTCCTGCAGGAAATCGAGCCCAAGTGGATTGAGGAGGCGAAAAAGAACGGCAAACTCATCGAACTCTAGATGAGAAAAGCAAGTAGAGAAATGGATGCCGCCTTCGCATTGGAGGTGTTGGATAAGGCTCCATACGTGACAGTTAGCATGACGCAACCTGATGGGAGTCCATACGGATTGCCCCTGTCGTTGGCACGCACAGACGAGAGAACATTTTATTTTCATTGTGCCTTGGAAGGCGACAAGTTGGACTGCATAGCCCACTGTCCGACAGTATTCCTGTCGGCTGTTACCAAATGTGCACCTACGGTTGGACCGAAAGACGGGAGTTTTACGCTACAGTACAAGTCTGCCACAGCCATCGGTAAGGCTGAGATTCTGACCGACCGTGAGGAGAAAATATTTGGTCTGCGAGCCATCTGCCAGTGTTTCCTTCCTCACCATATGGACGCTTTCGATGATGCCATTGCCCGTAGTCTTGAGCGGACAGCAGTGGTTCGCATCACCCTGACTGAGCCTCCCGTTGGCAAGCGTAAACAGTATGACAAAGAGGGCGAGGAAATGAAATGGGGACGAACTGAATTCCCCAAATAATCAAAGCCCCGACCTGCAGAAATGCAAGGCCGGGGCTTCTTGGAATATATATAGAATGACAAACAATTATGCCATGGAGTGCTTGATGTTACGGGCTGACGTAATCTTGGCATCGTAGATGACTGTCAGTTCATGAGTACGCGGATTCCACTTGGTATCCATCACGCCCTTCATGTTCTCTACCCTAGCCCGCACGTTCTTCTGATAATCGTGACGACTCAGGATGATGGTGCACGTCTTCATATCAGGATGATAGGCATTCTTTTTGTGAGCATTCAAATGCGGCAGCGTTTTCTCATTTCTGTCAAAATGAGAGTCACCTTTATGGTTATTCACTACGACAACTTTGTCGTTCTTACCATTGTTATGGTTCTGACGACTGGTGCTCACCGTCGTCTTACCTGCCATTGCTGGCATTGCTGTTGTGATTGCCATTAACATCATGGCTGCGATCACCTTATTCATTGTTTTCATAATCTTCATTTTTATAAGTTAAACTTCTGTTCATCGAAAGGCTTTACTAACCTTTTCACGATGCAAGGACAGTGCAAACCGAATGCAGAGAGCTTGCTCTATGCTGAGGTGCAGCCTGTTCTCGCTCTTGATTTCGAGGGCAAAGATCAGAAGTTTTGGCGAAATATAGAAATGAAAATTCCTATAATGAAGGGGTAAGATTCCTAAAACTACGTAGGGATTTCCCTCATAAACATTTGGCTTTTCAGTCACTTATTCGTACCTTTGCAGTCGGTTATGAAGAAAATCTTGTTCCTGCACGGATTCTATGCCAGTGGCCAGTGCATACCTGCAATGGCTTTGCGCGACGCTTTTGAGGGTCGTGCTGAGGTGATTACGCCTGACTTGCCGATACACCCAAAGGAGGCTGTCAGATTCATCAGTGAGTTGATAAAGGCTGAGAAGCCTGACCTCCTGATTGGCAATAGCTGTGGCTCGTTCTATGCGCAGATGTTGGCACCTGTCGTAGGACTACCTGCATTGTTGGGTAATCCACACTTCAAGATGACGGAATTCCTAAAGCCAAGGATTGGCACCCATCAGTATAAGTCGCCACGCATAGATGGCAAACAGGACTTCATCATCGACGAACAGCTGATAACCGAGTTTGCAGAAATGGAGGCGCATCAGTTTGATTACTGTACTCCTGAAAGCAAAAGCCGCATTTGGGGAATCTTTGGTGACAATGACACATTGGCACACTTCGAACCGCTGTTCTTGGAACACTACAACCAGTCGTTCCACTTCCCCGGAGGTCACACGCCAACAGCAGAGGAAGTCCACACTTGGTACATGCCATTAGCAGAAAAGATGCTGATGGACCATCCCTTGCCCGAAGACGGCATCCGGTGATTCAAAGAGATAGACAAATAATACTTATAACAACATTGATATGACAACGATGAGAAAAGCAGAAACAAGAGTTTTTCCTAGCATCAAGATCTGGTTGCTGATAGCCGTACTGGTAATTTGCGGAACGGCCAGTTTCGCATCATGCTCTTCAAATGAGGACAACTCTACAGAGCAAAGCAACATCACAAATATAGCTGATAAGGTTTGGGCTTTCAGTCAGTCCCATCCTGACGGATTCACCATCGACATCCGTACGATGACGGAGCCGACGGAAGGGATTGCCGTCAGTTATGCAGCTACCCTGAACAGCCACTCGCGCGACCAACTCGACAAGGTCGTAAGCCATGCTTTGCAGCACGAAGGCTATGTAGGCGGCTGGTACAACAGCGAGGATGGCCTTTACTACTTCGACAGCACAAAGCTGTTTCCGGAGAGTGACTTGAAGGGTGCTGTCCAGTTCGGAAAGGAGAACGGTCAATACTCAGTGTTTATCCTATCTACCTATACGGACATTCCCCTCGATGGAAAAGTTGCAGATATTATTGAACGTGGTACAATCCTCTTTGGCACCACAGGTGACTACAGACCGCTGTCTTTCCGTGAGGCCGACGGAACCTATTGGGGCTTTGGCATCGAAGTGGCTAACGAGATTGCTGCACGATTAGGAGTAAGCATAGCGTTTGTACCAACCTCATGGCCTACGCTGACGGCAGACGTATTGGCTGAACCTCAGACTTTCGACCTCGCCATTGGAGGAATAACCATCACCGATACCCGCCGCGAGACGATGCTTATGAGCGAGGGCTATCTGGCTAACGGCAAGACCATCCTTTGCCGTGCCTCGGAGGCCGACCGCTACCAGTCGTTGGCCGACATCGACAAACCCGAAGTCCGCGTGATGGTGAATCCCGGTGGACTGAACGAGAAGTTTGCCAACGAGAACCTGACGCATGCCACCATCGTCATCCATCAGAAGAACGAGGAAATCCCTGCTCTCATAGCCGAGGGCCAGGCCGATGTGATGATAACGGAGATAACGGAGGCTCCCTACTACGTACAGACCGATGCCCGACTTGCCGCACCGTTGTTAAACAAACCATTTACCCACGGCGAGATTGGTGTGCTCATGCAAAAGGGACAGGAGGACTTGCTACAGATGGTGAATAATGTCATCCGTCAAATGAAGTCCGACGGTTCTCTCCAAAAACTGCATGAGAAGTATGGATTAGTATATGCCTACGAATAAGATATGTACAAAACAATAACAAATATGCGAAGACTATTTTTCTGCCTTATGGCAATGATGGGTGTGCTGACCCTTTCGGCACAGAGTGTTTATGAAAATGAAGTGATTAACAACATCATGACGCGCACCAGCATCCGACAGTACACCAATGAGCCTGTTTCAAAGGCTGATATAGAGACGATGCTTCGTGCAGGTATGGCTGCTCCCACAGCAGTCAACAAGCAGCCCTGGCATTTCGTAGCAGTAACTAACAAGGAGAAACTGGCAGAACTTGCTGGTCGCAGAGGCATGATTAAGCAAGCTGGTGTGGCTATTGTTGTTTGTGGCAATCTGGATAAGGCGATGCAGGGCAAGGCACAGGAGTATTGGATTCAGGACTGCTCGGCAGCCACAGAAAATATCCTCCTTGCAGCTAAAGCCCTTGGCCTTGGTGCCGTATGGACAGGCTGCTATCCTATGGACGACCGCGTTACTGAAGTCTCCAAGGTGTTGAAGTTGCCTGAGACCATCGTTCCTCTGTGCGTCATCGCTATAGGCCATCCAGCAGAACAGCCTACACCAAAGAATAAGTGGAAGCCTGAGAACGTGTCATATAACGAGTTTGGTGGCAAGGCAGAGTAGTTGGTTTTATCGGAAAAATGTGTTTCTTCTGCAGGTGTCCCACGTGAATCCACTCCGTCTCGATGCCCTGCTGCTGCAACGTACGCTCCACTTCATGCAGCGCCGTTGCCGTATTGCCGTGCGCCTTCGGGCTGCCATTAAGAATGATTACTTTCATTATACCGTTGTTAAGTCTCATAATCTCTGTTTTGTTGGGTTTGTTTATAAACTATCCTAAATCTCGGTACAAATATAGCGAATTTTCTCGGATTTTGTGTAAATTTGCCATCTGATTTAAATGATTTTATGAGCATTGAGCCGATTCTGCATAAGAAAACGTTTCAGGAATTGACTACGGATGAGCTATACGAACTCCTTAGAGTGCGTAGCGAGGTATTCGTGGTTGAACAGAACTGCGTCTATCAGGACATAGACGGCGACGACCAGAAGTCTATCCACTTGTGGCTGACTGTAGACGATAAAGTAGTTGCCTTGGCTCGTGTATGTCCTGCCGGTACTCACATGAAAGAAATCTCGATTGGCAGAGTTATCACCACTGTGCGTGGCAAAGGATACGGCAAGCAGATTATGCTACATGCCATCGATGCTGCCATAGAACATTTCGGTGCAACACTTATAGACATTGAGGCACAGGAGTATGCCAAAGGATTCTACGAAAGCGTAGGATTCAAGCAGTCATCCCACACCTTCATGCTCGACGGCATTCCTCACATTAAAATGACTTGGGAAAATAGATATATATGAAGCAAGGCTGGTCCGTTCGTCGAGCATTAGAGATAAAGGAATAAGCATTCAAAAAGCAATGGTATGAAACTGGAGGTTGCATTATTGCTACTGGTTCTTTTACCGACACTGGTAGTTTACGCATTTACACTCTTTGCACTCCGCATCCTTACTAACTCAATGGCTTCCTTGCCTGTCAGGTGCTCGATGTCGAAGCGAATCATCAGCATACGAGAGAAGCCACTCTCAATCTCCTTTTGCAGACTCTCATCATCGTTTGGATTGTAGCGGTTGCCAAGCATACGGGCAGTTTCCAACTTCTCCTGTTCATCTTCGATGATATGGATTCTGCCAAATGCTATCACACTACGGAAGAAAGTGGTATACTTCTTCGGCTGCACATCATCCTGCTCAATAACACAGAACGAAGCCTTGTCACACTTGCGGATAGCATCCACCTTATGGCCTGCCAAAGCACTGTGGAAATACAGCTTTCCGTCGTGATACACATAGCTGATGGGAACGGCATAGGGGTAGCCCTCATCACCAAGCAATGCCAGTGTGCCTGCCGTTGCCTTCTCTAAAATTGCAATGCTCTCCTCATTGGAAAGCTGCTGGCGCTTGCGCCTCATTTGACGAAACTCACTCATGCGATTATTCCTTATTTAGTCCCATGTCCAATATTTCCTTAATTCTCCAACTATCTCGTCCCAATTCTGTAGGGTGAACGTGCCAGGGCCCATCATCATTATGGTCATCTCCAAGTCATCCCAACTGCGATAGACATTGGTTTCACGAAACCCGTTGCGGAGATAGAACGCTTGGCGACGTAGCCTTTGCTCCTTGTTTGCACACTCCTGACGAGGAGATTCCATATCCAGAACACATGACTGTCCCTTATATTTATCTATCAGTTGATTGAGAATCTGCTGACCAAGTCCTTTTCCACGTAGTTCTTCCTTAACGGCGAAATACCAGTACCAGTTGAACGACGGTCTTGGATAGACAATAGTAAATCCCACAAAATCTTCTCCCTCATAGTAGGCCGTGAAGTCAAGATTCATCTCACCAATTAGCCGTACCAAGTCATCCCAGGGAATCTGTTCTTCCTTGAGGAATGCCGTTTCGTAGAGCAGGCTCAATTGCCCGTCGTTGGCGTTCTCTGCTGTTATCTGTTTCTGTTTCAAATCCTAATAATTCTCAAATCTTGGCACAAGGACGGTGCAAATTGAGCGCAAAAAGCTCGTTTTTTGCTGAGATGCAGCCCGTTCTCGCAATTTTTAATTGTAAAGGTAGCACATAATCATTTATTTTTCGTATATTTGCCCATTGATTTAATATGTTTTGTGATATGATAGACCAGATTATATAAAAAAGATAATAAAAACTAGACATATGGACAGAAGAGATTTTATCAAGAAAGCAACGATGGCAGCTGCAGGTGCGGCGGTAGTATCGCCTGTATCGGCGATGTTAAACAACGTGACTGGTGGCAAGACTCCACGAGTATTATTGATTAACGGCAGTCCAAGAACAGACGGCAATACGTTCTGTTGTCTGAAGGAAATCGAAGCGACGCTGCAGAAGCACGGCGTGGAGTCGGAGATTGTGCAGATAGGACGAGGTAGTGTCCGCATGTGCATCAACTGTGGTGGTTGCCGACAGAACAACGGCGCAGGCTGCGTGTTCGATGATGACATGTGCAGTGTGATTACTGAGAAGATGAAGGAGTCTGATGCGCTCATCGTCGGCACTCCTGTCTATTACGGTCAGCCAAACGGTGGCATCCTCTCGTTGATGCAGCGACTGTTCTTCTCGGCGGGTCATCTGGTGCAGAACAAACCTGCAGCAGCTTTGGCAGTCTGCCGTCGTGGTGGTGCTACGGCCACGCTCCAGACGATGAATATGATGTTCGAGATGATGAACATGCCCGTGGTGACCTCGCAGTACTGGAACATTGCCTACGGAGCTGGCAAGGGCGAGGTGAAGCTCGACACCGAGGGTATGCAGACCATGCGCACGCTGGCCACCAACATGGCCTTCCTGCTTCAGAAGATCCATGCCGACGGCAATCCCGCTCCTCAGCGCGACGAGCGCCCAGCATTCATGAACTTTATCAGATAACCTCACAAAACTATAACGATTATGAAGAATTTTGAAGAGCAATTGAGAAAAGACTTGCATCAGTTCCTGCTGAGCATGAAGGAGGTGGACGAACGTCTGCCGGAGTGTCCTGACGTGGAGGAGAAATGGGAGGAGATAGCCAAGGCCTACATCCCAGATGGCATCCGCGAGTTTCAGGACTTCCCTTCGGCCTCGCTCGGCTGGATGATGTATATAGGCATGGCTGTGGCGAAGATGTGGGACACGGAATGGGAAATCTACTCTAAGATTGAAGACCTCTACGCCTATATGCGCGACAAACGAGGCTACGATGCGATGGACGAATACATCCGCGAGGAAGTGCTTTTGCTGCAGGGCGTGGACTATACCGTTCTGGAAAAAGTGACTGGTGAATGTGCCTCACGGGTCTATAATGCCCTGATGCGCCAACACCTCGAACCAGGCACGAAAGAGGCTTTCAACGGCTATGTTGCCTGCCTGCACCAGCTCTACCTGCTGGGAGCCGCCATGCAGCTAAAGCGTATGGGGTATCACATGACGAAAATGACATGAATCTATTCATATATGCCATAACCACCTGAAATCATTAAAGTATCGCAATTTTTTATTGCGAAGGTAGCAAATATTCATTTATTTTCCATATCTTTGCAAATAAATTTGCCAGCAATGATTAGAAAAGCTAAAAAAAGAGACATACCAACTATCATCGAACTGCTGCATCAGGTGAATATGGTGCATCATGTACTGCGCCCTGACCTGTTCAAACCGAACACGACCAAATACGATGAGCAGGAATTGGAAGCGATGTTAAAGGATGACCGTAAACCCATATTCGTCTTTGACAACGACGGTGTTCTGGGTTATGCCTTCTGCATGGTGACCGAGGTGAAGGACGATAAATTGCTGCAGGACATCAAGACGCTGTATATTGATGACATCTGCGTGGATGAAAAAGCTCGCGGCCAACACGTCGGTAAGGCATTGTATGAGTATGTGCGCGATTATGCCCAGTCCATAGGCTGCAACAACGTCACCCTGAATGTGTGGGACGGCAACGATGCCGCTTTAAGCTTCTATAGGAACATGGGCATGAAAGTGCAGAAAACGACGATGGAAATTGTATTGTAAATTACTTCGAGGCAAAGCTATTACGAGAGTTGCATCCTCGGCCCAGAAGAAATACAAATAGAGATTACGGTATAGCAGGAAATGAGCAGGATTGAGCGAGAGAAGCGAACAGTCCGTAAGATGATAGAACTTTATTGCCGTCATCATCTTCATCAGGACACAATGCCGGATGAATACCAGCATCTGGCTCACTTTGCTTGTCGCCGTTTGGATCATTGCAGATATGGCGAACATAAGACTGCTTGCAAGGACTGTCCCACTCATTGCTATGCTCCAAAAGAGCGTGAAGCCATCCGTAAAGTGATGCGTTGGGCAGGGCCAAGAATGATATGGTATACCCCCAAGGAGGCCATCTTACATATACTAAAAAAGTGAATTAATATGAAGATAATTGATGATAATTTAATGAACGGACTGGCTGAGGAAGCCAAGAAGTCGCCAAAGCCCACGAAGGACATCTACCTGGCAGGAGGCTGTTTCTGGGGAACGGAACATTACTTCAAGCAGATTGAGGGTGTGGCACTGACGGAAGTAGGGTTTGCCAACGGGCATACGGAGAATCCGACGTATAAGGAGGTATATACCGATCAGACTGGCTTTGCCGAGACCGTCTTCGTGCGCTTCTATCCCGATGTGGTCAGCCTGGAGTTCCTGTTGCAGATGTTCTTCAAGGCTATCGACCCCACAAGTCTCAACAAGCAGGGACACGACGAGGGCACTCGCTATCGTACTGGTGTTTATTATACTGACCCAGCGGATTTGCCCATCATCGAGAAGGTATTTGCCGAAGAGCAGAAGAACTACGAGCAACCTTTAGTAGTAGAAAAGTTGCCTCTGCAGAACTTCTACACCGCCGAGGAGTATCATCAGGACTACCTTGACAAGAATCCCGATGGTTATTGTCATCTGCCTCTGTCGCTATTCGAATTTGCAAAGAAAGCTAAGGCTGCGAATAAGTGAGTGAAGAGTCAAGCTTATAAGAATTGTGTTATGGACTACCTAATATGAAATTTAAATTACTCTTATTAATTGCGCTGACGGTGCAGATGACAACAGTAAGTGCGCAGGGATTGACCACGTCGAACCAAGGGTTCAGGAATCCTGTGCTGCCAGGGTTCCATGCAGACCCAAGCGTGTGCCGTGCTGGCGATGATTTCTATCTGGTAAATAGCACCTTCCAGTACTTTCCTGGAGTTCCTGTTTTCCATAGTAAGGATCTGATTCACTGGGAGCAGGTAGGCAACTGCCTAACTCGACCTTCCCAGCTCGACCTCACAGGTCTTTATAAACAGGACAATCCAGAACTGGGGTGGACGAATGCTGGCGTATATGCAACTACTATACGAGAGAATAAAGGGCGTTTCTATATGGTGACAACGGTCTTTCCTTCTCGTCGCCACTTCTATGTGTGGACAGACAATCCTGCCGGCGAATGGTCTGAGCCTATAGTCATTGACTTTGCTATCGGCAGTTGCGACCCAACGCTCTATTTCGAGGGGGACAAGTGCTATTTCCTTTGGAAAGAGGGTGACATCAAGATCTGTGAGATAGACGTGGAAACAGGCAAGAAGATTGGAGAAATTCATCATCTGGGCACTGGTCTTGGTGGGCGTTATCCTGAAGGTCCACACATCTATAAAAAAGATGGCTATTACTACCTGATGCTTGCTGAGGGAGGAACTGAGCAGGGGCATCATGTCAATATTCTGCGTAGCCGTAACCTCTTTGGACCTTACGAACCTAATCGTGCCAATCCTATCCTCTCGCACTTCAAT
>Ga0256404_1011409_pt1 | contig 11911 bp, 10 predicted proteins | sample RumenRJG_01DNA_FD_185990 | JGI IMG/M metagenome (GOLD analysis project Ga0256404, IMG submission 185990) | Bovine rumen microbial communities from Lethbridge, Alberta, Canada - RJG_01 | ecosystem: Host-associated > Mammals > Digestive system > Stomach > Rumen | place: Canada: Alberta | collected... | reverse complement strand
GCGATGTACCGGACAGAGGCATTCTGGAAGGTGGGACTCTTCGATGAGCATCACTTTGCCTATCTTGAGGACCTTGACGTCTCTTACCGCGCACAGCTCTATGGTTATCGGATTCTCTACTACCCGAAAGCCGTCTGTCTTCATGTCGGCTCCGGCACCAGCGGCTCAAAATATAATTCCTTCAAGGTACGCCTTTCCGCCCGGAACTCCGTATATTTGATCTATAAAAACATGCCGGCGCCGATGATTGCCGTAAACGCACTCCCGCTCCTCACAGGCTTCCTCATAAAGCAAATCTTCTTCATGAAAAAAGGCTTCGGGGCAGACTATGCGTTCGGCATCCTCGAAGCCTTGAAGACCTGTCATATTTTGAAAAATGCGAATTTTGACGAGGTTCCCTTCACCCGCTACCTCCGGATCGAAGGCCACCTCATCGCCGCAACCTTCGAATACGCCGCCCAGCTCGCCCGGAAAACGGCTCGAATAAATCGCAAAAAATTTCAATAATCAGCCGCGAAGCCACATTTTTACCCCTTCGCAGCTGGTTATTGTAACGTTTTTATGCAATAACCAGCTGTCAAACGATTTTTTACCGTGTTCCAGCTGGTTATCGTATGCTTTTTATGCAATTTTCAGCTGTATCATTTATTTTTAGTCGAATCAAAAGCTTTGCAAGATTTTGATTTGCAGTTCGAGATTTTTATGCAGCTGCATGGTGTGATAATGATATCTTTATTTGTAATCATCCCTTCCCGACAAGTTTTAAAAGGTAAATGAGGCATTCTCGATTGAACAGCCATGACAAAACTGCATAGACCACGACGCCAGCTATAATCTGAAGCAGTAACGTTGTAACTGTACCTAGTGCCAATGCTTCGATCCGCCACACCATCACGCCCATCACGGCACTGATGGCCGCGGTCGGCAAAAGATCAAGGTACTGTCTTCCCGGTCCGTAGCCAATCAGCCTGCGGTTCGGCCATGCGTTAATGAAGGTGCAGAGGTATTCATCCACGAGCTTCCAGAGCATCATGATCCAGATGCCCTGAGAGATTGAAATCGCAAGAATTGCGATACCGAGAATCTTTTTAATGATCTCAAGCTTCAAAAAAAGATCCGACCGGCCTTTTGCGTTGATGATCTGAAGATTAATGATGTGTACCGGATACACGGCATAGCTGACGGCCATGATCACTAGGTACGGCACGGCACCCATCCACTTTTCCCCAAGGAGAAGACGGATCAGCGGCTCAGCCACCGCTGACAGTCCCGCCATCATTGGAAAAATCAAGAATGCACTTAGTTTCATCGAGCGTCGTGCCATACTGCGGAGCGCTTCTGTATCGTCCTGCAGCTTCGAATACGCCGGGAGCATAACAGACTGCACGGCCTGCGATAGGTTCGTCACGATGATCTTCGGGAACTGCTCGCCACGATTATAGGCTCCAAGGTCCGCACTCGTGTACTTTCGTCCGATCACAAGCGCATAAATATTCTGCCAGATCGTATCGAGAAGTCCCGACACGAGTATCTTCCAGCCGAAGGAAAAGAGCTGCCGGATGTTTTTCCGGCTGAACAGAAGATGTGGCCGCCACGGCACCTCAAAAAAGAGGAACAGCATGAGGCTGAAATAATACGCGATCTGCTGGAGTGCCATCGCCCAGATGCCACCGCCACGGAGAGCATAGAGAATTGCAAGCACGCCGCTCACGACCACAGCCCCCATCGTCGACTGGAACATTTTTTTGAAAGCAAGATTTCTGGCAACAAAGGCTGTCTGAATCGATACTACCGCACCGGGAAACAGCATGATGCCCATCACCCGCACGAGTTGAATGAGCACATCCGTCCGATAAAACGCAGCGATTGCCGGCGCCGCCGCATATAAAGCAATGTAAGCAATACCTGCCAAACCCAGGCTAAGCCAGAGAACCGATGAATAGTCCTCATCGTCCACATGCTTTCCCTGCACCAGTGCCATCGAAAAACCGGACTGTACAAAGGTGTTTGCAATCGTGATAAAGACCGTGATGAGCCCGATCGTGCCATACTCCGTCGGCGTCATGAGCCTCGCCAGCACCAGTGCCACGATAAACTGGATGCCCTGTGCCCCGCACTGCTCCAGGAACTTCCAGAACAGCCCCGACAGGACCTTCCCTTTTAAGTTTGTTTCATTCATGGTGATGTGCCTTTTGCAATGCCCTATAGATATGCGGCATGATATGTTCGAAGCTGATAAAAAAACGATCCCGGCGGCTTAATTCATGAAGATATGGCCGGTTTTCTTGCTTATAAATTTCCTTGAAGTCGCGAATATTTACGTTTGAAAGAAATACTGTTCGATCGGAGGCGCGCTGCACGGCATCATGAAAGCGATGGTCCGTCGCCTCATCGAAAGCACTGTACATTTCCTGCATCTGCTTCGAATAGTTATGCTGCTTCTCGATATAATCTCCGGTCATCTGCGACTCCGTCCAGGATCCATGGATGGAAAATCGATAAACAGACATCGGCTCATCGAAGTAGTAGCTCTGGCCTGCAGCCGCACACATAAGCTCTAGCGGCCGATCACCAACAGGGCAGTTTTTATAATAATCCGGAAGATTTTCTACAACAGAACGCCGGATCATGAAGCTTGCAAAGGGTGAGCCGACTGACTTATCGATGAGCTCTTCCGGACTAACGACACGATCGTCACGGTATGGCCGCATAAGGGAAGCATTAGCAATTTCGCCGTTTTCTGTCACGACCTTCGCACTGTGGAACGTGAACACGCAATCCGGATGCGACTCCATGTACTCGACCTGCGTCCGGAGCTTGTAAGGGTTGCACCAGTAATCGTCACCGTCTGTGAGCGCGATATACTTGCCGGTCGCGCGAGGGAAGTTGAAAGCACCAGAGATGTTGTGAATGCCGCGGGAATACTGGTTCTCTACGCGAAGAATCGGGCGGATCAGCTCGGGATAACGCTTCTGATAGGCGCGGATCACGTCCTGTGCGTTATCCGTTGATGCGTCATCATGAATCAGAATCTCAATCTTGAAATCGCGAATCTGGTTAAGAATATGGTCGAGACATTCGCCGATATATTTTCCGTGGTTGTAGGTCACGATACAAACCGAAACCATCACCGGGTCATTACCCGGAAGATATTTTTCCTTTGCCATGCTGCTCCTATTAAAATTATCATATCATTTATCCTATCATATATCATGCCATTTTGATGATAGGATAGCTTTTGCGACACCGGGGACGGTTCTCACTGTCAGCTTTTAAGTGTCACCGGGGACGATGAAATCAAATGAATAAGCACTCACCTACTGTACGGTGAAGCAGGTTATAGGTGAAGCCATATCGGAGAATCGTGAGAATTTTTCCGAGGCGATTTTTCTTCGGGATTGAGATGAAGGCACGGAGCAACTTTCTCTGCTCTTCGGAAAGGCTTCTGTTCTGGTTTTGTGAAGATTCATCGCCATGATCTGACGAAAGGCTCTTGTCTTGATTCTTTGAAGAATCTCTTCCATACATCCGAAGGAAGCATTCTGCCTGGAGGAACATTTCACGATATACTGACCTCGAATGCGCATCCATATCAGCCTTTGATTTTCCGTCCGTCCGGAACAGACCGAAACGTCCCAAGATTTCTCTAATCCGCGAGCCCTTATCTGCTCCCAGTACATTATCTCCATGCTGGCGATAGTAGTATAGCGATTTCGGGAGATACCCGATTTCGCCAAATGCACTGGCAATCAGTGCAAGCCACTCATCATGCATCACGCAGTGCTCTGGCACTTTTTTTACGCAGCCAGCGAGACTCCGGTTTACCATCGTCGCCCCGCCGACAACATTGTTCTGCACCAGCAGCTGGTTCAGATGCTTTCGGCTCGGGGTCATCTTCTGATAAGCAGTATAGGATGGAGAAATCTGATGGAGGCTTTCATCGACCACCTCGGCATCACAGTGCACGAGAAGCGGTGTGTCCTTGCCATACTTAGCTTCCATTTCCTTCATCATCGCAAGCGTCTTCTCCGCTTTCTCCGGCTTCCATACGTCATCCTGATCAGAGAGCATGATATAATCCGCCCTCAGTACTTCGCTTAAACCATTTTTTTCTGAAGCTTTCTTATCAGGCGTCGGCAATGAAAAATCGTATTTTTTATCGCAGAATAGCTTTAGGAAATGCACCGCGGCGCTGCCATTCGGCGGATCCTGCCGAATGATCGTGATTCGCCCCGGATTCTCATCCGAAAGCTTCTCAACGATCTCGAGCGTTCTATCTGTCGAACCGTCATCCGACACCACGACATGTAAGTCCTTCACAGTCTGATCTAGAATTGACTTCAGCTGTTCCTCTATATATTGTTCCCCGTTATATGAGCAAAGAAGCACTGTGATCATTAAAGATTCCTCCATCTAAATTAGAATTTTTGCAGAAAATCTTTCATGAGTTTGAATCATCGCTCTTCGTCTGCATCAAAGATAGTGTAATCTTCTTATAAGCATTGCTTTTACTATCATTCGGATGCGGTTCGATGGCAACAATAGTGATATCTCCCTGTTCAGGTCCATAAGCCCAAAATATGCGCCCTGCCGCTGGTGCATTATTTTGCATATACGAACACCAAACCTTTGTACCATATCTTGCTGTCAGTACAGATATCTCGTGGCTTTGCAATCCTGGATGTCTTGGATTGTTTGACAAAAGCACTAATGCCTTTCCGATACGATTAAACAGTTTTATTTCATCCTTAGATGCCGTACCATTCTGCACACTTTGAGATAAGTCATTCCAAAATTTTTCCATCTCCGGAACGCCCATATGAATGTTGTACATATTTATTCCTCAAATGCTGAAAGATCAATTGCTGGAGATACCTTACCTTTTTTCAGATTCTCCATAGATTCATCCATCATAGCTAGGCTTTTTTCCGAAATCTGAAATGGCGCAACTAATTCGCGCGGTTCAAGAACGATTCTTCCATCTTCATATTCTTCAACATGATAGTATTCAAACAATGCATTACGTAATGTGATACGCTTCTTTGAATCCATCTTTGCATCATATTCCTTAACAGCTGTTGCCATGTTCGCCTCCAATAATGTTAATGTGGGAATTCCCACTTCGAAATTATCGTATAAAACTAATCTTGTCAATCAATATTTCTAATATCTGTGTCTCGAGCATCACGACTTTTTGGCAAAAAGCGGCAACCATTTTCCGCACTAGCCCGATGTGAAGATATGCCTCATAGTAGTACATCTCAGATTCCTGTCGGAGTTTCTGCTTCGGGACCATGCCGTGGTAGGTCTTCGAGATTGTGCCGCTGTTTTCGTGATGGTAAAATGCTTCCGGCACAACGTAGGTGGCAAAGCCTGCCGCGTCTAGTCTCCGGGCAAGTATATTTTCTTCCGAATATAGGAACACCTTCTCATCATATCCGCCGGTTTTCTCGAAGGCTTCCCGCGAAATCATGAGAAGTGAGCCATGCACGACGCCGACCCGCACCGGATGGCCACTCTTAAATTTACTCTTCGGATAATTGATGCTCCATCCCAGTAGCCGCCGCGTAAGCGGCCCTGCGTTGATGAGGTCCTGCGTGAAGGAGCGAAGCGGCCAGGTGGTCTGCTGGAGTCCATGCTGGCTATCAAGCATCATTGCACTCACGACACCGGCATCACGCTTCGTGACAAACACTTCGCAGAGCTTCTGGAGCATATCTTCCGTAAAATCTGTATCCGGATTTGCGATCAGCATATGCGTACAGTCCTGGCCACATGCGTAGCGCAAGCCGGCATTGTTCCCATACCCATAGCCGCCGTTTCGTGAGGTCTTGATGACCGCGACCTTCCCCGCATGCCGGAAATAATCAGCGAGCGCCTCCCCGCTTCCATCCGTTGACTGGTTATCGACGATCACAACCAGCGAAACCAAAGAAAAGCCTGCCACCTTGCGCGCAAGCTTCTCCGTATGAGGTCTGTCATTATAATTTAAGATGATGACCGCTAATTTCAAATACTGCTCCTTTCACCAAGCTTCAAAACCAACAGAACACCAAAGCTGACACCGGGGGACGATTCTCCCTGTCAGCTTTTTTAATAAACCTTTGGTTCGCGAAATATATGGCAAAAAGCTGACAGCAAGAACCGTCCCCGATGTCAGCTCAGCAAAAGCGAGAAGCGCTCTGGTGTCAACTTGTGAAGTGATTACGATAATACGCATCTGAAATTTTCTTCCGTGCCGCCGGGCAGAGGAAGGTCAGTACATTCATACCATGATAGAGGAGCATCGAAAGCTTCTTGCCCTTCACCTTCGGCGTGTCATAAAATGGCGTCTCGGCGAGATACTTCTCATACGCCCGCCGGTAATAGTTGAGCGAGCCCTCATTCCACGGCCGCTCGGCGCCTGCGAAATGCACAACTACCGGATGATGCTTGCTGATCCGGTACAGCCGCTCTGTCCCGACGGTCCGATACGACGGGGACAGCCGGCAGAGTGCCGCGTAGCTGAAATAGTAATAATTAGAGAAGAAATTGAACCTTTGTCCCAATGTATACACCCGGTCACGAAGCACGTGGTTTAAGATATCCTGATCATTGAAGGGCAGCTTCCCGTTCATCTTCTGATAATAGTGGAGACATTCCGCTTCCAGATTCTCCCGACGCCACAGCGACAAGTTCAGCAGCATGACGCCAGCATTGTAATAAATGTCAGCGTCCGAGAGGCCGATGAGCTCCTTCACAGCCGGATAAATCGTCGGCTCCGGCGCCATCGCGGCTACCATCGGATCCATCCGGGTCAAAAAAGGCACCTCCAGCGAATGGAGCACCACGGTGTCACAATCGAGATACAGCACCGTCTTCACAGACGCAGGTAGAATCGACCCGAGAAAAAGCCTCGCAAGCGTCGTCACATGGAAATCGCCGGTATTCATCCCCGGCACGAGCGCCCGAAGCTTCCCTTCGAAATCACCGAGCGGATACACGCACGCCTTCTGTCCACCTTTCTCGATCATATCCGTAATCTTCCCGAGCTTCTCCTCCGAAATCCCGTCTGACAGTATATGAAATGTGATGTCCTCCTCCCGGTTATGCTGCATCACCGAGCAAATCGACGCCGCCATGTGCACCGCAAAGTTGTCATCCGAAGCATACGCTATATCCATCGTCCAATGCCTCCATCTTCATCCGAAAAATCTAGATTCATTATAAAGGACTTGCCTTAAATTACAAGAATTTCATATGCTGCCTACCTCCAAAAATCACGAACTTTCGGGTTGAATTATCGCAAATTTGGGCTATAATTTTTGTGCAGCCAGTATTAAGACTGCTACGTTTATGTCAATTATTTAAGAAAGGAACGACATATGGACGACGGAATAGGATATCGATCCACATTGCCGGAAGGGCCTTTCATTTCGCACATGTGAAGCTGATGCTCCGGATCTCACAGCTGTGAATCCGAACCGGCAGTAATGCCTACAGCTATCACTCCCGTGATTCAGAAAGCCTCCTTCCGGCTCATAATCGGAAGGAGGCTTCACTATGCCCATCAACGAAAACAGGAATTTCTCCGAGGAGATCGTGTCTCTTGTACGGGGGAAGTATTCGCCTGCGATTCTCAGGGAAAAAATCGAAGATTATCACGAAAACAGCATTGCAGATGCGCTCGCACTGATGACAGTGGCAGAACGTCAGCGGCTCTACCGGATCATTGATACGGAGATGCTTGCGGACGTCCTTTCCTATGTCGATGATGATGTGCTGACGACGTATCTGAAGGAAATGAGCACGAGCTTCCAGGCGAAGATCATTTCAGAGCTCGACTCGGACAGAACCGTCGATTTCCTGAAATCGCTCGATAAAAAAGAACGCGACACCATCATCTCCCTCATGGACCGCTCGAAGATGAAGGAGGTTGCGATGCTCGCGACCTTCGATGAGGACCAGATCGGCAGCCGTATGACGACCGATTTCATCACCGTCCGGAAGGACTTAACCGTCCCGGAGGCGATGAAGGCGCTCATCTCCGAGGCCGCGGACAATGATAACATCACGACGATTTATGCGGTGAATCAGGACGGCACCTTCTATGGCGCCGTAAGCCTCAAGGATCTTATCATCGCGCGGAAAGAAGATAACTTCGAATCGCTGATCACGACCTCCTACCCGTTCGTATATGCAAAGGAGGAGATTGATTCCTGCCTCGAATGGATCAAGGACTATTCCGAGGATTCCATCCCGGCGCTTGATGATTCAAACCACATCATCGGCATCCTCACCTCGCAGGAGGTTGTCGACATTGTCGATACCGAGCTCGGCGAAGACTACGCAAAACTAGGTGGTCTGTCCGCAGAAGAGGATCTCGAGGAGCCGATGAAGCTTAGCGTCAGGAAGCGTCTGCCGTGGCTCATCGTACTTCTTCTGCTCGGTATGGTTGTATCGTCTGTTGTAGGCATTTTTGAAAAGGTCGTCGCGCAGGTGACTGTCCTCATGCTTTTCCAGTCGATGGTTCTCGACATGGCAGGTAACGTCGGCACCCAGTCGCTTGCCGTCACGATCCGTGTCCTCATGGACGACACCGTGAAGACGAAGCAGAAGCTCGCGCTCGTCTGGAAGGAAGGCCGCATCGGCCTCACCAATGGCGTCATCTTAGGCGCCGCCTCCTTCGCGCTTGCCGGCCTCTACCTCCACTTCGCAAAGACCGAGCCCTGGAACATGGCATTCACGATTTCCGCCTGCATCGCCATCGCCCTCGTGATCGCGATGTTCGTCTCCTCCCTCGTCGGCACCGTCATCCCGATGTTCTTTAAGAAGGTTGGCGTCGACCCCGCCGTCGCGAGCGGCCCGCTCATCACGACCCTTAACGACTTAACCGCCGTCATCTCCTACTATGGCCTCGCGTGGATCCTCCTCATCAACGTCATGCACTACTAAACCTACATGAGCGCCTCCCACCCGGGAGACGCTCATGTGAGATTAATGCTTCCTTCATCTGGCTATAAATCAACGCTCAAATAAATCATCCAGCGTAATCACATTATCGAAATCACTACTGTATTCATTATATTCCAATCCGTTTGTGGTAATCAATGTACTATGAATGATGTCCTTCCTAGAGATTTCCTTTTCCAAAAGGTTTCTTCGATGAACAAGCGTTCTATGATAGCTCTTATCAACGACAAAATCACCTTTGTAATATTTTATTTCGCACATATTCACGACATCATCTTTTCTTTCTATGATAAGGTCTACTTGATTACCATCTTCGTCTGCCGTAGACCGCTTTGTCCATATCGATTGTTTCGTACTCACACCGCTTATACCAAGAGCCTTTTTAATTTCTGAAATATGGTTAAAGCAAACATTTTCAAATGCGAACCCTCTCCAGGAACTGATTTTAGACGATGTAAGATTCTGCTGCCAAAAATCGTTATCAAGAGCACTCTGATCCTTTGCAAACCGCAGATAAAACAGGCAGAAAGGATCTACTAATTTATATCTATATGATTTTTCCTTAAAGGGTTTGTATTTGACAATGAAATCACTGGCAATTAAAGCATTGAAATCCTTTGATAAATTTCCGCCACGAGAAAAATTGGTCTTATTCTCTATTTCGGGTTTACTATATCCTGCGTTTTTTGTTGCGAGGCACTCTATTATAACCCGTAATTTTTCCGGTCTGGCAAAGCTGGATGTCATTAATCTTTCATATTCATCTCGAAGAGGTGCTCCTATTCGAAAAAACATCTGATCTATGTTTTGAGCCAAGCTTTTTCCCTTTTCAAAATATTTCAAATAATAAGGAATTCCACCTGTTATCATATAGGCTTGCACAATATCATATCTTGAAATTTTTACACCCCTGCTTTGCAAAAATTCTTCACACTCATACAATGTAAATGGTGAAAGCTTGATACTATATGTTAAACGCCCGTATAATCCACCATGATTGTTAATCAGTTTATCCTGAATCCACGAAATTGCACTGCCGCACACAATCACCATAAGATTATCCCGATAGCATCCCCAAGTATTCCAAAATCCTTCAAAGGCTGTAATAAATCCTGATTTTTGCGTATCCATCCATGGAAGCTCGTCTAAAAATACGACTTGTCGTTCTCCTCTATCCTTCTCTTGTAAGAACAGTTCAAGCATTAAAAATGCATCAAGCCATGTTGCTGGGCATCTGCTTTTCTTCATACCCTGAAAAATCAAAGAATTATAAAAATGCTTCAGTTGCTTACGAAGCGGCGTTCCTATGCCCAATGTCTCCATCTCTACCGGTGACAGGCCAGCATGATGAAATGTCAACTTGGTTTTGAATGTTTCACTGATGAGATATGTTTTTCCAACACGTCTTCGTCCATATACTGCAACCAGCTCTGCCTGCCCACTGCGATACAAAGATTTCAAACTTTGTGTCTCACTATCTCTTCCTATCATAGTATTCCCCTTGTCGTCGATTTCCGTCCCGTCAAACATATTTTATCATTTATTTGGGACCAAAATCAACAATATATGCCGATATCATTCATTTTTTAAATATTATCAACACAGACGTTACCCTGCATTGACATGCGAAGTGTCAATCGCTTATATTTTATATAACAACATGATTTCAAAATCGAACTTCAAGCAGTGAACATATGGCTACATCAACTCTTTTGGAAAAAATTTATATCAATAATCCAAACGCACTCAAAGAATATCTGAAAGCTATAGAAACACCGATTGATGTATCTAAAGATATTCCTTCTTTGGATCTCTGCCAGAACCCTGAGACAATAAAAAATATGGTCGCGAAAAATCTTCAAAATTTGTCACTTGAAAAAGTAAAAATCCAAGCGCATATAGACCCAACTGAAGCCGCTTTAGATGAAGCAGACCGGCAGGCAGCAGAAACCGATCGATCTGCGACTGACCCACAAGGAAGTATTCAATAAACTCAAGAAAAGAACGTGATTCGTTGTTGACATGCTGACACCGAGAGCGGTTTTCTCTGTCAACTTTTTTGCAAAAGTTGACAAGGAGAACCATCCCCAGTGTCACTCCCGGTTCCACATCACACATGATATTTCTCGAACACCTGCTTCATCCACATTACTTCCTGGTAAGCCTCGAGGTTCTTCGTGCCGGAGTCAAGGAGCGTCTGCTCCTGCCCCTGCAGCCTGTCCTTATAGGCTGTGAGTTCCCTGGAGATATCGAAACCAAGCATCGAAAGCACTGCGATCCTTTGCTCGATGCTCTTTAGTGGAAACACCTTATCCCATGGCGAAGATGTCATAATGCTTCCATCATGCACACGATAGAAGTATTCGGCTTTATTCAGGTAGGCAATTTTGTCACTAAGAAGATACAGCTTCCATGTCGTATAATCATCCTCTGCCAGCATGCCTTCCGGATACCGGACGTTCCGGAACAACTCCCTACGATACAGTTTATCCCATGCATGAATGAAGGACGTCTTGAAGTTGTCGCGAGCGTCATTCTCACGTGCAAACAACTCCTTCGGTGTGTAAGTCTCTTCATAATACGTTTCATCCGTTGAGTAAAAGGTAAATAACCCCTTCTCCTCATCAAAACTTACAAAATTTGCAATCACAATATCAGCATTTGTCTTCTCCCGGAGAGTATGCAGATCAGCGAGACACGTTTCCGAGAGCCAGTCATCTGCATCGAGAAAAAACACATACTCTCCCGTTGCCACCTCAAGTCCCAGATTCCTGGCCGAAGACAGACCACCATTCTCCTTGTGCATCACACGAACACGACTGTCCCTGTTCCGCAGCTGCTCACAGAGCTCCGGTGTTCGGTCCGTAGACCCGTCGTTAACTACGATTACCTCAAGATCCCTCCGCGTCTGCTCCAGCACGCTGGAAACGCACTTCTCCAAATACTCCGCTGCATTATA
>Ga0256404_1011407_pt1 | contig 11913 bp, 8 predicted proteins | sample RumenRJG_01DNA_FD_185990 | JGI IMG/M metagenome (GOLD analysis project Ga0256404, IMG submission 185990) | Bovine rumen microbial communities from Lethbridge, Alberta, Canada - RJG_01 | ecosystem: Host-associated > Mammals > Digestive system > Stomach > Rumen | place: Canada: Alberta | collected... | reverse complement strand
CTACTGAGCTATCAACACCTCCACTCATTGCGACCATTGCTTTTTTGCTGCTTGATTCCTTAGCCATTACCATCCTCGCGCGTCTTATGATTTAACTTATTCGTGTCTTTATCCTTGGAAATCTCTTCTATCATCAGTATTCTACCATAGTGTAAGAAAAATTTCATACATCATAAACGCCTTTTGGGGTATAATAGAGAACATATTTTATTGCATTGAATAAAAGGTATTACAAATGATGAACAGAAACTCATTCAAGAAAGCTTTAGTATTACTCCTCGCCGTAATGATGGTCATGAGCTTGAGCGGCTGCTTTAACACCTACAGCACTATCCTAGACGGAAGCGAATATGAAATGGCATCGGAGTATATGATTTTAGATATTAAACCTGCGCAAACCGGGGAAGATGGAGGCACCTCTGCCTCCCCTGAGGAAATTGCTGCTGAACAGAAAGCCTTTAGCGAATTCATCACTTCTGAATTCACTGAAGCCATTGAGGGCAGCTATTTTGCTTCGCACATCTATTATATCGATCCTGAAGCCGCAGGAATAGATATCTCCAAGATAGATGTCGGCTTCGGTTTGGCTCCTACAAAAGATGACTACATTGAATCCCGCAAATCCTTTGATGAAACTGCCGCGGAATTCAGCAAGTTTAACCGGAGCTTGCTCACTCCGGAACAACAAGTTGAATACGACTCTTTTAAGTGGGAACTCACCATTTCAAGACTTCTGTCAGATGAAAAATTCGACTACTACGAACAGCTTTTTGCTCCCCCAAACAGCCTGGATGCAAATCTTGTTTCATATTTGTCAAATTGGGATATAAGGCACGAGAGAGATGCTCAGGATATGGTGCTTCTTCTCCACTCCATCCCCACATACGTGGAGAGCGCCATAGAATACGCCAAGAAACAACAGGAATTGGAGCTTCTTATGACTGACTTTGACGTTGTAAGCGAGGGGGCTCAGGATGTTCTTGATATAGGTATGGATAGCTCCGTCCTATCAAATATGCTTGAGAAGGTCGATGAGTTGGATCTTGACCAAACCAAGAAGGATAAATATAAAGAAGAAATTACAAACGCATTCCGCGACAGTTACCTCCCCTCATTCCAACTCATCATCGATGCCATGGATGATATGCGCGGTGGATATAACAACCAAGAAAGTTATACGGCATTTCCAAATGGACGCGAGTACTATGCTGCGCTTCTCATGTATAACACCGGAACGTTCGACTCCGCAGATGATATCTATGATTATCTTAACGCTAAATCAGATCTCCTGCTCAATGAACTATTTAAGGTTTATACCGATTACCCTACGGAAGTAGATAAATATTACGACGGCAACATGCCCACCACAGGTTATACAACGTATTCAGAAATCTTGGAGGCCAATAAGACTGCACTTCTCCAAGATCACCCTGAAGTTAAAGGCTTGGAATATCATATAGAAGACGCTGACCCAGAAGAAAAGCTTGCCGAGAAGAATATAGCAGCGTACTTCCTTATACCTCCTCTTGACGGCGATAGAATTCAGCAGATGAGAGTGGAACCAACCGGAAGCGATGTCGAGTCACTAGACACATTTATGACGGTCTCTCATGAAGGTTTCCCGGGACATATGTACCACTATGCATATATGTACAGCAATATTGAATCCGCATATACCAAAACACTCGGAAACGACGCCTTTGTCGAGGGTTATGCAGTATATGCACAGATTGAGGCAATGGATTATTTAGATGACATGCACCAGGCATATAAGGAACTCAGCAAAGTTTCAACAGGCCTGTCTTATGCGGATTACACCCTTGCCGATATAGGAATTAACTATTACGGATGGTCCAAGTCAGAGATGCGCGACTTCTTTACAGATATCGGCTACTCTCTTAACGAAGAAGACGTAACTGATATCTATGACTATCTCCGCTGCTGCCCAACCACATATGCACCTTACGGCTATGGATACTTAAGGGTCACCGATATGCGCGACAGAGCTATGAAAGAACTCGGAGACAAGTTCACCAAACTCGACTTCAACACTGCTCTTCTCAAGCCTGGCCCGGTTCCATTCTTCATAATCGAGAACTATGTTGATAAGTATATAAGCGATAACAAATAAGATTTCAACATTCGCAGCACAACATAAAGCATAGAATAACAAACAAGACGGTTCCAATTTGGAACCGTCTTTCTTTACTAATTACTTATATCTGTTATTGTCGTAACAGCGTATTGAATATCCGTTAGTTCAATATTTCATAATCGCTGAAATCAACACCTATCATTTCTTCCTGCTCTGCGGAAAGACTTACAACAAAGTCCATTCCGTAGTTCTTGGAGATATTCTTAAGTCTTGCGAGGAACTGCGGAAGATCTCCAAGCGTAAAGTCAGCGTGTTTAAGAATACTGTCTATATAAATCGTTTCAATATCGTGATCGGAACTAATAATTCCATAGAGGAAACCGATATACTCATCGCTGTTAGTGACATGTTCAAAATCCTCCATGCATACGACTCTAATTCTGTATTTCAAATCGTACATCAGTCGAGCATTTTTGTTGATAAAAATGATGCTGCCGTGACTGTTCTGAACCTCTTCGTTAGCCATTTCCACCATCATCTTGGTTTTGCCCGTACCCTTATGTCCGATCAATAATTTAACCATGGTAATAGTCCTCCGTTTTCTTTTACTATTTCAAATATTCTACCACAAGGGCTTCACACGTTCAACGTTAAATTAGTAAAATGCGCTTACCTCAGGCATTTATATTAATCTGCCTCTTATCACTATCATCGTCATGCCTTTGCTTTTAGACGCAACTGTCCGCATGCAGCGTCGATATCCGCCCCGAGTTCCCTTCGTACGGTGGCTGCAATCCCACTGTTTTCAAGCTTTTTGGCGAACTCCTCTGCTCGCTTCCTACTTGCAGACTTAAAATCTGTTCCCTCTACCTTATTAAGCGGTATCAGATTCACATGGCACAGAATACCCCTTAGCAGCGATTTTAGCGCAGCCAAATCCTCATCACTGTCATTTACACCACTCACCATCGTATATTCAAATGTAATTCGTCTGGCAGTCTCTCCCGTATAGTACTTAACCGCCTTTATGATTTCTGCTATTGGATACTTATTGTTCACTGGCATCATGGCACTTCTCTTTTCGTCCATAGCTGCATGGAGCGAGATTGCAAGATTTACCTGTGGAAAATCTTTTGCGAAATCATAAATCTTGGGCGCCAATCCACATGTGGAAACTGTTATATTTCTGTTGCTTAGGCCCAGCCCCTCCTTGTCATGAACTATCTTGAGAAATCTGCCCAGGTTTTCGTAATTATCAAAAGGCTCTCCTGTGCCCATCACAACTATATGACCTATGAATTCTCCCGTTTCTCTCGTAGCCTCAAGCACCTGGGACACCATCTCGCCGGCAGTAAGATTTCTGCTTAATCCGTTTCTGGTAGATGCACAGAACTTGCAACCCATTCGACACCCGGCCTGCGATGAAATACAAATCGAATTCCCGTATTTATATTTCATAAACACGGCTTCCACTGCATTGCCATCGTTTAGACCAAAGAGAAACTTGCGCGTGCCATCCTTGGACTTCTGAACGTCAAGTACATCCAAGCGCCCAAAGCCAGCCTTCTCCGCTATCTTCTTGCGTAGTATAACTGGAATATTGACCATCTCATCAAAATCCGTCACACCCTTATATATCCACGAAAAAACCTGGTGAGCCCGATACTTTGGCTCACCAAGTTCTGTGAAAAAAGACTCCATCTCTTTAATTGTTAAATCACGCAAATCAGTCATATGCGATACTCTTTCTTCTCGACTTTGATGCCCGTCTTATGCCCATTGAGGTCGAACGACTCTAGGTCTTTAGCACCAAGGATTTCGTCAGCTAGGGTTTCATCCTTGATATATGCCTCGTGGATTTCAATGGCCTTTTTGATTTCCTCATCTGCGTCAACATATATTGTGATACGATCCATCATGTCGAAATCCGCTTGCTTTCTGAGCTGCTGAACCTTGGAGATGAGTTCTCTCGCATAGCCCTCATTTATGAGTTCATCAGTAAGGGTTGTGTCCAGAATAGTGAATACGTTATTCTCCATCGCAACCGCAAAACCTTCCTTGGCGCTGATTCTAACGTCAACCAAATCCTTGGTGATTTCGGTTTCTTCACCATCAAGAACAAGAATCGCCTTTTCATTTGCTTCTAGTTCTGCAACAAACGCCTTTGGATCAGCCTGGCTAAGTGCCTGTCCAAACGCCTTAATCTTGCCGCCAAGAACAGGACCTGCTTCTTTGAAGTTCGGCTTAAGACTGAAGTCCATATATGTATCCAGGTCATCCGCAAATACTACATTCTTTACATTCAATTCTTCCTGAATGAGCGGCACCAGATCCTCTATTGTATCTCTGTACTTCCCGTCAACCAGAATCTCCGAGAGTGGCTGTCTAACCTTGATTTTCTCCTTCTCACGAGTTCCTCTGCCAAGAGTTACAAGTGTTCTTACAAGGTCCATTCTCTCCTCTACCTGTTCGTCTATCAGGCCGAGGTCCGCTTCAGGAAGATATGCTGTGTGAACGCTGTATTCACCTGTAAGCTTGGTATAAATCTCGTCAGCAAGGAACGGCGCAAATGGTGCCATAAGCTTTGCAACTCCAACTAGAACCTCATATGTCGTAGAATAAACAGCCTTCTTATCCTCAGTCATCTCAGAACCATAATAACGACGACGAGCACGACGGATATACCAATTTGAAAGATCCTCGCTGACAAAATCCGTAAGGGCTCTAACTGTCTTCATATGGTCATAAGCGTCCATAAACTCCCTGACATCTCTGACCAGTTTATTGTACTTGGATACAATCCAGCGATCGAGCTCAGGACGATTCTCAAATGGCACATAGCAGGATTGGATGTTATCTGCGCCAATACCATCCTGGTCCGCGTAAAGTGTAAAGAAATTATATACATTCTTCAGCGTTCCAAAGAATTTACTTACTACATCCTTGAGTCCTTCCTCGTCAAATTTGGTTGGAGTCCAAGCCGGAGATACTGACATCAGATACCAACGAGTAGCATCTGCACCATATTTATCAAAGAGTTCAAACGGATTAACCGTATTTCCTCTGGACTTACTCATCTTCTTGCCTTCTTTGTCGAGGATGAGATCGTTAACGAGTACGTTCTTATAAGGCGCAGCGCCTTTGATGAATGTAGCGATGGCCATGAGCGAATAGAACCAACCTCTCGTCTGATCTATACCTTCACAGATAAAGTCTGCCGGGAATAGTTCTCCGTTATCTACGGCTTCTTTGTTTTCAAACGGATAATGCCACTGAGCAAACGGCATAGCTCCGGAATCAAACCAGCAATCGATAACCTCCGAGATGCGAGTCATTGGTTTACCGCATTTGGGGCAAGGAATATGAACTTCATCGACATACGGTCTATGAAGTTCGATGCTCTCATCTATATCTTCTATTGCGCGTTCTGCGAGTTCCGCCCTGCTTCCTACGCAGTCTATTTCTCCGCAGTCACAGCGCCAGATTGGAATTGGCGTTCCCCAATAACGCGATCTGGAGATTGCCCAATCCTTTACTTCCTCGAGCCAGTTTCCAAATCTCTTTTCGCCTACGAATTCAGGATACCAATTAACCGTATTGTTATTGGCTACGAGTTCGTCCTTAAGGTCGCTCATCTTGATATACCAGCTCTTACGTGCATAGTAAACGAGTGGCGTTCCGCAGCGCCAGCAGTGCGGGTAATTATGCTCTATCTTCTGTTTGGCAAATACCTTTTCACCGAGCCATTTGATGATATCTACATCAAGTCCGTCTTCCATGATGAAGCGTCCTGCCCAAGGCGTTGTGGTATATTTACCCGTTTCGTCAACAGGCTGGAATACCGGGAGTCCATATTTTACGCCGCAGTTATAGTCGTCTTCACCAAAGGCCGGAGCAGTATGAACGATACCTGTACCATCTTCGGTAGATACATAGTCCATGCATGTAACAAAGAACGCCTTAACATCATCTCCGAGAGATTCTCTAAGGAATGGCATGATTGGCTCATATTCCATATACTCCAGGTCTTTACCCTTCATCTCTTCTACAACTTCATAGTTGCCTTCTCCGAGAATCTTGTCGGCAAGACCTTTTGCAAGATAGAAGTAGTTTCCTTCGTCATCACCCGTGAGCATTTTTACCTTTACATAGTCAATATCTGCACCCACTGTAAGTGCGGTATTGGATGCGAGAGTCCATGCAGTTGTTGTCCATGCAAGGAAGTATTCGTTATCGGTACCCTTCTTTTTGAACTTGACCGTAAGTGTGATTACCTTTACCTCCTTATATCCTTGTGCAACCTCGTGTGAAGCGAGACCTGTTCCGCAACGAGGGCAATACGGAAGTATCTTATGTCCTTCATAGATTAGACCCTTTTTAAAGAACTCCTTTTGAATCCACCATACGGACTCGATATAGTTGTTATCGAGAGTTATGTAAGGATTGTCCAAATCAACGAGGTATGCCATTCTTTCCGACATCTCGCGCCATTTATCGGTATATGTGAAAACAGATTCGCGGCATTTTTGGTTGAATTCCTTGATACCGTATTTCTCAATATCCTGCTTGCCGTTCATGCCGAGCTGCTTTTCAACTTCAATTTCAACAGGAAGTCCGTGGGTATCCCAACCGGCCTTTCTGTTAACCTGGTATCCCTTCATCGTCCAGTAACGGCACACGGAATCCTTAAGGGTTCTTGCCATTACATGGTGAATTCCCGGCATGCCATTTGCAGTTGGCGGACCTTCATAGAACACCCATTTAGGCTGTCCTTCTCTTTCCTCAACGCATTTCTTTAGAAGGTCTTCTGCCTTCCATTTTTCTACCTGTTTATTTTGAACCTCTGCTACAGGTAGATCTGACAGTTTTTCAAACATGTCCTTTTCCTCTCCTCTGAAAAAATATAATACCGACTATCGGGGATATAAAAAGTCCCCAAAACATGCTTGGGGACGATTATTATTAACCGCGGTACCACCCCAGTTGCATACAGCTTGCCTTCCTTTCTCCGTCGGAAAACGCACTGTGCCTCTCTTTGGAATGTTGGACTCCGGAGTGATATTTGCCTGTCACAGCCTCACCGTCAATCTCTCAGCCAATTGCACTCGTGGAATCTTTCGCCTTTATGCGCTGCACCCACAATCTCGCAAATCGAATTGACTCTCTGTAAGGTTCTTACTCTGCCGCTACTTTGTCTCCTTCATAGTCCGTATAAAATTGTACCCAGATAGTTTACCACAGAAACATTGTAAAATCAATGGGTTCTACTTATTCGACACTTTTTTCATGAACTTCTCATTATCTATAACGAACCTTTCGTGGAGGCAGGTTTCAAGCTTCTCCTTCTCATCTAACGCCACAGGGGAGAACGTCAATCTCCTTCCTTCTACCGAAATCAGTTTAGTCTCACAGCGCACTTTCATACCTAGGGTGTGGCTGCAGTATGCATAATTGAGATACTAATTATCATACAACAAAAAATAGTGGCGAAACGGCTCGTTTTGACGTATAATACCAATGTCGTTTTTCGACCGGTTTTGGATTAAATTGTATTGTTTGGTACCGTTTAGGAGGAAAGAATGGAAAAGGTTTATTCAGGTAAAACCAAAGATGTATTTGCGCTTGATAACGGCAATTATCTGTTAAAATTTAAGGATGACGTTACGGGTAAGGACGGCGTGTTTGATCCCGGCGAAAACTCGGTCGGATTGACGATTGAAGGCGTTGGAGACATCAACCTCAGAATGACAGAATATTTCTTCCAGAAAATTAACGATGCAGGAATCTATACGCATTTTGTGAAAGCTAACCTCGAGGACACCACAATGGAGGTTAAACCTGCCAGGGTATTCGGAAAAGGGCTCGAGGTTATCTGTAGAGATAGGGCTGTAGGAAGTTTCTTCCGTCGATACGGTGAATATATCGAAGAAGGTGCTCCACTTCCCTCTTATGTAGAAATGACACTTAAAAACGATGAAAAAGGCGACCCGCTCATCACGCGCGAAGGCCTCGTGGTTCTAGGGATTATGAGCGATAAGCAGTACAACGATATGGTAGACATGACCAAAAAGATTACTGCAATTGTAAGCGAAGAGATGTCTGCAAGGGGACTTGATCTCTATGACATCAAATTTGAATACGGTTTTGACGAGAACGGCGAGGTAATGCTGATTGACGAGATCGCTTCCGGAAACATGCGCGTTTATAAAAATGGCGAATACATTCAGCCAATGGATTTAGCCGAGATGTTCTTTGCTTAATCGAAAAAACCCAGGTATAATATATAATATCAAAGCCAGGCTCTCGCCTGGCTTTGTTGTTTTGTATTATGGTAATAGATGCTTGCTTGGCAGATGCCACTCTGCCATTAGGCCTTCCTTCTTCTTATCTCAAGAATTGATTGCGGTATTTTCATACACCACGTTATTACAAGATAACTTGCGGCTGTAATGATTCCATTTACAAACATTTTCATAAAGCATATCATCCTTGGGCCTTCCACAAAGTCCAAGCCTGCTTTTCTCAGCAGATAATGCACCACCCACATGAATATAATTGCTATGCAAATCTGAACAAACCGTATGACTGTGTGCGAAAAATCCACCTGGTATTTCGCTTTTATTTGCTTTAAGTTTCCGCCCGCTATGTAAAGAGTGCCCACTATTGTCGCAAAAGCAATTCCTATATAACCAATGAGATATATGAGAGGAACGATCAGCACGATTTTCAGGGCGCATTGAATCCCCATGCGGCGCAAGCCTTCTTTTCCCATACCGAGCGTTACCATCATATTTGCAATAACTATTCCAAAAGGAGCCATTGCACCTTCTATAGCTATGCAGCGTAAAACCCATACGCTCGTCTGTGCATCATCCGTAAAGAAGAGAGTATGATAGACACCATCTGCGTAAAATATTATCGCCATCGCAATCGGAAAGGAAATATACAAGACAACCTGCAAGCAGTCTGTCACATACTTTCTCAACTTTTTATAATCACCTTCACCCAGTGCCTCAGACATGTACGGAATCAGCGCGGCCACAAAGCCCGGTGCCAATATCAGTGGTATAGAATTAAGCTTAGGTCCCACATAGTTGATTGCGGAAAGAATCGTATCCATCACACTTTGAGTATAGCCATGCATTCGCAGTCCGATCGGTATCAAAAGCAAATACGGAATAGCTAATGTGATTAGTTCCTTTCGCAGCTCCTTCTCAGATATTCCTTTCTCCCGCTGCTGCGTAGCCCCTTGCAGAACCATGTCTGATTTTTTGTTGTCAAAAACCAAATACTGTAGAATAGCTGCGATTGCAGCTATAGAAGTCGAAAGCACTGAAATATACAGCGCCCACTTACGCTCCATATCCCAAACATAAACAAACAGATACGAGCATCCCAATAAGAATCCGACTCTGAAAAACTGCTCAAAAACCTGGGAAAATGCATATTGAGACATTTCCTTCTGGCCTTGGTAGTATCCCCTTAGAGCAGCAAGTATTGGAACAAAAAATACCGCTAAGGATAGGAGCATCAATGCTCGCTTAAGCAAAAAAACATCATCTGCAGTTGTAATCGCATAAGGAATGAATTGGGCAAAAAGTATCATCAATAACATGCCCGCAAAACCCAATGCAGTTAGCATTGTGATGCTTATCTTCTTTATTCTTAGCACAGACTTATAATCATCCTTAACCAGATACTTTGCTACAAGCGAAGCTATCGCAAATGGAATTCCGGCCGTAAAAATATTCAGTAGATAATTATAAATGCGATATGAAGTTCCATAATAAGACATATAGGCGTCGGAACCCAGAATATTGGAAAATGGGATGGAATACACCAACCCCAATGCCTTTGCCAGAAAGAGTCCGCTCGTCCCTACGAGACCGCCTAAAACAAATGATTTTTTAATTTTACTGTTATATTTTCCCGTTCCCATATGTAACAAATATATTTCTAATCGCGCCCCAATATCAAGACCCCTTAGGTTCTTTTTGCTTCTTCATCACTTATTTTGGACAATATATAATCTTTTACTCCAGGATATTTATCCAAGTCAAATTTCCTGGAAAACAAATGTCCCAATGCAATCCCCTTATCCAATTGTTTCTTGTCTTCTTCACTGTCCGTCCAAACGTGAGGATGCGCTGCACCGCCTTCGCTCCACCAGTCTATATATCTGAGGTTTCCCTGTACTTCATCCGGTATATCTCTAACCTCATCATAGTGATAAATAGTGCCTATTAAATTGGCTCTGCTCATAACCATAGAAAAATACACTTCATCTGCGCAAAAAGTATGCTTGAAATGCTTCTCTATAAATTCTCTGTCCGCAAGCAATGCCTCCACCGCTTCAGAAGTTATTGATTTCCAATTTGCATAATGATGATATGGCTCAAAGATACCGTCTTTTGCTAGGGATTTAAGTCTATTTACACCGAGCAACTTCTGTATGTTCTGCTCAGCCCTTCTATATAGAATCCAACACTTCTTGCTGAATGGATTCAAATTCAAAACAGGAATCCTAGTAGAAAGATGATAGAACTTAATTTTTCTATAATAATCCCTATCTATAAATTCCTGATCATTAAAACGTGTTATGAAATTTTGTCCCTGATGCGCATCAAAAAACTCATGCATCTTTCTCTGCGAAACGAGCGGTAAATCCATTCCTGAAAGTAAGTGAAAATATGAATACTTGTCATAATTATATGCATACCCAAAAAGGTATTGCTCGCCTTCTATCTGCGAATAGTCTCCCCATGCCACCTTGATGGTTCTGGGCACCATGATAACTCGAGATTGGGTTGCCGAATTCTGGATCAGGTCAATTTCCTCTGGCGTAATCTTCTTGGACTTATCAATATAAACAAAGATGTCATTCTCCGGATGATCCAGGCATGACACCAAAAAAGCTAATTGCTCAAACTTATTATGAGCCATGATAATATAAGCATGCTTTCCCATTTTCTACCCCCACTCATCGGATCATACTTCAAGAGACAAAAGACCCTGTCGTACGTTCACAATTTTAATCAAGTATATCACTTATTCTTGCATTTTCCAACACATTTCAATGATATTCCGTGTTCATCGTGCTGCTAATTAAATAACAACTTCACTTCATTTTCCAAGAATTTCAATCTATTCATAGCATCGCCACATGTTTCACCAACCGCTGATATATATATCTTTAGCTTTGGTTCTGTTCCGGAAGGTCTTATAACTATTTCTGCGCCCCCCTCGAGTTCATACACCAATACATCACTCTTTGGGAGTCCTGTATCATCATGCAAATAATCACGTATACCCCTCACCGTAAGTCCTGCAAGACTCTGCGGTGGGTGTGCTCTCATTTTCGTCATAAACCCAGCCATGTTTACAGGGCCCTCGACACCGCCAAACTCCCGTGAAACCACTTTTTCTTGATAATAACCATAGCGTCTATATAGTCCATCCAATGTATCTTCTACAGAGTTTTCTCGCGCACAGCCAAGCGCCGCCATCTCTGCTATCAACATCGCCGCCAAAATCGCATCCTTATCACGCGAATATAAGCCTGCTAAATATCCATTGCTTTCTTCAAATCCAAATAAAAAGTCACGCCCCTCACCTACAGCCAGTTCTTCCATCTTCTCACCAATGAATTTGAATCCCGTAAGCGTCTCAATCATCTCAACTCCATTAGCCTTGCATATACAATTGGCTAGATTTGTTGACACAAGGCTCTTCACAGCAAATGAATTCTCGAGGCTAATTCCTTTTTTCAGCCTCATATTAACAAGATGTTCCAAGAGCAAAACGCCTATTTGATTTCC
>Ga0256404_1011404_pt1 | contig 11915 bp, 9 predicted proteins | sample RumenRJG_01DNA_FD_185990 | JGI IMG/M metagenome (GOLD analysis project Ga0256404, IMG submission 185990) | Bovine rumen microbial communities from Lethbridge, Alberta, Canada - RJG_01 | ecosystem: Host-associated > Mammals > Digestive system > Stomach > Rumen | place: Canada: Alberta | collected... | reverse complement strand
CGCTGATCCTCTGTTAATGTTATTGTGCCTGTTTTTCTGCCCATGAATATAACCTCCATATATGTTATATGAAGATTGTATCATAAAACGAATGCATAGTCGAGTTAATTAAAAACTTTTATACTAGCTTTCTAACAATTCATTTACACAGGAACGGAAGAACTCCAAAGGTTCATCGTTTTTTGCAGAACATATGAACACCCAGTCATATGGATTACCTTCAAATAAATCTTCATATCCACATTTATGGAGAAGTGCATTAGCCTCATCTATATAAGTAGTGAATTTTTCTGCGGCAGAATACTCTGACATATCAGATATTCCGAGCTTTATATTTACCCAGAAACTATAGAAATCTAACAGAATAATCATCTTACGAATTCCATCATATGATTTAGACAGAGAGACTTTCTGCTCAGATAAAATGTCCGACATTACCTTTTTATTAGGAAAATTATTTCTGACAATATAAGGAATGTCAGGAGATTTTGGCAAGCCGGTAGATGAAGAAAGCAGACGTTCTAAAATAAATGTGTTTGAGCAGACATTCTTACCATTGATAGTTTCGTAAATATATTTATCAGAAGAAGAACTACATTTAGCATCATACAATATTTCCTTCATAATGAGACCACATTTATCATAATGATTCATTCTGATAGGTTCAGAATTATCAATATTGTTCGAATTAATTCTACGGGTAAGTAATCTCTTAAGATTATGAATCTCTTCCTTTGCATTCTCGGAAGCAATCAAAGTTTTAACCAGATTATTAAGATTTGCAAATGCCGTCTTATTCCATTCATTAAAATTATTCTTATTTGCTGTTAAAAAATCTATTATTTCCTCTTTAGAGTGCATATCAGAAATATGTTCCTGGACAAAAAGCGTATAATTTTCCGTAGGATAGGCGGAAATTTCAGAAGGAGAAATAGATTCAATAGTACTATTAGAAGCATAGATTGTGTCAATGATTTTTAAGGCTTCCTGATAACCGACATTATTACGGAAAGCATAATAAAATACTGCCTCCTCAATTGTATGACAATTAAAGGCTCTGTCGTAATATACGTGACCGAAGAACCATTTTGTTTCATCAAATGTCAGATTTAATGCAAAGCATATTTCATATATCTGCTGACGATAGCCAGCTTCCACTTTAGGCCGGTGTTTGCCCTGAAACCATGAGAGGACAGTATTGTATTCTATTGAAGAACCAATTTTATGTAATTTATTAAATAGACACTTAGCCATCTGCTCTTCGGCATATGAATCAACAGATTCCGGTTCCATGGAATTAATTCTGACAGATTCAGATTTAGTGGAATCAATATTAATGGGAGCAATATTAGATAAAGCGATGGTATTTGAATCAATATTAGTTAAATCGATGTTATTTGAATCAATATTAATGAAATTAATATCAATAGAATCAGAATTGTCAGAGATGTTTTCTATATATTTGTCAAGAAAAATCTTAATTAATCCTGTTCTAAACGAGCGGAAAGATGCAGGGGCTTTAAGAAAATCTATTGCATCTTCAACATCATCAATAGATGGGTATTCAGTTGTACTTTGCTTATTAAATTCAGTATAATCCTGTCTCATACTAATCCTCTTTTCTGAGCGTATTTGATTCTATTATAAAATAAAAGTAATGATTTATCTACAAAAATGTAGTAGTATGTATATATTAAAATGTAGTAGTATGTATATTAAATTGAACGTGTATGGAGAATTATGAATATGGTTGATAACAGAGCAGGATTAGAAAAAAACAGTGAGATTATAATACAGGATAAAATCTATAAGATAGAAAATGAAATAGGCAGAGGGGCAAACTGCATCGTTTATAATGCTAAATACAGAGATAATCTGGATATAGAGCATAACATCAGATTAAAGGAATGTTTTCCAGTGTATTTAAGTTTAGAAAGAATGCGAGATAACGAAGTTGTAGTATGTAATGATAATACTTTACGATTTGAAAATGTGAAGAAAGAATTTATTGAGACTTATAGAAGAAATGTTGAGTTGAGAAAGACACTCGGACTTATTAATTCTACTATTAATTCTACAGATATTTTAGAGTACAATAATACGGTTTATTCTGTAATGACCCTGGATGAAGGAATTGACTATGGAAAATATGAAGATAAATCTTTAATTGAATTATTAGAGCATATCAAAAGCATAGCGATAATTATAGAAAAATATCATGGCAATGGCTATCTTCATCTTGATTTAAAACCTGAAAATGTATTTATTATGCCCGAAACTACAGAACATATTATGCTATTTGATTTCGATTCTGTAATAACATTTGCAGGGATTGAAGCGAATGATAAAGTAAATATTTCATATACAGAGGGATTTTCAGCACCGGAGCAGATTCAGGGACGTATTAACAGAATAGGAAAGCATACGGATATATTCTCAATAGGAGCGATATTATTCTATAAATTATTTGACAGAAAACCTGATTTGGATGATATGAGAATATCAAGCAGGTATAACTTTGAAGATATGAAATTTAAGGATTCGAGATATCAGCCGGCTTTGTATAAAACAATGGAGAAATTTCTAAGAAAAACATTATCTGTATCAACTGCATCGAGATGGAGTGAAATGAAACCAGTTATAGAGGCTTTAGATGAGATGATTAATTTATCAGATGTTACCAGATTATATCTGGTTGATTCATTTCAGTATAATCAGGCTTGTTTTGTTGGAAGAAATAAAGAGATAGAAAACATTAAAGACATGTTTAATGATAGTAATGCTATATTTCTGTCAGGAATAGGTGGAATAGGTAAAACAGAACTTGCGAAACAATACGTGAAGAGAAATCGTGAAAATTATAACAACGTTGTATTTGCAATATTTAATTCAAGTATAGAGCAGATGATATGTGAGAGTGTTAATATTAATGGAATATCCAGAGATAAAGATGAAAGCACAGTTGAATATTTTAATCGTAAGATGCAATTATTAGAAACAATATTAACAGCTGATGATTTGATAATTATGGATAACTTTGATGTTGATTCAGAGATAAATTTAGAAAGATTTCTCCAATTACCATGTAAATTCATAATTACGACAAGGGAGGATTTCAGAGATTATAATTATAAGCAGCTTGTGGTTGATAAGATAGAAGATGAGGAGGATATTATGGAATTATTCTTATCGTATAACGATATAGAATATTCTAAGTCAGAGAAAGAGGCGATAAGTGAATTATTACAATTCGTGGATTATCATACGATGACTGTCGAATTGATTGCTAAATATCTTCAGCACACAGACATTTCTCCGGAAGAATTGATTGATAAATTTCTAGAGCAGGAAGGAATAAATAATACTAATGACACTAAGATAAAACACAGAAAAGACAGAAAATTATCGGCCGAAAGTGTAAACAGACATTTAAGAATGTTATTTGATTTATCAGGATTTGATGAGATTGAAAAGGAAATATTATGTGATTTATCAATATTTGCAGGCGTTAATATAAGACGTGGCAAATTCGAAGAATTATGTGATATAAAGAATGCACATATCAAAGTAGAGGCACTTATTAAACATGGCTGGATTATGGAAGATGAGATTACAGGCAAAATATATCTTCATCAGATTATACAGGATCTGGTATATAAGGATTTAGCTCCTGATGCCTCAAAGTGTGAGGGGATAATTCGTGGAATGATTAAATATATGGAAGAAGAACCGAAGAATCTCACCGAAAAACACAATAAAGAACTTCTGTTAGATATATTTTTAGAAAGAATGTCAGGTAATACCATAGATTATGCGAAGTTATGTATGAAGTCTAAAAAAATTGAGAATCTGGAGAAAGCAGAGGAAATTCTTCTTGAATATAATGATAGAGAAAAGTACAATCTATTGCAGAAGACTTATAAGAAATTAATCGATGCATTTACCGAACCGGATTATATATTAGAAATAGAAAGTGATGATGCTCTTGATATAGTGTTTGCTAAAATCTATAATTGGTTAGAGAAAGCAATTGTTTGCTGTGAAGAGTATTCAGAGGACCCAGATTATCTGTCACAAGAATTAATAGAAGCAGGACGAATTACGGATAGGGCAATTGATGGAAATATAATATTATCTTTTGAAAAAAAATATTCTGTTCTGGGCAGCATATACGAATTAATTTCCAAGATATATGAAATTGCGACTGATAATATTCCGATGTCATCTTATAATAATGAAATTAAAGAGAGGATGTATTCTGAAATTAAGAGTTTATATTATAGAAATAATATTCTAGGATCTTATAAAGATGAATATGTGGCAGACTCAGAAAAGGCGTTCTTCTATCAGAAAAAGATGATGGAATTAAGACCGGATAAACCAGATATAATCAAGCATTATGGAAATACAGTGACAGAAGCTGATGTTGCTGAAGATTATCGTAAAAGGGGAGAGTATGATAAAGCTATAGCAATGTATAAATCCGGATATAAAAAAGGTAATCTGGCATACAAAACTGTTATGGAAAATCTTGCTGACATTTATTGTGAAATAAATGATATAGATAAAGCAATAGAATGTCTTGAAAATATATTGGCAGCAGAAAAAAACTACGAAAATACACAAGAAGGTATTTATTGGTATTCTGAGTGGGTTTGCTGCAAATTAATCAGACTGTTAGTGAAACAGAAGAGATATGACACTGCCACGAAATATTGTTATGAGTTATTGTATTATTGTAATGAGGAAGATGCAATATATATTCTAGTTGCTTATTTTTATTTGTATAAAATATCAGAGGATGGAGATAAGCGGGCTGAACTATGGAATAGATGTCTTGAATATTATAGAAAGATTGGTGACAGCGGGATACCAGAAAAACTCTATGAATTTATCAGTGAATATTTGAAAAAGGAAGTGACTGATGGAGGAGAAATAGTTCGGATTGTTGATAAAATATTTGGGAAAAATCATGAAGAATTTCAAGTTGAAATATTAGAAAATTCAATAGAGAAATATAAAAGTTATAAAGATGGATATGAACGCGATTATTATATCGTCCTATTCTATGCTAGGTTAGCGGAAATCGGATATACATCATCTGAACATAAGGATATGATGAAAAAGTGTCGCAAAGCACTGGACATTTATAATGAATTTGTAAGAAAATATTCTTTAGAAAAATATGCCGGGGAATATTTGGAGATGGATAAAGAAGAAAAGCATATAGAAAATAATGAGGGAAAGCAAGTAAAAAAGTATGTAGATAAGAATACAGAAAATCATATGGAAAAGGATGCCGAATTCTTAAGAAGTTATATTTATGATATTATAGCTAAAAATATAGAATATGGAAAATATGATTATGATGAAATAAAGAAATATAAAAGAAAATGTAATTATGAATTATTAGCTGAAAATAAAATCCATATGTCCGTATTAGCAGATGATGAGATTATTGATATATGGGAAGGAGCAGCATATAGTTATGATATGGTTGAAAATTATCGAAAAGCATCTGAATGTCTGATAAGGGCTTTACCCAATATGCTTAGGATATACGAGAATGATAAAAATAAAGAATTTGAATCTACATATTATAATTTAATAAAAGTTATAATTAATACATATATCGATGATAAGGATATTCAGAATGCATCCTTGTATATTGAGAAACTATATGCTGAGTTTATGGATTATATCAATAATAATAAGAAATGTGATGAATTAGTAAGAAGTGATATGGTCAGAATAATGTCTGATATAGCATATTTGTTTCTTAGCTTAGATTATATGGAGTTGGACGTAAAACCAGATATGGATTATATAAAAATGGCACTTGATAAATACCTATGCACATTGTATTTATTAGCTGTTGAGAATATAGATGTAGATTTAATAAAGAATATAAATAATTCAGAAACACAGATAGAGAAAATGTATCAAAGTATAATGGAAAGTTCTTGTAAAGACAGTATATCAGAGAAAATTGATTGGATATTGTCAGTAGCAGATGATATTAGTGAGACTGTGTATACCGAAACGAAACAGGAGGATAAATATAAAATATACAAGAAGATTGCAGATTACTTTATTGATAAATATAAGAAAAATGATATGGAATTTAGATAAATTCAGGTGAATCAAAGTAAATAATACCTGATGTGATAATGTATCATACATTAGTGATTAGACAAAGCGTCTGAGAATTAATGTGTTGTACATTTTTTATATAATCAAAATAAGAATTTGCTTAAAATCACAATTACAAAATTGTGGAATAAAGATAGTATTCTATAGTCATAAAAGCAGAGAAGAAGACCAGTGGTATATCAGAAAAAAGAATAGAAACGTCTTAAGAAAACAGCAAAAATATCTCATGAAGAAACAGGAAAGATATCATGGCAATGTATACTAGGAGGCTTATGTAATGACAAGTGGTGCGGAAAAAGCAGTTTTTATATGTACAAATTGTGGCAAGGTTATCCATAGAAATATAAAAAAAAGTTATAAGATAATAAAATTTGTTAATTACCAAGGCAAATTAGTCTGTTCATTGTGCAGATTAAAAAAAATAATTGGTAAAAGATAATGTTAATATAATATAGTCGGCACAATAAACCAGTCCGGTTAAGGGATTCACCACACTTCCAGACTATCTTCCGCATTCACCCAGTCTTGCATCTCACCCGTCAAAGCCAACCTGGCATACTAAATAGGGTTGTCAATGGCAAGAGCATTTAATGCACACTGAGAATTAGGCGTGGTCTTCAATCCATTCTCTGCCCCATTACAGTCAATTCGTAAAAGCATATTATCAAAAGTGGTTATATCAATACTATTGCAGTGTTGATTATATGTAGCATATATAAATTTCATAGCTTTTTTATCCTTACCATTTTATTACAGATAAGCCGGTTGGGTTGGTAAATTATTATGTGTCCTAGAATTATCCTTTAGAACGTGAACCACATACATCATTAATAATTATAATAAGTCATTCGTGTCTCTAATGAATTAATAATCTCCTGCCGCAAGCTTTCAGGTTCTAAGACAATTGCTGAACGACCGAAACTATAGATCCACGAACGGAATTTTTTAATTCCATATACAGTATCTTCGTAGAATAAATATTCACTTGATTCATATAGTTTTGCGTTGGTACGTCCCTGAATTCGAGGCTCTAGTTCCTGCCTTACTTTATCCCAGACATGGAAATCGTTATGGAATTTTACTTTAACGTATTCAGGCTTATCTTGAAAACTATTCCCCCATACCATGGGATATATATTTAATTTACTTTCATCTATATTTTCAACAGGTCCATTTGAATCGATTTTTATATAGCTCATCAGATCTAATCTATATGTGGAGAGTTTACTTTTAGATAAACTGTTAATAGCGAGTAAGCTATATGTATTTTCGTTAGAATCATATATAAGTTTTAATGGAATAGCCGTAATGTTACTGTGTGGTCTGCCTTTTAATTTAGCATTTGAAGATAGATAACGAAAACGGATTTTCTGTTTATTATTGATAGCATTATTGATTTCCGCTAATGTATCATATAAATCATCAGTATAATTATATAGATAACTTTCCTTGATATCATATAAAGGAGTATGTGTATCTGGTAATGTATTACCAGAATTAATATGAAGTGAGGATAGAGCCTTATATTCATCATAATCTAGGTTTAAGTAATAGTTGTTGATACCTTTTTGAATATATGAAATGGGAGTAGTATCTAATTTACCTGCAAATAATAATGATTTGAAGTAATTTTGACCATCGGTAGTTTTGAAATCTGGCTCAATAGTATCAAAATAAATATATTCATTGCCTGCCGCTTCATTATCAGCTAATTTAGTATGAAACTTAAATATATAAAAGAAGTCGTTTCGAATAACTTCTAAAGGTATTTCTGTTAATTCATGTATATCTTTAATGGATAAATCAACATCATAGTCTTTATCTAATTTTTCATAATCATTCTCGCTTGATAGCAGATTATAGTATGTACTAAGTCGGTCATATGGGTTAGTATATTCGTTATTCATTTGATGAATCCTCCTTATATATGGCTAAAGTATCTCTAACAGAATTATACAGGGACTGCTTTAAATCTTCAGGATATATTACCTGTACACTTTTGCCAAAACTTCTAAGATAATTTGCAAAATCTTTGATTCCACTAATATCATCTTCATAAATAATTTTACCATTATTAGGAGAAGGAGGTGATACATTTCTTCGGTTTGAAAGATTTTCGATTTTTCTCAGTATATTTGCTCCGTTATCAAATTCTACTTTTATCCGTTTTGGAGATTCAGCAGAAATGCTAAACATTGATTTGAATAATTTTTCATATTCCTTTGAATGATAGATATTATGGGACAAATCTGTTTCTGATATATTCTGTATACTTGAAACTTTTATTATGGTATTGGATTTGTTGAATTTATAATTAGTTGAAGTGCTTTTTCCGATAATATACAATTCATTTTTCTCCAAAGAATATACAACCAGACCTATTGCTATAGATAACCTTTTGGGATTGCCTGTTTTGGGGGTATATGTTATGTCAAGAATCTTATGTTTGTAATCATAAGATTTAATTGATTGAAATAGTTTACTTGCTTTTGAAAGACCATTTCTATTTCTTCCATAGATGATATAGTTTTTAGAATCATCTTCTTCAGGAACATCATATAATACGCAAAGTTTCTTATAGATTGTTTGTAATTGCTTAGAAAAAGGTTGTTCTGATGGAATGGTAGATAATTTAGTAATCAGATTATTGACTTCACTATTGTTAGAATCATTTTTTAGTGGCATTCTAATTGGAATGTTTTTACCGGTAAGAGAGTATATATATTCAACTTTAGAATTTTTGGAATGATTAGAATTACCAAGACGTATTTTTTCAATATCGCCATCTTCAATCATATCAGATATAAGGGAATAAAAAGTTGTCTGGGTAATATCAAGAGGAATGGGATTGACAGCTTTTTTGTTATATTTATTATCTGAAAAAGCAAAATTTCTATAAAAATTTGAAGAGTTAACAGGACCATTTTGGAGTCCCTCAGCGATGTGATATTTTCTGATAGTATCGATATCCATTGGAACGTAATCTTTAGCATAATTATCTTCAATATAATAATGTGCAGTTTTATTAATAATTTTACTGGTACAGTGATATCCTATTTCATTAAGCTTTTTTAATTGATTATATGCAGTATGCCTTTTACAGGATAAAGCCTTTTCAATCATTGCGATAGTTACATAATCATTTTGTTCAAATAAATCTAAAAGTTTTTCTGTTTTCTGATTCTGGACTGACAGTTTCTTCTCCATATCTGTAATCACTCCTATGTTATTTATAATTATAAGTCTATTATATATCAAAAAAATTCAAAATAAAACAAAGTGTGCAAAAAAAACGAAATGACATTATGCTATAGTATAGGTGTAGCAGGAAGATAACAATAGAAATACGAATTGGAGGAATTAGATATGAAGAAGATTAGTGTTGAAAAAAATATTTTTATCGTAGCAAGAAAGTCAAAGACACCTTATAAATTGGATTATTACTTACAGTTCCCTGATAAAGTAGAAGAATATATGTTTACTAGAAATTATTCTGCAAAATGTTATGAGGCCTGTAAATCCGGTGTACCTTTAAATAATATGATTTTTGCCAAAAGGAAGAATCCGGCTGTAATGAAGTTAGTTAAGTATTTACAGTTTATGATGCCATATTTTATAGATTATTATGAATTAAGAGTAGGAGATGGGAAAAATGAGAAAATCAAACAATAATGTAATAACAACTAATAACGATGTAAGAGCAAAGGAGATGGAGAAAATGAGTAGATTAAATAACAATGCAATGCCAACTAATAATGATGTAGAAGTAAAGGAGATGGAGAAAATGAGTAGATTAAATAACAATGCAATGGTAACTAACAACAATGTAAAAGAAGAGGAGATGAGTGGTATGGAAAACGGAATGAAATGTAAGGAACTTAATAAGATTTATGAATTAATTGATAATGCAAGAAATTTAACATATGAACAGAAGGAGGAATTAAAGAAAGATTTAGATAGTAAAACAAATAATAAAAAAATAATAGAGAGGATAATAAAGACTGTAATATGTGTAGCTGGAATAACGGTAGTAACAACAGATGGAATAAGAAATAAAATTAATGCAAACCGTGAAATTGAATTAGCAATACAAGAGACATTATTACATAAAGCAAATTTAGAATATAAGCAGAATAGATATGATACTAATGTAGGATTTATAAAGGATGTGGTATGTGCAGTAATAGGCGGAAAAAGAATATTTTCAATTTTTAAGTAGATTTAGTTAGTTTACATATAGGATTAGTTTGAGAAAGATGAGGTAATGATTATGAGTAAAAATACAAATATTAAAGCAGATGACAAGTTAGCAATTAAGGCAGTACCAAGTGTATTAGATTCCGTAATGGATGATTCAGTAACTAAAAGTGAAAGAAAGAGGGTGTCACGTGCAATCACAGATTCTATGGAAATGTTTGGATATAAAAATAAGGAGTTGATAATAAGCAGTGTAAAAGAATTAGCACCAATAGCAACAAAGTTTTTTGACAGATTATATAGTGTAGTAGAGTTAAGTAGTAGAACAAATTATGAAAAATTTAATAAAATAGTTGAAGTAATTGTGAACGCAGATGACAAAGACTTGCCGATAGAAAGAAAGATAGAATTAATTAATGAAAGAATTGAAGCAGATAGAAAAAGTAAAGAGAAAATTGTGAAAGGAGTGACGGTTGCAACAGTTATTGCAGTTTCACTTGCATCAAAAAATATAGTAAATGGAGTGGTTGAAGTAATAAAAGATAACCATGCTACGGAGGCGATGAACAACCTTATAGAACAAGAAGCAATGAACACCCGGATGAAGTTAGCGGCGAAAACGAATATTAAAATGAAGAAAATTGATGCATTTAAGGATATAACAGGCAGTTTAATAGAGACAGGAGGTAGTATTATTACAAGCAGAATATAGAATTTATTTACTATTTAAAAATTATAATAACTTACTAATAAATAATGATTTTGAGAATACGGATAGTAAGAAGGAGGATACTATCCGTATTTCTATGTAATGATAATAATAGAACATATAATTGTGCAATTTTACATATAAAATGAATAAAAATACTAAATAATTGACTAAATTGCATAAAAGTATTATACTAATTAACAGGTTTATATGACGTGAAATATAAGTGTATAGATACAAAAATATTAAGAAATGGATGATAAGGACATGCTTGGAGAATTAAAATTAGTATTGGATAAAAATGTAAATATTAATCAGTTATCGAACTTGCAAGGTGTATTGATGAAGAATATATCTACAGAGTATGCAGAGTTTTTACATAATCAGAGATTTAATCCGTACAGTATAGGTATCTGCAAAGAGGATGGAAGTTGTATATGGACTATTAATACTGTAACTAGTGAGGCATATGATAATATTATAGTGCCATTATTAGAAGATGATTTCAATAGATTTGAAATTTATAAAAGTAATAATAAGATTAATATATTGGAAAAAGAAGTAAAGAAAGTAAAAATAAGAGATAAGATTAATACAATATGTAATGGAAAATTATATAGCAATTATGTAATAAGATTTGTTACACCGGTTGCGTTCAAGTCGGAAGGTAAGTATATATGTCTGCCAGACTTGCGCCTAATATACCAGAATCTATTTAATAAATTTAATTATATAGTAAACGGACTTCAGGTATATGATAATAATACAATAGATAGATTAGTAAATTGTACAGAGATTAAAAAATTTGATATAGAATCATATAATTTTCATTTGGAGAAAATTTCAATTCCGGGTT
>Ga0256404_1011403_pt1 | contig 11916 bp, 13 predicted proteins | sample RumenRJG_01DNA_FD_185990 | JGI IMG/M metagenome (GOLD analysis project Ga0256404, IMG submission 185990) | Bovine rumen microbial communities from Lethbridge, Alberta, Canada - RJG_01 | ecosystem: Host-associated > Mammals > Digestive system > Stomach > Rumen | place: Canada: Alberta | collected... | reverse complement strand
AGAGCCGGACGGCACGCTCGTCCTCGTCGATTACAAGACCGACAGCGACACCCGCCCCGAAAAAATCCGCAAGCGCTACGCCCTGCAGCTCGACCTCTACAGCGAAGCCGTCAGCGCCGTGCTCGAAAAGGACATCAGCGAGCGCATGCTGTACCTGCTGCATGACGGGACGATTTTGAAGATGTGAAACAGAAATGGCGTGGAAGCCGAGCGCAGCTTCCACGCCATTTCTATTTCATTCTTCTTGTTATCTGATGTTCAGCAGCCGCAGCACCTGCAGTGCCGTCTGCCACAGGTTCCGTTCTGTGACATCGGGCTTCATGGCTTCTTCGACGGTGCCAGGCTGGTGGAGAATCGGGAAATAGGCGTCGATGCCTTGGTCGTTGACGGCGATGGCACCGGGGAGGGCGCAGCCGCAGAAGGCGATGGCGGCGGCCCTGGGATTCTGCCGCTTCGCGCGCTGGGCGATGCCGACCGGGGCTTTGCCCATGGCCGTCTGCTCGTCCATGCGGCCTTCGCCCGTGATGAGGACATCAGCCGTCTGGAGCGCGTCGTCGATGGAGAGGAGGTCGAGCACGAGATCGATGCCGGGCTTCAGCGCAGCGTCGAGGAAGGCCGAGAACGCAAAGCCGAGGCCGCCGGCCGCACCAGCGCCGGGCAGATCGGCCGCGCCTGTCTTGCCGAGCGCTTTTTCAGCGAGAGCGGCAAAGGCAGCGATGTCCTTGTCCATTTTCGCGACGATGTCCGGCGTTGCGCCTTTCTGCGGGCCGTAGACGGCAGAGCATCCGTTTGGCCCTGTCAGGGGATTCGTGACATCGCAGGCAATCGAGAAATGACAGTCCCTGAGTACGGGCGCGAATTGCGAGAGGTCGATGGCGGCGATGCCTGCGAGGTCTTTGCCATAGATGCCGGCCGGCGTGCCGTCGGCGTGCAGGAAGCGCGCCGAGTGCCGTCAGCATGCCGAGCCCGGCGTCATTCGTCGCGCTGCCGCCGATGCCAATGATGAAGTCGCGGCAGCCGCGCTTCGCTGCAGTGAGGATGAGCTCACCGAGGCCGTACGTTGTCGTATGGAGCGGATTGCGCTTTTCGGCAGGTACGCTCGGGAGGCCTGCTGCATCAGCCATCTCGATGACAGCGGTCTTCTGCGCGGGCAGCAGGCCGAAGCGGCTCGGAATTTTCTCGCCGAGTGGCCCCGTGACGTCGAGGCGGACGATCTCGCCCGCGAGGCCGGTCGTGAGCGCATCGACCGTGCCCTCGCCGCCATCAGCGAGCGGAAAAATCTGCGTTTCGCTGTCCGGGAAGACGTCGCGGATGGCCGCCGCGACGATGCGGCCGGCCTCGATGGACGAGACGCTGCCCTTGAAGGAATCCATGGCGATGACGAAATGATGTGGGTTCATGAAAATCACCTCTGCTGAAAAATTTTTGACGGATTGCAACTGTTGTTTCTTTCGACACGGCACGCCCAAAAACCTTTCGAGAAATTTTTGCATCATGAGTTGGAATTCAAATTTGAATTTAATATAATGACACCAACGAAGGAAATGAGGGAAATCAGAGCAGTCGAAATGTGCAGCAGTTTTTCAAGAGGTGGGCAGGATGAAGAAGTTTGGAAAGAAAGGTGCAGCCATCGTTGCCCTCGAGCTCTCGATTGCAAAGATGCAGGCCGACATCCGCAGCCAGCAGAGTACGGTCGAAAAGCTCCACAATGGCACGCGCAGCGAGGAAATCGCGCAGGCACAGCAAAACTACGAGCAGGCGCAGGCAGCGGCCGGAGAAGTGGCGTTTCTTGCAAAGCATCCTGAACTCTCCGAGGCAATGCCGTCCGAAGAACGGCTCGAAGATGCATTCATGATTTTGCTGAAAGAGGACGAAGAACAGCGAAAAGAGCTTGCCATGGACGGAAGCCGCTTAAAAAAGCAGCCCCCCTCTCCGAGGGGGAGGGCCGCGAAGCGGCAGGGGGTGTGTCGAAGACAGGAATGAGGGATTCTATCGATTGTAAAGTCGAAGATGATTCCCCTGACATCACCGTCCGCGACCTTGTGAAAAAATTCGGCGACTTCACGGCCGTCTCCCACACCTCTTTCGACGTCCATCGTGGCGAGGTCTTCGGCCTGCTCAGCCCGAATGGCGCGGGCAAGACGACGACGTTCCGTATGCTTTGCGGCCTGCTGCCGCTGACGTCAGGAAAACTCAGCGTCGCGGGCGTCGATCTTCGCACGGCACGCACGGAGGCGCGGCGCAACATCGGCTATGTCGCACAGAAATTCTCGCTTTACAGCCAGCTGACCGTTTACGAGAACCTGCGCTTCTATGGCGGCACGTATGGCATCCCGGCACGCGCGCTCCAGCAGCGTATTGACGAAGTCATGGAAGAATTCAATCTGACAGATCGCGCCGACCATGTCGCAGGCGAGCTTCCGGGCGGCTACAAGCAGCGCCTTTCGATGGCGGCCGCGCTGATTCACAAGCCCAAAATCCTGTTCCTCGATGAGCCGACGAGCGGCATCGACCCGCTGGCCCGCCGCACGTTCTGGCAGCAGATCGCACATCTTTCGGCCAAGGGCACGACCATCATCACGACACATTTCATGGATGAAGCCGAATACTGCGACCGCATGATGATTCAGGATCACGGCGAAATGCTTGTGCTCGGCAGCCCGTCGGAAATCCGCGAGCGCATGCACATGCCAGATGCCGATATGAACGCGATCTTCATTGCCATCGTTGAGCAGGCACGGCCTCGCTCCAGCTCATCCTGAATGGCGGCGACGCGACGACGGCGATGCCGGCGCAGAGTTACGTGCAGGGCGCCGTGCTGGCATGGGCGGCGAACCGCGCGACAGCAGCTGGCGTCGGGCAGGCAACGGTCGTCTCGCGCGTCTGGTTCAATGACGCGAACACGAGCACGTGGTTCTTCGTGCCGGGCATCCTCATGATGGTGCTGACCATCAGCGGCGTGTTCCTGACGGCCATGGTCATGGCGCGCGAATGGGAACGCGGTACGTTCGAGTCGATGCTCTATCTCGTCATCGCGCTCTCGCTCGGTCTCGTCATTTCGTCGCTGACGAAGAACCAGCTGCTCGCGTGCCAGATGTCGCTGATCATCAGCTTCCTGCCGACGGTCATGTTGTCAGGCTTCATGTTCGATCTGCATTCCGAGCCGCTCATCATCCGCATCGTCAGCCATTTCCTGCCGATGACGTATTTTCTCGAGCTCATGAAATCACTGCTGCTCGCGGGCAATTACTGGTCGCTGATTGCGCGCGACACAGCCATCCTCGTCGGCTATGCCGTGTTCTTCATGTGCATCGCCTACCGTCTGACGCGAAAGAAGGTGGAAGGATGAAGCTCTATCTGCAGGGATTCCTGTTCGGCTATGCGGCGAATTACAACCTCGAAGAAGTCCCGTATGCCGTCGTAGACGAATCGCATGGTGCGCTCGCGCGCGACCTCGTGGCGCATATCGACGCGGCACCGGCGTTCAGCCGCGTCGTGACGCTGACGAACCCGACAGAAGTCGCAGACTGGATTGATTCCGGCGACATCCTGCTCGCCGTCGTGATTCCGCAGGACTTCGACGAGCTCATCGAGCGCGGCGGGCAGGCGCCTGTGCAGGTCATCGCCGATGGCCGCAACAGCTCGATTGCCGGGCTTGCGACGGGATACGCGAACCAGATTGTTTCTTCATGGAATGCGGAAAAAACCGGCGCAGGCGGCATCACGATTGCTTCGCGCACATGGTATAATCCGAATCAGGAGACGCAATGGGGGTTCGTGCCGAGCCTTATGGCGATGATTTCGTTCACGCAGGTCATGCTGCTCGCGGGCATGTCGATTGCGAAAGAGCGCGAGCAGGGGACGTTCGACCAGCTGCTCGTGACGCCGCTCCATCCGTCGCAGATTCTGATCGGCAAGGCCGTGCCGCCCGTGCTCATCGGACTTTTCCAGGCCGTGGCGATTTTCTGCATTGCACGGTTCTGATTCCAGATTCCCTGCGCGGGATCGCTTGCCGCGATTCTCTGGACGCTGATCTTTTTCATGGTAAGCTCGACAGGCATCGGTCTCTCGATTTCGGCGATTTCGGAAAACATGCAGCAAGTCCTGATCTACGTGCTCGTGTCCATGATTCCGATGACACTGCTCTCGGGCATGACGACGCCGGTCGCAAACATGCCGCAGGTCTTGCAGGCGTTCACGTACATCGACCCGATGCGCTTCGCCATCGACGCCGTGCGCCGCATCTATCTCGAAGGCGCGACGCTTTTCGATGTGCGCTGGGATTTCCTGCCGATGTTCCTGATCGGTGCCGTGACGATCCCAGCGGCCGGCTGGCTGTTCAGGCATAAGACAACGTGAAGCCGCCCTCTCAGAGGGAGGTGCCCGAAGGGCGGAGGGAGTCTCACAAGCAAGCAGTATGAGATTCTCGATTGTTTTTTATGCGGGCGCTGAAAAAGATGCAACGCTGCCCGCGTAAGATGCTATCGTACATCTCGAGCGCCCATTTTGTGAGACTCCTTCAGTCAGCCATTCGGCTGACAGCTCCCTCTGAGAGGGAGCCCATATGATAGGGAGGATTTTAACAGATGAAAAATGATACAAAACAGCGCGAAGACGGCCGCGCGACGCGCGAAAAGCTGCTCGATTGCGCCGAGCAGCTCACGGCGAAGAAGGGTTTTGCCTCCGTCACGAGCAAGGAAATCTGCCAGATGGCGGGCACGAACCTCGCGGCCGTCAACTACCATTTCGGCAGCCGCGAGGGACTTTACGAGGAAATGCTCTATCGCCTGCACAACCGTATCGTCAGCGAGACGGCGCTGCAGGAGATCGCGCAGTCCGACCGAACGCCGGACGACCCCGTGCTCTACAGCGGCCTCATCAGCACGATGGCGCCAATCCTGCTGCTGAACCTCAAAGAGTTCTTTCCTATCCGCAAAGAGGAAACGCCGCACCGCATCTTTTCCGATCCCGCCTTCCATCAAGCCGTGCACGCCTTTGCTTTCGCCGGCCTCGATGCGCTCAAAAAAAACTGCCGCGCCTTGAAAATCGCCGAACTTTGACAGCTTTCGTCCAAAAGTTTATAATAACAGGGTAACCTATAGAAATCATATCAGAGTACAGACAAGGGAAGAAAGGATTGGGTGCGTATGGCTGCAACGAAAGCAACGGCAAAGAAAGCGTATGTCTTCTTCAACTGCGACGAGGAGAAATCCGAAAAGTCCATGAACATTTTCTACAACAATGAAGTGTTCAAGGACACGAAAACGTCGAAGAAGGCGCTCTGGGCGAAGGTCCTCGAGGAAGTCGAGGCCGGCCGCGTCCAGATTGCGGATGAGAATCTCAAGGCGGCACAGGAAGCTGTCACGAATGGCAATCCCTGCAATGCCAGCCAGTACCTGCATTTCGGCGAGATCGTGGAAGTTCTCTGCCACTGAGATGCGGAAAAGACACAGACAAAAAGAGCGATGCTGCGTGGAAACAGCGTCGCTCTTTTTGCGTGCGTTCAAATGTGATTATTGCAGTTCGTCCTGATGCAGGTTGATGATCTCGCCCATGAGCTGCTTGCCCCGGATGTCGGGATGCAGGCCATCGATGGAGAGTTCGGGATCGAGGACGGTGTGCGTCTTGTCGTAAAAATAGGGTTCGAGGTCGATGAAGTAGGGCTGTGCCTTGATGTAGGCGTTGATGTGATCCATCTTCGCATGCCATTTCGGGTCGGTGTCCGTGTGGAACGCGAACTTGATGTTCTGCGGATGGATCGGCATGAGCGTCAGGAAGATCGGGCGGATGTCATTCTGCTCGCAGAGCGCCTTGATGCGCGCGAGGTCGCGGATGACGTCGTCTGCGGAAATCGACGGATCGCGCAGGCTGTTCGTGCCCGTGAGGATCAGGAGATTTTCTGGGTGCATCGGCACGACGTCCTGTTCGAAGCGCGCGAGCGTCGTCTTGCTCGTATCGCCGCTGCGGCCGAGATTCACGGCCGGGAAATCGAGGTATGTGCCATAGCTGTACTCGAGTGCCGAAGGCGGGTACGAGACAGCACCGCCGCCATGCGTGATGCTGTCGCCGAACATCGCGGCTTTGACGTGCTCATGCTCGGGCATGACGAAATGCGAGGTCTTGGAATAATGGCCGATCGTATTGCCCTTCGCGTCGAGCGCGCGCACGCGCCAGTAGTAGTCGCCCGCGTAGGGACGCGCGTATTCGTCGTAGCAGTTCGCGGCGGAATCGACAACGCGGCTCCAGACGCGGTCGGGCGTCGGCTGCGTGCCGCTTTCTTCCTCCGGCGGCTGCGTCATGAGCTCGACTTCGTAATGCGTGATGCCGTGCAGCGGAATCCAGCGGTAGACGGGGTAGATGGGCATCTCAGCACCTGGCATGTCATCAAAATCATTGAGCAGCGGCGCATCAGGCGCGTCCTTTGTCCAGTCGATGACGAGCGGCTCGGCTTTCGACCACTCGCCGATGGCATCGAGGTGCAGGCCGAGCGCGCGCACGCGCCAGTAGAGCTGCGTGTATTTCGTGTATTTGCGCAGGTCTGCCTGCCATCCATTCGTGAAGACTTCGCGCGTGCTTTCGAGATGGCCGTTCTTCGAGAGAGCCGTGCCGCCTTCCTCGGCGGGCGGCTCGGAGAGCAGCTCGACTTCGTAGCAGACGGCCGCGGGCACGCCGTGCCAGACGAGGAATGGCATCGGGCTCGCGGGCGCGCTCTGCGGGTAGTGCGTGATGACCACGGGCTGCGGCGGGTCGCGATAGATGGGATTCGCCACGGGCTCGGACGCCTCGCCGAGCTGGCCGAACAGGCCGTACGGCGTCACGCGGTAGTACATCGGGATAGCGCCTGTCGGCACGTCGTAGGCGTTCTCGCGCGTCGTGCCCGTCGTGAGCAGGTGATACTCCGGCTCCCCCTCGACGCGCCCCGTCGTCTTCGCATACGTCTCAACGCGGTACCAGCAGGGATACGGCAGCTTCTCCCATGTCAGCCGCAGGCGGCCGTTCTCCGTCTCGACGAACGAAGCGGCCAGCGGCTGTCCCTCGCGGCCAAACGGATCCGTCTTTTCGCAGACAAAGATAATTGCGATGACGCAGGCGAGGATGAGTGCGAGGAAGGCGAGAAATTTCAGAATGGATGTTTTCAAAGATATTGACTCCCGAAATATGATAATTTCTAGTATACTATCAAGGGCTTGGAAGTCAAGGAATGATGGCTTTCGAGCCCTTTTCTTGCATTCCCCTTGTCTGCACGGATGCAGACAAGGAGGACATTTCCTTTACTCAATACGAAATTTTTGGTGTAGAGGAAAGCCATTTCCTTGGAAAACCAAGCTCCGTCAGGACGTCTTTTACTGACAGCGTTCGGACTCGTGTGTCGAGCCTGTGTACGAGCTTGCGAAGCTTGTTGTGCATTGTTCCATACTCTGAAACCGTCAGAAAACACTGCAATGACAGGAAGACGGAAAACACAGTAGAACGGTTGGAATCTGGATAAATCTTATACTTCGCGTGCAGTGGCTGCCAATACTTGCTATCGCGGCGGCACTTGTAACGGAGCAGCCGATTGTTATGCGCACAGACATTTCGGACGTCGTTGATGTTTGCGATGAAGCTGGACATGATTTCCGGCGTGAATGGATTCTTGCGAGGAATAGTGAAATGCTGATTCACAAAATGAAGCATGTCGCGTGCCACGGCGTTCTGAATCTTTGTCGGAGCGTAAGAGAGCATCGAGCGGAGCTGGCCGAAGTCAATGTGGTTGACAAGCACCCAGATGGGAACGCTCTGGTATTTCTGGACGTAGTGTTCGATGCTGCTCGGATGCACATGGCTTTGTTGCTGGATAGTTTTCGAAAGACTGGAGATGGTTTTGACGACGTCCAGCGTGGAACGCTTATCGTAGCTTTCGATGCTGAGGTAGGCATATGGCTTGTCAGGATAGGCCTCGGCAAAACGATAAGCGAAAACGGCCTTCAGATGGCGTTCCATCGCGATGATGGCTTGGAAGATCGCCTGCTTGATCTCCATCTCAAAAAGGTAGAGCCGCCAGATTTCCTCGAAGCTGGTTCCAGCGATGTATTGCTCGCCGCGTTTCAGAAAGAACTCTCCATATCCGTTGATGATATTGTAATAATTATTCGTCAGCAGGTAGAGTTTCGCGGCCTGTTCGTCTTTGATAATGAGCCCGCGACTTTTGAGCAGATCGATCTGCTCGTCGATGGTCTTGAATTCTTTCAACAAGAAAAGGCCCCCTCCACATAATGGAGGAAGCCATTTCCCGCACCGGTCCCCGTAGAGATCCCGGCACTCTTCTTGCACTCCATTATATATATTCTTGAAAATGATGTCAAATTAAACTTGACAAACATCAATTGTTGTGCTCTTGAAATAACCGCCATGTTTAGGGACGAGCAGAAATGATGAATTGCGAAACCATCCAAATCCTGCTATCCTAAAAGAAGAAATCCATGTCTGCCAAATGTTTGCATATAGAAGGAAAAGAAGCATAGCCTTAGTATATCATAGAGAAACAAATCGGAAGGGGGATTTTTTTGGAAACGGAACAAAAAACGCCGCATGGACTCGTCATCGTGCATACGGGCGACGGCAAGGGCAAGACGACGGCGGCGCTCGGGCTCGCGATGCGCGCCTGGGGCGACGGGCTCTCCGTGCTGATCCTGCAGTTCATCAAGGGGGGCTGGAAATACGGCGAGCTGCGCGCCATTGAGGCGCTTGGCGAGGCTTCGGCGGCCGGCGCAGGCGGACGCATCGAGGTGCGGCAGCTCGGCAAGGGCTTCACGCACAGGGGCGATGTCTCTGAGGCGGAACACGCAAAAGCTGCGCAGGAGGCGCTCTCTGCTGCGCGCGAGGCGCTGACGAGCGGAACGTGGGATCTCGTCATCCTCGACGAAATCAACTATGCCGTAAAATTTGGTCTGCTCGCCGTCTCCGATGTGCTTGCGCTCTTGGACCTGCGGCCGCAGGAACTCCACGTCGTGCTGACCGGCCGCGATGCCGCGCCTGAAATCATCGCGCGCGCCGACCTCGTGACGGAGATGCACCTCGTCAAGCATCCATTTGAAAAAGGCATCAAGGCGCAGAAAGGAATCGAGTTTTGAGGAAGATTGTCGCCATCGCGATGGTGAAGAACGAGATGGACATCATCGAGAGCTTCGCGCGCCATACGCTCGGCTTTGCAGATCTGCTGATCGTTGCCGACCACAAGAGTACGGATCGCACGCGGGAAATTCTCGAAGCATTGCAGGAAGAGGGGCTGCCGGTTCTCATCGAGGATGTAGCGGCTGCACGCCATGCGCAGGCGGAAACGATGACGCGCCTGCTCTGGCTGGCAGCTGACACGCATCAGGCCGACCTCGTCGTGCTGCTCGATGCTGACGAGTTCCTCCTGCCGACGGATGAAGCGTCTGTCCGTGATGTCCTCGAGACGCTGGCTATCGATGACGTGTGCTCGCTCCGCTGGCAGCGCTATCTGCCGCAGTCCGATGACGGCATCCCCGCCGGGGTGTTCGCGCTCTCCGTGCCGCTGCTCCGCGCAAAAGAACCAGAGCAGGGGCAGAAAATCATCGTCCGTGGCGATGTCGTCCGCCGAGATCATCCAGGCATTGCCGAGGGAAATCACATGATTCTCCGAGAAGGCGGGATGGCGCATGGCTATCACGGGGATTTCTGCGACGGTCTTGAGCTCGCGCATCTCTACTGGCGGAGCCCTGCGCAGATTTGCTCGAAATTCGCCGTCGGCTGGCCGAACATCGCGGGAAAGTACGGTCTGAGCACGCCGTCGGGCGGCGGCTATCAGGGCGTGTTCGAGCGCATCCGCAAAGGTGAGACGCCCCGTCGAATCGAGGATGACAAGGCATGGGAGCCATGTTCTCTGGCTGGCCGCGTGCCGTTTCCTGCGCTTCGCTATAGCGAGGACACTGTTCCCGACGTGCTCGCCAATGCCTTGGCTGCGAGCGAGGCGTTGGCGGCCGAGCTTGCAGAGACGCGCGCTCTGGCCTCGCAGCCGCGCGTGACGACAATTCTGCTGTATCTCGGGGGGGGACAAATGTCTCTTGCAGACGAAGCGTTCCGCATTTCTCTGGCGTCAGCGCTGGCCGAAGACTATCCGTGGCATGAAATCATCATCCCCGTTTTCGGCGGTGTCATTCCCCGCGCGCTCGTACAGGACGCTCTGGAATGCGGTGCCCGTCTCGCTGCCCCGGAGAACCTGCTCTCCAGTGTGAAAGGACAGTATGTCGAATGGCTGCTGCCGGGCGAGACGGTGCGGCCTGAGAAGCTCCGGCGCATGGTGACGTGTTTCGAGCTTCAGGATCTGCCGTATCCTCTGCTGTTGTCTGATTCGTACGAACAATATCCCGAAGGCTGGCCCTATCGCAATTTCGGCGTGACAGAACAGGAGAATGTACGGGTGATTCCCTGCATTGAGGCCTGGCAGGATTTCCTTTCGAGCGGGACATATCCTTCTCGCGGCCTGGCGGGCGTGCTCGTGCGTCAAAGCGTTTTCGAAGCATGCTGGAGCAAGATGGCTGCATCTGGATTCAAGGGCGGGAGGCCTCACTTTCTCCCGCTCTGGCGCGCTTTGCTGGAGGCGGCCAGCCAGCAGGCGGATACAGACTGGTGCCTCATCCTGCATGCGGATTACACGGGCCCGGTACAGGAACCAAGCTTTGAAGAAATCGCCGTGCATCAGATGGACTGGCATGCACTCTGCAAAAGAGATCACGCGCTTTTCAGCGAGGAAAAGCGGGCGCAGATTGCCGCCACGCAGAAAATCATCGGTGACGAACTTTTGCGGCAGGCGGGAGAAGAAGGCGCCGACCTTTCAACCAGCATCTGGCCTGCGTATCGGCAGATGCTCGCGGCGCTCTGACTCGGCAGGATTATGCGTGCAGAAAGAGTTTGGAGGAATCTATGGAACAGAACGGACAACGGGCTGGGAAACCTGCGCGGAAAAACATCGTTGCCATCGCGATGGTCAAGAACGAGATGGACATCATCGAGAGCTTCGCACGCCATACGCTCGGCTTTGCGGATTTGCTTTTCATCGTCGATCACAAGAGTACCGACCGGACGCGGGAGATTCTCGAATCGTTGCAGGCAGAGGGCCTGCCCATCGTCATCGGGGGCGTGGATGCAGCGCGACATATTCAGGCCGAAGTGCAGACGCAGGCGCTCTGGACAGCGGCCGATACATACCAGGCAGACCTCATCGTGCCGCTCGATGCAGATGAATTCTTCGTGCCGACGGGCGAAGCGTCCGTTCGTGACGTCCTTGAGGCGCTGGACCTCAAGGACGTCTGCTCGGTTCGCTGGCAGCGCTATGCGCCGCAGTCTGACGATGGCATCCCTTCTGGGACGTTTGCGCTCTCCGTGCCGCTGCTGCGTGCGGCGACATCGGAAGGCGGCCAGAAAATCATCATCAGCGGCGACCTTGTCCGGCGCGAGCATGTCCGTCTCAGCGAGGGAAATCATCTGATCATCCGGAGCTATGGGACGGCACTCGTGAATGAGCACGGTGATTTCTGCGACGGTCTCGAACTTGCACATCTCTACTGGCGGAGCCCGGCGCAGATCCGCTCGAAATTCGCCGTCGGCTGGCCGAATATTGCGGGGAAGTACAGCATCCATACGCCATCGGGCGGCGGCTATCGCAATCCGTTTATGCGAATTGCTCATGGCGAGACGCCGGACAAGAGCGAAGGCATTGCTTCATGGACGCCGTGCAATCTGCGCGGTCGCGTGCCGATGATGACGCTCCGCTACAGCGACAATACCGTGCCTGATGCTTTTGCCAACGTCATGGCTGCGAGCGAGGCGCTGGCACAGGAACTCGCCGAGACGCGGGCGCTTGCAACGCAGCCAGTCGTAACGACCATCGTCCCATATTTCGGGGGGGGGGGA
>Ga0256404_1011402_pt1 | contig 11917 bp, 6 predicted proteins | sample RumenRJG_01DNA_FD_185990 | JGI IMG/M metagenome (GOLD analysis project Ga0256404, IMG submission 185990) | Bovine rumen microbial communities from Lethbridge, Alberta, Canada - RJG_01 | ecosystem: Host-associated > Mammals > Digestive system > Stomach > Rumen | place: Canada: Alberta | collected... | reverse complement strand
CCGCACCGCCTATGTCATGCTTTGCCGCGGCGGCCTCTCCGCCTGTATAGATATTCCGCACCACGAACTGCGGATTGTTGCTCATTGTCAGGAACATCCTGCCGATGTACTCACCGATAAGTCCCAGGAACATCATGATCACGCCGGAGAAAAAGAATATGGCGCACATCATGGACGACCAGCCCACGGCGGTAGACGGGAGCATCAGCTTGCGGATGAACACGACAATCGCCCCGATGAGACCTGCCGCCGCGATTACCGCGCCGAACCGTGTGGCGATCCGCAGCGGTACGATGCTGTAGCCCATGATGTTGGACCAGAGCCCCAGAAGCTTTTTCAGCGTGTAGCCGGACGTGCCGTAGGCGCGGTCGAAGTGCTTGATCGGCACACAGGAGATATTCTGCGTGGTCCGCAGGAACAGCCCCTGAAGATGAGTGTACCGGCTTTTGTACTGGATGATATAATCCCGGACGAATCCGCGGATAATCCAGAAGCTGGAGGTCTTCATGTCCTTCGGCTTGCCGATCAGAATCCGCACTGACATATAGTTTACCCAGCTGCCGAAGTTCCTGAAGCCGGAGTGTTTCTTCTCCGGGTAGTAGCCGTATACGATATCGAAGCCTTTGTCAAACTCCTCGAACAGAATCGGAAGCTGTGAGGGATGGGTCTGCATGTCGTCGTCCATCCCGATGAGCACGTCGCCCTCCGCGTAATTCAGCCCCGCCATAATCGCGTTATGCTGTCCGCTGTTCATGGCGAGCTCCACTACCTTCACAAAGTCGTAGTCGTCCGCCAGCGCCCGCAGCTCGCAGACGGTCTCTCCCCCGTCCGGAGAATAGTCGTCCACAAGGACGAACTCAAAGGGCGTCCGCCCGATTTCCGTCATCTTCTCTGCAGTCAGTTCCACCACCTGACGGATGGTGTGGGACGATTTATAGCATGGGATTACAATCGAATACATACCTTCATTCCTTACTGCGGCCCGCGGCCGCCTTAGATTTCATACCATCAATTATACACGAAAATAACAGAAATTCAATGATTTTGCCCTCTGCTTATGGTATAATAGACATGACCTCTACGCAGGTCGCCATCACTGAAACAAAGGACATTCTAAAGGACATTTTTATGCATATTAAATTCAACGTACCACCATATACCGGCAGAGAGAAGGAAGCCATCTGCCGGGCCATCGACAGCGGAAAAATCTGCGGCGACGGCGAATTTACGAGGAAATGCAGCGACTGGCTGAAGGAGCAGACCGGATCTCCCGGCGTTCTCCTGACCACCTCCTGCTCCTCCGCCCTCGAGATGGCAGCCCTTCTGGCGGACATTCAGCCGGGGGACGAAGTGATTCTCCCCTCCTATACCTTTGTATCCACCGCCAACGCCTTTGTTCTCCGGGGAGCGCGCCTGGTGTTCGTGGACATCCGGCCCGACACGATGAACATCGACGAGACGCTGATTGAGGACGCGATCACGGAGAAGACCCGCGCCATCGTTCCGGTTCATTATGCCGGCGTAGGGTGCGAGATGGACGTCATCATGGACATCGCCCGCCGACACAGCCTGAAGGTGGTGGAAGACGCAGCTCAGGGCGTCATGGCCTTCTACCGGGGCAGGGCGCTTGGAACCATCGGAGACTACGGCTGTTTCAGCTTCCATGAAACCAAGAATTACAGCATGGGCGAGGGCGGCGCGATTCTGATCCGCGACAAGAAGGATCTGGAGCGGGCGGAAATCGTCCGGGAGAAGGGCACCGACCGCAGCCGTTTCCTGCGGGGCCAGGTGGACAAATACTCCTGGGTGGACGTGGGTTCCTCCTATCTTCCCAGCGAACTGAACGCGGCCTATCTGTATCCGCAGCTTCTGCTGGCGGAGGAGATCAACTGTGACCGTCTGACGAGCTGGAATCGCTATTACACGATGCTCAAACCCCTTGAGGACAGCGGCCGCATACGGCTTCCGTACATTCCGGACGAGTGCCGGCACAACGCCCATATGTTCTATCTGAAAACCGCGGATCTGGAGGAGCGCACGGCGCTGATCCGGTATCTGGGAGAGCGGGGGATCTCCGCGGTGTTCCACTACGTACCCCTGCATTCCGCCCGGGCGGGCCGGAAATTCGGCCGGTTCCACGGCGAGGACCGATATACCACAAAGGAAAGTCAGCGGCTCGTAAGACTGCCGATGTATTACGGACTGAGCGAAGAGAACATTGAGGTAGTGACGGATGCAATCAGAAGCTTTTATCAATCCCGATAACACGGCGGAAAACCGTTCTGCCTTCAGGAAGCAGTTTCTCATCTACACCCTGCTGTTCATCATCACGGCGCTGGGGGTCTACCTCTGCTTCCTGTATTTTCATGTGACCTTCCTGCGGACCAACCACGGGAACTTCGACGGTATCGCCCAGACCTACCCGGCCTACGCCAGCATCCGGGAATACTTCGCCGCCCTGTTCTCCGGAAACGGAAAGGGCTTCTGGTCCTGGAGCCTGGGCCTTGGCGACGATTACTTTGAACTGCTGAAAAGCAAGCTGGCCAACCCGCTGACCTGGCTGATCGTAGCCGTGCCGGAGAAGTATCTGGACGTGGCCTACGACCTGGTCACTGTCTTCCGCCAGTACCTTGCCGGCGTCACCTTCCTTTTCTTCGCCCGGGAGGTCTCTCTGAACGGGAGCCAGCGGGTCGCCGGAGCTCTCTGCTATACCTTCTCGGGCTGGATGGTCGTAGCCGCAGGCGCACAGGGCGCTTTCCTGAACGCGGCAGTCGTACTTCCCCTCCTGATCATGGGCGCGGAACGGCTCCTGAAGGGGAAATCCCCCCTCCTGTTCATCCTTTCCGTCTTTCTGTTTTTTGTATCCGGCGTGACGTGGACCTACGTAGGAGGCGTCACCGCCGTCCTGTATTTTGTGCTCCGCTACTTTCATTACAACAAAGGAAAGAGCCCCGGCGCATTCCTGCGCGCTGCCGGCTATTACTGTATCTGCGGCGTCGCGGGGATATTAATCTCCTCCGTCTTCGCCTTCTCCATGGTGCTGTCGCTGTCCGACGCAACCACGAGCGCCGCCTACGAGCCTCATACCGTCGTGTACACGCTGAAGGCTTACCTGAACTGGCTGCTGTCGTTCACGTCCATCGCCAGAACCAGCACCTACTACACCTACCTGTATATGCCGATTCTGTGTGTGATGGTTCTGCCCCTCGCGGTAAAGAACATCCGCCGGGGAAGTACCGCCGCCGTCATGGCCGGGATCCTCTTCATCGCGGCGTTCTTCCCGGTGACCGGAAAATTCTTCAACGGCTTCAGCTACAGCGTGGGGCGCTGGTTCTTCGTGCTGGTGTTCTTCCTGGTCTGGGCCGCCGTCGAAACTCTCGGGCAGGAGGAGTTCACCTCTAAACGGGGACTCCGCCTCATGGCTCTCTGGCTGGCTCTTCTCGGTGTCTGGAACATCGGCGTCTGCTATCTGTGGCTGAAAATCGCGGCACTGAACGACGCCTGCGCCACCGCGGTCAGCCTTCTGTTCGGATTCCTGATTCTCCTCTGCCTCAGGCTCTGGAAGCACACGGACTTTCTGCGCCGGCTCACAGAACGCCGCAGAAAACGGCTGCTGGGTACCGCTGTTATCCTGCTGACTATGATCAGCGTCATGGGTGCGGAGAATTTCAATGTCTTCCCCTGGTTCAGCAATTCGCTGTACCATTACGCCAGGGTGGGCGGCATCCGCGAAAACTTCGCTCAGTCCACCCAGAGGGCCGCTCAGACGCTGCAGCAGCAGGACTCTTCCTTCTTCCGCACCGACCAGGTGGACGGCAACAACGACACTCGTGTGGCGCGGGTTCAGGCCAACGAGAATCTGTATTTCGGGAACCGTTCTGTCTATATGTACTTCTCGACCATCAGCCGCAGGTGGCTCCTGTTTAACAAAGCCATGGGCAACAACGCCGGGTATTTCGACCGGACCACCAGCTTCTCCAACGACAACCGGGCTGCTCTGGATCTGCTGACGGGCGTGAAATATTTTCTCGGAGACAGCAGCACCAAGCGCCCGGGAGCTTCGGACTACGCCCCCTTCGGCTTCACCTATGACCGCACGGTCGATGGAGTACAGGTCCTGAAAAACCGGTACTCCATCGGTCTCGGAACCACCTTCTCCGGCTACATCACTGAGTCGGAACTGATGAAGTATCCGCCTCTTGTGCGGGAACAGGTTCTGCTGCAGGCCGCAGTCGTTCCCGACGAATCTGTCTCACAGGTCCGGGGACTGACTCATCTGAAGGCCTCCGACATCAGAACGTCCATCCGCTCCCTGGACTACCGGATCCGGGACCAGAAGAACCTGACTGTCCGCAAGTCCTCCATGACGGTGAAGGGCCGCGGCGGCAGCTTCACCATCGACGTTCCCCGGAGCGCGGACGCCGCGAACTGCCAGCTGGTTCTGTCCTTCCGGAGACTGACCCGCCGGACCAATACCTATGAGGAGCGGGAACGGCTGGCCGGACGCTCCGGCAGCGCCGTCACCCTTACCGACAAAATCAACCGGGCATCCTTTGTCGATGACGAAGCCTTCACCATCTACGCCTCCAGATGCCTCGTGGAGAAGGACGCTATGTGCCGGAAGGGGAAGAATCAGGCTCTGACAGACATCGACGATTACAACATCAACCTCGGCTATTATAAAGACGCCTCGGGGCAGATCCGCATCCGCATTGACAATCTTGGGGAATACAGCTTCCGGAGTCTGAAGGTCTACGCCGTTCCGATGGATGTTTATCAGGAAAACGCACCGAAGCTGCAACAGAACCGCTACCGCATCACCGGCTTCACCGATGACCGTGTGAAGGGAACAGTGAATGCGCAGAAGGACTCCGTCCTCTTCCTGTCCATTCTGGACAATCCGGGCTGGAAGGTCCGTATCGACGGAAAACCGGTATCGAAAATCCGGGACACCGACCTGGCCTTCACCGGGGTGCGGGTAAGCGCCGGAAAGCACGCCGTGGAGCTGCAGTACATTCCGGTGGTGATCCGTCCCGCCGTACTGTTGACAATTATCGGCATTCTTGCCATAATCATTATCGAGGTTCTGCGCAGGAGGCGCGGGGCGCGGAATAAACAGCCTGCTCATTAAATCCCTGCCGGACGTAATGAGCGCTGACGGCAGTTTGTCAGCAGCGCCGCGGGAGAGGACACCCCCGCAGGAAACGAACTGCCGCAGAAATATTTTGTCGCAAAGTAAGGAGTTATCATTTATGAAAGGAATCGTTCTAGCCGGCGGAAAGGGCACCCGGCTCTACCCCATGACCCGGGCCGTATCCAAGCAGCTTCTGCCGATTTACGACAAACCGCTGATCTATTATCCGATCTCTGTGCTGATGCTGGCGGGAATACGGGAGATTCTGATAATCTCGACGCCGGAGGACATCGGCGCTTACGAAGAGCTCCTGGGCGACGGCAGCAGGCTGGGGCTGAATTTCAGCTACCGGATTCAGGAGAAGCCCCGGGGGCTGGCTGACGCTTTCATCATCGGCGCGGACTTTATCGGTAATGACCGCGTATGTCTGGTGCTGGGAGACAACGTCTTCTACGGTCAGGATTTCACCCGGCTTCTGAACATGGCCAAAGAGCATCGTGAGGGTGCCACAATCTTCGGCTACCCGGTACGGAATCCCCGGGCATTCGGCGTGGTGGAATTCGATGAAAACCATAATGTCATTTCCATCGAAGAAAAGCCGGAAAACCCCAAAAGCAGCTTCGCGGTTCCCGGACTGTATTTCTATGACAATGATGTCGTCCGCATCGCGAAGGAGATCCGCCCCTCGGCGCGGGGCGAGCTGGAAATCACTTCCGTCAACAACGCATATCTGGATGCGGGGCGGCTGAAGGTGATACTGATGGGGCGGGGCATGGCGTGGCTGGATACCGGCACGCCGGAAGGAATGCTGAAGGCTGCCCAGTTCGTAGAGGCGGTTCAGTCGCGTCAGGGCTTCTACATCTCCTGCCTGGAGGAAATCGCCTGGCGCAGAGGTTTCATCGACGATGCAAAGCTGCGCGCCATCGGAGAAAGCCTGAGCATGACCGATTACGGCCAGTACCTTCTGTCCCTGCCGGATGCGAACGTATAGAGGCGACCGCGAGTACATAGAGCCGGCTAGCCAGCTGCGAATGCGCAGAGACGGCGAGCGAGCACACAGAAGCGGCGAAAACGCGCAAAGGCTGCCGCGGACGCACACAGCCAGTCTCAGTCGCATGTGACCGTATGCAATTGCATGGAGCGGCTGCGAACATCGCCGAACATATTGAAGGAGAAAAACATGCATATATTAGTGACCGGAGGAGCCGGTTTTATCGGCTCCAATTTTATTTTTTATCTGGCGGATCATCATCCGGACTGGCAGATCACCTGTCTGGACAAGCTCACCTATGCGGGGAACCTTGAAACGCTGGACTCCGTCAGGAACAAAGCCGGATTTGACTTTGTCCGGGGAGACATCGCCGACCGTGATTTTGTAAATGACTTATTCAGCCAGGGTCACTTCGACGTGGTCGTCAACTTTGCCGCGGAATCTCACGTGGACCGCTCTATTGAAGACCCCGGCATCTTCCTGAAAACAAATGTCCTGGGTACGCAGGTTCTGATGGACGCCTGCCGCCGGTCGGGGATCCGCCGGTTCCATCAGGTGGGTACCGATGAGGTATACGGCGACCTGCCTCTGGACAGGCCCGATCTATTCTTCACAGAGACCACGCCGCTGACCGCCTCCAGCCCGTATTCCGCCAGCAAGGCCTCGGCGGATCTTCTGGTCATGGCCTATCACCGGACCTACGGTCTTCCGGTCACCATCAGCCGCTGCTCCAACAACTACGGCCCCTGGCAGTTCCCGGAAAAGCTGATTCCGCTGATGATCATCAACGCCCTCTCTGACAAAGCGCTGCCCGTCTACGGAACCGGGCAGAATGTCCGGGACTGGCTGTATGTGGAGGATCACTGCAAGGCCATTGATCTCATCCTGACAGACGGACAGGACGGTGAAGTCTACAATATCGGCGGCCACAATGAGAAGGCCAATCTGGAGGTGGTGAAAACGATTCTCCGCCAGCTGAACAAGCCGGAAAGTCTGATTACCTTCGTCGGCGACCGCAAAGGCCACGATCTGCGCTACGCCATCGATCCTGCTAAAATCAGCCGGGAGCTGGGCTGGCTGCCGGACACCCGATTCGAAGACGGAATTCGTCTCACCATCGACTGGTACCTGGAAAATCGTCCCTGGTGGGAACACATCGTCAGCGGCGACTACCGGCAATACTACGAGAAGATGTACCGCAACCGGTGACGGCGGCCGGCTACGAGGAGGACTCGGCGACCGGCAGATTAACGAGCGCCGGCGGCGAATGGGGAGTTCACGGGCGCCGGCAAGTCTGCAGCTTCAGGAGAAGCGACATCCAGCGAGTTCGCGAGTGACGGCAGGTTCGCGGCCGGCGGCGAGCGAAGGAGAGGTTCACCGGCGCCGGCAAGTTTGCGAACGGGCTGCGGCCAGCGGCGCGACGACGAACGAATCAACGGGATATAGAAGGGAAGGAAATTCTGTTTTTATGAAAGCAATTCTGAAGGAAATACGTGTCAAAAAAGTCATTTCAATTGTGCTGCTGATTTTATGCTGCCTGTTTCTTATCTATGAAATCGACAGCATGCGCTATCCGCTGACATACCTGTATAATGTGCGCTATGCAGAAGGAACCTCCTACAATTTAGCTTGGAAGGTCCTTCCTCTATCTGTTCTCGAGAACAAGACTGACCCCACAAAACGCGACTACAGCAAGCTGGACAAAATCAGCGGAAACAACGACGACCTCATTTCCTACTACCTTCGCAGACCGCACACCGATTACATCAGACTGAAGGGGTCGCAGACCATCCGACAGACCTTTGTGGCCAGAGATGACAAAATCAAGCGCCTTCAGTTATTCTTCCACAACCCCGGCAGTACTGCCACCGCAGGACGCATCACAGTCTCCGTGCTGGACAGAGGCGGGAACAGAATCTGTTCCTCTTCCCTCTCCGCAGGGCTGACTCTGAATGACACGCTGACGGCCTTTGACTTCACTCAGGACTCCACAGCGGTAAACGCCAACCGCGTGGCAGGCAGCAAGGTCTCCGCTAAAACCTCGGACGGATACTCCCTGAAAAAGGGTGAGCGTTATACGATACAGATTAAAGGCGACGGGGTACGGGCTTCCTCCGGCTCTGTTTTCGGAATCTATCTGGCAAGAGGAACCTACTCCGGGGCTGAGCTCACCGTCGACGGAAAAAGCTTCGGTAAGACGCAGCTCCTCTGCGGCGTCAACTACCTGCATTTATCGAAAACACTGCTGTACTTCTTCTTCGGCTGTATGCTCATCGCACTGCTGCTGATTCTGCTACCGCTGAACCATATCAGCGAAGCGCTGCGCCGCCGCGTGAAGAACGAAAAATGGCGAGAGCGCATCGATGTAAATCGGGCCGTCTCCAGGCTTATGTTCGTCATCACGCCCTTCTTCTGCTACTGGCTGGTGCAGAAGTCAGACGGCAAAGGCCTGCGGACCATCTTCCGTCTTAAAAATATATTCTTTGACTTCGACGGGCTGATGACCATCACGATTTTAATTATGATCATGGCGATTTTCTATCTGATTTTCAACCGGACGCAGATCGCCTCACTGCTGACCACGTTCCTGACTTTCGCCTTCTGTATGGCGAACTATTTCCTGATTCTGTTCCGAAACGACCCGTTAATTGCCACGGATTTCAGTTCCATCGGCACAGCTATGGACGTTGCGGCAAATTATACGATCTCCTTCAGCAAACGGTCTCTCTGGCTTATCGTCATGACCCTGGTTTTCCTGGCGCTGGTGCTCTCGCTGAAAAGCGTCCGGGGCCTGCGGCTCCGCTACCGGGCCGTGCTTCTGGTGGCCTGCGGGCTCTGGGGCGGCTGGTTCTACGGCGTGGTGCTGAATACCAACTTTCTGAACCATCACGGCGTATTCGTCTCCGGCTTCAATGCGAAAGGCGGTTACCACCGCCACGGATCTGTAGTAGGCTTTGTATACACCGTAAAAAACTCCCGGATCGAGAAACCATCCGGCTACTCTGTGAACAAAGTAAAATCCATCGCATCGAAGTACACCTCTGACACCACGGACGGCTCCGCGACGGTCTCGAAGAAAACGCCTAACATCATCGTCATCATGGACGAGGCCTTCGCTGATTTCAGCCTGGTAGGAAATGTGCAGACCTCAGGCGATTACCTGCCCTTCTACCACAGCCTGAAAAAGAACACCGTCAAGGGCGTCCTGTACCCCTCGATTTTCGGCGGCCGCACAGCCGACACAGAGTTCGAATGCCTGACGGGCAACAGCATGCAGTTCTACCCGCTGAACGCTGTGCCGTATAACACGAATATCCGCAGCAAGATGCCCTCCCTGGCTTACGCTCTTGAAACTCAGGGGTATAAGGGCAATATCGCCTTCCACCCCGGTGTCCGGACATCCTACAACCGGAACCGTGTCTACCCGCTGCTGGGATTCGAGAAGTACATTTCTCAGGAGAATCTGAAGAATCCGGAGAAGCTCCGGGCCTATATTTCCGATGAGGAGGATTTCCGTCAGATCCGCAGAAACTACGAGGCATACAGAGAAAAGGGAAGTTCTGCTCCGTTCTTCATGTTCAATGTCACCATCCAGAACCACAGCGACTTCAAACTGACCAGCGGGTATGTGGAAAAGGAGGTTACTGTCACCGATGGCAGCCTGGCCGACGAGCAGACCGAGCAATACATCAACCTGGCCAAAAAGACAGACGAGGCCCTGAAGAACCTGATCACCTACTTCCGGAACACCGATGAGCCGACGATGATCGTCCTCTTCGGCGACCACGAACCCCATGTCGGCGCCACCTTCTACGACACCCTGAAGGAACGCATGACTGGGGTCTCCGATGTGGAAAAACAGCTCTGCAAATACAAGGTACCCTTCATGATCTGGACCAACTACGACAGCGACTACGCCTCGAAAATCACCACCTACGCGGCATCAGCTTCAGGTGGGTCCGCAAACGGCGGCACCGATGGACTGCAGATCAGTGCCAACTACATCGGCCCATATATCCTGAAGCTAATCGGTGGAAAAATGACCGGCTACGACAAGTATCTGCTCTCTCTGCAGAAAAAGGTTCCCGTCACAAGCGCCGTTGCCTACATGGGCGACAACGGGAAATTCTACTCCGCAACTGCCGGCAGCAAATACCGCAAATACCTGAATCAGTACCACATTCTTCAGTATAACAATACCGTCGATACGAAAAACAGAGTGAACGAGTTCTTCTATCTGAAGAAAAAAAGCAAAAAGAAATGATGAAACAGCCAAGGCCCCGTTAGACGAAAACGTCAGCGGGGCCGTTTCAGATGGATAGTGCGCCCCGCTCGCCGACTATCCGCCCCTCGCCGACCCTCCGCCGTACTCATCGACTCGCTCTGCAATCCCAGCAATTTCAACACTTTACCGTTATAAATCGTTTCCGAATGTATAATTGTATTTATAATGTTTTTTCCGCGGGCGGCATCTTCATTTGTGATATATTCAGTACAGAAACCTTATCATTCATCAGAGTTGAAGGAGAAACGAGGAAAATGCTAAAAGGAAAAAAACTATGCACAGAGCCCGCGTGGTGCAAGGGCTGCGGCTACTGTGCGGAGTTCTGTCCCAAGAAAGTGCTGATAATACGGCAGGAAAAAGTTGTCGTCGAAAACCCTGACGACTGCATATGCTGCGGCCTCTGCGAACAGCGGTGTCCGGATTATGCAATCTGGGTAGAGGAGGCGTAGAGATGGCGGAGAAACAGAAACGATTCCAGCTCCTGCAGGGAAACGAGGCCTGCGTCGAGGGTGCTCTGGCCGCCGGAATGCGGTTTTTCGCAGGCTACCCCATAACCCCGTCCACGGAAATCGCGGAGCGCAGCGCAGTACGTCTGCCGCAGGTCGGCGGTAAATTTATGCAGATGGAGGACGAGATTGCCAGCATAGCGGCGGCGCTGGGCGCGTCTGTGGCAGGCACAAAATCTATGACGGCGACCTCTGGTCCGGGTTTTTCCCTGAAGCAGGAGAACATCGGCTACGCCACCATCGCGGAAATCCCGATCGTCATCGTCGACGTCATGCGGTCCGGTCCCTCCACCGGCCTTCCCACATCCCCCTCGCAGGGCGACGTGATGCAGGCCAAATGGGGTACCCACGGAGATCATCCCGTCATTGCCATATGCCCGTGCTCCGTCCAGGACACCTTCAACCAGACCGTCCGCGCCTTCAACCTGGCCGAACGGTTCCGCACCCCGGTGATCCTACTGATGGACGAAATCGTCGGACATATGCGGGAAGGCTGCGAAATCATTCCGCCGGACGAACTGGAAATCCATAACCGGAACACCCACATGATCAACTCCATGCCTTACGCCTTCGGCGAAGGCCAGTACGTTCCGCACATGACCTCCTTCGGAGACGGACACCTTTACAACATCACCGGACTGTTCCATGACGAGGCCGGCTTCCCCACCAACGACAATCAGATTGCCGGAGAAGAGAATGACCGCATCATGAAAAAGATCCAGATATACAAATACAGCGGGATCCTCGATTACGAGGAATACCAGATGGAGGACGCCGATATCGGCATCGTCTGCTACGGCGGCACCACACGGGCCGTCCGCGAAGCCGTGGACGAGGCCCGGGACATGGGCTACAATGTCGGAATGTTCCGCCCTGTCACACTCTGGCCCTTCCCGGAATACGAGCTCGTATCAAGAGCCCGTCAGCTGCGCCGCCTCATCGTGGTGGAGCATAATTACGGACAGGTTCTGCTGACCGTAGAGGGAATCATCAAGGGAGAT
>Ga0256404_1011401_pt1 | contig 11919 bp, 9 predicted proteins | sample RumenRJG_01DNA_FD_185990 | JGI IMG/M metagenome (GOLD analysis project Ga0256404, IMG submission 185990) | Bovine rumen microbial communities from Lethbridge, Alberta, Canada - RJG_01 | ecosystem: Host-associated > Mammals > Digestive system > Stomach > Rumen | place: Canada: Alberta | collected... | reverse complement strand
TCACGACACGGCACTTCGTTGTCGGAGAGCATCTCAATCACCATGGCACTCTGTTTGCGGCACGCGCTGCGTCCTGGTTCGTGGAGGCAGGCCTGATGGCTGCTGCCGAATGTGTTCCGGCAGACAACATTGTCCTCGTAAAAATCAACTCCATGAGTTTTGTCCGGCCGGTGAAGCTCGGCGAGACCCTTTGCTTCGACGCCGCGGTCGTATACGCCGGACGGACCAGCATGGTTTCCCATATCAAAGCAAGCGCAGGCGGTTCAACACGCCTCGAGGGCTTTATCACCTATGTCAATGTTGACGCCGCAGGTCATTCCCGGCCCCACGGTCTCGTACTCGAGCCCGTGACTGAGGAAGAAGCCGCGCTGCAGGAACAGGCGAAGAGCCTTCCGCGCTGAACGGCGGCATCCTTGAAATATGGAATCACAGGAATAGAAGAAGCACGGTAATGTAAGGATTCCCTCCCCGCCCGTTCCGACATTACCGTAAGTAAACTTGTAGGCGATGGAAATGCCTTTCTTCTCTGCAGAACTTCTGTCCACAGATAGAGCTTGTTCTTGGCGTCGGTCCGGATCGGATGAAGCTTTCCCCGCCGGGTGAGATCATCGATATTCTGCCGGGAACATCCGAGCATGACTGCGGCTTCTGTTACACTTAAGACTCTTTGCTGTACGAAGCTGCAGAAATCATTGATCGACAATGGAACCGTGGTTCCCATGGTGTACAGTTTTACGGCAGCAGCTTCGTCTCCATATACTCTGACGAGATCCTGCCTAAAAGGACCGGGGCATCGTGCTCCGGGTCAAAGCGCCCTGCCGGAGGCTGTATGTGCACCGGGAGGGCTTTTTGGCTGCTGTCCTCTGCATTCACGTGCTCCAGGAGCTTTTGCTCCATATTCTCTATGGAAGTATCATGGCGGTAGAAATAGATGCCGGTGTACTCTCCGGACCTGGCCATGACATAACGGCGCACCGTGAAGCGGTCCCGGATCTCCGGGAGGCTTTGCGCCAGGCGCCAGGCTTCATCGGCATCCGAAGTCTTCACCAGGAAGCGGATCGCAATGATCTGGTCCTCTGTTTCGTACATGCCATCCATATAGTTTCTGTAGGGGGAACGGTGCATCACGTCATAGTCCCACTGCTCTGCTTCGCTTAAGAGTCCGTCGTGAAAGATCAGCATGGAATTGGAACGCACCGCGAAGATGCAGGCACCGATGCCCTTTTCCTTAAGGGCATTCCGCAGCAGATCCGCATCCTCTTCAGGGATCCGCATGAGCTCATGGTAGAGATTCTCCCGCATGTCATAGAGCGCTGCCCCGTCCATGACGATCATCGGCATGTTGACCCGTACCGCACTCATCTGGGAGATCATAAAGGCAGGCGCCCAGCGGGTCTCCAGACAGATCCTCGCTCCGGCGTCGTAAAGGCGGTTTAATTCGATCAGAATACGGGAAGGCAGGATCTGATAACGGTCTGCCGCAATGTCCTTTAAATGCAGGAAAAAGAGCTTCTCCGGATGCTTTTTCACCGGCAGGTGGATGACGTTGACCAGGACGGCTACGCAGACGCCGATAATGGTATCGAGAATACGGTCAAAGGTCTGCAGCAGCGGTGCTTCCACATCCGGATAGGTAATGATGATGCATAAGTAAACGATCGCAGCAAGGGCCGCACTGGCACTGACCTTTAAGACCACACAGAGATACAGCACAAGGAGTACGCCGAGGGACATCAGAAAGTAGACGATGACCATGCGGGAGGAAATCATGGGGAGCTCCTCCATCAGAAGAAGGAACAGAAGGCCGCAGATGCCGCCCATGACGGTGCTGATAATCCGGTTGACCGCTACCCTCTTCGAGTCTTCCGCATAAGGCTGCATGCAGATGATCGCGGCGATCGCCGACTGGATCACCATGCCCTGATAGCCCCGAAGTACATAGATTATGAGGCATACAAAAACTGCCGTGGCAGTTTTGATGAGACGCTGTCCAATCCGCGGCAGATAATAATGCTTTTTCCTGTTTTTCATGTGTTCCGGAGTCCTGAGATTCATTCTGATCTGCTGAGATTTGCTCCTGTGAGACTTGGATCATAGTCAGGGCCAAAATACCTTTTGACCCTGACATCCTTGAAATCTGCCATAAGGTAAAAACAAGCTCGCTCGGCATGAGGAATGAGCCGGATATCAGAAGGAGTGGCTGGCGCCACCGCCGCCTCCTCCGCCGCCTCCGCCTCCTCCGCCGCCGGAGGATCCGCCTCCGGAGCCTCCGGAAGAAGCGCGGGTCTTGCGGGATTTCAGCAGGGTTCTCGTAACGGCGACCCGGGTGATAGCCGCCGCAGCAGCACCGCCGGCAATTGAGGCAGCGGCATCTGCAGCCGAGACCTCCTTCGACAGGGATCCGGAGATCAGTGTGACGTCCTTCTTTCTGGCAAGACCGGCCGCTCTTTTCTTAAACATGACGAAGATAAAGTTGCCGGTGAGGGCTAAAACCAGGGCGGCAAAAAGGCTGGTGATATAGCGCATGGGCTGTGCGATGCGGCCGCCCTCCAGGATCGTAAGGACCTGGGAAAATGCCGTATCCGCACAGGTATAATACTCTCCGCGGGAGGCATAGCGGTAGACATTGTCCACGATACTTCCGGCATAGCTGCGGCTGATCCTCTTGTAGATCGATCCGTTGGTCCACAGGGTGATCTCCCGGCTGCCCATATCCACGATGAACAGAGCGCCGCTGTCACTGCCGAAGTAGGACCGGTAAAGCTCCTCTTTTCCCACGTAGCTTCCGGAGGTGAAGGCTGCGTTGCCGTAGGATGTAATGTCCTTCATGGTCTCTGCAAGCCGGGCTTCATCATATTCTTCCAGCAGTTCCTCATCATCGATGATGTAGACACTGTAGCCGGTCAGTGGATTGGTATAAAGAGCTTCTGCAGGCGGTGCGGCAAATGCTGTCATCGTGCAGATCAATAGGCTCAGAAGAAAGCTGAATGCCAGTAAGGATTTAACCTGCTTCATACTTTGCACCTCCCTTCCGGTCATGGAAATCCGGCACGCCCCGGGTACAGAGTTCGTTGTAACGGAACAGCATGCTGAGAGACGTAAGAAGGGTTGCCGCGAGTCCGCCGCCGGCTGCGATATAATATGGCCAGTCCGGTACCGGTTTTGCTGCCACGACTGCAAAGGCTGCAAGCTGGGCAATGACCGGGAGCGTTATACCGAGGAGCATGTCCTTTTCTTTGATGCCGAATCCGGTTTTCAGGCTCATCAGCCAGACGATGATACCGCATAACGAGACAACGAAAGTACAGATCAGCGCACCGGTTTTCCCATCCGTCGTAAAGCCGGAAACGACAACGAAGTTTACAAAGGCAATGAACGGAATGATGCAGCCGGCAAGTTTGAGGCCGCGCTTTTCACGCTGCTTCATGACCTTTCTGACCTCAGCCTCGGGGGCATTGCTGAATGCGCCGAGGTTGTCGAGATTCTTTTCCCGGTCATAGAGCTCCCTCATTTCATGGCGGTAGATCAGCTGAACAATCAGCGCCATGACCGAAGAGATCGCCGCGGCTGTATACGGCAGGATCAACGGGGCAAACAGGGTGAAAATGACAAAAAGGACGGCCGCGATCAGCAGGGTGCGTATCATAAAGGCTTTGATGTCCACGGGGATCTCGGCAAAGAGCTTGCCGGTCTCACCGTTGATCACGGCATAAGCCAGGCGCTGTCCCTTTCTCCAGGTCAGGAACCAGACGGGGCACATTTCGGATGTCTGGTCCGTGACGCAGGTACCGAGGATCTCCTGCCGTTTTGCGGTATCCGGGCTGATCTCGACACTGCCGCCTTTGAATCCCTCTGCCATGCCTTCAAGGGCCCTGTCCTGTCCCAGCCGGACGGCTTCCTTCTCATAGAGTTCGGAAGATGCGGTGGCAGTATCCGCAAAAAAGCCTGCGAGATAACCGGGACTGAAGGGCTTCATATGCCTGCGGTCAAAGGGAGCGATCGCTGCAGCAAGGCTGTCGTCAAAACCGACCGACGCATCAAAAGGAACCGTCACCTTGAATCCGGGAAGCTGCGGTGTGATCTCATACTCATTGGTATAGTTGTAGGAGCTGTCGGAGTAGGTCTCTTTAAATTTAAGCGTCGGTTTTTTAGTGAATCCGACATCATACTCCCAGTAAGGAATATAGATTCCGCGGAACTTGTCGATAAAGGAAGGATCCTTAAACTCTGCCGGCGGATACGGCTGTTTTGCCACCTCGGCAAGATACAGCTCCTTGCACCGCTCCTTGTCATAACGGAACGGAATGATGTGCGCCGGGCGCTTTTCTCTTGCGACGCGGCTCTGTAAGACGGCCTCCGTGCCGCAGAAGCTGCAGTAACCGACGGCTGCATCGGCAGGGCTTACGAGCTCTGCACCGCACTGGGTACAGGTATAGATGACAGTCTCAAAGGTATCATCGTCAGAAGCCTCCGCCTGACCCCGGTACTCTCCTTCTTTTGGGACATACTCATCCGCGCCGCGGTCGTCGGTATAGTCTTCCGGGGCATATTCACTGCCGCAGAACACGCATTTGACGTTCTGCTTCTTTATGTCGAAGACCAGATTGCCGCCGCAGTTTTTACATCTGAGCATTTTGAAACACCTCCTCTCCGGTATTAAAGAATATCTGTGATCTGTAAATGCGGTTTGCCGTACGGGCTGACCTCACAGCCCGGCGCTGATCAGGAAGGCATAGCGCTCGCGCAGCCATTCCTTTAAATAACTGACATTTTCCTCCCGGGTCGGATCCGGCTTTCTCTGCCCGTTATCATAGCTTCTGGATACGGGCCAGAGCCTTGCATCCCGGATCAGCTCTGCCCGGTAAGCTTCTTCAAAACGGTCGATCGCCCCGCCCTCCTTATACAGGTCGGCAAAGGCGGAGCCTTTTTCGGTAAAGAGCGAATGTACGGCGCTTCGAAACTGAGGATAACCCATCAGCACGGGGTACCACCCAAGAGATGAATGAAGGCCGAGCGGCGAGGCGTGGACAGCGTAGTTATCATCGATCTCCGTGGACAGATTGCCGGCTGCCATATCATAATCCCAGGCAGGCCCGGCACAGAGCTTCCCGTCCTTAAAGAAAAAGTAGGTGGAGCTTACAAAGAAGTCCGCGTTGCCAAGATATTCATTTAAGAGATAATACGCGGCAAAGGAAGGTACATCGATCCGTGCCGCGACCTCTGCCCAGCTGCCGCTCTCCAAAGCCTCTGAGAGGCCTTCCAGGACGCCAGAAACGTGTTCGAGCTGTTCCTCAGCGGGAGTTTCCGGCTCTTTGAAGGCAAAGCGGAGTCCGTCGGAGGTATCGATATAGGTGACGCCGCTCTCCTCCCGGTCCTTTTCGTATTCGAGAAGGAAGTCACCGGCTTCAATGTCTAAGGGGATCCTGTCCTTTCCGACGTCGATCCCTTCGGTCAGCGTATAAAGCCCGGCATATTCCCCGTTCCATGTAAGCTCGACCATGGTATGCTGCGGGGTGTAAGGGAGCCCGAGCGCTGCCGCGAGATCGAGCGCCAGTGTGGACCGCATCCTGGTGGGGTCAAAGCAGTCTGCAAGCAGGACCCATTTTTTTGCGGATCCGAAGCCGAACAGATCGGCTTTTTCATCGAGTTTGATGGTATAGGGCTTTTTGGGCGCAAGGGCCGTGGAATTCCCGCGGACCTTGATCTTACCGTCTGCTTTTTTCAAAAGGACACTTCCATCGGGGTCTTCCATGGAAATGACCGCGGTAATATAATCATCTTCCTTCTGAAGGACCCGTTTTTTGTATGCCGAGGATGTAGTGACGGAAATGAGAGGCGCATGTGTCTCATAAAGGGAGTCATCCTCGAAAGGAGTTTCTGAATCGACTTTGCTTTCTGTGTCCTCTGTTTCTTCGGTTTTATCGGAGTCGGAAGTTTCTTTTGGATCAGCAGTTTCGTCCGAGACTTCCGGGCTCATTTCTTCGCCGGTTTCTGTCTTCTTATCTTCACTTTCTTCTGCTGTTTCAGCCTCCGTCATGGCTGTCCAGGGACCGGTTTTGTTCTGCCCATACGGCGAAGCAGAACCGGGACCTGCCAGGGAAACGGTGGAAATGACGCAAAGCAGTGTCAGGGTCAGAAATATCGAAAGGACAGGCTTTTTGTAATAAAAAGGGGTAAAGTGACGTTGTTTCATGGTACGCTTTCCTCTCTTGTCGTGATTCTTATGATTCGTCTTCCGCGGCAGGTATCTCATCCGCGGCGGATTCCGTAAGGGCAGGATCCTCTGCAGTTACAGGAGTTTCAGAATTTTCTGCAGTTTCACCTGCTTCAAGAACTTCGGCAGCAGAAGTTTCTTCTGCTTCGCTTTGGGCTGCCTCCTCTGCAGCCTGTGCGGCTTCCGCTTCTGCCTGTGCCTCAGCAGCTCTTTCCTGCAGTTCCTGCTCGAGCTGCGCCCATAAAGCCTCCGGATCTCCCTTTACGGTATCCGGTCCGAAGACCAGCCCGAAGTAATCGAGAGCCTCGATCCGGGTGCACATGGTGATCATGTTCTGGGTCAGGCGATGCGCGTAGTCCAGGTCAACGGGTTCGGGCTCCGGTGCATAGTCTGCGGCGGTCGCATCAGTCTCTGCCGGATAAAAGACCTTCTTGCGGCTGTCGTATTTGCCGTCTTTCGTGATCCAGCTTAAGTTATTCCAGAATACGAAGGGCTCCGTGTTTTCGGCAAAGACATCTCTTCCCGGCAGGAGCCTCGAATCAAACTCCACGCCGAAAAGATTGGAGACCGTCGGCAGGATATCGAGGCTCGAGACCGGCTCGGAGATCTCGCAGGACATGCCCTTCAGGGAGTTTTCGAGACATCCGGACCAGATGATAAGCCCGTTTTTATCCTCGTTCCAGTAGAGGACGTCGTCCTCCTTGATCAGATCGTCGATATAGTCCCGGTCATTGTGCCAGGTCCTGCCGTTGCCAAGACCGTAGGGGTAGTGGTCTCCAACCAGAACGATCACGGTATCATCGGCGATGCCGGCATCCTCAAGACCCTTTACGAGGCTTGTGAGGGCACTTTCCAGCTCCATCTGATAACAGATATAGTACTTCGTCTTTTCGTAATACTCGTCGCCGACGATGGCATTGACCTGATCATAATAATGCCGGACAAAATAACTGTTTTTCTCGTAGGGGGCGTGCCCGCTCACGGTCATGTAATAAATGCTGAAGGGCTGGTGGCCGATATAGGCGGGAAGTGTCCCTTCGATCATCTGTGTATCCGTCGGGTAGCCCTGACCGCAGAAGTCCTCGATATGATGTCCCGAGGCAAAGTATGCGTCGTAGCCGAGGTTTTCGTGGGTCCTCTCCCGGTGATAGAAGGTGTAGGAACCGTTATGGAAGGCAAGGCTGAAGTAGCCGAGGCGCTGCAGCTGATTGCCCATGGTGAAGTAATGGTTATGATCGGCGATGTTCGTGACCGCCTCGTCTCCTGCCGTGGAATCAAGGCCTTCAACGAAGGAAAGCTCTCCTGTCGTCGTGCTGCCGCCCCAGGACGGCTGGTAAAAGTCGGAGAAATAGAAGCCGTTCCGGGAAAGACGCCAGAGTGTCGGCGTAAGCTCCGGGCGGACGAAGGCATCACAGTAGGACTCCGCGCAGATCATGATCAGGTTCTTTCCGCGGAAAATGCCCGTGTATTCGTTCTGAAGGGACGGCTCCCGGGTTGAAAGAAAAGCGCTCAGCTCTCCCGCGCTTCCTTCAGAAAGCTCGGGCCGGCCAAAGTCAATATCCATCACATTGTAAGAAGGCGGAGGCGGAAGCTCCTCTGCTGCTTCTTCCGGGGTCTCGGCTTCAGCCACCATGTCAGAGGGCGTTGCATCGTACATGCCGGGAGCGGCCTCATCACTGTCAGAGCCAGGGCCGGCGGCATCCGAAGCTGCAGCCGGATCGGGATCCGCGCCTTCTTCGGCAGCTTTCCTTTCGACCCCTTCATCAGCGTCTTCTTCCAATTGAAAGCTGCTGCCCGGGTTGCCGAAGATACTGTAACAGGTCTCCAGACGAAGCGCTGTCGTCAGTCCGAAGTTTTCCACCGCGTCATTAAAGTTGTACTGCCCTGTATAGATCGGCCTGTATGCTCCGGAACAGGCAAACGCGGCAGCGGTGTAATGCAGAAGTATGGAAAGTGTCATGGAAAGGGCGATGGCAGCTGCTGAGGGCAAGCCGCGTTTTCTTTGTGGTGCCGGACCGGCAGCAGCATTTGCCGCAGCTTCCAGAACGCTTTGATCGGATGCTTTCCGGTTTTTGATCCAATCCGTGCAAAGAGCTGCACAGCAGAATATCACCGGCAGGGAGAAAAGCGCCATGCGCCCGATGCCGGAAACGATCCCGCGGATCATTTCCTCACGGTAGTTTGCGGCAACATTGCCCGCGCCGGCAAGGATGGATGCAGGTGAAAAATAGACCGGGTAGGTGCTGCGGAGTACGCTCTCAACGGTAAAGATAAGGGCGTTCAGCAAAGCGATGATGATATATGTTTTTCTCCCGCGCCTGAGGGTGCCGAGCACGGATGCCCACATGAGGCCTGCGCTTAAGCCGAAGAAGACGGAAAACAAAAGCTGCGGCGTTGTATAAACGCCGCTTATAGCTTTTAAAAGAAGCTCGTCATATAGCCATGTAAGAGGTAATAAAACCATTCAGCAGGGACCGTCAGGCGTACTGCTCATAGTCAGCCTTGACAGCGTCATAAAGCGCCGCGTCGGTGCCTGCCTTATAGGGGCCGACATAGAAAATACCGGCAAGACCGCAGGTAAGCGCGGTCAGCAGAGCCCATCCGATAAAGGAGAGATCCAGGATAAAGGCATTCAGCTTCTGACCGTTCATCATGTCCCTGCTTCTGCTGATCACTTCCATCGGGGAAAGCTCCGGCTCGTCCCGCAGGATATACGGCACCATGCGGTAGGAATAGCTTTTGATGATCCCGGGTATGATGAATAAAAGGCCCCACAGGAAGATGAAAAGACCTGAGAGGAGCATGGTCAGCAGATTTCTGCCGTAGCCGTGCTGGAATCCCCATAGTGCTTCGTTGATGCTTGCAGGCGCCGGGAGATTCTCATGGAAGAAATTGCGGCAGCCGACCTGCAGCGGGTTTAAAAGCAGGATCTTAAACACAGAGCTCACAACGAGGATAAAGCTCACCGCGATCAGTACGGCGATGACGATCATGATGATATCCTCTTTCGGAATGCTCTCTATGGACTGCTGTGTATCATGAAGATTATTTACGGATGAAGAACCGGCTCCCGCATAGCTTCCGCCGGTACAGACGGTAAGCAGCAGTCCTGCTGCGACAGACGGCCAGCAATTGGCCTTCATGGCAGCCTTTCCTCTCGTTTTCAGTTCATCTCTTGTCCACATATATCTCTCCCCCTTTCATTTTTTCAGAAGATCGCGCCGAAGCATTTGGTCAGCAGCCAGACAACGCCGCCTACAAAGAGCACGGGCGCCGAAACAGTATAACCGAAGAACTTCACGATCATGACGAATAAAAAGCCATAGGCAAAGAAGATCACAAAAAATTTAAGGACAGTCCAGCTGATCTTCAGCGTCAGTTTCATTAAAGCCAATAATGCCAGTATGCAGATGATGGTTGTGAGCATTGATCCATTCCTTTCATAAGAACAACAGAATGCTATGATAATTATAAACCCAATGCAGGCCGTCGTCCATAAAAAACAAAGAGACAGCCGTCGGAACCTGGCTGTCCGTTTGCTCTTAAAGCAGAATGTTCATATAGGATTATCAGTAAAGCAGTATGGTCGTGTGAAGCACAGATCCGTCTTCGTTTTTCACAAAGATGCAGCGTCCGGAAGATCCTTCCCCTTCTCCCGGCAAGGATCCGTCTCCTGTCCTGATCCCGTACTCGACCCGCAGGGTATCATGGAGCAGGGCTTCCTTTCGGTAGTTGATCTCCACGTTGTCAAAGCAGGCCTCCTCAAGGTCTTCCGGAAGGACTTCATTGGCAAGATCAAGGTAGGCGGTGTTATGCATGTGGTGGTTGGCGTCGATCATGGAACGGGTGACGGTAAAGGCTGCCGCATTCTGCACGTCAAAGTCCTTCTCGCGGACCTTGGTGAAAACGGTCCCGGGCAATGCCTCATGCTCCGGTTCACAGCCGTAGCCTCCCATGTTGTTTTCATCGAGCTTTACAAAGGAATGGCGGTCCGGTCCGACGGCGACCCAGTCGGAGGTGGCAAGTGCCAGCAGCTCTCCGTCTTCGCTTACGATCTCGAAGTCACGGATGGCCTTAAGGCGGTTATAACGCTGCGCCCAGGTGCGGCAGATGACCGTCTCGCAGGCAGCAGGACGTTTTATGACCTGCAGCTTCCAGTTGATGACCATCCAGATCATGCCGTCTTCTTTCCGCTGCATGGCGCTCTGCCCCACCTTGATCGCGTGTACGGTGGCGGTGTTGCTGAGCATTTCCACCAGAGCCTTGTTTGTGACCTTATTGGCGGCGGTGCCGGTGTTGCCCACATCCTGCATACCGATAAAAAACCTCTGTTCAACGATCATTTTCGATTACTCCTCAAAGAAAGCGCACGGCTGCTCCCGTGCGCTTTGAATTATGTAAATAAAACGCCTGTTTTACTGTTTCTTTCGGAAAGATCCGATATCAGTGCAGTCCCTGGTATACGCTCCAGGCCTGTTTCTTTGCGCCGGGCATTTCATCAATGGCCTGACTCTCATCCCGGTAACGAAGCCCAAAGGCGCAGTTGATCGCAACCTGGCTTGCGGCATCGACCTGTCGGGTGAGGTAAAAGCCTTCGATATAGGGGTTCGCGTTGGCAATCTCAAATGCCTCCTGAATGGCGGCTGCCTGCCTGGCCTCACCGTTTTCCACAGCAGAGGTGAAACCCTGTTCACTTAAGATGAGGTGACGCACCGTTCCCGCGGGGGACAGCATCTCGGGCTTCTGCAGGAAATCCGAGATCAGGTGGATGTTATTCATATTGATCAGCATGGAGGTGCTGAGGTCCTCCGTGGTGCCGATATCATCCTTAAACTCAGGCCTCTGCTGGTACTGTCCCGGATAGGCATGCCAGGCGACGCCGTAGTCAAGATCCTTTAAGCGGTCGTTCAGCATCGGCAGGTACTTTGCAGCAGGATAATGCCCTTCGGCCCAGCCACCTGCCTGCCAGCGGTTATCAAAGGGAATAAAGACACGTGCGTCCGGATTGGCCTTTTTGATCTCTTCATAGAAGATCCGGAAGGCATCGGCGTAGGTATCGGCGTGGGCGCTCATGTCCGTAATGCCGTTAAAGTCCCAGGAAACGGCATCATTGACCTCATTTCCGATGATCCAGTTGGAGACCGAGTCCTTGTAGAAATCCGCTAAACGTGCCGCGTAGGAGCGCACAGCGGCCTTTCCGGAGTCGGTCAGCACATTGAAACCGTACGTGCCGGGAGCCCCGATACCGGAAACCGCCTCCGTGGTCGGGACCAGCTCTCCCGCCCCGGCCCGGTTGATAACGATCATGGTGAGCGTCATCTCATGGGACTTGCAGTAGGACGCAAGCTGGCTGTACGCATTGATCCCCTGGTCCGTTGCAATGTTGCAGATGACCTGATTTACGCCAAGGTCACTTAAGTCCTGAAGATGGGCCTCGGTCTGTCCGGAGTTTAAGATGCCCTTCTTTCCTGCGGGCTGCTGGTAAAAGGCAAAGGCCGGCACGCTTAAATGAAAAACAAGCGAAAGTGCCAGGAACATGCATGAAATATGTCTTACGGAATTCATTCCGGATCTATTTTTCTTCATTCTCATCCTCACTCTCATCTCCGCTTTGATAAGTCAGATATCCTCTGTATGCTACGACTACGGTAGTGATCAGGCAGATGAAAAACGCCGTTTCATTGCCCGTGAAAAAATTATACAGG
>Ga0256404_1011399_pt1 | contig 11920 bp, 12 predicted proteins | sample RumenRJG_01DNA_FD_185990 | JGI IMG/M metagenome (GOLD analysis project Ga0256404, IMG submission 185990) | Bovine rumen microbial communities from Lethbridge, Alberta, Canada - RJG_01 | ecosystem: Host-associated > Mammals > Digestive system > Stomach > Rumen | place: Canada: Alberta | collected... | reverse complement strand
CTGATGCAGAAAGGGCAAGAAGATTTGTTGCAGATGGTGAACAATGTCATAAGTAATATGAAGAAAGATGGTTCCCTCCGCAAACTGCATGAGAAGTATGGGCTTGTATATGCCTACAAATAAAGAACTTGAGTTTCGTAACTCCATTTAACTTCCTATATCTACTCAACATACGAAACTTCAGTATTTACAAAAGAACAATAAATCAAAAGATAATGACAATACAAGAATTTCGTGACTATATGGCATCAGGTAAGCCTGTAGTTGGTGGCGGCGAAGTCCACATGATGTTTCATCAGTTGTCGCAGGAGGCACTAAAGATAACAGCCGAGATTAACGGGAAGTATCATACGCCCGAAGAATTACATGACCTGTTGGAGAAACTTTGGGGACGCGAGGTGCCGAAGAGTGTTGGAATGTTTCCACCGTTCCATACCGACTGCGGTAAGAACACCGTCATTGGGGAGCGAGTCTTCATCAACATGGGCTGTAAATTTCAGGATCAGGGTGGTATCACCATCGATGAAGGCGCACTTATAGGCCACAACGTCGTGTTGGCAACCATCAATCACGCCCTTGACCCTGCCAGACGTCAGAGCATGAGCTATGCCCCTATTCATATAGGCAAGAACGTATGGATTGGCGCCAATGCAACAATTCTTGCCGGAGTCACCATTGGTGATGGTGCCGTTGTTGCAGCTGGTGCCGTCGTGACAAAGGATGTAGAACCGAATACGATTGTTGGTGGTGTCCCTGCCAAAGTGATTAAGAAGATTGAAATCGAATAATAAACAAAAAAGGTTGTAACACTACAACCTTTTTTGATGTTTTTTTTAAAATCGCACTATTCGTTTAGCGTAGCTCTCGTTTTATCCGATTTTCAGATTACTGTCTGCTAGACAGTTGGTGTGGATGGAGGCTTTGCTCTGCTCTCGCCTTCGAGATGGTTCCGAGATGCGTTCGAGATTATATTCATTTTTAGCTGTTAGCTCTCCCCCCTCCTGTCGGAGGGGATGGGGGAGGTTGTGTTAAATTGTTAGTTTTCGTTCTATTCCACTTTATAATATTCTTATTTTTCACCATTATTTTCTTTTTGCCCACAAAAATTGTACCTTTGCAAACAAAGAAAATAGTATGGAAAAAGTTGTAAGAAAGGCTAATTTTGAAGATATAAATGATATAATGTCTGTCATTAATGCTGCAAAAGAGATAATGCGGCATTCTGGAAATTTGCATCAATGGGATAATGGATACCCATCAGAGGCTGTAATTGAATCAGATATACAGAAAAATGGCGGTTTTGTTGTTGAAAATGACGATAAAATCGTAGGTTATTTTGCCTTTCTGCCTTCGCCCGATCCAACCTATGCAAAGATATATGAAGGCGAATGGCTTGATGATAAACTGCCATACCACATTATTCATCGTATAGCCAGTTACCCCGATGTTCACGGCATTTTCAACTGCATCATGGACTATTGTTTCTCTCATGATGCAAACATTCGTATTGATACCCACAGAGACAACAAGATAATGCAGCACAATCTGCAGAAACACGGCTTCACTTATTGCGGCATTATCTATCTTGCCTCAGGTGACGAAAGATTAGCTTATCAACGAATAAAGCAATAATAGAAATTTAGAAAACGCAAGCCCAACCAAACTTACGAACTAATTCTTGTAGAAGACTACGATCGCTAACAGGAATTGTTACTGAATAAGCAAAACAATATGAGTTGGTGAGTTTTAGTTCTAACTTAACTCATAAGCTCACCAACTCAAAAACTTACAAACTTCCCTTATCACATCTATCTGTATAGAACTTCAGGAAGTCGCTCCATTTGTAATATGGATAGTCGGTGGTGTCCCTGCCAAAGTGATTAAGAAGATTGAAATCGAATAATAAACAAAAAGGTTGTAACACTACAACCTTTTTTGATGTTTTGGGGATGTACCAACAAAATACCACATAACTATCCAAAAGACGATTACGCAGATAAAGGCAATCAGAAATGGTGTTTCAGAAAGCAGACCATGTTTTGAAAAGTTTACTATGCCATGAAATGCAGCACAGAAAAGCAATGAATGTGTATCACTCACCACCTTTCCTATTCCCCATGAAGCGAAAAGCAGAAGTAAGAAGAATGGCAATACACTTCGCTGAGATAAATCTAAATGCCACAGGAACCACATTATTGTGATAATAAGTACATATTGCCACACAGGTAATTTCCGGAGTTCATATTGTAAAAATCCTCGCCAACCAAATTCTTCCAATAGCCCATAAGCAAATGCCCAAAAACATGCCATGCCCAAGTCCCATCCGCCGATAATGCCAAAAACAATACATGGTATAACAATAGTCGCAATGGATTTCCAGGCAGACTTGCCAAAGGGTGTGTATTCCGTTTTACGTTTGAAAATGAGCATAGCCATCAATGCTCCGATAGCAGGACCAAGCCCAGTGGCAAGTGCTGCGGAAACTTGAAGTGCAAAGCTCGTTTCAATTGAAGGGAATTTTTCGACAACAAGCAATGATATATAACGCACCAAAAGGGCTATGACATAAAAAGTTGCAATTGCACCAATATGAATGTTCTTATAACTTAAATTTTGTTTCATTCGTAAATCCCGATTTTCATATCAATATTATATTATCAGCCACAAAGATATAACTTTTCTTCAATATTTAAAGCACTTTGCGCTTCATTATCATTTTGCATATAGCAAAAAGGCGGCATTATGCCGCCTTCTTTATCATTTATCATTTATCCTCTAGCACGCTTGCGTGCGCAAATTTATCATTTTTCATTTATCATTTTCCTTTAGCACGCCCTTGGCGTGCGCAGAACTACATGCAGCTTGTCACGCCAAGCGTTGTTGCTACTGCGGTGAGAACTGATATCACCAGCTGAATAATCATTTTCCAAGTTTCTTTTTTCATAAAGTTACTAACCTCTCCCCCTGCCCTCCCCCGAGGGGGAGGGAGCCAGCCCAAAGGGCTGTAATGCAAACCACTCTCAAGCAAGCCAACAAAGCGGCAAAGAGGTTTTATTCAAGGGGTCTTTTACGAGGCATAGATTTTAAAGAATAATGATTGTTTTTGTTTTAAAGCAACCTCTCGCAAGCAAGTTATTGAGCGTTAGCGAGGCACTCCCCCTGTAGGGGGGAGCGGGGAGGGAGGTCAAATTTCAGGACTATCGCCTCCGTTGTCGTCGTCTCCGGTTGATGGGTTTGGAGTTGGGTTGGTGCTGCCACCGCCTCCAGTCTGTTCTCCCTCCTCCTCCACTTCTCCTGAATCAGCAGAGGTTACCTGCTTCACGAGCTTGCCGTTGCGGTCATAGCAGGTAATATTTACTGAGGTGCTGGCAAGTTCCTTCTTTATCTCGGTATTTGGAGTGAAAATCACTCTGCGGCTGGTGATAAGACTTGCGCCCACCTTGTTCACATCGGCCACTGCCGTTGAACGCACACCGAATCGCATGCTGCCCAGTCCTGGGATGGCTACCGAGTGACCTTCTGTTGCCCATGCCTTGATAACTTCTCCAATAGCGTCCCATGCTGCGTTGATGGCACCCTTGCTGATACCTGAACGCAGACTTGCCTCTTTGATAACTTTAGCTTCTGAAAGACGACTGTAGAGGTCGGCCTGAAGGATGTAACGATACTCAGCTGGTGCATTTGGGTCCTTGCTGAACTTGAGCTGACGCTCCACTGCTTTTACTTTGATACTCATAATAGAAATAGATTTAAGTTTAACATTTAGCCCCCTCCAACTCCCCTCTGGAGGTTTCTGTCCCCCGGGAACGGGGGAAACGAAGGGGGTGTAAAGACCATTGAAGGCTGGCTAGGGTCTTACATTTGCAAAGGTACAATATCCTTTTGTTGCTTCATAGAGAAATGGAATGTTTATTGGTATTTGTCCCGAATGTGGTATTACAGAATAAAAAAGCGAGAGCCAAATGGTTCTGTATCATTACAGGCTTCACTTGACTCTCGTTGGATATTATTGAAGTAAGGTGTTAAGGTGTTAAGGTTGCTTTGGCATGTTTATTCTAAACTGGTCCATAAAGTTTTCTGGCAGATCTGCATTTTTGTAACGACCATTTTCATGCAGTCGTATGAGGGTTGCCTTCGTATTGCCTTCTGTAAGTTCAAGCCAATAGCAATTCATCATTTCGTTGAATCCAGCATGTTGCTTGGTGTATGCACGCAAGCCATCGAACAGATGATCGCTATGTGTTTCTATAATCACTTGTGCACCAGCCTCCACACATTTACCAATAAGTTCAGCCATATCATATTGGGCTTTGGCGTGCAAATGTGCCTCTGGATTTTCGATTATCACCAACGAATTTGGTGTTACAGCTCCTTGCAGCAAAGCCACGATACATGGAAGTGTGTAGCTCAATCCAAAGCCTACATTCTTTGCTCTGTGTTGATTAAATGTGGAATAAGATATGTCAGCCTTATGGTTGATGTAGTATTCAAAATCAACCGAAGGTGATATTATCTTCATCCATTCCTTAAGCACATGAGGAAAAAGATCGGTTTGTGCATCATCAGGAACCAAACATTTTGGCACATGAATTTCTCCAAGAGAATCAATGCATGTCAGCACGTTTTCACCTGTTTCTTCCATATCATGCCATGTGTCGTATGACATAATGTTCACTCGTGGTCCAAATCGTCCAGCAGCAATGTGAATGAGTTTAGGAAAATGACTGTCTTTCCCAAGTTCAGAAGCTCCTTCTTTTAATAGGAACTCATTGTCTTCATCGTTTTTTATTTTAATGCACATTGTGCCCTGTGCAGATGAATCGTTTGTTATTTCCTTGATGTCGCCATATCCTGGCAACAAGAAATTTGTTTTTTTTCGCAAACGATTCATCATTCTTATAGCCTGTATTACAGAGCTTTTTCCCGACGAATTTAGTCCTGTTAGTATCGTTAACTTGTTAAGAGCCAATGTTTCATCAACAAAGCTCTTATATGCTTTCAGATTTATTTGTGTTATCATGCGAGATTTGAATTAGCATATTCGTTAGTAAGGTAGATAAGTTTTTTAAAACGGCTCTTCACAGAGATGTGTTTCAATGAGTCGCGTGTAATTTCCTTCTGGAAATCGGAATCTTCCAACAGTTCCCAATATTTGATTAGGAAATCATTTTGCTTACTAATCAAAGTATTGAACTCTTCACCCGAAAGGCTACCAATGATGTATCCCCACATTTCAAACAAGCATCGGTTTATAGGAGCCAGTTTTTGGTCGCCATAAGATTTTCTGAAAGCATGCTTTCCAAACAAAACATGACATCTTTCCATGGCATTTCTGAAGAAATTCTCAATTTCTTGAAACGTCATGTTTCTTACTTCCAAAGGTAGGCTTGCATTAGTTGAATTCTGCAGCTTTCGATAGTCACGACTATCGAGCCCAGGCATAGCATTTAATATTATCATTGTGTCGCCCAGCCATGTGTCGGCAGTTACTGTGCGTGAATAATCCCTATAGTCTCTCAGCATAAATGCAACAAGGCGCAAAATCAGTTCCTTGTCTTCCATGCGTTTGCCCTTTATGCTTTCATTGGTAGCTCTTTTGAAAGCATCCAATTTTGACAGGTCATTAAGTAGCTGAGTAGCATTTCCAATGTATAGCGCATTGCGTATTTCCTGACTTGTCAAAGGTGTTCCACCTGTGTTGATGCGCTTGAATATGGTGCGTTTCACTTCTTCTGGTGTTCCTGTATTGATAACGGTAAACTGAAATTGCGTTTCCAATATTCTGTTCTGCATCATCAGTGGGAGCTGACAGAATGTCAAGCCATCATAATCAGTAAGATATTCCATGTGTTTCAATTTGAAACCATATCCACGCAAACTCTCGTCACCTCGCATTGTTTCAGGATTGATGCTGTTCATAAACTTTTCGCCAAGCACAAAATCACGAATGGTGCTAAGGCGCTGCAAACCATCAACAACCGAAAGATTTCCTTTATCGTCAGAGGAGAGATAAATCATAGGAATTGGAATTCTCAACAATAACGACTCTACGAGCTGTGAGCGTTTTTCAGGTGTCCACACCTCTTTTCGCTGAAAGTCAGGATTAAGAATAAGTGTATTCTGCTGCAAACGTCTTGTGATAACATCAAGAGGATACACCTTGGTTTCTATACTGATGATGTTTGGATCGAAGGGTAGTTTATCCTTGTCTTCGTTATCTGCATCTGCTTGTTCCTCCTGAACTTCTTCAGGATCAAGTTCTGTAACTTCTTTATCAGGATTGTTATAATTCTCTTCCATGAGTTTTTATTTGGGGTTATTCTTGTATTTATAAGGCATTGATTCATCAAAATACGATGCCAGGCTCTCACATTTATCTTTATATTTTTGCAAATCACTCCCCCACTCCTTATAGCGTGGTGTGAGTTCTTTCATTGTGTGCTGCATTGAGTTAGCAAGTGTTTTTACAACATCGTTGCCATCTTCGAGTTTCTTAATACCCCATGCCACCATTGTGCGGGCAAAATCGGTTATTGCTGTGCGGTCTTTTAGTAGACCATGGTCATCGCAAACACTCATGAGACAGGCAAAATGCCGCGGGTTTTGGCACTCACTGCCTGCTTCTTGAATAGTGCGTATAACAAATGGATTATTTGCACCTTTAATTGTTCTCTCGGGTGCAGCCACTATCTCTGGAGCAAGTCCGTCAGGGATAGGAATAAGTAGTCGATTATCTACGGCATTAGCTTCTTCCTTACTATTGTCTGTAGTTCCTTTACTATCTACATGCTGCATCGGACTTTGAGTTACATTGCTGCCTGGCATGGCAAAGATGCAACCGCTAACGGGGCCGTTAAACACCTGACAGTTTTCGTTGTGATTACTAATTGTTGGCTGATTTTCCTGTAATTCTTCCATGTAAATTAGCTTTTAAAAGTTGATTTTGATATTTCGCCATTAAACACCTGACTGTTATGGTTATTGTTAACTATCGAGGTTACCGATGGCTGTTTCTTCATCTCCTGACAGTGGTTAATTTTTTCGATATACGAGTTCACATCTTGGTTTTTCAAATTGTTTTCAAGCGCAAGAGCTCTTATCATATTGATTATAACTTTTGCATCCTGTTCGCTTTGCTTGCAGGCATAATTACAAATGCTTTCAATACAGAAAGCCTTTGCTTTACAAGTGGCAACCTTGACAAATGTTCCACCAAACTCTATTTTCTTTTTAAACAATGGAGCGTTTTCTTCTATCCACTTGTCGAATGGCGCTTGGTTAATATTGTCTCCAACATTTGACTTTAGCAAATTAGGTAGTTTGGCATCAACAGGCATTAGTTCCTGATGCGCTCTGACCAAGCAACGAGTCACGCAAAGGGCCAGTCCTTCCAAGGGGGCATCATTAGGATTTTCAAAGTATTCGTTATCAATATGCTTGCGCACCTCTTTCAAATTAGATTTCTTTTCAAGCAGCATGTGGCACAGCTCATAAGCCTCGTTCATTATCTGCAAGCCTTCGCTTTCATTATACCCAAGCTCTTGCAAACATCCCACAACCACTTTGTGAAGAGATTCCACCAAAGAATTCTCCACAAAAAACTCTTCCAATCTATCGCGCTTGCGAAACGTGCAATTTTCTTTATGATAATCAATCATATAGTTTTGTTTTTTAATGATAATTTACGAATATATCATTAGCAAACATCAGGCCAAAGTGTACTTGCTGACATAAAAAAATAATGCTATGGCACAGAGTCTGCCATATAGTCATAAAAACTTAATACCTTAACACCTTAACACCTTACTCACCAACTTTTGGCAGTCAGCTAAAAACGAAGCAAATGATAAAATACTTCTTTTCTAAAAGGCCTATATAGAGAGATGGTATTTTTTATTATATTTATTCTATATATAATAATGTACGCGTAATACTAATTATATATAATATAATCCTTATAATAGAATACTATACACTATAGATAAAATTCACGACAAAGGCAAAAATACAAAAAAGTGACAGTCGCAAGAAAACTTATGCAAGTAAGGTGTTAAGGTGTTAAGGTTTGGCATTTCTTCTAAGAAACATATTTTAAGTTTCTGCCCAGGGAAAATTTTCTGTCTGCCCAGAAACTGCAAAAAGCCCTTTTTCACAAAACCTTAACTCTGCCTTTTTTCATTCTCGTTCATTCGCTTTGTTCATTCTGTTTCATTCGCATTCATCCTCATTCATAACTTGCTCTGTTTCAATCACTTATAGCGTCGCCTTCTCATTAAAACCATGATAATATGCTTATCTTTGCATTGTCGATAAGATAATGCTGGCCAGCTTATTTTTGACAAAAATAACTTGTTAAATTAAAAAAGAATAAGATTATGGTAAATAATACAAATCTTTGCGTCGATTTAAAAACAGTGATGCAGAATGACGCCCTGCTCAAACGTGACAAAACCTATCATGGTGTGCTCACACGTGATGCCGAGGATCATTTCCTTTTTGAGGAAACCCTTCCAGCTAAGAGTTATCATCGTAATGAGAAACTCTATGAAGGAAAGTACTGCAGCCTTGTTCACAAACAAAGTGGCAAGTATCAGATTCACCTCAAGGCTATGAATGCCAACGACATCAAACAAGTTTCAACCATGGCATTCAATATCTATTCAGAGATTGACAATGCACTAAAAATTATCAAGAAATGACAACAGAGAATACAGTTTTTAAACTTCCAAAAGACAATGAGCTGCCACCAGTTATGCGAGAGCTGGTGGCAAACGCTCCAGAAAAGTTCAAGATGGCTACCTTCATTGCTACAGTGGCACCACTTGGCTGTTTGGCTACACGATTGAGATTCTACTACCCTTTTGACCAAGGTCCCATGGCTTGCCTCTTCCAAACCATCATCTGTTCTGAGCAATCAGGTGGTAAATCGTTTGTTCGCAATGTAGAGCATGTGATTATGGCAAAACAAAAGGCACGTGACGACGCTCAAAGAAGAAAAGAACAGGAATACCGTGAGTTCTGCAAGAAAAATGCAAAGAACAAGAACCTGCCAGACCCTCCAAAAACGGCTATCATCTGTTGCCCTGTAAGCATATCAATAGCACAGCTCATAAAACGTGCCGACTCACCAGTAAGACTCTATGGCACTCCACTTACCCTGTGGACATTTACCGAAGAACTGGCCACAGCCACCGAGACAAACAAAAGGGCTTTCTCAAACATCAAGTCAATAATGCGAACAGCCTACGACCTTGGCTCTGAATATGGTGTTGACTATATTTCTGAAAACAGTTATTCTGCTACTGTTGACCTTCTTTATAACACAATGTTTTGTACCACACCATCGGCTCTCGATGACTATATGGATCGCAAGGCTATAGAAGGAGGCAACATCACTCGAACCATTGTTTACGACCTTGGCAGCCAGCTTGGCGACGAACCTCCGATGTTCCGACGCATAACACCACGTCAACAGGCCATTATAGACAATACCATCGACAAAATCATGGCCGACACCTATGGCGACAACAGCATCATGCCAGAACACTTTATCAATATGAAATGGCTTGAAAACGATGTGAAAGCATGGTGTGAAAGCAAGAACACCGAGGCTCTGAAAACTGGTTCCATTGCACTTGGCGTGTTTTTCAAGCGTTCTTCTGTAAGCGCATTTCGTATTGCAGCCCTCTGCCAATATCTTTATGAGCTCGAGGGTAAAGGCGGAACACGCAAGAAGGTAAAACAAATCTATTATGCAATGGCAGAACAGATTCTTAAAGGAATGCTCGATAAATGGGGACGTCGCTTCGAAGATTTAATTGCAAAAAGAAAGGAACTTGGCGATGTTACACCACGAAATCTCTTTGGAAACCTGCCACGAGAGTTCAACAGAGAACTTTTGCGAGAAACAATTAAGCACCTTGGGCTCACTACCGACGACTGGGTGTTCATTTCAAAATGGAATGCAAAGGGGCTTATAACTAAAATAGACAAGAACCAATTCAGAAAGATTGAATGAATATGGAAAGATACGAACTTCAAAAGCTCCGCGAACTCCCCATTGAGGGAGTCGCCGAGCGACTCGGACTACGAGTTATGCGACATAAAAGTCTGTGTCCTTTTCATGCTGACCACTCACCAAGCCTATCCTTCTACAGAAGAAACAACACATTCAGATGCTTCGTGTGTGGGGCGCATGGAAACACAATAGACCTTGTGATGCGCTATCTCGGCAAAAGCTTTATTGATGCCTGCCAATGGCTTGCTAACGAAAACTGCATCATCCTTACCGAATACAAGCCATGTGAGAAAGAAGAAAAAGAAAATGCTTTTAATCCTGAGAGATACATACGCTTTTTTGAGCATCCATTTCTTAACGATGCTGCACATCGTTTCCTTTTCGATGAGCGCAAACTAAACCCTCGTGTGATCAGCTGGTGCCGACTCACATCATGGACTGATAAAAATGGCACATCATGGCTACAAATTCCTTATTTCGATATAAATGGAAACCTAAAAGGCATTCAAAACCGAAACCTGAATTATCGAAAAGAAAAAGATATGGTGCGCTTTCGCTTTCCCAAAGGCTCACATTGCGGCATATACAATCTGCCTGTTCTAAAGCTCCTGAAGCCTGGTGAACCTCTGTATATTGCTGAGGGCTGCTCTGACTGCTGGGCATTGCTCTCAGCAGGACACAAGGCAATAGCTATACCAAGTGCTACTCTGTTGAAAGCCTCCCCCATCCCCCTCCGGTGGGAGGGGGCTAACCAACTGGGAACCACCTTCCACATGTATCCCGATCAAGACGAGCCAGGCGAACGTTTATTCTTGCAACTAAAAGAGCTGCTTTCAAAGCAGTTTGCAGCTCGGGCTGTTCTTATCCGTCATCAACTGCCTCCTGGGCACAAGGATTTTGGCAGTTGGTGGGCAAGCATGCAAGGAAACCTTACCACCTTAACACCTTACCACCTTACTCACTAACATTTATTATTTAAACAATACAGATATGGACATAACTATTATACGCTATAGAGCGAAGAAACTCAAGAACACCATCATCGATGGCAAGCTTTATATCAATGGCTGCGAAATTTGCGACACAACCGAAAACTTTGAACACAGCATTCCCACTGGCACTTACAAAGTGAACATCAGGAAATGCGAGCTTCAAAAGCGCAACATTCCTATTCTCACAGCAAAGGAGAATATAAAATGCTGTTGCGAAAAATGCCTTGCTATCGATAAGTGCAACAGAGACAAAAACCTTGACATAATCAATCGCATTGACGAAGTGATTCAAAACGGCATAAAAACAAATCTGCCTGAAGAACAATACACCAAGCAGGCACTCATCGTTGAAAGAACACTTCCCAAACATGCCGAGAAAACGCCTATGCCACAATGCCCTCAAATAAAGACAGGCAACTGTAGCACCATGCTTACAGACGGTTCTATTCTTGTTGGAAGATTTCGTCAACCTGGACTCGTTATCCGTTCACAAGAAGTATTCAACACCCTCTACGACCGCATACGAAAAAACATCGAAAGAGGAAACGAGCTAACCATCACTATAAAGGATGAATACATCTACAATGAGTAATGAGTAAATAAGAATAAAAAAGTCCCGAGATAGTATAACTATTTCGGGACTATTTTGCTTTATATCATCACATTGATAATATTGCACGCAGGTTGGTATCAGTAAACGTGCGCCAAATCATCAGCTTGATGGGTTTATAATCGTCAAACAGTTGCTTTACAAACTTAAGTTCAAATACTAAACGAAAATCGTTTTCGGGGGCTTTATCTAATCTCAAATAACTACCGCTGTACCGCTGGTTGCAACCATAAGCATTGAACCAACACCGTCGCAAATTGCGACACTGGTTCTAACTACAAAAACAAATGATGTACAATG
>Ga0256404_1011397_pt1 | contig 11921 bp, 11 predicted proteins | sample RumenRJG_01DNA_FD_185990 | JGI IMG/M metagenome (GOLD analysis project Ga0256404, IMG submission 185990) | Bovine rumen microbial communities from Lethbridge, Alberta, Canada - RJG_01 | ecosystem: Host-associated > Mammals > Digestive system > Stomach > Rumen | place: Canada: Alberta | collected... | reverse complement strand
GGGAACCGCCCATGATGCCTACTGCCCATTCTGCGATTACTTTGCCTGCGCCGGTTTTATCCATTGCAGAGGATACAGGCATCATGCCTGCAAACAGGAAAATCGTTACCCAGTCGATGGAAGCATACGCCTGTTTTTCAGTTAAGCAGCCGGTCAGTACAGATACGATTGCGCCGATGATGGCTGCCATTTCCAGGGTGATGCCTTTGATACCCAGGGCCATGGTCAGTACTACTGCTAACAGGATCACGCCGGAAACGACCATCTTGCTAGAAGAAGTTTCGTTAGCTTCGATTTCCTGCTCGATTTCCTGATCCGCATCCAGTTCCCGTTTCGGGATCAGGTGCTTACCTACGAACATCATGTAAACCAAAGCAGCCAGGGTCAGAGGAATACCGATCTTTGCGAATTCAAAGAATCCGAAAGCACGGTAGCCGGCCTGTGCCAGAGCGCCGGATGCAATGATGTTAGGAGGCGTACCTACCAGAGTGATGATACCGCCAACGCCGCAGGCGAATGCCAGAGGCATCAGTTCGGTAGAAGCAGGGATCTTTGCTGCTGCGCACACGCCCAATACTACAGGCAGTAAGCAGGCAGCTGTACCGGTGTTGGACAGTACGGAGGATAAAGCCGCGCCAACCAGCATGATGCCAATCATCAGGCTGTTTTCACCGGTACCGGTGAATCTAACAACAGTTTCGCCGATTCTCTGAGCCAGGCCGGTGTAGAACATTGCTGCACCTACAACGAACATGCCGGCAAACAGAACAACGGTGGAGTTGGACAGGCCGCTGAATACCTGTTTTGCGGGGATAAATCCCAGCAGGCCGCAGGCAATCGCGCCAGCCATAGCAGTAACCGCCAAAGGAATGATTTCAGTAACAAAGAATAAGGCGATTACTGCGAGAAGGATAAGACACTTTGTGGATTGAGCCATTATAACTCCTCCTTTTTAATGAATCTCTCACACAACCTCTTAGTCTCACAGTTGCATTTTAAAATTACCACGTTTAGTGTAAAACCTCATTCTCTAAAAGTAGGAAATAAATGTATGGCTAATTCTATAGTCTACATCGTTTGCTGTAATTTTCTTTTTAAAGTATTAGACTTTGCGTTTATTAAATATATTAAAACTTTAGTATTACATCTCGAAATATGGATAATGCGGTTGTTTATTTTCTTTCTTGTCATCCATATTTTCAGGAAACAAAAAAAGGCAAAAACGGGAGTCCCGCTTTTGCCTTTTCGCTGTCAAATTTTCTTAAGAAAAGCTGTTTAAATGAGTTTCATTTATATAATCAGATCATTCCTCTTTTAAAATGGTCCAGCCCTCTTCCTGGTAAATTTTTCCTTCTTTCATCAGTCGTCCCAGAGCCCTCTTAAAGGCAGCTTTGGAAATACCAAACTTCGTCTTGATGATCTCCGCCGGGGTATCATCGCAGTAAGGCATGCGGCCGTTCCGGGACCGGAGGGTTTCCAAAATGACCTGGGCGTCGTCTACCATGGCGTTTTCCTTTTGCTTGCGGAGGGAAACATCTACATGCCCGTCTTCCCGGATAAATGTAATCCGGGCTGTCACCTGCTCCCCATAACTGAGATACCGTTTAGGGTCTGCCTCGCTCCGGTGAAGGAACGCTATGTGACGGTCATTGGTGAAAATAAAGAATCCTTCTTTTGTAATATTATAGATGGTGCCTGTAACAGAATCCCCAACCTTTGCGTCTTCAATAGGCTTCGACGCTTTCGCCAGATCCTTGTCCACCTTCATGGTCACGGCAGGCCGACCGCTCTTATCCCGGTACAGCTTAATCCAGATCTTCTGGTCGGGACGCACCTTGCCCAGCATTTCCGTATAGGGAAGGAACACACCCCGTTCCGCCCCGATATCCACAAAGCCCCCGTCCCGGGTCACGCTGATCACCTTTGCGTAGCCAAGCTGGCCTTCTTTCATCTTAGGAAGCTTCATACTGGCTGTCAGCCGTTTATGTGGATCAAGATATAAATAGACCCGGACTTCATCCCCTGGTTTTACCGGTGTGTCCTGCTGCTGCTTATGGAGCAGGATATCGTCCGATGTGTTGCCTGTACCTGCATCCAGAAAGGCGCCCATGTCCGAGACCCGGGCAACTTTCAGGGTAACTACGTCGCCGGCTTTATATTTCAGCTCATTCTCCATCTCCGGTCCCCTTAAATCCTTCACTGGGGGCATCCGCCCACAGCTGTTCCAGATTATAAAAATCCCGCTCTTCTTCTAAAAAGATATGCACTACCGCATCGCCGAAATCCATTAAGATCCAGCGGCCGCTGTTATATCCTTCCTTATGACGGCAGAAAACTTCTTCTTCCGCCAGTTTATCTTCAATGGCATCTGCAATAGCGCGAACCAGGGTTGTATTGGAAGCGCTGGCTATAACAAAATAGTCTGTCATATAGGAAATGCCATCCATATTTAACAGCAAAATATCTTTCCCTTTTTTCTCATCCGCAACAGTTGCAATTTTTTCAGCTAATTCTCTTGGCTGCATGGCCATACAGTCTACCTCCGTAAATTTTTGTCTTAGCATTAATTTAAAATTGAAAACAATAAATTATTTTAGCGTTTACACTTTTTACGATCAACGATCACTCATAGAATGATTACCTGAAACATGAGTCAGTTTTTTGGCGCCGGCTGAGGTTTGTTACTGATGATCGGTTTACGGATCACCGGCGGCGCATTCTTCTTAGGCGCTGATTTGGGCGTGTTGGAAATTGCCGGCGAAGATTTTGATTCCGTAGATTTTTTCACAGACGCTTTTTGATCGGTCTGAGGTTTACGAACTTCGTTCCCAGGCTTTTTGCTGTCCCCTGTCTCACGCTTTACAGCCGACGAAGAACTTCCCCCCTGCTGACTTCCATATCCTTCTCCCGTAAAATTCTCTACCCCGGAAACCGGATCGTTGCTGTCGCTTTCATCCTTGGCAGACATAAAAGGAATATCTACTTCCGTCAGGGATTTTTCAATTTCCGGGCGGGATGACTTCCAGTAACTGATCCCGCTGGTAGGAGAGTCATAGAAATTGCCATATAACATACCGGAACGGATATTATTATCGGAAAGGATGTTAAACGTACGGGCCGCTTTTAACAGGGTAACCGTATCCATATCCGTTTCCACGTAGTTCTTTACTGTAGCCAGTATCTTGGGGATCTTTGCGATGTTTTCCACGGAAAACATCTGCAGCCCCAATGCTTTCAGGAATTTCTGCTGACGCTGGACCCGTCCGATATCCCCCAGTTCATCGGTCCGGAAACGGACGTACTGGCCGCTGAGATTTCCATCCAGATGCTGATAGCCGTGTTTAATATCAATTTTCAGGTTTGCATAGGGATCTTCGTAATACATGTCTTTATCTACATAAAGATCCACGCCGCCTACCAGGTTGATGACTTCAATAAAACCCTGCCAGTTCAGCAGTGCATAATAATGGATGGGAATGCGCAGCAGGTTTGCAATGGTCTGTTTGGCCATGGCGACACCACCATAGGTATAGGCTGAATTAAGCTTTTCATAATGGGTATGACCCGGCAGAATGACCATCGTGTCCCGTGGGAGGGACATCAGCGATATTTTATGAGCTTCCGGATCGAAGCTGGCCACGATCATGGCATCTGTCCGCTTCGGTTCACTGGCATCCGCTTCACTGTCTCCGTCATCAATTCCCAACAACAGGACGTTAATACGCCGGTTCAGTTTTTCATCCTTTTCTATTTCCGTATTGGCAGCAACAGTTTTTCGTTCAGGCGCATTCAGGATGTTTGTATAAACCCATACTGAGCCCCAGAAAACACTGGTCAGCAGGACGGCAAGTATCACTAAAAGAAGGAAGATACGCCCCCAGCGCAGCCGACGGCGTTTAGGCCGGTGGTAATGCCGGTTATGATCTTCAGTATGGTTAATATGGTTTCCGTTTCTGTTTTCCGAATCCATTTATTTCCTCTTTTTCCCGTTTTCTTTTTCCATTTTTTTATATCTGGCAGCCAGCTGGTTGTACCCTGCAATAGCATCCGGATGTATCAGCGCCTCATCCTCCAGCAGATACCGGATCGTATTTCCATAGGATAAAAACATCGCCCTGTCCAGATCTTTAAAAGAAACGTCACGAAGTTCTTCAACGCCTTCAAAGTCCCTTCCCGGTTCGATCAGATCTGCCAGAAACACAATTTTTGCAATATCCGTCATATCCGAAGTCCCTGTAGAATGGTAACGGATTGCGTCCAGCACTTCCGGATCTGTAACGCCATATTTATGAACTGCGTAATATACTCCCAGCTTGGCATGAAGCAGGATCGGCTGCTCTTTTTCCGTATCGTCAACGTCTATTCCCAGTTCCCGCGCCTTTTGCAGACTTTCTTTTGTAGGAATCTGGCGCCCGCAGTCATGAAGCAGCGCGCCAACAGCCGTCTTTTCTTTGTCAGCATGAAAATGCGGTATCATCCGGAGGGCCGTTTCATATACCCTTATGGAATGTTCGTATCGCTTGCGGGGCAGGCTTTCCTCAAGCATAGCCCTCATCTCTTCTATTTTCATATCGTTTACCCTTTTTTGATTATTTTGACTGATACAGTTCACACCGGTACAGGTATTGTTCTACTGACAGAGGAACCATACCGCGCACCGGTTTTCCTTCACGCAGCCGTTTCCGGATCTCTGTTGAAGATATGGCAGTCTCCGGAACCTGTGCATGGATAATTTTCTCTTGTACCCAGGAGCCATAGATGCGGACCAGTTTTTCCACACCGGCTTCCCCTTCATAACCCGGACGTTCCGCTGCCACAAAATGTACCAGACGCAGCAGATCCCCCGCCCGGTGCCAGGTATAAAGCTGCGTCAGGGAATCTTCTCCTATAATCAGGTATATTTCCGCATCCGGCCATAGCTCCTGCAATAAATTCACCGTATCATAGGTGTAGGAAATTCCGCCTCTTTCATACTCCAGCGTACTGACCACAAAATCTTCATATTCCTGTACCGCCAACTTCACCATGGCAAGACGGTGTTCCCAAGATGCAAAATCCGACCGGGTCTGCTTGTGAGGCGGTATATAGGCAGGAAGAAATACGATCCTGTCAAAATTCAGCTGCTGCTGTACGGCACGCGTCATGCGAAGATGTCCCATATGGACCGGATCAAAGGTTCCCCCCATAATTGCCAGTCTTTCCATGGCGCTGCCTCCTATTTATGAATTACATTATATTATACCAATCTTGTACAAGTTTTGTAAATAAACGGGCGGAAAATCTGTGAGATTTTCCGGCTGAAGGAGGAATAACTCAGCAACCTGAAACAGGCAGTCTGTACCGCAGGTTCCAAGTTCTTCATTGCCCCAGATAATACAGGCAATATTCCAGTACTGCAATCACAGCTGCAAGTATAAGTATCAGCTGCAGCCTGTCTTTAATATCAAAAACAGTTTTAGGCCTTCCCAGAAATTCTGAGAAGGCCTCCAGAAATTGTTTTATTTTATGTAAAATACTATTTTCTTCACGCATTCATTTCCTTCATTATTCATACCGCAGGGCTTCAATAGGATCCAGCAGTGCGGCCTTCCGGGCCGGATAGATGCCGAAGAACACACCGATTCCCACGGAAAAGACCACAGCGATGATGATGATGGGAACGGAAATAACCGTCTTCCATTCCGCAAAAGCGCTGATGGCATAGGAAGCGCCAATTCCCAGCACAACTCCAAGGAACCCGCCTATAATACCTATAACTGCCGATTCAATCAGGAACTGCAGCAAAATGTTATTATAGGTAGCTCCCAGTGCTTTCCGGATGCCGATCTCCCGGGTCCGTTCCGTTACCGATACCAGCATAATGTTCATGATACCGATACCGCCTACCAGAAGGCTGATGGCTGCAATACAGCCCAACAGCATGGTGATGGTGTTGGCTGTGCTCATCATGGTATCCATCAGGGCCGCCAGGTTCCGCACTGTAAAATCATCGTCATCGGGATTTTTTATGCGGTGCCGGGTTCGCAACAGGTTTTCCACTTCCGCCTGTACGTTGTCAATCACATTCTCATTTTCTGCCTGGATGGTAATATTATTGACATAGGTGATACCCATCATACGGTTTTGGGCCGTGGTCAGGGGTACAAATACCACATCATCCTGGTCCTGCCCGCCGGAAGACTGGCCTTTGGCGCCTAAAACGCCGATGACCTTAAACGGAGCCAGATTGATACGGATCGTTTTCCCTACAGGATCCCCTTCCGGGAACAGATTGTCCACGATGGTCTTTCCGATGACACAGACACGGTCCTTGCCGGCCATGTCATGGTCGCTCATGTTCCGGCCCTCTTCCACGGTATAGTCCCGGATATCAATAATATTGGGAGTACTGCCCTGTACGTTGGTCGTCCAGTTCTGGTTTCCAACCACCAGCTGGTACCCACGGGATACGATAGGCGCCACATACTTTATACCGTCAATGTTTTTTTCGATAGCTTTAGCGTCATCATAGGTAAGGCGCGCCCCGCTGCCTGCCTGGATACGGGCGCCGGTAGCCGTACGACCGCCGGACTGTACGATCAGCAGGTTACTGCCCAGCCGGGAAATATTCTCTTTGATCTGTTCTTTAACCCCAAAACCAAGGCTGACCATTGCGATTACGGCGCCAACGCCGATAATGATGCCCAACAGCGTCAGCAATGTACGCAGCTTGTTGGAAACCATCCCGTCAATGGCCATCTTGATCGATTCATTGAACATAATCGTGTACCAGCCTTTCATCGCTGTTCAGATGCCCGTCACGCATTACCAGGATTCGTTTTGTCTGCTGTCCGATATCCGGTTCGTGGGTAACCATGACCACCGTTTTCCCCATAGCGTTAAGCTTTTTGAAAATATCCATGATCTCATAACTGGACTTTGTGTCCAGATTACCGGTAGGTTCGTCCGCCATTACAATAGCCGGATTGTTGATCAGGGCCCGGGCAATGGCCACCCGCTGCCGCTGGCCGCCGGACATCTCATTGGGTTTATGGTCCATACGGTCTCCCAGCCCTACGCTCTGCAGGGCTTTTTTCGCCCGTTCCATCCGCTCTTCTTCGGGAACCCCCGCATACACAAGGGGCAGGGCCACATTCTGCTGGGCTGTTATTTTTGACAACAGGTTAAAATTCTGGAAAACAAAACCGATTTTGGCATTCCGGGTATGGGCCAGTTCATCATCACTGAGTCCGGCTACCTCTTTCCCGTCCAGATAATATTTCCCGGAGGTAGGACGGTCAAGACAGCCAAGAATGTTCATCATGGTGGATTTTCCGCTGCCGGAAGGCCCCATGATGGCGATAAAGTCCCCTTCTTCCACGCTGAAATTCACATGATCCAGCGCCTGGAGGACTGTATCGCCCATTACAAACTGTTTTACAATATCTTCTAACACAATGACATCTGCCATGTTAATCCCTCATTTATGCTTTACATGTGGGGAGGACCGCTGCGCACATTGGTCTTCTGTTTGGCCTTCAGCGTTTTAACAACCAGCTTATCCCCCTGGCGGAGCTGGTCGCTCTTTACCGCAACCCGTTCATCGCCGGTCATGCCCACTTCCACATCAACCTCGGTTTCCTGTTTGGTCTTTGCGTCATATTTTTTTACATAAGCGCGACCACCGTCATAAAACAGGCAGTTCTGTGGAATCATCAGCACATCGCCGGCTTCGTTGATGATAATATTGGCACGGGCCGTCATGGTAGGGAACAGCTTGTTTTTGGAATTGGCTACGTCTACATACACTTTATAATATATTACGTTGTTCGTCGTGGTAGCGCTGCGGGAAATGAGCCGCACGGTTCCTTCAAAGGTTTCTTCCGGGTACGAATCTACCGTAAACTCAACCTTCTGGCCAACCTTGATCTGTCCGATGTCCGACTCGTCTACCAGAGTTTCGATCTGCATCTTGTCCAGATTGGCAATAGACATGATGACCTGGGGTGAACTGATACCGGAACTGATGGTCTGGCCTACCGGGGTAGGTTTGCCGATTACATAACCATCAATGGGCGAATAGATATATGTGTCATCCGTGTTGGATACAGCCTGTTCATGAGCTGCTTTGGCCACTTTATAGTTCATAAGGGCCGTATCATAAGTCTGCTGTGGGATAGCGCCCTGGGCCAGCAGTTTTGCATACCGGTTCAGATTCAGTTCCGCTTCATCCAGGGTCGCCTTCCGCTGCACCTCGGTAGCCTTCAGGGATGTGTCGTCCAGCCGCAGCAAAAGCTGTCCCGCTGTAACATGGTCATTTTCTGCCACAAAAACCTCTACGATACGCCCAGTGATCTTCGAGCTGATGTCCACATTATCCAAAGCGCTGAGGCTTCCGGTAGCGGAAACGCTTTTCTGCAGGTTCCCGTATTCCACCGAAGCGGTTTTTACCGTTTCGGTTTTAGCCGCTTTCTGATTCTGGTAATACTTGTATCCTCCAAAGCACGCTCCAGCCAAAATTGCTAAAAACAACAGGACATAGAGGTTATTTTTTATAAACTTCAACATACCGACCACACTCCCGTACTGCTCAGTCTTTCACCTTTTCGGATTTCCACTGATATTTTTACATTTGTATTGTATCAGCGAATTGTGACAAATTTATGTTAAGATAGGTTACATTTTCAATTTTCTGTGATTCTGCCTGTGATATCCGAAGTTGTTCCTGTATACGTTTCCTGTATACATACATATAATTACGGGCGAACCTGCCCGTCCCCGCTGATCAGGTATTTATACGTAGTCAGTTCCGGCAGGGCCATAGGACCCCGGGCATGTAGCTTCTGGGTGCTGATACCGATTTCTGCCCCAAAGCCGAACTGGAACCCATCCGTAAAACGGGTGGAAGCATTGGCGTACACGCAGGCTGCGTCTACCATCTGCTGGAATTTCCGGGCATTGGCGAAGCTTCTGGTCACAATGCTTTCACTGTGTTTCGTACCATACCGGGCTATATGGTCTATGGCTGCGTCAACATCCTCTACAATTTTTACAGACAGGCGCAGGTCGCCATATTCTGTGGCCCAGTCTTCTTCCGTAGCCGGGATTGCAGAAGCATCCATGGCGCAGACGGTTTCGTCCCCTATGATCTGTACGCCTTTATACTTCAGCATCTGGAGCATATGGGGCAGGAAATCCGCCGCTGCATCCTTGTGGACCAGCAGCGTTTCCATAGCATTGCAGACAGACGGGCGCTGGGTCTTGGCGTTGATGACGATTGCCTCGGCCATAGCGTAATCCGCTCCGGCATCTACAAAGGTATGGCACACCCCGACCCCCGTTTCAATAACAGGCACGCTGGCATTGCCCACCACCGCTTGGATCAACCGGCCGCTGCCACGGGGAATCACAACATCCACCAGCCCGTTCAGGGTAATCAGTTCCTGCACTGCCTTATGGTCTGTACTCGTAATGAACTGGATACTGCCGGCGGGAATACCCGCTTTTTCCGCAGCCGCACCCATGACTTCAGCGATTTTTGTATTGGAACGGATGGCTTCGCTTCCTCCTTTAAGGATCGTTGCATTACCGCTTTTCAGGCACAGGCCGATAGCATCAGCCGTAACGTTGGGCCGGGCTTCATATATAATGCCAATCACCCCAAGGGGAACCCGGATCTTCGTTACAGTCAGTCCGTTAGGCAAGGTACTTCCGCTGATAATTTCTCCTACAGGATCCCGCAGGGAAGCTACCTGACGCAGCCCCTCCGCCATATCGGCGATCCGCGCCTCGGTCAGAAGCAGCCGGTCAATCAACGAAGCTTTCATATTCTTTGCTTTCCCGGCCTCGATATCCAGGGCATTGGCAGCCAGTATCGCCTCTTTTTCTGCCAGTAAAGCATCTGCCATAGCATTCAACGCCTTATTTTTCACATCCGGCGAAATTGCAGCCAATTTCCTTGCCGCTGCTGCCGCCTGTTCAGCCTGTTCCCGTATCGTCATATCAATCCCTTCTCTCTTTATAAAATCACCAGGTCATCCCGGTGAATCACTTCATCGTAGGTCTTTTCACCTAAAATTCCCTCGATTTCACTGCTTTTATGGCCTTTTATTTTTTCCAGTTCTTTAGAAGAATAATGGCTCAGGCCCCGGGCCAGTTCATTGCCGGCTTCATCCCTTACGCTTACGGTATGGCCAGCTTCAAACTCCCCGGATACCGCCGTAATGCCTGCAGGAAGGATACTGCTGCCACCGGGACGCCGGATCGCCTTTGCACAGCCTGCGTCAACCTGCAGTGACCCTTCTATACGGGAGCCGAAGGCCAGCCACCGCTTCCGGAACTGCAGCCGGTTTTCCCGGGAAATAAACAGTGTTCCCAGCTGTTCCCCCTGCAGGATCCGGGTAATAGCATTAGGTTCCGTGCCGGAAGCGATCACCATGCTGATACCGGAACTGGTAGCCGCTTTTGCTGCCTGTATCTTGGTAAACATACCGCCAGTGGCAAAGCCCGTACCCGCAGCCCCGGCGCTGGCCTCTACCTCCGGGGTGATCTCCCGGACCTCCGATACAAGAGTGGCATCAGGATGGGTAGCCGGATTTGCCGTATACAGCCCGTCGATGTCGCTGAGCAGGATATCCAGATCCGCATCAACAATACCCGCCACCAGGGCAGACATGTTGTCATTATCACCGATCTTCAGATCATCCAGGGCGACCACGTCGTTTTCGTTGACTATGGGAATAACGCCCTGTTTCAGCAATTCCATAAAGGTATTACGGGAATTGGTATAACGGTGCCGGTCCAGCACTTCCGTGCGGGTCAGCAGCACCTGGGCCACGATCTGCCCATATTCCGCAAACAGCTTCTCATAGGTGTTCATTAAAATACCCTGGCCTACAGCAGCAGCAGCCTGTTTTCCCGGAATGGTCCTGGGCTTTTCCTTCAACCCCAGTCGTTCCGAGCCTACCGCCACCGCCCCGCTGGTCACCAGAATTACTTCGATCCCCTTATTATGCAGGTCGGCCAGTTCCCGGCACAGGTGATCCATCCGGGAAAAATTACGGCTGCAGTTGGGATAGGTGATCGTACTGGTCCCCACCTTTACGACAATGCGTTTTACTTTCGTCAGATCTTTTCGGTTTCGAATCAATTCCAACACTTCCCCTCAGACCGATCTACAGGATTTCCAGCAGCTATTATGTCAACATATTCCCCGGTAAACCGGAAAATTCTATAAACCAGTTTTCATTTAACTTATAGAACAGCGTTTTTTCAACAATGAATAACGAATTTTATCTCCGGTCTGCCCACTTGCTCTTCTGGTAATTAAAAACCATATCCAGGATGCGCACCGTCTGCCCTTCCTGAATGCCGGCTTCCAGCAGCGCATCTTCTATCTTCAGCCGTTTCCAGATCAGCTGGAATCGGTACAGGGCTTCTTCATTATCAAAATTAGTCATGGCCACAAGGCGTTCGATGTTCTTTCCTTTTACTTCAAAATCCGCGTCTTCCGCTCCCCGGATGATTTCAAAGCTGTCCGGATCCCCTTCATCAATTACACCGATCTCTTCCTCCGGTTCCGGTACATACTGTTGGGCCATTCCGTAGGCTTTCCACATCAGTTCCTGCAGGCCTTCCCCGGTTACCGCGGAAACCGCCATGATTTCATACCCTTTTTGCTGTACATATTCTTTCAGTTTTACCAGGTTTTCTTCACTGTCCGGAAGGTCCATCTTGTTTGCCACCACCAGCTGCATGCGCCGGGCCAGTTTCGGGCTGTACGCTTCCAGCTCATGGTTGATCTTTTCAAAATCATCGATGGGATCCCGCCCTTCACAACCGGATACATCAACTACATGAAGCAGTACCTTGGTACGCTCAATGTGCCGCAGGAAATCATGCCCCAGGCCCACGCCTTCCGCAGCGCCTTCAATCAGTCCCGG
>Ga0256404_1011396_pt1 | contig 11923 bp, 17 predicted proteins | sample RumenRJG_01DNA_FD_185990 | JGI IMG/M metagenome (GOLD analysis project Ga0256404, IMG submission 185990) | Bovine rumen microbial communities from Lethbridge, Alberta, Canada - RJG_01 | ecosystem: Host-associated > Mammals > Digestive system > Stomach > Rumen | place: Canada: Alberta | collected... | reverse complement strand
ACTTTTTTCGGCTTTTGTTCAAGGTCGTTCGACGGGTGTTCCAGACACCCCGGAACGGGCTATTGTTGTTGTAATGAATTGAAAATTATACAGTTTTTAAGTTTTTAACGATATATTGCAGTAATAAAAGCGACGATTTTGACCAATCTAAAATTCACCAATACAACAAGACGGTAGATTACGATGGATTTGCAAAGAGAGTCACATTCAAAGCATCGGAAACAGTTTATATTATTGCCTATGCATCAGGAGAATATGCGTTTGTCGTTGGATTTTTCTCAGAAGCATTGAACAGAATAGTGTCTGCCGATTATATTATAGATTATATAAACAAGGATACCTTCAACAATTTATAGTCTCATATAATCTAAAAGAATAGAACTGTATTAAAATTGATAGTTTAATCTTAACAATAATTAACACAAAACATGGGTGGCACAATTCGTCTATTAATGAGGCTATATCAAAAGATTAAAGGTATGGGGAAAAGATAGTCATATTATGAATCTGCTTGGGCTGAATTGGATTTCTATGATTCCTATTGGGGCGGGTATATTACAATATCCCAAAAGTGGTGGAAGAAGGTGTTCCTGATTACACGAAATATGGCTTAACAGAAGAAATAATACGGGACTACTGTGAGAAGAGGTATGAACTTGGCAAGAAATGGAGTATTGGAGGTAAAAGTATTGAGGACTTCATGAAGATGGTTCTTTTATGTGCCTTTGTCCCAACATTGCTTATACTTTACTATGCTTCAGGACAAGTATGGCTTGCGTATCTTATCACAGCAATAACCTACCCTCTGATATACTTTATTGTGGTAAAAACATACAACCATTTCAGGGATGGTGAGTATGCAGCAGCAAGGAACCAACGAATAGAAAAGTATATTGATGATGTAGAACAATGGAGAGAGGCTAATCGAAAGAAAGCCAAAGAAGCATACTATTCAGAGAAACCTCCACTTTCAAATTCCAGCAGTCTGTTTCGCAATCTGAAGAAGTAGAGTAGTCCAAAAGTTAGGTGTGGTTCTTAATAGTACGTGTCTCTATCAAAACCATCGCATTTCCTCTTCTTTTATAAACAGTCCACAGAGAATCAACAATCATGTCATCCTGCATGGTTGTATCTATATGGGTGCTATCTGTCAGAATATATGTTCTTCTATTGTTATCAAACGTATGCACTGTATATACAGCACCTAATAAACCATAATCGAATCGTGTTGAAATAGTCCTTGCCTCCCCATCAATTACAGTATTGGATTCAATCGGAGGTAAGTCTTTTATCGCTCCATTTTTATCATATACACAATACAAGTCATTACCACGTATTCCATTTAACTTAAGGTTAATGAATATGTCTTTCTCACCATCATAATCAATGTCGAAGAAGAAAAAAGGGCATTCATGGGTAAGCAAATCACCATCTTCAGGAATAGGATAAATCCATTCCGTTTCCCCTGCATCCAACATGGATTCTTCGTCATAGGAAAACACATAGTCATCTATTCCTAAAATAGAAATAGAACCGCCCTTGCTATCTTTGAAAAAGAAATCAACGGAGCAATACGGTGTTCCATACCCATGAATCTTCATCATAACATTGTAATCATCCACTTTCTGCTTATAGTGGACGATGATTGAATCCTGATGATTCTGCGCCACATGATAAGTGTCTTTTCTCCCCTGATGCATCGCACAGGAAGAAAAGACAAATAGCAATATGAGAAGACAACATTTCATCATTCAATATACAAAGATAGTGATTTTAAACAACATCACCTGTTTCAATAAATCCATTGCCTGTTCCTTCATGTCGAATGTCATCAGGGAAATTACTATCATCACCCCAATACTTCTTCATGCCATTGCTAATTGCCGCCTTGGTTGCATCTGACTTTTTAACCCCACGAAGGGTGTTTGCAATCTTTGTTCTGACTTCAGGACTTACACTTCTACTTGTTCTTTTATATTGCTTTTCCATACATTATGCGTTTATATATAAATAGTTTGGTCGGAAGAAAAAGTAAAGAAGGATGCCCACAAAAAGTCAATTTTTCTGAGAAAAAAATTTTGCAGCCGTATGGAACCATCAGTTTTGGAAGGGGTGGGGTCAAGGAAACCCATTTTGAAAGTGTGATTTTTCAGGGCTATCTATGAAACAGGGCTATGTACCCAATTATGCCTACTATTCAAACTGAAATGTGATGAGGCAGTTCACAGTAGAAGATTTAAGACACACCACTATTCCCATCCCCATGTTTGCCAATGATGTTTAAAGAGAAACTACCACATGTTTTTGAATATCTCTTAACGAAGATACTTTTATAAATAGTTGATTTGTTGTTTGATGTAGGAGCAATAGGGAGAAAAGATGATATGAAGAGGGTTGGAATTAGATGTTGTGGAAGTCTATTACTGATGTACCAAAGAAAGGGTAGTAAAAATGAGATATCATGTCTTATTCTACCCTATAAGGACAATGATTTTAGTAGAAATAAGTAATAAAAGGTAGTAAATATTATCATGTTATTATATTAATATTCAATAATAAAACAACCTAAATAATAACTTACGGATTACTTTTGTTGTTTCTTGATGAATTCGCCCAGATACCAAAGTCGGTCAGTGAGGCTCTCCGCGGGCCGCTTGAGGACAGAAAGGTTACGATTTCTAGACTGAGATCAAAGGTCGAATACCCCTCGTCCTTTATGTTAGTAGCGGCATCAAATCCTTGTCCCTGCGGATATTATGGCGAGGAAGACAGGTGTACCTGCACCGTAGGGCAGCGTCAGGCATATCTCGGCCGTCTGTCCGGCCCTATAATGGACAGGATAGATGTCCAGCTTTGGATGCATCCTGTGGAGGCATCGAAGCTGGTGGAAAAGCCGAAGGGCGAGACTTCAGCCATGGTGGCCGCCCGGGTGCTCAAAGCCCGGAAGATCCAGCAGAATAGGTTCAAAGGTCTTGGAATCCACACCAATTCCGAGATGAATAATCGTCAGATGAACGTCTTCTGCCGTCTTGATACGGAATGCAAAGAGACTATGGAAAGGTTGATCGGCAGAATGGGCCTTTCTGCCAGAGCTTTTTCAAGGGTAATCAAACTCGCCAGGACCATAGCCGACCTTGCCGGCGTGCCTGATATCCGAATCTCCGATCTGCTCGAAGCTGCCAGCTACCGCTTCCTCGACAAAACCCGCCCCCACCACCGCTGAGTCATCGCCGACAACCATCCTCCTGCATCTTCACTTTGCGTGTCCGGCGGCACTATCTCAGCGCAGAGGTATCTTTTCTTTGAGCCTCCGAGCCTTCGCAACGTGCAACAACCGGAACAGCAAGTTAATCGGGCAGTATATGTGCTTAACCTTGAAAAGGTGCAATAATGGTCTTAAAACCGCCCGAAATATGGCAGTCTGAATCTCGATATTGTCCGGAATATGGCAGTTAGATAGGTGACCTCTGTCCGGAATATGGCAGTTGAAAGTAATTTTTTATCCGGAATATGGCAGTTTGTTGGAAATAGTTATTACTTTTGAGGCAAATATAAAGGCTTATGTTAGATAAGAGAATCATAGAACAGGTGCTTGCAGAGCAGCAATTGGAACTTGCTAATCTGTCTTCGAAGGTATTATGCTCCCGTCCGGAGGAGCAGTTGGTGGAACTGGACAGTGATATGGCGCAAGTAGTAATCGGTGTCCGAAGATGCGGTAAATCGACTTTGTGCTATAATGTATTGAAGGAGAATGGTGAGTTGTTTGCCTATGCCAACTTCGATGATGAACGCTTCGAGGAGATGACTTCCAAAGACCTCAATACCGTGCTTGAAGTCCTGTATAAAATGTATGGTGATTTCAAGCTGCTGTTCTTGGATGAGATTCAGAATGTCGATGGATGGCATCTGTTTGTGAACAGAATTCTCAGACAGGGAATGAGGGTCATCCTTACAGGCTCCAATGCAAGACTGTTAAGCGGTGAACTTGCGACGCATTTGACCGGACGACATGACAAGATAGAGCTGTTCCCATTCTCTTTTGCTGATTATTGCAAGTGCAAGGAGATAGATATGACATCGCCAACAACTAAGGCTGAGGCATTCAGAAGGAGTGCTTTTGATGAATATCTGCGACAGGGAGGTTTTCCGGAACTCCTGCACAAGAAGAATAAGAAAGGATATGTAAGTAATCTTGTCGACAACATACTCAAGCGCGATATCGAGCAGCGACATAAGATAAAATATATACGGGCATTTGAGCAGTTGGCTAATCACTTGCTGAATATATCTCCAGCAGTTGTAGTTGAGAAGGATTTGGCTAGACTTTTCGCTTTCAAATCTCATCATACAGTGGATAATTATATAGGTTATCTTAAAGAAGCGTATCTGCTGGCAGGACTCCAGAAGTATTCTACCAAGAGCAAGTTAAGAGTACGCGATGAGAAGGTATATCCCATAGATGTGGCTCTTATGGATGGTAGGGAGGATGCTATGGTGGGCGAGAATCTTAGCTGGAGATTGGAGACCATCGTTTTTATAGAACTTCTCAGAAGGAATAAGCCTTTGGAGCGTGATGTATATTACTTTAAGAATGATGACGGTTATGAAGCAGATTTTGTTGTCTGCAAAGGTGACAAGGTTGAAGAGGTATATCAAGTCAGCTATGATTTGACCAAGGGGAAAACCCGTGCAAGGGAAATCAGAGGTCTGCTTACTGCATCTAAACATACCCGCTGTGATAACCTGTTTCTTATAACTGATGTTGAGAGGAGTGAATTTGAACAGGAAGGTAAACTGATAAAGATAATTCCAGCCTACGAGTGGCTGATTCAGTAAAATAACTTGCACTTTCCACAGATAAGTGGCATGTTTGCAATCAAAGATGCTGCTGCATCCGGAAGTTCATTGACAACTTGCAAATTCGGTAACCGAATCGTAACCTTTTTCTTTTGCAATTTCGTAAGAGTTTGAAATAAGGAGAATTAAGTGGTGAGGGTTCTGGACTGCGCTGCTCCGGAAATCACTTGGAATAATCTAGAGTGGAAGATGATTTATTGACAATCTGATGACACGATGTCCAGTCTTTGAGCCTCCGAGCCTTCGCAACGTGCAACAACCGGAACAGCATTCGCTCACACTCACTACCTTCTCGCCCATAACATCACTTCCCCGATTCGAATTTGAGACAGGAGTAACCCGTCCATGATTCGAATTTGTCGAGGAAGCAAAGTTTGTAGCTTTTTGCAACTCCTCTCTCAGGGTTGAGTAAAGGTCTTGCGGAACAGTTCTATAAATCTGTGAACTTCCCCTTTTTAGGACAGTCTGAGATTAGACTGCTAATATAGTGTTTTTAAGTTTTTCCGCCGCACGTTGCAGTTGTTGATTGATTTCTGATAGGCCACATTGAGCGTAAGCCGGAGATATATGCAAGGCTGCCCGAAGGGCACTTGCTTTGGCCTTGCAGATATCGTAGGCGAAGCTATATTCGCATATCAGAACATCAGTCATCATTTTCTTTTCTCATTGCCCTATATTCATAGGGAGTCATATTGTTCAAAGACTCGTGTGGTCTTTCATTGTTGTAGTAGTGGCGCCAGGCCTCAGTCTGCAACCTCACCTCATCGATGGTTCTGAAGATGTAAGCATCCAGAACCGCCCTGCGGTAGCTGCCGTTGAGGCGCTCGATATAACTGTTCTGTGTCGGACATCCAGGTTGCGTATATAGCAATCTGATATCGTTAGCAGCGCACCATTCCTGGAACTCCTTCGCGATGAACTCAGGGCCGTTATCGCAACGTCTGTTGCGAGGCTTGCCATTTAGCCATATCACTTTCTCAAGCACCTTGATGACCCTTTGAGCAGGGAACGACATTGATACTTCCTGTGCAACTGCAACCCTGTCGCTATCATCGATGATATCAAGTACGCGGAACTTGCGGCCGCATTCTAGAACATCGCTGACAAAGTCGATTGACCAGGTTACAAATGGCTCCATTGGTTGTTCAAGCGGATTCTTTACTCTGGCCGGCAACCGTTTCCTGAGTCGCTTGCGTTTCTCGTAGTGCATTGCCTTATACACGCGATATACCTTCTTATGGTTCCATGTGTGACCCTCACGCCTGATTATCTCAAAGATCTTCCAGAAACCGTCACCATGTTCTGAGGCTTTGCGTATGGCCTCCTCCACAGCGGTGTCGTCCTTGACAGACTCGTAGTAGAAGTAAGATCTGTGGATGTCCATCATCTTGCACGCCCGAGAGATGCTCACTCCATATTCTTCTACGATTCCGTTTGCAAGGTCCTTTTTCACCTCGGGCTCTAGAGTTTTTTTTCGATGACCTCCTTGAGTATCCGATTATCCAGAGCCAGATCTGCATACATCTGCTTGAGTTTGCGGTTCTCTTCTTCGAGCGCCTTCAGCCGTTTCACCTGGCTGACCTCCATGCCGCTGTATTTGCTCTTCCAGTTGTAGAGCGTTGCTCTGGATATGCCGTGTTCTCTTGCGATGGTCTCGGCATCTACACCGCTTTCGAGCTGCTGGACGGCTTTCACCATCTCAGACTCGCTATGGATCTTCTTTTTCATACTGCTCTTCCTAAGACAAAGTTAATGCTTTTGTCTAATTCAGAACTGTCCTACTTATAGGGAAGGCTACACTTATAGGGAAGGCTACAAACCCAAGATTGACTATGAGTTGCTAAAGAGCAAACACATTCACATACTTGGTGAAGAGGTGGACTTTGATAAAGTTTATCGCAAACCAAGGGAAAAGAAGGAACATGTAGAGTTCGGGAAATAATCACTATATTTGAATGATTTAATCCTCAACACAATATGCTTTGGCTGACATTGGCATTCATCATTGGTGGAGTTCTCCTTCAGGGTAAAGGCAAGAAGGAGAACAATGGAACCATGAAGGTGATTGGAATCATCCTGATGATTGTGGGTATCATCCTGCTACTTGCAGTTATCGCATTAATGGTGTTTGCAGGAATTGAAATCGCCAAAGAAGTTTAATTAACTGAATACTAATATTTAATTACAAACATCCAAATGAAAAGAATACTGTTCTTGATATTTACCACCCTGCTTGCTGCATCTTGTGGTACATACTCAAAACTTGTCTATGTTGGACAAGCAAAGTATTATCTCCCTAATGGTGAGACAGAGGTTTTTGATGCAACATACACTGAAACCTTTATCAATGGCATAAAGAGTAATGACAATCTCAGCGTTGATGTAGGTGAAGGGAATGTTTTTATTTTCAATGGTATTCCATATACCTTCAAGGGACATATCACCAATAGTAAGGTGGCGAAACCAGGTGAGGATTATTACATGTTAAATCCGAACCCCAAGAATGGCAATTATGAGTTCTTCTACAATGGAGTGAACTACAATATCCCTGTTTCAGTTTACTACGAACTGAAGTACAAGAGTAATGGTAATGCTGATAAACTCAATAAGTCTCTCATTGAATATATCTCCAAATAGGTTAGTTTAATCTAAAAGGCAAAGAATAGGGCAATACATTCACTATCCCTGAACAAATAAATAGAACAAAACAAGGGTATTACATTATGAAAAGGATTTTTTTCGTAGGAGCACTCGCTATCCTCTCCGTGGCTTGTGCAAATCCAACCCCTCAACCCAAAACAATATCTTCCCAAGAGGCGGTAATGCTCTTTCTTCAAAAAGCCAATGAAGCAAGTTTCGGACAAGCGAATGACATTCAGGGTAATGCTTTTGAACAAAGATTTGAAAAAGGGCTCTACCACTTATTTGACACCCTCGGCTTCCAAACACAATGGACAGGAACAATTAAAGAAATATCACAGAGTGAAACTAACAATACGATTAACCTTTCGTTTGAAATCATTTGCCCTTATGCGGGAGAATATGGAGAACTCACTCTTCTTTGTAATCACCTTGTTAAGAAAGAGAACCTTGAGAAAGATAAGATTTACAAGTCTGTCTCTTTGATGAGGGATTTTAGTTCCGTTCGGTTTGATGGATTCCCTCGGACAAGACAAGATAACACATTGGATTGGGACGTATGGACACCAAAACATTTACGAACACAATATCCTAAAATACACTTTTGGGTTGCAAATATTGCCGAAGACTATCCTGAAACTTATTCGGCCACCGTCTGATAATCTTGTACACGCCTGTAATTTAGTGCTCAAGTCGGCGAAACTCGTTAATCAGAATAACAATAAAGAAATCACCAAAGAAGAGTACAAGAAATCGTCCGAAGAGTTGAAAAAGGCAAATGAAGAAGCAAGTTCCGTCCTTTCGGCAGAAGAAAAAGCATACCTTCAGATTGTCTCAACAGATGCTTTCTACAACGTTACCTATTAAGTGATTCACAGTAAAAGGCTCTTGAAAACCTCAAGAGCCTTTTTCATAGCACCAAATCATCCATTGTTATTCCGTCTCCGTCCTCTGTCTTCTTCGGGGGAACCTTGCTCCAATATCCTCCCGTATCACCGAAGGCTATCCAGACGAGAGTCATATTACTTTAAATGCTTGTGGTACGCAAATATACGAATTATGCCGAGAAAGCCAATGTCCACTGTCCACGGCCACAGGGCGGGGTCGAAGTAGACGGGGTGGACAGGATGAAAGAATAGGACTACAGCAGGGGTTAGGATGCTACAGTCTTGAAATCGTCCCAGGGGATGGTGAGGATGATGGGACCTACGGCGTAGCTTTCGAGGGTGCCGGTGTCGTATATGAAGGTGACTCCATGCGTGTCAAAGACAAAGTTGTTGGATGGCGGGATAGTTTCGTAGTCCATCTGGCTGTCGGGGCACACGCCATGGAAGGCTTGAGCCAATATTCGGCCTAGCTCCTGGTGGGAGTCCGGAGCAATGATATCGTCCAGCTTGACGGGTTCTCCGGTCTCTTTATTGAGTACAAGGCCGCGTCCATAGTAAGCAGGCCGGCCGTGGTAATCGCCCAGGGCGAAGGAATCTTGGAGCCTATAGGACAGGAAGCCCTTAGGATAGTCGCAAATACGCCCCAACATCATGATGCCTATCGGTCCTTCTGTGCCGAAATTCTCATCCTCAGCCTTCAGAGATGTAAAAAGGGATTCATAATCATTGGCAATGTAGTTTGCTGCGTCCTTTACCGTATATAGAATGTCCGGCAGGGGCTCTCCTGGCTGGAAGTACTCCGCATAGTTGCCGATGATCTGCCTGGCGAACTGTTCATTGATCCTTTCGCACTGAGAAGAGGACATCGGCCCGGAAACCATTTCAAATATGAGATTGATGCGTGCTTTGGTCCCCTGCCCGAGGGCCTTATAGACGGGGATGATAATCTTTTTGAGCGGTTTACTTTGACTGGTTTCCTGAGTGCCGGATATAGGTTCTGCAGCCCAGGCTCCGGTGAACAGACCAAGAAGAAGTGCGAGTATGGCGAATGAGCGTGACGACATATCTACTGAGGCGTTATTAACCAGGTAATAATTGTCGAAGGTGACTAGTAACTAATGAGATGAAGGATGATGAACAGGAAACAAACAGTAACTATACAGATGAATACCTTGGATGCGGACTTCTCTGACACGCCAAAAAGGTATAAGATTGCGCCGAGGATGATTCCTGGAACAATGGCCATAAGAACACTTACAGCCATGAAAGGAAGGCATAATAGCCAGAGTATGCCTCCAACAACTCCGACTACCAAGGCGGCGATTTTGTGCTTCTCGAAGAACGGTACGGAGGATAGGTGTAGGGGCCAGTCTATATTGTCGGTGATCTTACTCAATAGAGGCTCAAAGTGCCTCTTGAATACCATTCGCAAGTACCATAAGCATTCCTGGAATGATTTGGGTTCCTTATCATTTGCGATCTCGGATTCCGTCGAAGGCTTCTCGGCTTCTTTCTTTTCTTTTGGTCCTGCTGCCCAATACAAGGAGATACCGAAGACAATCAAGGTGACCGCACCTGAATAATGAGCAGGATAGCCATATAGGTCACCGACAAGCTGCATAATAAGGCCCAAAACACCCATCACTAAAATGACTATTCCAGTGACACGAAGACCTTTTTTGACGATAATGTTCATAGAACAGGTATTTTGTTTTGTTTTATTTCGTGTCCACGGCCACAGGGCGTAGGCGGAGTGGCCGGGGTGGACGGAGTGGGCAGCAGAGGTAACGGCGCGTATAGAGGACTATTCGACGCGGAAATCAACAAGTGTCATTTCCGGATTTAGGTTGACTCTGATTTGAGTCTATCCCTGATAGAAGTTGACTCTGGTTTAAGGTTATTACTGGTAAAGGTTGACTTTCGTCGTTATCTCTGTTTTTGGTTGTCTTCCCAGGTCTTATCCCGGTCAGGGGTTGACTGGAGGGCGTAGCCCGGAAGGAGCCCCCTGACCGTCGGACAAAGGTAAACTATTTTCAGGGATTTCCAAAGCTTGATTCTCCCGGACGGCCCGTTCACGGAGACTGACCCAACGCTTTTTGATTTCTCCCTCGCAGAAGGCCGCCATGGCGGGCGTCATCATGTCGATGCTCATATGGGGACGCTCATTGTTGTAAAAGTCCACCGCACGCGCAACGGCGGCGATGACTTCATCGATATTGGTAAAGCGCATCCCTTTTAGAAGTTCGTTCTTCATCGTGTTATTGATTCGTTCCGCCTGGGCGTTGTCCTTCGGGTCTCCTGACTCCGTCATGCTGATAAGTATATGATTGTCGTTCAATAGTTTTATATATTCCGAACTGGCGTATTGGCAGCCTCTGTCGGAGTGATGTATGAGATGGATATCTGTCTTCCCGTCAATGCGCTCCAGTGCCATTTTCAAGGCCTCAAGAGGATATGTGGTCTCCAGTGTCGGACCGACGCTCCAGCCGATGATTTCCTCAGTATAGGCATCCAGGATCAGAGACAGGTAACAGAAGATATAATGAATGGCATCCACCCAGATGATGATATATGTGATATCGCTGACCCACAGTTGGTTTGGACCAGTCGGAATGAAGTCCTTCACCAGATTCGGATATGTCGGGAGACCGTGCGAAGAGTCCGTAGTACGGGGCTTACGCACCTTCAAACGAACCTTCAGGTTATGCTTGTTGATAATGTCGGCAAACCAATCGCGTCCGATAGGGTCGTTCCCCTTGAAGTCACGCCTGTACATATGCCAGATCTTATCTCCGCCCATCCCGGGATCCTTTGCCCGGACTTCCTTGATATATTCCAAAGCAAAGGCCTCCCGGGCCACACGGGCAAGAACCTTTGATTCGTCGTGTTTGTAATATGCCTGCTTTGATACGCCAAACAGCTCGCAAAGAAGTTGAACCTCATATCGTTTGGGGTCCTTCGCGTGCAGGTTCTCTACTGCTTGGCGCCAGCTTTTTTTCTGATCTGGATGTTAAACTTGGCTTCTGCGACATTGATAAGTTCGTCGTACGCTTCTGCCTTAATCTCCGCCTTGTTAAGCTGCGCCCGCAGTTTCTTGAGCTCGGATTGAAGCTCGAGAACCGTCTTCGGAAGTTCCTCTTCTTGGACCTCCGGAAATGGTTTGGGCGCATTCTTGGCTTCTTTGACTCGTTTCATGGATGCTACTTGCGGGTTTTGTTCCACAAAGATAGCAATCCATTTGTAAAGAATCGCACGGGATATGGGAAGGACCTTGCAGATATGCGTCCCACACATACCCTCTTCGAAGTACAACTTCATCGCTTTCTCATAGTAGAGATCGCGTTTGCTTGAATAATTGAATCGCATCTGTTTTTAGCATTTGCGAGTCAACTTTTTTCAGGGAAAGACAGGCCGACCTTAGCGGCATAAGAGTCATTGATGTCTATATTATGTTTTAGGCCCTTTCTGTTTTATTGACAGGAGCTTCAATGAAGCAAATGGTTACCTTTGAAGGACGTTTAACAAAAGGCTAACCAGGG
>Ga0256404_1011395_pt1 | contig 11923 bp, 4 predicted proteins | sample RumenRJG_01DNA_FD_185990 | JGI IMG/M metagenome (GOLD analysis project Ga0256404, IMG submission 185990) | Bovine rumen microbial communities from Lethbridge, Alberta, Canada - RJG_01 | ecosystem: Host-associated > Mammals > Digestive system > Stomach > Rumen | place: Canada: Alberta | collected... | reverse complement strand
GGGTTCCGGAAGGGTGGGTCATAGTAACGGCTGGTAATCCCCCGGAATACAACGAGTCAGTCAGAGAATTTGATGCAGTTACGCTTGATAGAGTTAAAAGGATTCCGGTCGAACCAGACTTAGAGATATGGAAAGAATATGCTTACCAGGTTGGCATTCATCCGGCTATTACAACTTTTCTGGATATTAAGCGGGCATATTTTTATATCGTTGAAACAACAATTGAAGGGCAAAGCATTGTTACTCCGCGTGGTTGGGAAGACCTTAGCAAAATGCTTCAGCTTTATGAATTGAAGAATATCCGCGTCGATAAAGACTTGATTATCCAATATCTTCAAAATGAAAAAGTCTCTGATGAGTTCGATGTATATTACGAGTTATTCAGGAAGTACAAAAGCGACTATCAAATAAATGAGATTCTGGCGGGGAAAGCATCTAAGGATATCATCACCCGTGCCCAAAATGCTCAATTTGATGAAAGGTATTCTCTCGTTGGGATGCTGCTTGATGCTATAGGTACAGAAATAAAGGTTGTCATACAAGAGGAAAAGCTTTTACGAACATGTGTAGGGATTTTACAACAATTCAGAGTATCAATTTCAAAACCAAGCAATAGTCCGGCGGAAGAACTGCTAAAAATAACGGACAATGAAAATAAAAGCCTTGCAATGAACAAAGCTGCCGGTTCTCTGTCGTCTGAAGAAAGAGATATGAAGCAGGATTTGATTGGATATTTGAAAAGGTTAACGATCTTAATTCAAGGAGAGGAAGATCCAGATAAAGCATTTATAACTATAAAAAAGGAATATAACACCAGAGTAAAGCAGCTGTCTAAAGCAGCGGATGATGCAGGTGACAAATTATCCAATATGTTCAAATTCAGTGAAGAGGCATTTGGTGATGGACAGGAGATGGTCATTATTGTAACTGAGCTTACAGCCAATTATTACAGTGCCAGGTTTATCAGCACTTATGGTTGTAAAGAGTATTTTGAACATAATAAAGAATTGCTGTTTTATGAGAGGCAGAAAGAAATAATATCAGCTATTTCCGAGATAAAAGAATTATAGGTAACAGTTATGTCAAAAGGGAGGAAAACTATGGCAAATACATCAAACATGATTATTAATAATGACGTTTTGGAAGAATACACTGGATCAGATGAATATGTTGTCATACCAGATGGGATAAAGACAATCGGAACCGGGGCATTTGGAGATGTTGATAGTCTCATTGAGGTAATACTGCCGGAAGGAGTGGAAGAATTAGGTTATGCTGCCTTTGCCGGATGTGGCAACCTTAAGAAGATTGTATTACCTGAAAGTATTAGGACTATTGGATCCTATGCGTTTGAAGATTGCGTAGAGCTGGCTGACATTTCAATCCCGAATAGTGTTGAGAGCATAGGAACATGTGCATTTCACAGATGTAAGCAATTGGATAACATTACAGTTCCGAATGAGATTAAAGAATTAGGTAGTGGTGCGTTCTGTGACTGCAGTAGTTTGTCTAGTTTTGAAATACCTAAAAGTCAGGATACTGTTGCCTCATTATTATTCAAGGGCTGTAGTAGCTTGAAGACAATTGATATTCCAAAACAAATATCACAGATTGGAGCTTATGCTTTTTCAGGTTGTGAAAATTTGGAGAGTATAACCATTGCAAATGAAATGACAAAATTCGGAAGAGGAGTTTTCTTTGGATGTTATCACCTGAAAGATATAAAGCTACCTAATAATGGAATAGAAGTTGAAGATGGGATTCTGGTTTCCTATTTTGGCCCTGATGAAACCATTTCAGTACCTGCTAACACTACTGGTATTGGAAAAAATGCCTTTAGAGGATGCAACAATCTAACTAAGATTACTATTCCTGAAACAGTTACACATGTTGATGAAGGGGCATTTACAGAATGCAGTAATCTGACAATGATTACTATCCCGAATACGGTTAAAGAGATTGGCGCTGATGCCTTTTCTGCTTGTACTAGTCTAACAGATATTGTTTTACCCGAAGGCTTAGAAGAGATTAAGGCAAGGACATTTATGAATTGTAGCAGTATAAAAGCTGTGTCAATTCCAAATACTGTTACTTCAATAGGTGCACTAGCTTTTTCAGGGTGTAAGAGTCTGTCAGAAGTAGTTATTCCTGAAGGCGTGAATAAAATTGAAAAACATGCTTTTGAAGGATGTAGCGGACTGAGTAAGATCGATATATCGAATACTGTTATGAAAATTGAGGAGTATGCTTTTTCAGGTTGTAGTCATTTGGGTGAGATTAGGATTCCTGATAAAGTAACAAGTATCGAATGCGAAACATTCTTAGGTTGTAGCTGTCTTACCAGCATAGTGATCCCTGACAATGTTAGGTCGATAGGAATACGCGCATTTGCGTACTGCGACGAATTGACAGAAATTATTCTTCCTGCCGATTTTAACCTCCATAGTATCAGTCATGATGCATTTGTTGGCTGCTCTAAACTGAAAAATGAAGCACTACCAGGTGGTGGGTTTAATACTAGTGGAGATGTCTTATATGACTATTTTGGAACAGAAGCAACAATAGAAATACCATCGGGGATTACAAGTCTTGCAAAGGATACTTATGGTTGGGGCGGAGCATTCTATGGTCACTCGGGGGTGACGAGTATAAAAATACCAGATAGCGTAAGCGAGATATGCGCACGTACTTTTTATGAGTGTGTAAATTTGAAACACGTTGATCTCCCGGATAGTTTAACCGAAATCAACGATGGAATGTTTAGTGGTTGTAAAAACCTGGTTGAGATAAGTATACCTGACAAAGTGACTAAAATAGGAGACAGCGCGTTCTATGGTTGTTCAAGCTTATCTGAATTAGTTATTCCGGAAGGCGTGACAGAGATCGGAGAGAATACATTTGGTAATTGTGAAAACCTAAACGAATTAACTATTCCAATAAGCCTGAAAAAAATGGGAGCAAATGTTTTTGGAGACAAACTCCCCGAAGGATTGATTCATCACGTAAAGTCAATATTTCCTCTTCTTAGCGATTCGATGCTTAAGCAGTATGTTCTTTGTGAATCTGTTTGGAATGCATTACCTGTTGATGTACGTGCAGATATTTTCCTTTCTCGGCAAGGGAAAAGCTTAAGTGCAGCCTATATTAATGTCATTACTGCTGATCAGGTAGATGATCTTGCCAATGAAATCATAGAACGCCTTACTGAAAAGGCAAGTGCAAAAACGTGTAATGCGGTCTATTCATTTGTAAGCACATTTTATGCAAAAGCAACTCGTAATATTTTGAAGAAGATGTACGAGGCACTGAAGAATCAAAAGAACGGCGCGAAGGCATTGACGGCAATTGATTCTGATCCCGAACTTCACTGGATTAGTGGAACAAGTACTGACGAAAACGGGACAGATTCAAAGGCAGATAGAAAGATTGCAAGACTGATTCAGAAGCATGGAGTATCATCATCAGAATTAGGAATAAGAATAAAAGAATACTACGGCCTTAACTATCAGGATATACCAGAACTGTTAGATAATGAAGGAAATTCAGTTGGTAAAGAGGTCACGGCGCTTCTTTTAACAATGCATGAGAAATTGAATCAAAGGTACAAATGGGAAAAACCAGAAGTAATTCCTGAGTATGAAAAGCCCGGGATTTCTCCGGAAGCAGAAGAAATCATCGCGGAAATCGATCAAAGCAGTCTTAAAAGCGCTATTTCGTTACTCGCAGATAGTTATTTGCAAAAATATGAAAATACGAAGAAAAAATACCTGGCCCTTCCGATTTGCCGCTTTGCAGATGAATCGTTAATGGCAGAACTCGTAAAAAGGGCACCATCATGGCAGACTTCTGTTTCCGGCATTGATGCACCGCCGTTAAAACAATTTAGGAGAGGTGTATTATACAACAATTCAAGATCGGCAATGCTTTTTGCGGAGCGTTATCATGAATTAGGAGAGTATGCAGGTCTTAGGGGGACAGATGAAGAAACCCTTCGAGATACTGTACTAGTTGATTTCGGGTTGGATGAAGCTGGAAAGAAATACTATGATCTTGGAAGCGATACACTAACAGCTTTTGTTGGTGCTGACCTTACACTATCTCTTATCAGCAATACTACAGGAAAAACATACAAATCGATTCCCAAAAGAGGAACAGATCCTGATAAATATGATGCTGCTAAACGGGATTATGATGAAATGAGACGAAATATTAAGAAGGTGGTTAATAGTAGAAATGATAGATTATTTAAAGCCTTCTTAGACGGTACAACATATAATGCAGACGACTGGGTACAGACATATATTAAAAACCCTGTACTTCGTGTTGTAGCAAGCCTTCTTGTTTGGGAACAAGATAATAATACATTTACTCTTAGGAATGGTGTGCCTTTTGACGTAAGTGGGCAAGAGATTTCATTGTCTCAAGAGAAAATCAGGCTTACACATCCGATGGAAATGACGAAAGAGGATGTGGATGCATGGCAAAATTACTTCATAACCAATGGCCTGAAGCAGCCATTTGCTCAGATATGGGAACCCGTGGTTGACTTGAGTGAGGTTAAGGAAGACCGCTATGTAGGATGCGAGATTCCTTATTATCGATTCCTTAATAAAGAAAAGCATGGAATTTCTGTATCAGATGAGGACTATCACAATTATATTGAAATATACTTCAATGGGTGTTCTGCCGATATTCAGAGATTAGTACCTAAGCGGCATGACATTCAAATGAATGATACTTTTGAGGTATCAAAGATATGTATCGATGACAAACAAAAGAGGCGCGCAAATCATATTATCGCCTATCTGGATCAAGTCACAGTTAAGGAACGAATAATGAAAGATGATGAATCTGTGATTAATCTTATGGATCGGTTTACTCTTGCGCAGATTATGGAGTTTATCGCCGTAGCACAGGAGAAGAGTTCTATGAATGTACTGACTCTGCTAATGGAGTATAAAAACAATCATTATGGAGAAACGGATGTTGTATCCGGCTTATTGTTGGAATGATATCGATAAGTAATACTGTCACATATGATTGATTACTGTTAATTAGCAACGGATAGAGATAATCATTGAAATATCTAGGCAAAAAGCGGCAATTTAGAGGTGTTATCAAAATTATGCAGGAAAACTACGAACTGGTTCAGAGAGGATTCAGAATACTGGTATCATCCATGGCTTCATACATCGGCCAGGTATTGCACAGGAAGTACAAAGAAGATTGGTGGCATAGAGTCTGTCTCATGCTTAATGATCAACGAGATCTGCCAGATTGTGGAAGTTATGGCGATCTTGTTGATTCGCTTGATGTAGCCAACTGCCTTCGGATTATTACCCGTATGTGGAGGGACGATTTTTCTTTTATCCTTCCAAGAAATTGCCTTACCTGGTCAAATGAACTTATGGGCGTTCGGAACAGTGTGGCTCATGCCGGCCTACAGGATTTAGATCAGCCGGTTGCGGAACGAGCTCTGGATACGATGGTATTACTATGCAATGAGATAGATAAAGATGGAGCGGAGGAGATCCGCGAGCTATATCAGGAAGTCCGTTCGAGAGCGAATGATGCTGTCAGGCCAACTATCATTGTACGTGGTGCAGAACAACCGGAGTCCGACTCAAGGAGAGGAGCATTAACAGAGGGCAGCCTTCTGCAGATGGTTGGGACAGATACTGTTCAGCTGACTACTCTTACGCGTAAGGTTACATATGCCGGAAAAACAGTCGTCTATCCTGTATATAAAGTTCGCCTGGATGCTCTTTACTATAATGATCAGAATGATCGTATTGCTACATGGATTACACAATATGAGTCAGAAAATGGTAAGGACTCATTAAGTGAACTCAATACGGACATTTATAACCGCATTATTGAGAACTTCATCTGTGAAAGTAATCCCGAAGCTATTCAGAAGACTCAGAAGAATATTGCCCTTGTTGGCCAGCGGGAGCCGGGCGTGACGCTGGCAGATGGCCGCATTGTTGATGGCAACAGAAGATATACCTGCCTGCGTCGGATTCAGAGAACACAAAGTGAACCGGTGTATTTTGAGACAGTACTTATGGATATGGATATCCGTGAGGATAAGAAGCAGATCAAGCTCCTCGAACTTGCTATCCAACATGGCGAGGAGAAGAAGGTTGATTATGATCTGATTGATTTTGCGATCGGTACGTACCGCGATATCGTTCAGACAGAGCTCCTTACTGTAAAGGAATATGCCGCAAGTACAAATGAGCAGCCAGCTGATGTCAAAAAAAGAATTGAGATAGCAGAGGTCATCTGTGAGTTCCTGAAATATGCAGGGCTTCCGGAACAATATCATGTCGCACGTGAATATCAGCTCTACAGCCTGTTTCAGGAAATGATCCCATTACTTAGGTCTTTGGATGAAAAAGAAAGCGCTGAGCTGAAACAAATAGCATTTAACAATGTATTGCTTAAGGCGATTCCGGATCAAAGGAAATTTATACGAGACATTAAAGGACTGGTCAGAGGAAACTCCTATCGCGATTATTTCGATGACCAGATGAAATACGACGGGGTAATTCGCGAAAAACTGCAAAATACTGAGATCCGGTCAAAAGAGGATCTAGACGTATTCGCGGCTGATAATATTGAGATTACGAACAAGCTGGTTACTTCTATGGAACGGGCGATGCTGCGTGCGCGTTCGCAGAAACTGAAGGAGAAACCTTCAGATAATGTAGAAAAAAGCATTTCTCTGTTGATGGATATTGATACGCGGTTCTTTGAACGGCTAAATGTAGATGAGAAGGAAAGCTTAAAAAGCGAACTTGGTGAATTGATTAGAATAGCAGAAATATTTAAGGGTCAGCTGTAACAATCAGGTGGAGTATGGACGTTAAGTTAATCAAGATTGATGACATAGGTCTTTCTGTTCGAGCATCAAATGCATTACACAGAGCTGGCGTAGAGACAGTAGGAGATTTATTTGGTTATACGGAGGATATGCTTTACGACATCCGCAACATGGGCAAAAAATCTGTAGATGAAATCCTGCTTAAAATCGATGAGTACAAAAGGTATGACAGCGAAGGAGGACTTCCTGATCCTGAACCTGAAAAGGAAGATGACGGGCCAATCAGAATCGACAGTATAGGCCTTTCAGTCCGCTCCCTCAATGCACTGCACAGTGTTGGTGTGCAGACAGTAGGAGATATGCTGGGTTATACAGAGGATATGCTCTACAGTATCCGCAGCATAGGCCAAAAATCAGTCGATGAAATTCTGCTCAAGATTGAAGAGTACAGAGATTATGATACTGGAAAAGAATTACCGGGACATGATACTGTCACAGCGCCGGAGCTTCCTGAGTTTCCCGAAGATTTCCATGCATTTATAAATACGGATGAAGGGAAAGAGTTTATCTGTTCTTGGATTAGAGAGACAGGGACAAAAGTGAGTGATTTGGAGCTGTTGTCTGCAAGAGCTTATAACTTTCTTCTGCTTAATGGATACAGTGGTCTTGAGCAGGTCATTTTTATGACCAGTGAAGATTTATTACAGATTCCAAGAATGGATGTTACTTCAGCAGAGGAAATTGAAAAACGGTGTTCTCAGTATCTGGAAGACCATCGTGCAGATATTTTGGCATCGCTTGAGAATAAACACTCCGATGCGGAGCGTAACAGAGAAAGATTGCTCCGTGAAATGCTTCATGACAGGAAAAACCATGACAGCATTCTCAAATTTGTCAAAGATAACGATAGGAAATTGGAGTCTCTGCCGCTATCAAACCGTGCAAAAAATTCGCTGAGAAGATCCGGAAAACTGAAGATCAGTGACTTCATATTCATGAGTGCCAGAGAATTACTTGATCTTCAAAATATGGGAACTAAAAGCGTTGATGAGATACTAAGCCTCATTGATGATTATTTGAATCAAAACGAGACTCGTATTAGAGCTTTATTAAGCGGTGATATTAATGCGGCTTGGGATGATAATGATATTAGTAATATGATTCTCGGTGTGTATAACGAAATAGGCTTTGAAGGGTTAAGCATGCAAGAAATGCGCGATAAGTCTATTATCCCAGACCAGGTTACTGATGAGAGATTGAAGAGTATTCTTGGAAAGCTGATTGCAGAGAGCAAGCTTGAATATGTGGATTTTCGATGCTACAGAGTCTATCCGCGTTTTGTAGATTATCTGGCAGAGTGCACTGCAATTAGGGATAGAAACAAAGAGATTATAATCAGAAGACTTAATGGTGAAACATTGGAGGGCATCGCTGCCTCCTATGGCATGACACGGGAACGTGTCCGTCAAATTGTCAATCAGGGAATTAAGAAAGCCAGAGCCAACTATACTGCAGATACGAACATGAAATGGGTCGACGAGGACTATTATCGATATTTCTTCGAGACTTATGAGTTTGACAAAAAAGATGCAGGGAAATGGCTTGGGATTGAAGACACTGTTTTTAATTATCTTGAGTTGACGGATTCTAAGCAAGGAACCAGAGATCTTGAAGAAGCAGTCGATGATTATCATAATCTGGATTTTGGCTTCCGCTTAAAAGTCAAGAATTACCTTAACCGCAATAAACTGTATTTGGATGGACGTTGGATAGAAAAGAACAGAGCTGAACTCGAAGAATACGTAATAAAGAAGTACTGCAGGGACAGTGTATCATTTGAAGAGTTTTCACGTATTTATAATGACTTTCTACGTGGAGAGGATGTCGATTACGATGAAAAAATATACTATACCGATGCTGTGATTCGAACGAGAAAGAATCATCTGGCTGAATCGAGGTATCTTCTTTGGAAGCAAAATGAACAGATCCGATACTATGATATTGATGGTCAGGATTTCACAGAGCTTCTGGACACTTTGAACCTGGAAGCGTATGAGAATATTGAGTATTCCACCACTAAGTTTATGCGTGATTATCCTGAAATTATGGTGAAGTATGATATCCGGGATCAGTATGAGCTCCATAATCTTCTGAGGAAGATCGTAAAAGACGGGGACTATCATGATTTTCACTGCGATAGGATGCCTGTAATTCGGTTTGGAAGCTTCGACAGAGATGGTGCCATTTTTGATATCCTTATCGACCACGCTCCCATAACACAGGCAGAGTTAGCAGATTTAGTTTCACAGGAGTATGGATACGATCCTCTTACTGTAATAGCGAACTACTTACAGCCATTTTCTGCTTACTATCATAGAGGTGGTTACACAATCGACCAGAAGACAATGGCTGATTCGAATAGAAAAGCGCTGCTGTCTGTGCTGACCGATGATTTCTATTATATAGATGAGATAAGAAAGACATATGCTTCAATTGTTTCCGGGGCAGATCTGGAAGAGATTAATCCTTATAATCTGAAGATAATGGGATTTTCTGTCCTTTCCAGATATGTCTACAGAAATCACAGCACACTGGATGCTTATTTCAGGGATCTTCTAACTAAAGAGGATATCACGGATATCACACCGATACGTAGAAGATTTGCATATGTCGTCGCGTTTTCAGGTACTTTTAATAACATGAAAAACAACCTGGAAATATTTGAATTTGAGCCTAACCAAATCATCACGTTTGATAAACTGGCTGCAGCTGGTATTACAAAGGAAGATATACATGCTTTTTGTGATGACGTTGCAGACTATGTAGAAGACGGCAGCTATTTCAGCATACAGTCAATTAAAAAGAATGGGTTTGAGTCAGAACTCTTTGATCTTGGCTTTTCTGATTGGTTTTATGCCAACCTTCTGACTGCAGACACAAGATTCTCTTATACAAAGGCTTTTGGGAACATTATTCTTTATAAGGGAAATGAACGAATTACAATTCAGTCATTTGAAGAAGAGCTAATCAAAGAACAGGGAAGCATTGACGTCTACGATCTGATGACAGAGATGGAAGAAGTATACGGATGTAAGATACCAGAGCGTCTGGATTTGATTTATAAGGTCGGAGAAACGGACGTTTATTATGATAAGTATCTGGACCGACTGTACGCAAACTCTGACATCTTCAATAGAGAACTGGATGCGGTAGGGGAGATGGTTTGATGAATTCATATGAAGAGCGGAAAGAGCTGCTGCTTGTAGAAATGGCAAAGCTGCATAGTCGGCATGAATTAGCGCAGGAGATGGGACCTGACTATTTCGAACCGGGAGTAATGGAGTATCCGGGACAGTTTGATGGAGCTTGGGATGAAAAAACGGGTGAAGTGACTCTGCGCTTTGAGGCCAGAGGGACACGATATAGTGGAAGAACTGAGCAGATAGAAAAGATTCATGTAGGAGAGGGCATCCAAATCACGAGAGATCCGGAAAACGAATACAACCACAACAATTTCCTCCTTCTAACAGAAAAGGGAAAAGATGTGGGAAATATGCCGGCTGAGCTCTGTAATGTTGTAGCACCTTTGTATGATGATGGGAGTCTTGTAATTGAAAGAACAACGGTCAGCTATGTCGAACCAATTTCACAAAGGAGCCGGCACGCTAAGCAAGCAGTTTTGTTTGTTGAAATGCATGCAAGACTTATAGGTGATGTCTACAACAACCAAGATCATGAGCCAAATTCCGGAGAAAAAGTTGTTGAGGATCCATATGCGCTTAAACTTGATTTGTCTGAAAGCTGGTTTTCAATCGGAAATATTACAATAAAAAGAGGCACCATGCTTGAAAGCATCGAACAAGCCCCATTTATGGATAATGCAACCGTAGTCCAAGATCCATTCCGTGAGGATTATAAATATGTATTTCTTAGGCACTTAGCTGATTATCTTGAAGAAAGCTGGGTGGTTAAACTGAATTTTGAGAATGATATGTTCACAGATCTCTGGTTAGAACACGGTAAATCAATGGAACAACGGAGTCTGCTAAAAGGCGCAGCAAATAATCCTCGTTTAAGAAAAAACAGAGTATCACTCTATTCCAAGTTAAAAGCGAGATTAGACGTATTGATTGGAACAGAGGGAGAATTGCAAAATGACAGTGGAAATCAACACTATATGTTTTCAGTTTCTGGAAATGGGATAGATCTTGTCATGGATAATAAACTCCCTTCAATTATTCTCTGTATAAATTACCCGGAGATCATTTGATCAGAGATGGTTTCAGAGAACAGTATTTGAGATGTCCTAAGTAATTATTTGATGAGGGGAAAAGGTTTATTCTTTGTATGACCTTATGAATGAGCTTTATCTAAGCAGGAATCGAAACAGCAGGGGTGAAGCAAATAATGGTAGGGGAATATGTAATTACTGATGGGGTTTTAGAAAAATACATTGGGAAGAGTAACAGGCTTGTTATTCCTGAAGGAGTTACAAGAATAGCTGCCAGCGCTTTTTCTGCCAGACAGAATAGAGAAAGCGCAGAGCTGATCGAACAGGTAGAGTTCCCGAAGAGTTTAAAGATTATTGGTGAGAGTGCCTTTTATAAGTGTAGAAATCTACATTCTGTTCTCTTTCAGGAAGGTTTAGTTGAGATAGGACATCACAGTTTTGAAGAAACTTCATTATTACATGTTGAATTTCCCAAATCATTAAGAATCATCGGAAATTCAGCATTTAATAAGGCTATTGGTATTCCAGTATTAGAACTCCCAAAGGGATTGAATAAGGTGGGATCATTTGCCTTTGGCTCAGCGAACGAAGTGGTTGTTTATGATGATGCCCCATATGCCTTAGAGTTCGAAGCAGATACTATTACTGTATTAGATGCGAAAACAGGACAGATAAAATTCAAGGTATGGAATTGCCGATGGAGCGACTGCGAAAAGATCTGGGACATGTTTTCTTCTGCCTGGCTTCCAAACGCTGAATTTGATTTTGATGCACTAGATAATAGTTTCAGGAGTTTTAAAGATATACAGAATCGCATTATTACAGCAGTCTATCGATTGGAATATCCTTATAAGCTGACCGAC
>Ga0256404_1011393_pt1 | contig 11924 bp, 18 predicted proteins | sample RumenRJG_01DNA_FD_185990 | JGI IMG/M metagenome (GOLD analysis project Ga0256404, IMG submission 185990) | Bovine rumen microbial communities from Lethbridge, Alberta, Canada - RJG_01 | ecosystem: Host-associated > Mammals > Digestive system > Stomach > Rumen | place: Canada: Alberta | collected... | reverse complement strand
CTTGAATTTGAAAATGGTTCGTGGTAGAATCATTTTTGCATTGGGAGTGTAGCTCAGCCGGGAGAGCGTCCGCCTCACACGCGGGAGGTCACGGGTTCGAGCCCCGTCGCGCCCACTTCAGTGCAGACAGCGGAAATGCCTTTTTGGAGGTCTTTCCGCTGTTTTATTGTAATACAGAAGCTGCTGTCGACTTTGTCGCTGTTTGTTTGCCAATAGTGCATAGAATTACACGGTTTGTGCATCTTTAGTACATCTCTGATACATCTTTTATCAACTTAAAGACATCTTTTTAACATCTTTCTATTGATTTTTTTTATATAACCTCTACGATTCGTCTCATAACTTCATCAGTATCTGTATCGAAGCAGTAATTCCTTTCAAATACAGCGATTGAGTTGCCAAGAAAGTCTGCACACTGCTTGATATTTGCCCCATGCTTATATAAATTAGAGCCGCAGGTTTTCCGCAGTTTATGGGAAGATTTGACTTTATGGCCTGTTTCATCTGCATAGAGCTTCAGGATATAGGCGGCCTGTCTTGCTGTCATCCTGCTGCTGTTCCGCATAAATATCCATTTGTCGCTTTTAGCTGTCGACTTAATGAGCTGAAGGATGGCTGAAGCCTTGGAACTGAGAGGAATGGTTCTGTCGTGAAAGGTTTTTGTGTGCTGTTCAACGGTTCTGATATTTGATGCCTGATTCAGGTATTCTGATTTGGAGATAATAAGATAATCACCTTTTTCAGTATGAAGCCAGGAATCCCAAGTGAGAGCGACACATTCCCCTACGCGCGTACCAATCTGAAGACTGAACACAGGAAAAAGAAATGAAGTATCGCCTGTTTCGTGATATTTTTTATAGCACCACTGAGTAAGTTCCTGTTCTTCTGAACTGTTGAAGACTTCGGTTTCTTTGCGCTTGTGGACAGTTTCGCGGAAAAGATTGTTTTCAAAGGTCATATCCTTCAGCACATTCTGAGAAATAAACTCTTGGTCAACCGCATAGGAAAGCATCCCGCTGAGAATACATTTCGTGGAAACCCATTCTTTGCGGGTGATTCGCATATTGTCCTCAGAGGAAGCGATTCTTGTTTTTCCTCGGATAATCTCTGTGCAGAACTCTTTCCAATCTCCGCGCTTTAGCTTTTTTATTCGCTGTCTTACAAAGGGAGAAGAAGAACAGTATTTCTGATAACGCTGCTTATCACGAAGAACTGTATTGGGATTTGTTCCAATGCGCTCTCTGTAATCGGTCCATAAGAGGAAGAGGTCATTTACTGTCAGATTGTCAATGTGCTGTTTGGGGTAGAAATCAGCGAGTTTTCTATAAAGCGCTTCTTCTGTGGGAGCAGTGAGTTTTCTGACACAGCAATTTCCAAGAGCATCTTCATCATCAATCCTTGTGTAGAAGCCCCCTCGATGATATTTCCCAATTTTGTGATTGTGAATACTGTCAATATAGCTGCGGGTTTTAATATCCATTCTGATACCTGCGCAACGCCATAAAAGCATTATAGCATAGAAAGAGCAGCAGGATGCAGCAGGACGACTAAAAGAAGAGAAGCAGCCAGCGCGCAAGCGTTGACTGCCTCTTCTTAGTATTTCCCTCTGATTTTATCGAGATATTCTGTGAACTGCTTTTTTACGTTTTCAGGTCCGACGATAATGGCCTTTGTGCCAAATCCGCATATCCATCCAAAGAATTGGTCGCTGATTTCTATTTCTGCAGACACTGTAAAATGATAATCATCGGCCTTTTTATAGTATACTCTGTTCTTCCCGAAGCGCTCCAACGCTGTATCCAAAAGGCTGTTCACAAAGCGGATTTCTACTCTGACTTTCTCGCCATTGAACATAGAGAAGGTCCTTTGTGTGTACGACTTCAGGTCAATGGCTTCGAACGCTTCTCTTCCTTCTCTTGGAACGCCTGTCCTTGTGATGGTTTTCATTCGATCCACGCGATAGGTCCGCATCTCCTGATACTCATCAGAGAAGGCCAAAAGGTAATAGTTGCCGTCGTTGATAATCAGTTTCCAAGGACTGACAACGTAGTTTGCTCCATGTTTGCGCTCGACTTGGTGGTTCAGGTCGGAGATGTGGGACTTGAGATATTGGAAACGGACCTTTTCGGGAGTATGACGCTCTCCATTCAGTTCCCTGCTCATAGCGTCGTAGAGAATAGAAACGTTGCTCAGAGCATACTTATTAAGCGTTCGCGTTCTGTCGTTTACAAGCGCATCTGTGCGAATCTCCGCAGCCTGTCTGTCGCTTACAAAGTCTTTCATGATAGAAACAAGCCGCTCCGCCTCTGACTGTGAAATGTATTTGGAAGAGTAGATACATTCGGAGATAAGGCGGATGTCTGAAGCGTCATACTTTCTGTGATTGACATAGAAGCCTTTCTTCTGCCTGTGATTATCATAGACGATAGTATCTTCATAACTTCCACCTTCTTTCTTTGCCTCTTCCAAGTCTTCCATGTTGTTATATTCATCTTCCAAGAGCCAAAGAGCGTTATTTATTGCTTTGATATCTCTGTAGATGGACCTGCGTTCTGCACTGATTCCTTTTTCCTCTATGTAAGCGACGATATCATCCGCTGCGATTACATGATTTTCATCGGAATTATGAAGCAGATACTGATAAACCAGATATGGCTTCATCTTCTGGTTGTCTTTTCTTCCTTCGGTTGTTGCTTTTTCACCCTTCTTCGGCATTGTTCGATTCTCCTTTGGAATTATTATAACAGAAAAAAGAGCGGCGAACCGCTCTTAATGTAGGCTTTTCAGGTGGTTGATGATATCACAGACCAATTGAACATCTTTCTCTGTCAGGCCTTCGACACTTACTGTGGCTGAATGCTCAACGCCTAAAAGATAATCTGTAGAAACATGAAAGATGTTTGCAAGTTCAACGATGTATTGTGTGGAAGGGACAGAGATGCCTAATTCCCACGCATTTACACTTGAGCGGGTGATGCCTAACTGCTTTGCGAGTGCGCTTTGCGTTAAGTCCAGTTTTTCTCTTAAATCCTTTATTTTCTCCGCGATCATAAAACCACTCCTTTTTGTAAGCGTATGGTAGTCACGCAGATATTGCATTATCACGATGATGTTTTAAATTGACGAATAGTAATAATTAACGTACAATATTAAGCGGGTGATATTTTTGAGAGATTTTTGAGAGAAGGTTAGATTGTAGACATGAAGACAGACTAAGTATTTTAGAGCTGAAAGGAGAAAAAACATGGATGGTCAGAAATCTGTTGCTGACGAAATATTAAAGCTAAAAGGTTTGATGGACTCAGGTGCAATCACCGAAGAGGAGTTTAACAGACAGAAGGAAAAGTTGTTATCACCTCCTGAAGAAAATGACAACGAAGTAACAAATAAAGAGTCTGTAGAAAGAAAAATACAGATAGTTAAAGAAAAGTTCCTTACGCTTAAGCCAGTATATAAAGTAGCAATAGGTATTGCTGTAATATTGATTCTCTTTTTGGGTTATGTCACAGTCAGCGGTCCTGTCTTAACAGGTGACGATAAATATGCTTATGAAATCATCATGAAACATGTCGATAGTTTCAAGAATCCTTCTTCCATTCGTATTTCAAGTGGTACTTTGTTGAGCCCCAAAGATGATCCATCAGGAGAAGGGAGCTTATTTTGCGGTATTTCAGGAATTAATGGATTTGGGTCTAGAACGACTTCGTATTATTGGATGTCAGGCGATGGAGATGGTCTTTTGGAATCTGATTCGGAATTTTGTTATGAGGCCGATGGACTGAACTTTGATAGGATTAATAAAAAATTAGAAAAGAAACTTAAGGGGAAATATTGAATTATGGAATATTACTTTATAGGTTTAATTATCGGTGCGGGGTTAGCATTTATTCCAGCGAATATCGCTAAGAATAAAGGTCATAGCTTTGGTTTGTGGTGGTTCTATGGATGGATGTTGTTCATTGTTGCCATTATTCATGTCCAATTCATTGAAGATTACAATAAAAAAGAAAGCCCAAAAGAACCAATCTATGTTGCAGATGAATTGAAGAAGTTCAAAGAATTGTTTGAATCAGGCATTATCACAGAAGAAGAATTTAACAAGAAGAAGAACGATTTGTTAAAACTATAATTGTCATGTAGGTATAAAACATTAGAATGGTTATATTCCGTTAGATAATATCACTTGTATTAAGGAGGAACAATAACTATGAAAAGATTATTAGTGATTGTAATATCAGCAGTTATGGCGGTGTCAGTTTGTGCCTGCGGCGGCGGAGCCAAGACCGTTGAGACCACTACAACAGCAGAATCTCAGGTAGAGTATTTCAGCGAAAATAGCGCTATTCCAAAACCTGCAGGATTAGAAGTCGGCTCATACGACAAAGCAAATAACCTCTATTTATACGACCTTACTAAAGATGAAAACGAGTCCATCAAAATGATTGAAGAGTATATTGAACAACTCAAAGCAAGTGGTCTTAAAATAGATAAAGATAAGGACCAGAAATTGATGTATTACATTCTCGAAGAAGGAAAGCCGACTCCAATCGGGGGCGTAGGGCTTGTTTCCGATCCGAGTTACGGGAAACATCAAATGGGTGTTATGTTTGTAAAATGATGAATCAAGGTCAAGGATTCTATTACTTATAGGAGTGGAAGCATGAATGAAATACTAGATGGACATGAAGAGCCATCGCAGGCTGGAACGATTCAAAGCAATGAAGATAATTCTGTGAAAAAATCGGATGTTTCAGAATCTGTATTATCAAATAAAACGAAAACATCTGGAACTGTGGCTGAAGAAAAAAAGGGTCTGAAGAAGAAAATTTCAAAAACCAAATTGGGAATAATTGGTGCAATAGCTGCCGTAGTAATCATTGCACTTGTAATTGCTTTAGCACCGTCAAAATTTGATAAAGTTGAAAGTGAATGTGTGCATATCGCAGGTATTGTCAAGACTGGAAAAGGATATTTTACCATTGAAACCATGCCAGACTCTTGGGAGAACATGGATTCGACTACGAAAGCTATATTGTTATCAACTCATCAACAGAACGCTTTAGATGCCATTAAATATGCCAATGAAGAATTGGGATTTCCAGGCGTTTATTCTCAAATGTTAAATACAAGTGCATTGATGGGACTTCAAAGTGATGAGAACAAGAAGTATAAGGTAACTTGGACGTATCATCCAGATGATGGGTTAACAGTAACATATAGCAAGAAATGATGGAAGACAACGGGGAGGAAGTTCAATGAAGAAAATATCAGTAATCATTTTATCTGCAGTTATGGCACTGACAGTTTGCGCTTGCGGAGGGGGAGCCAAGCCCGCAGAGACTACGACAGCGGCGGTGGAGACAACAACTGCGGAAGAGACTACTACAGAAATAGATACCGTGGAAGAAACAACAGTAACAGGTGTATGGGAAATCAAACAATCTGTTGATGAGTTCGGGGATGTGGTAAAAGATGGGAAGAGTATTGCTTCCTCTGTCTTCGTTGGCGATTTTAGCAATACAGCAACCTCGAACGGAGAATTGTTAGGTGTGGTTTCCATGTCATTGGATGGTAAAACACCACGATTCTTGTTTAGCTTGTTGGAGTATGGAGATAAAAAGGCATCCTATACGAGTAGTGATGAATTGTCTTTAAAGATTAAAATCGATGATCAAATTATAGAGTTTAGTAATTTTTATGGGGCTCCGCCTAATAGTGATTTGATGTTAGTTGATAATCAAAAAACAATTTATGAAGCCCTCTATAATGGCACAGATGTTAAATGCATTATCTATATTGGAAGTACTAAATACAATTTCACACTTAATAGCAGAGAGTTTAATACAATTGCTGATGAGCTTGATGCAGCGAATGTGGCTGCTTTTGATTGGGACGGGGCAAGAACCCAAATCTTTGATAAAAAGAATTATGATTATATAAATGCAAATATTGATTATTTTACAAGAATTAATGGGGATGAAATGGAAACCCTTCTTTGCGATGGCTCTTGGGTTACCTCTTCAGGTCAAAAAGTAATATTCAATGCAGATGGAACTTATACATATTCAAAAGATGGCACAGAAAACACTGAGACATGGAATATTGATGGCGATTATTTACATACATGGACGAGGTATTCAGTTTACCATCTTGTAGATAATGCATATTATTGGAAAGGAACAAATAATATAATACTGTATAAAGAATGAATCTGAGGCAGAGGACCGAAATCCTCTGCCTTTTATAATAACTGAGCATGATTCTGTATCGCCTGTTCTATCCTCTGTGGCTCGATGCCAATATATCTTTGTGTGATTGCGGCGGAGCTGTGTTGTAGCAACCTCTGTACCAGCGTGATGTCATAACCATTCTGAGTATAAATCTCCGTTGCGTACCACTTCCTGAAGCTGTGAGTTCCGATGCCTTCGTATCCAAGAGCATCACAGACAATCGAAAGCTGTTTCTGAACTGCCCTTTCTGAAATGGGAAAGAGCAGTTCATTTCTTTTTATCCCATTCCGCAGACAGTAATTCTCGATATACTGCTGAATGACCAGCGGAACGGTGAACTCTCTCTGCTTGCCTGTTTTCTGTTCTGTGATACAGAGTCTGTATCTGTCTCCATCCTTTACAATATCGGAGAGCTTCAGCTTCAGGATATCGGAAATCCGAAGACCAAGGTTGCCTTCGAGAACTAAGGCGGTGGCGATGCGCTCATTGGGACGGCAGCCGCAAGTACCTTCTTTCATGGTCTGTATTATATTTTTATACTGTTCTGAGGTCAGAGCCTTGGTCTTTTTATTCATAATCCTTTCCTCTTGGATTTGCAAAAATTTTGCAAAAAGTTCGTATTTGTCATATCGGTAAGTTCGTATCTGCGACAGCAGCAGGACCTTTCGGCCTAAACACTGTATTTTGGTGTTCGTATAATATGACAATTACGAACTTTTCACATCTTCTGAGAAGGTCTTTCTCTCTTGGAACATTTCTGAACCAAGAGAGAAGGATTTATATATGATTATGCGCTGATGGTGAAGCGCTTGCTTGCGACCTGCTTTGTGAACGCCTTGTATAGGTCTCCATAAATCTTCTTGAACGCAGTCGCGTCAAAGCGGTTGGAGAGGACTGAGGTCCATCTTACGATGTAGGCGCCTGCCTCAAGCTGTTCGGTCCCTTCCTCAAGCATCATGGCCTTGATATCATCTCTGATACCGTCGGCCTCGGCCTTGATTTCATCCATGAAGCCCTCAAGTTCCTGAAGGTATTCAATCTTGCTGATAAGCTCTTTCTTTGACATTTTGTTTTCTCCCTTCTATTGGTTGTGTCCGCAAGTGGTAAGTGGCTTTAAACATCTAGGTCTTCTTGGACGCTCTCACTCTCACTTGTCCTGTCTTACTCTTATCTTGAAGTATTAGCCCTTTCGGAGATTCTTCCTTGACTTGCGGTTCTTTTCTTTAACTGTCTTTATTATAGCACTAATATCTAGTGTAGTCTATTGACAAAAACACCAAATATCAGTGCATAAAAGCACTTGAAATTAGTGCATTATGTACACTTGATATTAGTGTATGGTTGTGTTAGAATATGAATGGTGGAAGAGGAGGCCACAAATATGGCTTTGCGATATAGGATAGATGTGCTGAAAGCACTGAAGGATGCAGGTTATAGCTCCAAGAAAATAAGAGATGATAAGCTAATAGGGCAGTCATATCTCCAACAGTTAAGGCACCAAGAATTAGTGTCGTGGAAGACGATAGACACGATTTGCGGACTGCTGAACTGTCAAGTTGGGGATTTGGTGGAGTATTACGTTCCTGAGGCTCTAGAAGGCACAGAATAAGGTTCTGTGGATTTCTGTGATAAGTTTGCGGGCGCCTCACTTCAAAGCTTCTAAAGGGGTCAGGGGCTGTGTTATGGGAAAGCGAGGACCGCAATTGCCCTAAACAAAAAGGCGTGGTCTACTTCGCTGCCAAGTATTTCTGCTCTTGGAGATAACGATTATGATTAACTTGGAAGAATTGGGATATTTTCTTTTCATGGAAGAACAGGAACGCAAACAAAAAGAATCCTCAGAGGAAGAGGATTCCGCAGAAGACGAGGATAAACGCAAAAAATCGGCAGATGCACGATTTATACCTTGAATGGTATCTTTATCGTAGCATCTGCCGATGTGTTCCAAGTTTTGAAAATATCGTCAAGAGCTTGGTCTATGCAAGCTTTTGCGCAAGCAGTCATAAAGGAATTGATTTCCTTCTCCAAGATGGAGCGCTCTTTCTTCTTCTTTTTCTTTTCTCTCTTTTGGTTCATTTTTTCAGACCCCCTTCTGCTGTGATAACAACTTCGTCATCTTCATCATCAAAAGCTTCGTCCATTTGTTTTCTTTTCGCCATCAGGATTTCTTCAGGCGTGAAGCCATCAAGGTACATGGTGTCATAATATTCGGGGATTTGAAGGTTTGATTTTTCGTATAAGTTCATAATGCATTATCTCCTTTATCTTTTTATTTTCTAGTGTTTATGGCGTTCGATATGAACGCATTGACTTATATTGCCCAAGAAAACTCTTCAAAGGTTTAACAAGGATTTATAAGTATCTGTGTTAAAGGTTTGATGAGAAAGCTCAAAATACAAACTCTGTTTCTGACTGTGAAGGCCTGACTGTAAACAGTTCAGGTGCCAGTTCTTCAAGCGGAGGAACTCCAAGCCCCACTCTCTGAATCAGTTCAAAGATTTCCTCGTAATCGTCATCATCAAAGAACGCGTTAAAAACGAAGGGCTTGACTGTGTAGTAACAGCACTTTTTCTCCTTCCACAGTCTTCGGATAGCGATTTCCCAACGTTTCGGATTCATATCTGCTGTCTGAGTCGCTTTCTGATACTCAGTATCGGCTTCCCGCAGATACTGTGACCGAAGGGAATAATATTCTTCTTTCTCTTTCAGAGTCTTCTCATCGTTCATATCAAGTCGTTCTTGCTTCTTTGAACCATTGAGAATGATGGTTCTCCAAGGCTCAGGTGAATCAATATCCTTAGCAATGACATTTGCACGAATCAGTTTCCTCGCCCAATTGCGCATCGTGGAATCGTCAATATCAAAGCCGTATTCTCTGAGAATGATATTCTCCTTGGTAAGCCAAGGCGAAGTTGCAAATTCATAATCAGTCGAAAGTAGATAGAACACTAATGCAAAACCGCGCAGATTTGTTTGAATGTCAAGGTTAAGCTTTTTAATCAGAAGCTCATTCAGACGTTCTTCCGCAGTCATAGGAACTTTGGTGATAGAGACAGCAGAGGGTTTGTAATCATACTCATAGCCCCACTTATCAAGTCTGGTTTTAACGTCTCTTGCAAAGTTTCCACTTTTCGGATTAAGTCCCATAATCTCTGCAATTTCCGCTCTTGGATATTTTCTTGTCTCAAATCTATATACTGAACTGCTCATAATTCTTTTTCCTCAAAGGTTTAACAGAGATTACTAATATTTCTGTGCTAAAGGTTTGATGAGTTTTTATCAGGCTGCATCATCCAAGAAACTATCAATCTCAGGATACTTCTCAAGAAACCATTTCTTGATGGTGGGATAACGGAAACCTCTTCCATGGCACTGTGAAATCAGGCGAAGTTCTCTGTAATCCTTAAGAACGGCCGCAAGTGTCTCTTCCGATTCGTGCTTGAGAATGTAGTTTTCCATATATTCATAAGTCAGACCTTTGTAGGTTTCTTTGTTGGGATTCCGCTTGATGGTTCTGGTAATAACGGTATACTCAGGATAATCCTTGCGGACTGTCTGAAGGTGTTTATACTCTTCGCTGTGGGTGTTCTCGCAATTCTTCGCGAAGGTTCTGTCCATAACGATGGCCTTGTTGTTAAAATCGATTCTCAGAGTATTCTTCATTATATTCACCTATTCCTTTCGTCTGTTGGATTATGATTAAGCTGCCTGATTCTTCTGCTCACGAAGCTTCTTCTGCTCACGAACATTCTTGAGGATATCGTCAATGCTCTTTTTCTTGGTGTCCAGCTGCGGATGGTTGACGATGAACCATTCCTTGACCTGTCCATAGGTTGCGGTTGCCGCAAACTCCACGTCCTTACCATTTTCATCCTTGCCGCAGAGAGTGTAATACTCCTTAAGCAGAGCGTCTTCTTTATTCTCATTCATGTACTTCTCCATGTAAGCATAAGTAAGGCCCTTGAAGTGATCGCTACCCTTGCTGGTGCTCTTGGTAATGACTCTGTAGTTGGGATAATCGGCTCTTGCCATCTGAAGCTGCTTGTACTCCTCAGAACCGAAGCGGCTGGCGTTCTTAGCGAAAACCTTGGTAAGCTCGATGGTTGCGTTCTTGGTGTTGATGGTGATGTTCGTCATGATTTTAATCTCCTTTTCGATTATGTTTTTTATTGTTTTGAGGTATCTTTGTTTTCCTCATTTCTTATGGCTTAATTATACGAGATTCTGCTGCTTGGTCAGGCGTTATAATGGTACTTATTAATTACTTGATGATAATATCTTTGACCTCGTGGAAAGGCGGTACATACTTCAGATCTGCAACCTTGATGGTCTCTTCGCAATCATCGCACTCAATTTCATCGGAATCGAATTCTTCGTTATAGAAGGCAACCTGATAACCGCAATCAGGGCAGAAGTATCCGCATTCATCATCGGCGAAGGTTTCCTCGATATGAAGGCAGCTTCCGTTAAAGGAAAACTCGTAATCATCGACACAGTAACACTTCAGAGAGTCGTAACAAGCGTATCCATTAAAGGAAACATTTGGGAATGCTGTTGCAACTGCCTTGCACATTGCGGGAATATACATTGCAAATTCTTCGGTCCAAAGCTTGCTGAGGATTTCAAAGTGGTCCTTGTCACAGCAATCGCCAAGATCCTGAAGCCAGATATCAGCATAGCCATTTTCATAGTTGATTTCTTCTACAGCAGCCTTCATAGCTTCGAAAGCTTTATTCATATCAACATTTTCCGAAAATCTCATTTCGAAAGTAGTATCACACTGATGCAGTCTCCAAGCTTCGCTAACATTGATTCTTTCCATTTTCTTTTCTCCTTTTCTTTTGTTTTGTTTTGTTTTCCTCATTTCTTATGGCTTAATTATACTAAAATAGAAACCTATGTATGTCATTATAATGGTACATACTAACTGTTTTAGAGTATTTTTTATAGACCTGAAAAGCCTCAATGCATTAGAAGTTATTCAGGCCTTGGTTTAAAGATGTTATGAAGATGTTATTCTTGGTTTTGGGAGATGTTAGACTTTTGATAAATAGATGCTTATAAGATGTTATGGCGTTGCGTTTCCCTTTCTTTTGAATTATTATTTATGTGTCGACTTTGTGTCGACTTGGCATTTTTGAGTGTTTGAGAGTGGAATGAGGAAGATGCTGAAACAGGCTTGGAATAAGGCTTTTCTGAAGGAGAGCGTCCGCCTCACACGCGGGAGGTCACGGGTTCGAGCCCCGTCGCGCCCATTCCTGATAAACGGAGATGCCTTCTGGCATCTCCGTTTTGTCGTATTTACAGCCGATACATGATTTCTATGGTTTTCCGGCAACAGATCGGAGAAAGACAGGAGGTTTTGATATGAAAAAACAGATATCTGCACTGCTGCTGGCGGCGGCACTTTCTGCATCCTTTGCCGCAGGCTGCGGGGGAAAACAGCCGGAGGAGACGGCGGGAGCTGCGGTAGTCCATGCGGACGGAGAGGTTCTGGCAAATGATGCCGAGGTCTACCGGGTGTTCGTCACAGACACGGAGGGAAAGCCGGTGGCGGATGCTTCGGTGCAGTTCTGCTCCGATCTGTCCTGCACGCTGCAGAAGACCGATGCAGACGGCATGGCTTCCTTCGAGGCAGAGGAGGGCGCTTATACTGCCCATGTCCTGAAGGTACCGGAAGGCTATGAGAAGAAC
>Ga0256404_1011392_pt1 | contig 11924 bp, 6 predicted proteins | sample RumenRJG_01DNA_FD_185990 | JGI IMG/M metagenome (GOLD analysis project Ga0256404, IMG submission 185990) | Bovine rumen microbial communities from Lethbridge, Alberta, Canada - RJG_01 | ecosystem: Host-associated > Mammals > Digestive system > Stomach > Rumen | place: Canada: Alberta | collected... | reverse complement strand
TAGTTTCCTGGAGAACCCCAAGAATGTGCTGAAGGAGAAATGTCTGGTCTTGCAGAATTTCTCATACGAGTGTGAACGTATGCGTAACAACTCCAGTGATGTGTATGGTGCTTCGAAGCCCGTCATCTTGAAGTTTACGATCCGTGTGAATTCACCGTCGCATGCCAGAGAACTGTATCAGCGTCTGGCACTGAACGGACATAATGACTTTTCCATCCTGTTCAACGTGACTTACGACAACAATTCGCGTCTGGCAGGTTATGAGGACGGCATGGTGGTGAACGGCTATGTGGTCAGCGTGGAGGAGAAATACAGCAGTCTGCGCGATGAGAGCGGTCTCGACAAGCAGATGGAACTCGATGTGAAGGTGCTCGTACGCTCTACCATTTATCTGGGTAGGGAAGAGCAGAATAATTTAAAGAGTATATTCATCCATTAAATTAAAAAAAAGTCTATGGCAAAGTTTGAATTGACATTTTGCGGCGTAACAGATACGTTGAAGCCTGATGGTTCTAAAGAAAGTTCTATCAACATCACGATGTCCACAGGCTCCGAGCATAAGGAAGGTTATTGTTATTACAAGGTGCCCTGGACAAAGACCGCCATTGTCCGTGATCCTAATGATCCGAGGAAATCTAGCAGCGTAAAATCAGAAGGCTCTGGTACGACTTGTTTTGCATTGAATCTCCAGAACGGACGCTTCACCAAGAAGATGTACAGTCCGAACGAGATCCATGCCGAGGTGCAGATTGCCCCGGGAACCTCGGATAATGAACAAAAAAACAGTAATGTGACCCTTCTGGCTTCCATTCCCAGAGACACCCTGGAGGCATCGTTCCTCAACAAGAAGGTGATCCTGAAGTGTGACGACAAGCTGGTGTGTGACGACTACTTCGTGCAGGAGATCAAGCCTACCTATAAGAAGGATGCGATGTATGTCACCTTCAAGATGTACAGTCCCGACTTCCTGTTGACTCAGGAGGACTACTGCCGTACGTTCGTCTCGCAGAAGTTGGGCGAGGACATCCTGAAGAATGAGATCAAGAACTATAAGCTGCCTTATGATGCGACAAAGACGGTGGATTTCGATTATGCCAACATGAAGCACATCAAGCTGGCCAAGGATAAAGACGGCAACAAGGCGGGTACGGAGCATCTGTTCCCTTATCTCGTGCAGTATAACGAGAGTTTCTATGACTTCCTGAAGCGCACCACCAACCGATGGGGTGAGTTTATGTATTATGAGGACAAGAAGCTGTTGATAGGCTATGGCTATGCGGCTATTGCCAATACCGACTATAAGGCATCGGCAGAGTCGGTCACCTATTGTGACCTGACTTCCCAGCAGAAGCAGTCGAATCCCGGACAGCTCAATGCAGAGGCGCCGATTGACGAGCAGATCCTTAAGAACGACCTGCTCAAAGGTAAGTACGATACGGTCAAGACCCGTATGAACAGTCTGCTTCACTTCAAGGATCTGGACGGCGATATCTATGTGGTGAAGAAGCTGGCGGCCTTCCTGAACAACGATAAGACCATCTGGCAGTTCCTGGTCAACACAGGTGTGGATGATATCATTGACCTGGAAAAGGCCAATAAGCTCAGTGATGAAAAGAACGATAAGTTCGACAGTGACTATTTCAGCAAGAAAAGGAAAGAGACCAAGTTTAACGATAATCAGTTCAATGGCTCTACTGAGTTCAACCAGTTCTCTGAGTACAAGCCCTTCCTGAATACGAAGGAGTACATCAATATCGTGGAGAAGGAGTTCGCATCCGGGCGCAATGCCATTGTAATGGATTTCGACACGACCTATCCTGACATCAAGTTGGGCCAGATCATCACTTACGACAAGAAAACTTATCTGGTGGTGAATGTGGAGGGCTATCAGCCGGAGAAGATGGCCATCGTGGATAACCAATATGTGGATGTCAGGGTTGACATGTCGAAGGTCTGCTATAAGGTGACTGCCGTTCCTGCGGATTCTTCGGTGGTGGAAGAAAAGGAGGTTGAGGTCACGGATAAGGAGACTGGAGACAAGAAAACGGAAAAAGTCAAGGTCTATGACTACACCAGCTATCCTTCGGTGATTCCTGAGGGACATATCCGCCGCTCCGGTCCGCAGTTGGCAGAGGTGGTTGAGGGAACGAAAGAAGATCCCTTGCGCCAGAATCGCGTGCGCATCAAGTACGGCTGGCAAGGTGACAAGGAGTGGAGTTCGCCCTGGCTGCTCTATTCCCCTGCAGGCGGTTCTTCCAAGTCGGGTGTCTATAGTTGGCATGAAAAGGGTCAGAAAGTGATCGTCAATTACGTGGCGGGCAATATTGAGCGCCCCTACGTGATGGGTTCCGTGGAGGCTAAGATGCCTGCTCAGATGAAGAGTTACCAGCAGGTGTTCCAGACACCGGCGGAACAGAAGATCCTGATGACCGACGGAACGGGTGCAGGCCTGACCGCGTTGCTGGCTTCCTTCAATCCCGGACTCAAACTGCTTCAGGGCTTCTGGCCGGGTGACTCACTTCCGGGTCTGGATTTCGAAAAGAGTGCGAACCTGGAGGGAAACATTGAGTTGACGGACAAGTACGGCTTCTACAGCATCAAGGGTAGTACCAACGAGCGTAACATCTCCATCAAGTCGCCCTGGGGTGACGTGAAGATCAATGCCTTCACGGGCATTACCCTTAGTGCGCCTAACGGTGACATCAAAATCAAGGGTAAGAACGTGTCGATCGAGGCAGGCGGTAACCTTACGCTGGCTTCGGGCAAGAACATCAAGCAGAAGTTCCTGATGGATGGTGAGGATATTAATGCTGTGTCGTTGGCCGCGACGATCACCAAGACCGTCACCTCGAAGCTCTCCTCTATGTTGGTGGAGCTTACCGACCTCTCGTTGCTTCGTCATGTCCTGGAGGTTATGTTCAAGCCAGTGGAGGGTAAGCTGCAGATCACGGCAGGCCGCTTCCTGATGATGGAGGCAGGCGGCAAGAAGGCCGGTTATCCGATTGAGGCCTATAAGCCGAAGAAAAAGGCAAGTAAATCAACTGCCAGTGGGGATGACAGGAAGGTCGCCGAGTCGTTTGAACAGCTGCGTGATGCCATCAATGACTCATACCTGCGTCTTCAGCATCGGTATGAGACTGCCCGTGATGTCAAGGGCGCGTTGGCTCCAATACTTGCAACCTGTGTAAATATGAAAAAAGAGGCCCAATGTAAGAAGCTGTCTGACATTATCCCGTCTCTTTGGGATAATCCTCAAACGGATATCAATGCACTTTTGGCATTTACGGGTCTTTATGAAGATGTGGAAGCGAATGGTCAGTGCAAACCGGCTATCATGAAGAAATTCCTGGGGGGAGCGCCTACAATCGCTGCCTTGAAAGGCTCAAATGAGGAAAAACAGGCTGCATGGGCAGAAGCCGTTGCCCGTCAGAATGCTGCGAAGAATGAAATCAAGGAAGCAACATCATTCCTGGCATCCTGTATCAAAGAACTGAAGGACTTCCAGATCAGTACAGCGAATATTCCTGAGGACTATGATAAGGTGCGTGAGGTGTTTACTGCGGCTAATTTACCGGATGATTGCCTGTTAAAGAAGCAATTCAAGGATCTGGACGGGTTCAAGGACTTCAGTGTTGACTATCAGGTTTCAGATGATGAGAAGAAAAAGGTACTCAGAAAGCTCAGTATCGCATTGGTGAATGCTTTGCAAATTCCACGTGCCGCAACGGAGAGTGCAGGACTCGGCTTAGCGGCTACGGTATTCCCGGAACCAGCCTACGACTGCTCTGATGCCGACTGGGCGAAGTATGTCAGAAGCATACAGACGCTTGTCAAGAAAGAGGAGAAGACTACCTTGGAAAAGGTTGGCAATGCAGTTGTAGACGGCATTCTCGATCCGTTAAAGGGTATGTTTGACGTCAAGGGCTTTATGGAATTTGCTGATGACTTCTCGTTTGGCTCCAGCAAGAAAGGCGAGATCCTGTTTGCGAGCGGAGACGGTACGATGGTTCTTGACAGGGGCATCTACCGTGCCAACACAGGTCTTGAAGACTACGAGGAGAGTGCCAATCAGCCTCAAGTCAATGGGCCTGCCACCAGAGTGAGAAATGTGATGTTGGGTGCTAATGCTTAATTATTATAAGGAGGACGATTATGGATTATATATTTGATGATTGGAAGAAAATATTGAATGACTTCCAGAGCAGCGTGGAAAAGGATCTCGCAGAGATTCACAAGCAAAAGACAGCCGTTCAGCAGATGAAGACCGAGATCTTCAACCGTATGGACAGTGGCCAGTATATCTATGACGAAAACCGCATCGTGCTTTCCGCACCCGAGATCATCATCGGTCATGTGGATAAGAGCGGTGACCTGAAAGGCTCAGGCAAGGTGATTATCCGCGGTACGGAGGTGGACGTGGAGGGTGTCGGTGAGACGGGTACCATCATCAACCGTGCCCCCGTGATCCGGCAGACGGCTGTCGATCCCGGTATCGACGGTCAGGAGGCGGTGGTCTATCCCCATTCCGCCGTACTGACACAGGCCCGTTCGGTGGTGCTCCAGAGCAATGATGCCAAGGACGCTTTCTCACAGGCCGTTGCTGTGCCGAGGGATAGCGGTGTCACCATCCATGCCGATCAGGCATTGGATATCGATGCCTCCGTCTCCAGTGAGGTGCGCAAGGCCGCTATCGAGGCCAATGTGGCTGCCCTGAAAAAGCAGAAGAGTGACCTGAAGAGTGTCACAGACAAGCAGAAGAACGAGATCGAGCAGTTCTATAAGGACCTGAAGAAGCTCATGGATGACGCGGAGGAGAAGAACGACGGTTTCATGAACACCCGTGTGAACATGGTGGATATTGAGAGAGGACGCGCCAATGTGGAGAGTCTGATCCCCGCCTTGTACCGTGTGACCGTTGATTTTATCCACAGCATATCAAGGCAGGCGGAGCTGAACCGTCAGATCACTGCCCTGGAAGCTGAGAAGAATGCCATCAAGTCGGGCGACGACTTCAAGAAGAATACCACAGGTGCCCAGTTGTCGCTAAACGCGGAGAGCATCGCCTTGACCACGGTGGATGGCGACGGCAACCTGCATGCGAACAACGGTGCCGGTGTCAGCGTCTGGACGCCAAGGATGAATGTCAGTATGAATCAGGACGACAATTCCCTGGTGGAGGGTAGCTCGTTCAATGTGACATCTGAAAATGTGTTGATTTCCACTGCCAACTCAAAGGAGGATGGCAACGAGGTGACTGCTACCGGTCAGGTGAATATCCTGTCGAAGAAGATCAACCTTGAGGCGATGGACTACCAGCAGAAGGACGATGCCTTTACGGAGAAGGGCCTGGCAGCCGACGGTAAGGTGAGCATCACCGCCAAGACCATTGAGGTGGCTACGACGAATCCGAAGGACATCACACGCGACGATAAGGGTAAGGTGACCAAGGGCGAATATACGGCTGAGGGTGACGTGATCATCCGCTCGAAGACGGTAGCCGTGGAGACCCTCGACTACGAGGTGGCCGACGGTCAGCTGAAGCCCAAGGCACTGACGAAGGACAGTAAGATCGAGATGCGCTCGGAGAAGATGGGTATGCTGGCTGCCGATACCGAAGGCAAGGCTACGGGTAGCATCAGCCTGAATGCGAAGGCGGTGGCCGTGAAGTCGATGGATGTCGATAAGGAGAAACTCACTGACTCGGCACTGGCTGCAGGCAGCACGATGACCCTCGTCAGCGAGAAGATGTATGTCGGAGCGAAGTCGAAGGATATCAAGAGCAAGAAGATCCAGGCAGTCAGCGAGGAGATCGGTGCCTTTGCCGACAAGACGCTGGAGATCCAGCAGGGCGACGGCAAGGCCGTGGTGCAGCTCGACGGCGGCAAAGCCTCGTTGGGCGGCGACAAGACCCAGGTCTATGGCGAGACAACCATCAATGCCAAGACGGAGGTCAAGGACGAGCTCAAGGCTCCGAAGGTGGTTGGCGACAGCATCGAGGCCAAGAGTGCCTTCAAGTCGCCTAACATCAGCGATGGCATGGGAGCCGGTTCCGGAGGCGGCGGTGGCAGCCTGAGTGCAAAGCTCAAGACCGAGGATGCACCGAAAGAATAGCCACCGTATAAAAGTTAATATTAAAAAAATTAGGATATGAAACGAGCTATTATCAATCAGTTGGGACAACTTTCAGAACAACTGAAGGCTTATGTAGGAGCCTTGAACTACCGTTATCTGAATCTCTGTGTGAAAGCCGAGGAAGCCTCGTTGCTGCCCATACAGGTGCCCATAGAGGGTGAACCGAAGAATCTGGAAGACGTGGCGTATGCCGGTAAGAGGAACGGTGATGACTATTCGATTTATGTCATACCGAAGATCCAGGATGATATGCGTGATATCGCAGATGCTGTCAGAAGCTACCATCCGGAGTTTATACAGGAGATTCAGAAGGAAACGGTGGATCCGCAAGACGGCAGTGGCGAACAGGAAGTGCAGTTACTGAGGCTGAAGATGCCTGAGGTGAATGACGACCGCTATGACGTGCTGAAACAGGGCGCCAACACTTTCTACGACATGTGTAAGGCCGACATGGAGAAGGCCAGGATGGAAGCCGACATGCAGTTTGCTGCTTTGGGTATTGACGAGAAGCCTGAGGATATGGACAAAGTGAAGAAGGGCGTGGATGAAACATGCGATAGGTGGACGAAGAAACGCGACCAACTTCATGATGAGAAACTGAAGGAGATTGAGGATGCCCATATCAAGTGGCAGACAGACCAGCAGGCTTCTGCCCAGAAGAAGCAGGAAGAAGATGCTGCCCATAACGAGGATGTGGGCTCATCGATGCGGATGAACTCAGAGGATGAGTAATATTAACATTTAAATTCAACCAATATGAAAAAACTATTGATGCCGTTGATGGCTACTGCCATCTGTGCACTGTTAACAACTGGTTGCGTGAAAGGACCGGATGATATTCCGCCCAGTCCGACACCAACACCAACACCGACGCCGACACCGACGCCGGAGGAACAGTATGATGCTGCGTTCCTGAATTATGTAGGAGGTACTATAGCATCTAATCAGGACTGGGGCTTTAATGCGAGTGTCGCTGCTGCCCGTGGCATGACCCGTGGTTCAGAAACTGGCTACTTTATTGATGAAGACTATGATAAGGAATATAGTCAGAACTATTATGATGCCATCTTTGATCGTCTGCCTGAAGGAAAAAAAGTTGCTGAAGGCATCCAGAAGAACTTTGAGTTTCAAGACAATGGTCCATTCCGTTTCGATATCATTTTCTCCTATACGATAGTAAAGGATATTGAGATTGGTTATTATCATTATGGTAAAGATGAAACGCCTGATAAACGTAAGGAAGTGATGCTGGTTCAGTCGTTTGACAAAGATCTGCCAACAAAAGCATACTTCCAATATACTACATTTACACAACCCTCAGTTGCAAGTCAGTGGACAACACCTTATCCTTATGATGGTAGAAATATCTGGACTTATGATCCCCCTGCCAAAACGGTTCATGGCAAATTCTTTACGCTAAGAGATGGATCAGGTGACGATCCTACAGACGTATCTGTTAATGACAGAGTCGGTTTCTATGTGAAGATCAATGGTAAGACGTATTATACAAACCGTTATCTGAACGATAATGAAGAAGACAAATACTTTGCCGTGACTTACGACGAAAAACAGGGAGAAAAGTTATATAACTCGTGGGTTGTCGGTATAGAAGATCTTTATGATAATGATTACGACTGCAACGATATCATCATTGCTGTGAATAAGAATGTAGAGCAAACCTATCCAACTCTGATTACCCCAGAGAAGCCTGTGAATCCTACCTGGCGCGTGATAGGCGAGGACCTCAGTGCTTCGGATAACACTGACTTCGATTTCAATGATATCGTGCTCGACGTGACACTGACGAAGGAAGGTGCCGACTGCGTGCTGCAGGCTGCTGGTGGTACCTTGCCACTTCGTATTAACGGTGAAAACGGTGGTAAATTATTGGAGGTTCACGAAATGTTCGGTGTCGATCAGAAGACGATGGTGAATACGAATGCAGATAAACAGGGCCTGCCGAGTGCAAAGAAGGATCCCGTATCATTCTCCATCAAGGGCTCGTTCTCATCGGTACTTGATATTGCGATTGAAGTGAAAAAAGATGATGGGAAATGGCATCCGCTTTATGCCGATACGGGAAAACCTGCTTGTAAGATTCTCGTAGATACCGCCTTCAAGTGGCCGGATGAGAAGGAAAGTCTTAAAGCTGTTTACCCGAAGTTCATCGATTATGTGAAAAATCCTTCTGTAAAGTGGTATCCGTAATCAGATCATCTTTAATGTCAGCATCAGGATATCATCCTCTTGAGGTGCTGAACCACGATAACTCTCCACTGCTTCTTGCATGCTGGAGAGTATTTTTTTAGGTGCATCGTTGTGGTGGGCGGAAGCAACGAGGCGTGTGAGCATCCGCTTCTGACCGTAGGGCTCGTGGTTGGTGTTCTCCGTCTCATACAGACCGTCATTATAAAGGAAGAGGGTAAAGTCTTCGATCAGCGTGATATGCTGTTCGGTGTATTCGTAGTTCTCCATGATGCCCACAGGGATGTTGGGATCGGTGTCGATCAACTTGGCACCTGTAGAGGGACTGACGATCACAGGGGCGGGGTTACCTGCATTACTGTAAGTGAGCACGGCGCTGTTGAGGTCGAGCACGCCGACGAAGAGTGTGGCGAACATCTCGCTATGATTGACCGAACACAAGGAATTGTTCATCGAACGGATGACTGCCGCAGGTGACGGGGCTTCGCCGTTGATGCTGTTTGCGTTGGCTGACGTGCGGAAGATGCTGCGGATGATCGACATCATCAGGGCGGCCTTCACGTTACTGCCTGGCACATCGCCAATACAGAAGACTACCTTTGAACCAATGTAGAAATAGTCGTAGAAGTCGGCACTCACGTCGGGCGCAGAGAGCAGCGTCTTCTGCACGTCGAGGTGATGGCGGGCATTCTCGATGTCAGAGATATTGGGCAGCATGGCCGTCTGGATGTCGCTGGCAATCTGGAGTTCCTTTGTCAGCAACTCCTGTTCCATGACCAGACGGTTGAACTGCTTGAATTTCGAGGCATATCTCCATACGATATAGAATACGAGTAGCAGACCTAACACCTGGAAGATGAAACCGACGATGTTGATCTTGTCGATCTCATCATAGGTAAAGTCGTCCTCCGAAGCCAGATCCTTGTAGGGGACATCAGCGGTCAGGATGCCGACGACACGGTTCTCATGGTCGTGAATGGGCAAACTGTATGAGCGGATGAGCTTTTCGGAACCGCCTTTGTCGAAATAAGGTTCCGTCCACATGGCAGAGTCCTTCTGAATAGGAGTGGCATACCATTCCTCCTGGGTGTAGTCGTAGGGCAACAATTTGACGCGTGGCTGTCCTTTGCCGTCTTTGTTCTCATGATAGGCAAAAGGTGCAAACAACTTGTCCTTATCGGGATAATAGCCTGGGTGCATGGCGATGGCACTGCCCACGATATACTCGTTGTTGGCTACCAGACGTGAGGTAATACCATAAAACATTTCAGGATTGTTCAGGTTGACGCGCACATCACCCATCGTGGCTTGCACAGCACTCTCCACACTCGTCTGGAGTTTGGCTGTGCGCTGCAGTTTCAACATGTTGTTATATGTCTTCTCTACCGACTGTTTCTGGATGCTCTTACGGGTATAGATATATTGCGCCATATTGACCAACTGAGAGAGTACAGCTGCTGCAATGATGAATGCTATACCGGCTCGTGCCCGTTGAATGGAACTTTTAATCTGATTCTTAATCATTATTTAATGATGCCTTTAGTTTATTTGGTGGCAAAATTACAATTTTTGACTGACACGAGCAAGCACTTCTTAAAAAAATACACTTTTTTTTGGAATATTGCCCACTTATTAGTACCTTTGCAGGCATGAAACAAGCGATGATCTTTGCTGCGGGACTCGGAACCCGACTGAAGCCCTTGACCGATACGATGCCAAAGGCGTTGGTCAGGGTAGGGGGGCAGCCGCTGCTCTGGCATGTGATTATGAAACTGAAAAAGGCCGGCTATGAGCGTATTGTGGTGAACGTGCATCATTTCGCCAGTCAGATCACAGATTATCTGGCAGCCAATGATCATTTCGGACTTGATATCCGTATCTCTGACGAGACCGAAGCCCTGCTGGAGACGGGTGGCGGTATCAAGAAGGCACTGCCGCTCTTCGATCCTTCAGAGCCGATATTGATTCATAATGTGGATATTCTCAGCAACCTCGATTTGAACGCCCTCCCGATGGATGCCCCATTGCTGGTAGTGAGCGAGCGCAAGACCAAGCGTTACCTGATGTTTGATGACGAGATGCGCCTACACGGTTGGACCAATATCGAGACTGGCGAGGTAAAAGGAGAGAAAGCAAATCGTCTATTGGCTTTCTCCGGTATTCATGTCTTTCATCCTTCGTTAACGCCACTATTGGCTGACTGGCCGGAGCGGTTCCCCATTATGGACTTCTACCTGAAGGCCTGTGGCGATCACTTGATCAGAGGTTATGAGGCGCGCGACTTGCAATTGCTGGATGTGGGCAAACTTGACACGCTCGATCATGCAGAATCATTTATCAAACAATTATAAACAATGACACAGAAGATTATTATTTTGGATTTCGGTTCACAGACGACGCAGCTGATCGGTCGTCGTGTTCGTGAACTGGACACCTTCTGCGAGATTATGCCTTACAACAAATTCCCGAACGACGATCCTTCGGTGATCGGCGTGATCCTGAGTGGTTCGCCCTACTCGGTTCACGATCCCGAGGCGTTTAAGGTCGATCTGTCGCAGTTTGTCGGCAAGGTGCCCGTGTTGGGTATCTGCTACGGTGCGCAGTTTATCTCCCACACGTTGGGCGGCAAGGTGGAGAAGGCAGACTCCCGCGAGTATGGCCGTGCGAATCTGGAGACGGTGGATACTACGAATCCGCTCTTTAAGGGCTTCGAACAGCACTCACAGGTGTGGATGAGTCATGGTGATACGATCACGGCCATCCCGGAGAATTTTAAGGTGATCGGTTCCACCAAGGACGTTCAGAATGCAGCCTTTGCCTCGACAGAACAGCCCATCTGGGCCGTACAGTTCCATCCAGAGGTTTTCCATACACTGCAGGGCAAGGAGTTGTTAAAGAATTTTGTGGTAGATATCTGTGGCAGTCGTCAGGAGTGGAGCGCCGCTTCCTTCGTTGATTCGACGGTGGCAGAACTGAAGGCGCAGTTGGGGGATGACCGTGTGATCCTCGGACTGTCTGGCGGTGTGGATTCCTCGGTGGCTGCCGTGCTGCTCAACCGTGCGATAGGCCGTAATCTGACGTGTATCTTCGTGGATCACGGTATGCTCCGTAAGAACGAGTTCCGTCAGGTGATGGACGACTATCAGGTGTTGGGCCTGAACGTGATCGGCGTGGATGCCAGTGCGAAGTTCTTTGCCGACCTCGCAGGTGTGACGGATCCTGAACAGAAACGCAAGATTATTGGTCGTGATTTCGTGGAGGTTTTCAATGCCGAGGCGAAGAAGATCACGGATGCCAAATGGCTGGCTCAGGGTACGATCTATCCCGACCGTATCGAGTCGCTGAACATCACGGGTAAGGTGATCAAGAGTCACCATAATGTGGGCGGTCTGCCCAAGGAGATGCACCTGCAACTCTGCGAACCGCTGAAGTGGTTGTTTAAGGACGAGGTGCGTCGTGTGGGTCGTCAGTTGGGAATGCCTGAGCATCTGATTACCCGTCATCCGTTCCCTGGTCCTGGTCTGGCTGTGCGTATCCTCGGTGACATCACACCGGAGAAGGTGCGCATCCTACAGGATGCTGACGAT
>Ga0256404_1011391_pt1 | contig 11927 bp, 9 predicted proteins | sample RumenRJG_01DNA_FD_185990 | JGI IMG/M metagenome (GOLD analysis project Ga0256404, IMG submission 185990) | Bovine rumen microbial communities from Lethbridge, Alberta, Canada - RJG_01 | ecosystem: Host-associated > Mammals > Digestive system > Stomach > Rumen | place: Canada: Alberta | collected... | reverse complement strand
GTATCGCAAGATATTTGCCCTCAAGCCTGGTACGGCCAAGCCTCACATCCTTTCGAATTCCTTCACTTTTTTTAACAGTTCCACCAGCATGTCTTTTTCTTCAAGCTGGCGTTTCAGTCTCTGATTTTCCCGGCGCAGCCGTTCCAGCTCATCGACTTCATCATCTGATTTATGATGGCCTCTCCTGTCAGCAAGGGCCACATCTCCGTTCGCGTCATATTTCCTTACCCAGTCATAAACCTGATGGTAAGAAACATCATAAACGGAGGCAGTCCCTTTATAATCACGGTCGTGCTCAAGACAAAATTTAACGATCTCCCTGCGTTCTTCAATAGTGGTTTTTCTTCTGGCTCCTGCCATATAGACCTCCCGTCTGGGATAGTAATCCCTGAGTTCTATATTAGCACGATATTTCTTTATCCAATTAATTAAAACACATCTTGATGAGATGCCATGTTTTACAATTACATCATCGACGCTTCCCATCCCAGTAAGAACTTCTTCTACACACTGAATTTTAAATTCAGAAGAGTAGCTCCTGTTGCCGGATCGGGTAACAAAGCCACCCTCCCCGTGCTCACGAAACATCCTGGCCCATGTTTCAACAGACTTATGTCCAACTCCATATTTTCTTGCCAAAGAGTCATATGAGCCTTCACCATTGATATATGCTTTTGCAATTTCAATCTTCAGATCGTCTGGGTATTTAACTTTTTGCATAGAATAATCCCCCTAAAGAAGACTTTGGATATTTCCATTGTCTACTTTAGGGGGATCATATCATTCTCCGTCCCCTGTCTCCTTCTGTTTTCTTTACTACTCCGCGCTTCTTGCGGTGCTGAGTGTGATCTCTTTCTGTTTCATATCGTAGCGGTCCAGGTCGCTGAGCTTCAGCTGCTGCCTGCTCTTTTCCCGGAAGTGCTCATAGTAGCGGGTCACGGCCCCCACCATGAGAAGCTGCAGGATACTGAGCTGGCAGAGCGCCGTCGCGGTGATGTTCATCGCGTTTCCGGCTGCCCGGGCAGGCGTCAGCAGGATGATATCCGCGTAACTGCCCAGGAGAGATTCCCGCACGGAAGTGATCAGGATCACCTTTGCTCCGGCTTTCTGCGCCAGCATCATGGCGTCGCCGGTGCTTTTCGCTCTTCCGTCATAGCTGACAGCGATCAGCACATCCTCTTCCCCGAGGTTCGCTGCCGTGCGCAGCTGCAGCAGATTATCGTTGACACAGAATGCATTGAATCCCATGTTCATAAGCAGACCTGCCGCGGACTGTGTGACGCCGCCTGCGCTTCCGCTGGCGCTCAGCATGATGCGGTGCGCCTTTCCCACCGCCTCGACCGCCTGCTCCAGAGCATCGTTGTCCAGGCCCATGAGGCAGCTGTGCAGCGCATTTTCACTGAACTGCATCATTTTCTGCTTGATGACGTTCACGCTGTCGCTGCGGGTGATGCCGATATCCCCCTCCAGCGCCACCGCCTGCTGCTGCATGTGGAATTTCATGTCCGCAAGGCCGCTGTAGCCGATCATCTGACAGAAACGGGTCACCGTTGCCACGCTGGTCCCGATCTTTTCCGCCATATCGTAGATGCTCATATCTAGCGCTGCCTGCTCATCCGCCAGCAGGAAATCCGCGATCTTCTGCTGCGTGCCGTTGAACTTCGGTCTGTACAGTCCGATCCTTGAACTGAGTTCACTCTGTCCTTCAATGATGGTCCGGTTTTTTTCCATGCAGATCTGCTCCCCTTTCGGTTTTATATACACATCTTACATGAAACATGTTACATCTGTAAACTCTTTTTTTAGTATACAGAAACTTCTCCAGGTGTAACTCTTCGCTGGCCCGGCGTTCATAGATACAAAAAAGAGACAGAGAACCAAGTCCCCTGTCTCCTTCGCAGTATTTATCTGTTTTTCTTGAAGATCTCGGTGAATCGGGCAATACGTTCCACAAGTCCCGGAATCTGCTCCTCCTCATCGGCGTCAGCGTCGCAGCGATCCATCTCGCTGATGGTGCGGCAGGCTTCCATGTAATCGTCGGTCAGATCCCGCAGTCTCTCGGCCATCTGCTTCATCACCCGGAGGATCTTGTCCGGGTTTTTTGTGAAGTATTCCTCCAGGTCGTCTCTCGTGATCTTCAGAAGCGTCGTGTTCTCAAGGGCCGCGACGGATGCGGATCTTTCGTTTCCCGTGATGAGGCCGAGCTCTCCAAGGAAGGCCCCCTCCTCGAGAGCAGTCAGTTCTTTCTCCGCCGGAGTTCCGTAGCCGGCATAGATCCCTACCATGCCTTCCCGGATCTCATACATCCAGTCCTCCAGATCTCCTTCCTCGAAGATCATGTCTCCCTTTCTGAATTTCAGTGTCTCCATTTTTTCTCCTTTTCATATCCGGTGTGACCAGTCCGCCGGTAAGAAAAGAGCGCCTGCTGGGCGCCCTTTTCAGAGATCACCGGAACTCCGGTATGTGACTGTGTTTATCCGTTCACCGCCAGGAAGTCCTGTCCGGCTTTCGTCTCTCCGGTGTGCAGCGGCTTGATGGACGCGTAGTCGTCGGTGTTGGTGATGAGCATCGGGGTGGTGAGCTTGTAGCCTGCAGCCTTGATGCCTTCCATATCAAAGGAAATGAGCTTGTCACCCTTCTTCACCTGGTCGCCTTCCTTCACGTGCGCCTCGAAGAACTTGCCGCCCAGGTTCACGGTGTCGATACCGATGTGCAGCAGGATCTCGAGATCATCGTCCGCGGCAAGACCCACGGCGTGCTTCGTGTCGAAGACCATGGAAACTTCCGCGTCGCAGGGAGCGTAGAGGACGCCCTCCGCCGGCTCGATGGCGACGCCGTCGCCCATGGCACCGGAGGCGAAACCTTCATCCTCGACCTCGGAGAGAAGCAGCATCTTACCGTTCATGTGAGCGCCGAGGACCTGGTCCTTCTTCTTCGGCTTCGCCGGCGCTGCAGGAGCTGCTGCGACCGGCTGCGCGGTGGCGTCGATGAAGCGGCTCTCCGGGACCTCGCCCGCGCGGACCTTCTCCACAAATTCTTCAAAGTTGGACTTCACGATGGTGACGGACGGTCCGTAGATGACCTGGATGCCGTTGCCCTTGATGACGATGCCGGAGGCGCCGGTCTCTTTCAGGAGCACCTGGTCCACAGTGGAAGTATCCTTCAGGGTAAGACGCAGTCTGGTGGCGCAGCAGTCGATGTCACCGTCCAGGTTCTTCAGGCCGCCGATACCGCGGAGAATATTGGAGGACTTGTCGTCGTAGTCCGCACCGACATTTGCCGCTGCCACTGCAGCCTTGCCGCCTGCGACGCCGACACCGGTCTTCTGCCGGTATTCATCCTTGGAAACAAGATGCGCTTCTTCGTCATCGCCCTCGCGGCCCGGGGTCTTCAGATCCCACTTCAGGATGAAGAAACGGAACACGAAGAAGTAAAGAGCAAAGTACACCGCCAGGACCGGAAGCAGCATCATCCAGTTGGACTTTGCCTGGCCGGGCAGGACACCGTACAGGATCAGGTCGATCAGACCGTCGGAGAAGGTGGTTCCGACGCAGATCTGCAGCGCGTGGCAGACTGCAAATGCAAGTCCTGCGAAACCGACATGGATCGCGAACAGCATCGGAGCAAGGAACAGGAAAGTGAACTCGATCGGCTCGGTGACGCCGGTCAGGAAGGAAGTCAGGGCGACGGAGAACAGCAGGGATCCGACGACCTTCTTCTTTTCAGGACGGGCGCAGGAATACATGGCAAGAGCCGCACCGGGAAGTCCGCCCATCATGAAGGGGTACTTACCGGTCAGGAAGCGGCAGGCGTCCACAGAAAACTTCACGGTGTTCGGGGAAGCGAGCTCCGCGAAGAAGATGTTCTGAGCACCCATGACGGTGTTGCCGTCGATGACAGCTGTGCCGCCAACACCGGTCTGCCAGAAGGGCATGTAGAAGATGTGGTGCAGACCGAAGGGGATCAGGGCACGCTCAATGCAGCCGTAAATAAAAGTTCCGAACAGACCGGAGGCCTGGACGATGCCGCCCAGAGCGAAGATCACGTTCTGGATGATGGGCCACACGACATAGAGGATGGCGCCGGCCACAATACCGAAGACCATGCAGACGATCGGGACGAAACGAGTGCCGGCAAAGAAGGACAGCGCGTCCGGAAGCTGGGTCTTATAGAATTTGTTGCAGAGCTGCGCGGCGCAGAGACCGGCGATGATACCGCCGAACACACCCATCTGCAGCGTCTGGATGCCAAGCATGGAAGCGATGGCGCCCTCTTTCACGTGAGGAGCCACTGCGCCGTTCACAATGGATCCGTCAATGGTGAGAAGCGTGTTGATGGTGGTCAGCATGATCAGGTAGAAGATCGCGGAGCCGAGGACCGCGACGCCCTTCTCCTTCTGGGCCATGCCCAGGGCAACTGCCAGGGCGAAAACAAGCGCCAGGTTTCCGAAGATCGCGTTTCCTGCGGAGTTCAGCATCATGAAGAAGTTGTAGATCATAGCTCCTTCATGCAGGACCCCGGACAGACCGTAGGTCGCAATTGTCGTCGGGTTTGTGAAAGAACTTCCGATGCCGAGCAGAATACCGGCGAACGGAAGGACTGCGATGGGCAGGAACAACGATTTACCGACCTGCTGGGCAGCCGCAAATACTGAACTTCCGCCTTTTCCCTTTGCCATAATATATCCCCCTTTTCTTTAAACGCGCGGTGTTCCGCGCAGACATGACATTATTATAGCATTATTTGCTTTTTCTTCCTATTCTCTGGCTGCTATTTTATTCAAGTATACATGCGAAAGGAGGCAGAGGACCGTCCCCTGTCTCCTTTGTAATATTTCAGCCTGCGAAGATCATTCCGTCGAACAGCTCGTCCGCGTCGGTCCCGTTGACCGGCTGCGGCCAGTCGGTATCGTCCAGCTTCACCCGGATACAGCGTCCGTCCCCCAGAAGGAACCAGACGGTATCTTTGCCGTCGGTGCGGTAGAAGCCGATCTCAGTTCCCGCCGGAAGCGCAGCGGTCCCCTTATCAGCGAGGGTATCCGGATCCGCCTCCGGGAACTCTGCGTCCTGCTTCAGCGTGAGCCTGAAAGAATCACCGTTGTAGATCTCGTAATACGCCTCCTTATTTGCCGGGGATCCGTCTGCCTGCATCGCATAGACAGCAGAAGCCGAATATGTGCTCAGCAGCTCCATATGCTCGTCCAGGCGGATGTTGTCCGGATCTGTGATCAGGACGGACCTGTGGTCATCCTCTGCCGATTCTTCCTCATGGGCCTTTTCATAATCGTAATCCACCCACTCGCTCTCTTTCAGGATCCTGAACTCCCTGCTGATGCCTTCGACCGTGCCGGTCTCCTTCGGAGAACTGCCGTTCATGTCCAGCACATGGAGCGTGGAGAAATCATTTTCCCCCCTGTTGAACAGATACAGCCAGTACTTCCCGTCCCGGCAGAGAAGATGCGGCTCCAGAACATAGCCGTACTGCGGGATGACAAGCTCTTTCCCGTCCATGGACACGGAGATGCTGTCGTGCGCGCCGTATTCTCCGATGTTCCCGGTGACCAGGACCTCCGTGAGCTTTCCGTCCCGGAAAAACGTGACCGGCTCCAGCTCCGGGCAGGCGCGCGCCCAGACCGGAGACGCGTTCTGGTACTTCCCGGTGAAGATCTCCGGATGATCCTTAAACAGGATCTCCCCGGTGAACATCCCGGCCGCAAAGGAACTTAAGTCATAGGGGCTGAACCAGAAGCGGACGCCCTCCGGCTCAATGGTGAAGCTGTATTCCTCCGGCTTCTTTTCCTTCAGGATCTCCCGGATGCTGTCAGCCGCGAGATCGTATTTCTCGCCGTTCTCCGCGGAAAGAACCGGATCCAGAAGCTCCGGCAGGGCGGAACCATCACTGATCACATCCGCCAGTGTGATCTCCTTCCCTGTCTTCGTGTCAAAGTTGTACCCGCCGTACAAATAATCCGGATGCACGCCGCCGTAGAACATGTCGACATAGGAAACAAAGGAAAGGACCTCCGTATCCGCGCGCCGCACATGGCTCTGGCCGTTGACGCTCATCTGGATATCCGGATAACCCTGGAACACGTCCTTGTTGTTGTCCATGTTATCCACGAGCTCTTTTTTCAGCCTTGTAAAGCGGGCCTCGTGGAACTCCCGCAGCGTCTTTTCCAGATCCGGGAATTCTTTCGCGTCGTCATCGGAGAGAAACAGCGCCTCCTCCATGACATTCGCCAGCGCCATGTAGCCGTTTCCGTTGACCGCCGGGTCATGCCAGCTGTGCAGGCGGTTCCCGCTCTCCAGGTGCAGCGGGCGGGCAGGATCGATTTCTTTCAGTTCCTCCGCAGCTGCTTCCTCTGCCTTGCTTTCTTCCGTTTCCCCGGCATTCTGCTCCGCTTCCGCCGCCGGCATTGCCCTTTTCTCTTCCGCCGCGAAGGTGCGGGCTTCCGTGGTCCCTTCCGCCTTTGCCCCTTTGGTCTCAGTGGAAGACGCGCCGCACGCCGCGACCGCCGCGGTCATAAGGGCTGCGATCCCGAATGCTGCCAGTCTGTTTTTTCTCATGATGTCCTCCAAATATCATTTTCCGCCTGTCCGGAACGGACCGCGGTTTTTTCACTGTCCTCCGTAGAACACCTGCACCAGCGGTGAGTTCTTGTCCAGGATCAGCGTCTTGTTCCCGTTTTTCATGGAGGCCTTGGCCGCATCCAGGGAACGCACGAAGTTGTAGAATTCCGCCTTGCCCGCATCATTGTAGGCATTGGACAGGATCTGCATGTACTGCGCTTCTCCCTCCGCCTTCAGGACTTCCGCGTCCTTTCTTGCCCCGGAGAGCATCACGGATACCTCGCGGTCCGTATTGTTCCGGATCTTCTGGGCCTCGGAATTACCCTGAGCCGTGTAGGAGGCCGCGATATTGTTCCGCTCGGAGATCATCCGCTCATAGACCGCCTGCTTGTTGTCGTCCGGCATATCCAGGGACTTCGTCTCCACCGCCAGCACCTCGATCCCGTACTCCTTCAGAGAATTCCCCAGGTTCGCTGTGATGTCCTGCGCCAGCTTTCCATTTCTGTTCTCGATGATATCCGACTGGTCCATGTTGGAGATCACGGACTTCAGGGAAGAGAACACCGACGCCGAGATCCTGGACTGGGCCTGGGCCAGCTGCCCGTTCAGATAGCGGGTAAAGCGCACCGGATCGCTGATGTGCCAGAGCACAAAGGCGTCCGCGATCATGGTCTTCTTGTCGCGGGTGATGACGTCGGACTTCGGGATATCATAGAGCTGGAGGCTCTTCGGCAGCGAATCCGCCTCCTGGATCACGGGGATCTTGAAGGAGATACCCGGGGTATCCACCACCCGGACGATCTCTCCGAACTGTTTGATCATCTTGTATTCATTGGGGTAAGTCACCACCACTCCCGATGCAGCTCCTCCGAGAAGAAGCAGCAGAAGCAGAAACGCGATTCCTTTTTTCATGGTCCGCTCCTCCTTTCTCACTGTCCTGCGGGCGCCGCCGCGCCCTGGTCCTGAGCCGCTGCCGGCGCTGAGAAGCTGTCCAGCGGCAGCAGGGTCTGGGTGCCTCCGTCGGTAACATAGACCTTCAGATCCGGCAGGACTTCCTCCATCGCCTCATAGAACATTCTCTGCCGGGTGATCAGCGGATATTTTTCGTACTCCGCGTACATCTGTTCAAAACGGGCCGCCTGTCCCTCCGCCTCATTGATCCTGGCCTGCTTCTCCGCTTCGGCTGCCTTCAGGATCTTGTCGCACTGGGCTTCCGCCTGAGGGATCTTCTCATTCCGATCCTTATTGGCGTTATTGACCGCGGTCTCCTTGCCCTGCTTCGCATTCTCCACGTTCTTGAAGGCGTTCAGGACCTCGTCCGTGGGCGGGAAGGCATCCTGGATGGTCAGGTTCACCACCGAAAGTCCGATATCCTCCGCGATCATCCGGTTGGTAAGCTTCTCCTTGATCTCCGACTGGATCACTGCCTTTCCGGTGGTGATCACATCGTCCACGTTATAAATGCCCACCGTGTCGCGGATATAGGACTGGGCCAGCATCTTCAGCGTGCTCTCCGGGTCTGCGGAGGCAAAGAGGTATTTCACGGGATCGCTCACCATATACTCCAGATAGAAATCCGTGTTCACGAAGTTGAAGTCCTTCGTGATCATGATGGCTTCCTCGCTGATGGTCTGGTCGGTCTCGGGAATATAGCCGATGGGCATGCCCTTGATGACCTTGGAGACCTTTGTGACCCTCTGGATCACCGGCAGCTTGAAGTGCAGACCGGCCTGAGAGATCGCCTGGGGGCTTCCCAGGGTGGTCACCACCGCGTAGTTGTCCTCGTCCAGAACGTAGTAGCAGCTGCCTACAGTGCCGTAGAGAAGCACCGCCACGAGGGCGATGAGGGCGCCCTTTCCGGGAAGTTTCGGAAGGCGGATGCCCTTTTTCTTCGGTTCTCTGCCGCCGCCGTTCTTCCCCGCGCCCGGGCCTCCGCCGCTGCCGCCGGAACCTCCGGAGCCGCTGTTGTTCTCCCCGGCTTCCTCCCTGGTCTGACCGTTGATATTTGTCGTGTCCCATCCGGACCGGTCCGGTTTCTTCATCTCCCGGTCGAATACTTTGTCAAAAAGGTCAAATAAAGGATCTCTCATTCAAAAACCTCCTTCTCCCTCCGTTTCTTTCTCACTGCCCTTCCTTTTTCCGCCGGATCCTGATCCCGTTGACCGTCACATCTTCCGTCACAGGGATCAGGAAAAACTCCTGCCCGTCAATGACCCTGGTCTCGATCAGTTCCGCAGCTTCGGTGAGAATATCCAGCTTCAGGGTATCTGTCCGGATGGAGAGCTTCTTCGGCTCCGCCACATTCTCCGCCAGGAGCCGGGGCTCTTCTTCGCCGACCAGGTGCTCGTAAGCCTCGTCAAAACGTCCCAGCGTCTTTTCGATCTTCTCCGGACTCTCCTCCGCATCTTCCGCGCAGTCGTACAGGACGCGGCGGATGTCGTGCCGGTCCAGCATCACGGTCTCTCCGGCGTCTTTTCCTTCTTCCACCATCCGGTTCACGGCGTCGTTGATCTTCACCACACTGTCGTAGTCGTATTCTCCGCCGAGGGAGACTTCGATCACTTCCCGGAACAGGTTCCGCTCCGAAGTCTGTCCCCTGGGAGGCGCGAAGCCCAGAAGCTCCTCCGTCAGTTCTTCGTGGCGGCATTCATCGTTCTTTGCGTACCAGAGAGCCGCGTGGATGTCCGTGCTCCGCTCGTTGAAGGCGGGATAGAGAAGACCCACCTCCGGCTTCTGCACGGCCCAGTCCTCGGTCCTGCTGAAGAAGGCCCGTTCTTCCGCGTCATAGCAGAGTCCGTCCCTGAGAAGCTTCACCGGGCAGATGGACAGCTCCATGAATTCGTAGACGTCTGTGGAAGCGTCGTACATGCCGATGCCGTCCGAGGTGCGTCCCGGAATATCGTACACGCCGTGCACCAGAAGGATCAGGTATTTCTCCGGACACCGGTACACGGAGATGATCCGGTCAAAGAACCGGTCTACCATCTCCTCATCCTTCAGTCCGCTCTTCAGGAGTTCATACAGCTCCGGCTGGTGGCCTCCTTCCTTCTCCTCGCTGAGGGGGAATTCCATGTTGAACAGTGTCCGGCCGATCTTGCCGGACACCGCCTTTTTAAAGATCTCGCAGTACTTGAACAGTTCCTCGTCCTGCAGGGAATGAAAGCTGTCCTTCAGGTCCGCGATGCGCGCTTTCTGCTCGTTTACATAGCAGCCGTACATCCGGTCCACCCGGCAGTCATTCTTGTCAAACAGTTTCCTGATCTCATTGATCGCTTTCTTATCCATAAAAAACAGTACTTCCTTATATCAGTTCTTCCTCCGAAAAGGTAAGAACATCATACCATATCCCGCGCTTTCCGTCACTCCGCCCGGGCGGGCGCCTCACTCCGCCCGCGCCATCCGGTCCGTGAGATACAGGAACTCCCTGCGGTAGCTGTCGTCTGCAGCATGGGCGGTCTTTGAAAGGCGCTTCGTCACCCCGGAAAGCTCCGAGCTTCCCTTGTACTCCGAATCCTTCAGGATCATGCCGACCTGGGCCACACCTGCCGCCCAGGAGAGGTCGTCGCTCATCTCCGGCTTCACGGCGGTATTGTCTACGGGATACTCGAGGAGGATGCTTTCCTGGCCGGACGCATCATCCCCGCCGGAAGTCTTCTCCGCCGGGTCCTTGTAGCGGATGCTCACGGTGCACCACTCCACATTATTTCCGGCTTCCGCGCCGCCTGCACTGCTGGAAGCCCCGGAGCCGTACTTTCTGCCGGGCTCCCCGATCTCCTGCTTCGATCCCGGCTGCGCGATCTCGAAAAGCGCGGTGACGCGGTGGCCGGCACCCAGTTCTCCGCCGTCCTTCGTATCGTCCGCGAAATCCTCCGCAGCCATGACCCGGTTCTCATATCCGATCAGACGGTAGCCCTTCACCCTCTCCGGGTTGAACTCCACCTGGAGCTTCACGTCCTTCGCCACCGTAAAAAGCGTGCCGCCCGCTTCCTCGGTCAGGACCCGTCTCGCCTCCGCGACGTCGTCGATGTAGCTGTAATTCCCGTTGCCGTGGTCTGCCAGGGCTTCCATCCTGGCATCCGAGATATTTCCTTCCCCGAAGCCGAGGACTGAGAGATAGACGCCGGACTTCGCTTTCTCCTCGATCAGGCGGGTAAGGGATCCCTGGTCCGTCACGCCGATGTTCAGGTCGCCGTCCGTCGCCATGATCACCCGGTTGTTTCCGCCGGGGATAAAGAACTTTTCCGCCAGCTCGTAGGCGGTTTTGATCCCGGCGGAGCCGTTGGTTCCGCCTCCCGCCATCAGATCCTCCACCGCCGCGGTGATCTTCGCCTTTTCGCTGCCGCGCACACCCTCCAGGACCACGGTGTCCCCGGCGGCATAGGTGACCACGGACACCCTGTCGTTCTCATCCAGGTTCTCCGCAAGAAGAAGGAACGCCCTCTGCACCAGGGGCAGCTTGTTCCACTCGTCCATGGAACCGGAGACGTCGATCAGGAACACGAGGTTCGAAGCCGGCAGCTTCTCCATGTCCGGCTTCTTCGCCTGCAGTCCCACAAGAAGAAGCTCCGTGTCCTCATTCCAGGGGCAGGGCGCGATCTCCGTCGTCACGGAAAATGGTTCCCCTTCAGCCGGTTCCGGATAGTCATAGGAAAAATAGTTGATCATCTCCTCGATCCGCACTGCGTCCGCCGGGACAGCCTGGCCCCGGAGGATCATCCTCCGGATGTTCGCGTAGGAAGCGGTGTCCACGTCCGCCGCAAAGGTGGCGAAGGGAGATGCGCTGACCGCCCGCCAGCCGTTTTCCTTTAGATAGTCATACTCTTCCGTGTTCCACTGGGGCGCAGCAGGCCCTGGTTCCGGTAAGACCATCCCGTTCCAGTTTTCACCGGCCAGGGAAGCTCCCGCATACTGCTTTGCAGCGGGCGCCATCTGCGGCGCAGCCATATAAGCATCCGCAGCTATTGCCAGCCCCTCTTCCACAATATCTCCGAATTCCTCCCGCAGCGCTTCCGCCGGCGCTGCGGTCGTGACCGGTACCGTCTCTGCTGCCGTTGTCTCCGGTGCGGTCTCTGCTTCGGTCGTGGTCTCCGCTTCGGTCGTGGTCTCCGCTGCAGTTGTGGTCTCTGCCGCGGTCTCCTTTCCTCCTGCCGCGCCGCAGCCCGTCACCGCCGCCGCTGCCATCACCGCTGCCATCATGACTGCCGCATATTTCTTCATCAACGATCTTTTTTTCATGGTTATTTTCCGCCTTTCTGGCGAAAGGCACCGATGGGGTTATGAAAACCGAGGTGCTTTCGCTCTTTCTACTATTCTCAATTCCTGATATCTTTTTCTTGCAGAGCCGGCACACTACAGAGC
>Ga0256404_1011389_pt1 | contig 11929 bp, 8 predicted proteins | sample RumenRJG_01DNA_FD_185990 | JGI IMG/M metagenome (GOLD analysis project Ga0256404, IMG submission 185990) | Bovine rumen microbial communities from Lethbridge, Alberta, Canada - RJG_01 | ecosystem: Host-associated > Mammals > Digestive system > Stomach > Rumen | place: Canada: Alberta | collected... | reverse complement strand
TACAAAACCGTCGGATAACCCTGGCGAAGTGGACCACCCGCGTATGCGGAGAACCCGGCATCATCATGGCCGGAGGCGTAAGCCACCGCTCAATGCATGGTGCAAGATGTTCCATGCATTGAGCAAATTCAAAGTCAATAACCACGAGGAGGAACGGAATTCCTCTCATCGCCTGTAGAGGGTGGGAGTATCCTGCCGTATTATTTGAGGAACTGTAGTTATGCAAACATTTTCTAAAGCATTTTCTGTTGTAGTGAATGTGCTCACGGGCTTTATCGCCATCGCAGCGCTTGTCATTCTTATCATGTATGCAGCCGGAGTTAAACCAGCGGTAGTTCTTTCCGGTTCAATGGAACCGACCGTTGAGACGGGCTCGGTTGCATTCATAAACACCAAAGACCACAATGTCGGAATCGGTGATGTCGTCCAGTATCGAATCGTCCAGGATAATGGCGAGATGAAGGTCCTCCATAGAATTATCGACATTCGGGATGATGGCACCTTCGTAACCAAGGGAGATAACAACGACACAGAAGATATGAACCCGGTCGGTATCGACCAGATCAACGGTAAGTATCTGATGCGAATCCCCGGAATTGGCTACATCATTGAAACTCCTCTGTATATCATCATTTTCTTCAGCGTCCTCATCGGAATTCATGTTCTTGCCTGGCTGTTATCAGTCCTTGCAGAAGACGATGATGACGAACCGAGAAGAAAGCGTTTCAGTTTAGGTTAAACCCCTTTGATAGGTTGTTTCTTCTTTCAGTTTCCGCAGCAATGCGGACACCTCCATTAAATCAGGAAGTCTGTTCGTTTAACAGGAAAGACTCCCGTCTGACATGCAGGACGGGGATGCGGGTCCGAATCCCGCACAGGCTATTACGAATGGAAACGATACAAGAACATTCGTAGGAAACTATTCATTTCCCCGAGTGGGAAAAATAAAAAGGAGGATTTTCCCTATGAACAAGAAAATCAAGAAAGTTGCGGTTCCCGCAGCAGCACTTGTCCTTGTAGGCGCAATTGGTGGCATTACCGCCAGCCAGCTGGCTTACCTGACCGACGCTGAGACAACCACCAACGTATTCACCATCGGTGGTGAGGGCGTCAATGTAGACCTTGAAGAGCCGCATTACCCCGGTAATGGTTCCGATGAGGTTACCGATATCGTTCCGAACTCTCAGATCGCGAAGGACCCGCAGGTCGAGAATACAGGCGACAACAAGACTGTTAACTTCCTGAGAGTACTTTCTCCGATGGCACTGATTGATACCGTTAATGATGACGGTACTCAGGATGGCGCTGGGCTGGCTCCGCAGGAAATCTTCTGGATGAAGAGTGACAGCACCGCTAAGACTCCGGCTGACCAGACTGGTATCAACATTCACGAGACCAACTTCAGCAAGGATTGGATCGAGCTGACCAGCAAGGAAGTTTCCAAGGTTGAGCAGGGCCAACCGGCGAAGTACCTGCAGGCTAAGGATCAGACTGATGGCACCATCAAGTACGAAGAGATTTCTGCAGCTGATGCAGAGACTGCTATGTGGAATGCAAAGTTCTTCCGCGCTGTTCGTCAGGAAGATGGCAAGCTGATGATGGAATCCGTTTCCGCAAAGGCTATCGAGAACCTTCCAGCAGCTGAGAAAGTTTACACCATCACCAAGGCAAAGTATACCGATGAAAAGAGTGCAAACCCGTCCTTCGTGTATGCTAACGAAGCCGCACTTGAGGGCAAATTTGTTGAGGTTCCGAAAACTGGCGATAACAGTGTTGAGCAGAGAATGAAGGATGCCAGAATCTTCAAGGATTATATCTTCGGATATAACAAGGAGATGAACCCGAAGGATAAGTCCGACGCTATCTTTGATAAGGTTCAGCTGAAGAACTTCATCGAGGGTGAGGTTGGTACCAAGACCCAGGATATCGTGCTTGAGGCTTATGCTATCCAGTCCGAATACATCCTGTCCAGCGTCGAAGGCGTAGATAAGAATGAGGACGGCACTCTGAAGACCGATGTATTCACCGGTGCTAATGGCACAAAGAACCTTGAGACTGTTTACGATACCTTCATTGGTCAGGGCACTGCAGGCAGAGGCGATGAGGCTCAGAGCGATCTGTACAAGAACGTTCAGGCTCAGGATGCTAACGCTGGTCTGTCCAAGGATCTTAACGGCAATGCTAATGACATTTCCAAGAAGCGTCTTGAGATTTCCGTACCGGATGCAAAGATTCAGGTTGATGAGCTCATTACTCCTGAATTTGTTGCCTCCATCAACGGTGTGGCTCAGTCCGGCCAGACCATTACCTGGTCTACCGCTAACCCGGCAATCGCTGTGATTGATAACGGTCAGGTTAAGGGTGTTGCAGTTGGTACAACCGAACTGATCGGTAAGTGGGGCGATGATGCTAACGCTCCGGAAGCGAGAATCGAGATCACTGTCGTGAACAAGGAGACTCCGTGATGACTTTGGTTTGACATCACGCACATAACGCATACCCGGTAGGGTAACATACAGGCCCTCGGCTTCATGTCGGGGGCCTTTTTCAAAATATATGGTTTAATGCCGAAAGGAGAACGACATGGTAAGAAGATGGAAACATACGCTTCTTGCGATACCAGTTATTATGTCTTTGCTTACACCGAACGTCGCATACGCGGCAACGCAGACATATACAACAGAAACGGTAAATACTGGAAAGATGGGGCAGGTTGCCATAGAACTCAGGGAATACGAGTTAGATAAAGAAGGAAAAGAAGTTCCATATCAGAATGACAAAGTCGTGCTCCCCGGCCAATACGTTGATAAGATTGTTCGAATCATGAATCTCGGAAATGACGCATGGATTCGTGTCAAGGCTGAATTTGAAGTAGAGGATGGAATCCGGGGAATCGATAACAGCAGGCTGACTATGGCAAATCAGGAATGGGTCAGGATTGGCGACTACTATTATTACACCGCCCCGGTAAAAATGGGAGACTCCATAGATTTCATCAAGGGCTTTTCAGTGCCGTACACAATTCATGAAGGCGCTACCGGAAAGAAGTTTAAGCTTCACATTGCATCGGATGCGGTGCAGGAACGCAACTTTACGCCCGACTTTTCCTCGGAAGACCCGTGGTTCGGAACGCTTATTGAGCAGAGAATCTACGAACCGTTCGATATTGATCCGGGCGCAAACGATACCTTCAGCGTAATCTTTAAGGATGGTGCAGAAGGTTTTGTAAAGCCGCAGGATGACTTCTTCCATAACTGGGGAACGATGCTTCCGGGCGATACCCTGAGCGGCGAAGTCCTGGTCGGCAACAACTACAACCGTGTTGTAGAGATCTTCTTCAACACAGAGACGATTGCCGATGATGAACTGCTTCAGCAACTCCATATCACCATTCAGAATGGCGATACAGTAATCTACGAAGGACCGCTGTCTGGAACCGTGGATAAAATATCCCTTGGAAAGTTTAAGAAGGGACAATCCACCACACTGAAGTATACCGTACACGTTCCTGAAGAACTGAGAAATAAGTTCGCGTTAACGGAAACCAAGACAAAATGGGTATTCAGTGCAAAGCTGAATGATTCTTATACCGGCGGCAGCAAGAGCAGCAGCAGCAAAGACAAAGACCCGACACCGGAGAAGCCTGGCGTAATTACTATTCCGCCGGATGCACCGAATGTAACGCCGGGTCCCGCCCCGACACCTGGAGGTGTAGGCGGAGTTGATCGAGGCAATGCCGGAGCACAGAGATTCAAGACAGGCGATACCAATACCGTATTGTTTGCATGTCTCGGCGCAGGACTGCTTGGAATCGCATTGATCGCACTGCTTATTACAAGCAAGAAGAAACGTGACAAGAATGACTGATGTGTTTAGAAAAATCGCAATCATTCTGGTTGCCATCGGCATAATCATCTGTCTTGGGATTGCAGGACACAAGATTTATGTGGACTGGAGTGCAGAGAAGGAGTTCAATGTCCTCCAGCAGGAAATGGCAGCTGCAGATAACCACGGGGACGATAATGCCCCCGTGGAAAATGCTTATCTTCTGAAGGATTCTGACGGGGCAATGCTGTACACCCCGCCGGAGTCGCTTCTTGAACTGATGGCGGAACACCCTGATGTGAAGGGCTGGATCCGCATCAAAGATACCAAGATTGATTACCCGATCCTGCAGAACGCGGAGGATGACCTCTACTACATGCATCGGGATATCAACGGCAAGTACAGCAATCCGGGATGTATCTTCCTGAAAATGGGACACAACCTGGATGGATATGCACTGCATACCCTGTTCGGACATCACATGAAGAACGGGACTATGTTTAAAGGAATAGAGAAGTACTACGACAAGAAGGCAAGAGGTCTTGACGCGGAGTACGCGGCGGCACACAGTGACATCGTTGTTTTGACAGCCAATGAAATGATCGTGCTGGAACCTGTAGCCTGCTGCCAGAGCGTAGAAGACAAGGACTTTTACCAGGTAATCGAAAGCCAGTCGGCAGCAGGGAGTATGTTGTCAGCAAAGACGGGAACGGAACTGTCTGCCGGAAACTATTTCGTACTGGTGACCTGTGCGTACTATACGAAGGATGCACGGACATATTTTATTTGCAGAGAAACAAAAAGATATCGATAAGAGTATCAAAAAAAGGAGGACGCGGAGCGCCGGGAATGTTAACAGCAGTCCTGGTTGCCCCGCGAATTCAGAAACGTGGGAAGACACAAAGATTATACAGCGGAGGGCAGAAGATACATTATTTTAAAAGACCTCCTATGCAACGGAGTGCTGCCCTGTAAAGCAATTCAATACTATGACTATAACAGCGAAATGATGCGCCGGCTTACCAAAAAGATGATCGCGGAGGGAACCGCGGAGCTGAAGCGCACGGAGATTTCCAGTAATGAAACGCGGAAATATCTGACGCTGGTAACATATGACAAAATACCGGAGGAGACTCTCGAAAACGTGCCGGAAATTCTTCTCGAATATTACCAGGAAGTGGTTATGCCAAACCGGAAACGTGTACAGCTTGGCAGCCAGAATATCAAAAACGGCAAGAAAGAGAAGAAGAAAAAGCGCAGGAAGACAGGAGAATATTCCGTATCCCCGCAGTTACGCATTCTGTCCAATGCAGAATGCGCTATTTTCGCGCATGCAGCCGGCGCAGGAGCCTATATTGATGAACGCCCGTTCCTGCTGGATACTACCGCGATGCTGAATGACGGCAGAATGTATTATTACTCCTCCGTAGAGATGAAGGATGCCCAGGGCGGATACCAGACCTTGATTGCGGATGAAATGACGGCAGCAGGAGAGCGCAACAAGGCGATTGTGGGTTCCAGGATGAACGGAGTGCTTATCTCGCCAAATGGGACTTATTTTACGATGTATGTGCTTGGCTCGAAGTCCATTACCTGGAGCAAAAACGGTGAAACGAACATGAAGCGGCACATTACCAACGTGATGGTACAGCATGGTTTGAAGTCGTCCGGCATGGAGGGCGCGATATTCCTGTATTCCGGGGATAAGGTACTCCACGCTGTGCTGAATCAGAAACCGTGGCCGAACCGTGCAAACAGTCCGCTGAATGTAGATATGACATACCAGGCGATGTACTTCATTCCGCAGAACAGGACGGGAATCCGTCTTGTGCGGGCGATGTGCCTCCCGGACTGGAAGCATCGGATGCTTTCGTGCGTTCTGGATGAAAAGGTGATCCAGGCGGGCAACAAGGAAATGGATGGATTTGACCCGGCAACGCGGACATTTTATGACGCATTTATCGTGCCGGATATGGTTTCCCTGAAGATTTTCCGCCGCCGCATGGAAATGAGCAGAAACGAGGACAAATACTGCATCATCTGTTTTGATTACCAGGAACCGTTTATCCGTGCTGAGTTCCAGGACTTTAACGTGGATATTGAAGTGATTAACACAGAACAGCTGCTGGAGACCATGGGTGTATAGTGATTAGTATTTTGGAGGAATGTTTATGGCAGAATACGATCTTGAAAGCGGAAAACAGGGACAGGAATCATTAGTACAGAAAGTTTTTCGTTCCGCCAAAACGGAATTCCGGTCTAAACAGGACCAGTATGTCCGTCTGTTCATCGTAGCGGGTATTGCTTCCATATATATAAGCTCCATAATGATGCAGTCATTCCTGTCTCTTGCGGGAGTTATTCCTAAAACCAGATATAATCCGATTTCCATTCTGTATTACTTCCTGTTTAAGCTGGGATGGGTCATTGGCGTCCCAATGTTTGCAATGCTCTGCTTCATTGTTATAGCGTTCTGGACAATGAGAAAAAAGCCGTATGAATACGATGAACGCCGGAACGTCTATGTATCCGAGAGCGGCGACGGCGGCTCAGCCAGGTTCATGGATGAAGCAACAGAAGAGGAGGTCTTTTATCGGGCCAGAAAGATTGAGGATACCGACAAGGCAATCCTTGGACGGGATAAACGGGGTCTATTGTGCGCCAGAAAGCCAATTCGCTATTCCAATGCAAACTCCGCTATTATCGGCTCCCCTGGTTGTGGTAAATCTGCCTGTATCGTGTTTCCGCATATATTTCAGTGCATAAGAAGAGGCGAGTCCTTCGTTGTAACGGACTCCAAAGGCGATATTTACCGGCAGAGCGTATATCTGGCGCAGAAAGCAGGATATAACGTCAAGGTCCTGAATCTCAAACCGCGGGAGCTGAAGTATTCCGACGGAATGCAGCTGATGAAGACAGTTCGTGACCGAATGGGTGCGGCAACCATGGCCAATATTGTTATCGAGAATACGAAAAAAGGCGATAAACAGGATTTCTGGGATGAGGCTGCAAACAACCTTCTTACCGCGCTGATTCTGTATGTCCGGTTTTCTACGGTATACAAGAAGAATGAGAAGACGCTGGTTCAGGTTTACAAACTGCTGATTGATAACTCCGTAAAGGAGCTGGAGCAGCTGTTTGCTACCATCCGCCCGGATTCCCCGGGTTATGAGCCTGCAATGACCTACAGCCAGTCCCCGGACACGGTAAAGACATCGGCTTACCAGGGCCTTGCAATTAAGCTGGCGCTGTTCCAGCAGCCTGCCGTCCAGCAGATCCTGATGAATGACGAGATCGACCTGCGGGCGCCGCTGTCGGAAAGGTGCGCATATTATATCGTTATCTCCGATACGGATAATACAGCAAAGTTCCTGTCATGCCTGTTCTTCACAACGCTGTTCAATGAGCTGATGGATGAAGCGGACCGTGTATTCAACGGAAACCCGCCGATTGATGTACAGTTCATCCTGGATGAGTTCAAAGCAACGGGATCCATCCCTGCGTTTGACAACATCCTTTCGGTGGCCCGTTCCAGACACCTGAATATCGAATTCATTCTCCAGGATATCACGCAGCTGCAGGCTATGTATCCGGATGGCTGGCGCACGGTAATGAACAACTGCACGACGTGGATGCTTCTTCGTGCAAGAGAAGAGGAGACGCTGGAGTATTTCTCTGCAATTACCGGCGAGCACTCCACCTATTCCGAGGCACATTCCTATTCGGAAAACAAGTTCGATGTGGCAAAACTTCACCCGAACTATAATGTCCGGGGTTCGCTTGGAAAACGCAGGCTCTGTACGGTGGATGATCTCTACAACATGAGCGACGATGAAGTGTTCCTCAGTATTCAGGGACGACACAGGTTCATATACCTTCAGAAGTTCAATTACTGGGAACACCCGATGTACGAAGTAGTGCATAAGTTCAACCACCTGATTCCGACAACGGATCATATCCCGGAATGGCGGCAGCGCCTGTTAGACCAGGGACTTGACCTGGACGACGGATACGGAGAAGACGAGGAAGAGGATAGCGTCGATGAGAATGCCCCTGCTGCAGATACTGAAAGCGTCGAACCGCCGATAAAAGGAACCATGGTGGATCATACCGCAGCACCACAGGCACCAAAGTCATTAAAGCCCAGAACACCATCCAGGAAGGATGCAGAGAGAAACGTTCTGATGAATAAAATTAATCACTAGAACAGGAGGCTGGATTTGGAAATTTCCATTTCCAGCCTCTTTTCTTTTGGAAATTAAACAGGTATAATACACCTATAAAAACACAGGAGGGAAACACGTTGAAAATCAGGGAAAAACTGCGACGTTTCATACTCGTATCGATAGCAGCAGTTATGACTTCGGCAGCCGTAGTCCCGGTACAGGCAGCTCTGCCGCCGGAGATGCGACACAGCACAGAGTATATCGACTCGCTGAATAAAGATATTTCCGATGCTATTGTCCTGCTGGAGCAGGCGCTGAAAGACGACTATGACGAGGCCCTGGAACTGACAAAGATGAAGATCCAGGAGAATCACTGGGATTACGAGTATACGATGGACAGCTTCTATAACCCCGGAAACCCGTACAGGGATACAAACTTCCAGGCGATTATAGCAGCGTATGCCACGATTGTGAGAAACGGCACAAGAAACCGCGGCATGATTTCGGATGTCCCGTTCCTCAAGGTTACGTTTGAAGAGAAGAATGCCCCGGGCGGTACAGACAAATACGGCGAAGTGCATTTTGAAGTCATGAATGCCATGGACCTGTTTGAATATTACGGGTATTCCGATGACGTATCCGCGGTAAAGACAGAATATGCAGACAGGCTGCAAGTAATCAATGAGGCAACCGAAGAAATTAACCTGGCACAGACCATGTTTATTGAAACGCCGGAGTCTGTAGCTTCTGAAGAGACGGATTACACCAAGTATCTCCAGATGATGCCGAAGAACCTGAAGGCATATAACCGCAACCGCTATGACATCGTTGTTACAGCATTATCCCTGTTGGGACAGGTGCCGTATGAGTGGGGCGGAAAGCCGTCGCATGGCGGATACGACAATACCTGGTGGACATTCCGGGATTCGGGGAACCAGAAAGGACTCGACTGTTCCGGTTTTGTACAGTGGGTATTCATGACACTTGGCTACCCGGAAGATGTCACGGGCAAGGTCTATTATACCGGCGCTATCCGTGACAATCTCGAAAAAATCTCCTACGAGGAACTGCAGCCCGGTGATATCGGATTAAAGAACGAACCGGAGGGCGGAACAAACCACACGGGTATCTATCTTGGAAACGGACTTTGGATCCATTGTTCTTCGTCAGGAAAGACGGTTGTATGCAACAGCGGATGTTTCAGGTATTACCGCAGAGCCCCCATCCCGGAGCAGTTTGATACGAAGATCACGCAGGGAAATGCGGAGCTGCTACATTTAAGCGGCGGCGCAGGCGGTGACTATACCGAGCAGGATGTTATGGAGCTTGCACAGTTAATGGAACACGAAGCAGGCGGAGAACCGTACAACGGCAGAATCGCAGTCGGTGAAGTGGTTATGAACCGTGTGCTGGATGATGAATTCCCGGATACGGTACATGACGTTATCTTCCAGACAAATTACTGGAACGGCAAGGTAGTGAAGCAGTTTGAAAACTCACAGAATATCGTGAACATTACGCCGCGGGCGGAGACACTGTCTGCTGCAAGGCAGATTCTGGAAGGAAAACTTCGAGTGTTTAACAACATAAATGTCCTGTATTTTAGGAATTCCATGCGGACCAGCGGTGTTCCTGCATCGACGCCGTATAACTGGGGAAAGCTGCCGTGGTTTACGTTTATCGGCCATCACGCGTTCTATCTTGGAGATTAAAGCGCCAAAAATGCACCAAAATTTCTATGCTTTATTGCATGGATAATTACAATATGGTATAATACACCAATAAAGCCCAAAATTTATGTTTAGTTAGGAGGAATCAACATGCCGAGAAAGTTAAGCGACACTGTCGATGTCAACGAAGCTGTTTCAATGGATCCCGTCGAAGAACAGGCAGATGCAGTTGAAATGAACGAAGACATGACAGAACAAGAAGAAATGCCGGCCGAGGAAGCGGAAACGGCAGTCGCACCGGAAGCAGAACCGGAAGCTGCTGAAGAGGCGGCACCGGCAGCAGAACCCGCACAGGAAGCGGAGGAAGCACCGGCTGAGGAGGCTGCACCCGCACCGAGACCTGCAAGACGCCGGAGAAAATCCACCAAGACCATTGAGGAAGCAGTATCTGAGATGACAGAGAAGACGGATGCAGTCATCCGGGCGGACAGAGATGAACGCCGTTCCCTGTATCAGCGGGAGAGAGTATTCTCCTCCGACAGTGACGCGCCTGCAATGACCCGTGCTGCCGAGCAGAGAAATACTTACCTGGACCTTGCATCATCTGCAAATACCGGCAAGGTACTGTCCGGTATCCTGATGGGTGTTGACGAGCTGGAGATCAGCGGCGGTAAGCGCATTGTATGCGGTGTCATCTATTACAAGGACTTCCGCGTTTATATCCCGCAGGAAATGCTGTTTGTAATGGATGAGGAATACGACTCTCCGAAGGCCCGCAATGACGCACAGAAATACTACACCAGCATGCGTCTGGACAGTGAAGTGACATTCGTTGTAACCCAGGTATCCGAGAGCGATAAGTTCGCATTCGCGTCCCATCTGGCTGCAGTACAGCAGAAGGTTGCAGAGAACTACTTCACAAAGAACCGTTACGGCAAGTCCCTTGTCAGAGAGAACGGTCTTGCAGAAGCAATCGTAACCTATGTGACCGGTTCCAGCATTGGCGTAGAAATCGGTGGAATGGAGACCAGAATTCCGGCAGAAGACCTTTCCTGGCTGTATGTCAATAATGCAAAGGTGGAAGGCTATACCGTAGGCGAGAAGATTCTCGTTATGGTAAAGAAGATTTCGCCGATGACCTATCGTTTCTACAGCCCGTTTGGAAACGGCAACGCTATCACCTATAACCTGGTAGCCGTAGAAGCATCCGTTAAGGAAGCGCAGGAGAACCCGAACGACAAGTACTACAGCTTCTTCCATGAAGGACAGAGAGTACGGGCAAGAATCACCGGACGTTCCGACAAGGGATACTTCGCAAGAATCGCAGAGCTGCGTGACGCGCTTTGTCAGGATGATATCGATGAGAGACTCCCGGATGGAACTATCGTTTCGGTCAAGATCATGAAGATGCGCCCGGATACCAAGAATATCTACGCACGTATCATTGATGTAATCAAACTGCCGGATTAATTCCGGGATAACCAACCAGGCACTCTCCGTCATGGAGAGTGCCATATATCAGGAAAAAGACATAAGAAAGGAGAACGCGGGGTCCGAAAGCAGCTGCTTTCCTGACAGAACGCCCGCGGGGCTTAAGATGAGAAAATCCAAAAAGATGAAAAAGGGAAAGATTGCAATGATCGGAATGGGCACTGCAATCATCCTGCTGTCAGGAGCACTGGTGGTTACATGGCAGTCCGGAAGCCGGGCTCGCGCAGAGAACGCACAGGCGCAGAACATTCTTACCGCAAACCGTAAGACAGTGTATGTGGCAACGGAAAACATTGATGCCGGAGACAAGGTAGTGGAAGGCAGAAATGTAGTACAGCAGATGGTGTACAGCGGAATGGACCGTGATATTTACATGACGGCCGATGAAATGGGCGAGATTGCACTGGTTCCGATTGCATCCGGTGTGGCTGTACATAAAAACATGCTGGGAGCAGCGGAAATCACACAGGATTCGCGTGAGTATGAACTGAGCGTAGTCAACCTGATGACGACACAGGCGGACAATGATATCGTCGATGTCCGTATCCTGTTCCCGGATGGAACGGACTACACCATCCTTTCCAAGAAAAAGATCAGCAATCTTTCGCTGGAGAACAGCATCTTCTATACAGATATGACAGAAGAAGAGATTCTTCGCCTGTCCTCCGCAACAATCGATGCATACCTGACACCTGGTGCAAGAATCTATACCACAAGATACCTGCAGCCGACCGTTCAGGAAGCATCTGTTCCGTATTACCCGCTTAGAACCAACGT
>Ga0256404_1011388_pt1 | contig 11929 bp, 13 predicted proteins | sample RumenRJG_01DNA_FD_185990 | JGI IMG/M metagenome (GOLD analysis project Ga0256404, IMG submission 185990) | Bovine rumen microbial communities from Lethbridge, Alberta, Canada - RJG_01 | ecosystem: Host-associated > Mammals > Digestive system > Stomach > Rumen | place: Canada: Alberta | collected... | reverse complement strand
TAGTTGAAAAACATTTAAATCCAGGTGAAGAAGTAGTATTTGCTTTCGCTGGTCAAAAAAATGAAAAATTTTATGAATTTTTTCAAACATGTGTAGTAGTTTTAACCAACAAAAGAATTTTAATTGGTCAAAAACGTGTTGTCTGGGGCTACTTCTTAAGTTCAATCACACCAGATTTATACAATGACTTATTAGTATATCAAGGCCTTATATGGGGACAAATTAAAATTGATACTATTAAAGAAGAAGTTACAATATCAAATTTACCAAAAAGTGGTCTAGATGAAATAGAAACAAATATAACGGAAATGATGATGGAAGAAAAACAAAAATATGGCTCAATTGAAAACATATAATATAAAAAAATTAAGAAATTTAATCATATTTTTAATATTAATATTCGTTATATTTCTTTTTTTCTTAAATTTTAAACATAGCTATACATTAAAGTACAAAATAAATGATATTGATGTAACAGAAAAGTATCATAAGAAAGAAAAATACTATTCATTTTTAATTAGTTATGAGGGCAAAGATTATGAAGTAATAAGTTTTGATAAATACACTAGCAAAAGAAAGTTAATCCGAGATATCAAAGTAAACAAAACTGATGAAAATACATGTTTATCTTTTGAAAGCACCAAAATATCTTTATATGATGTATGTAATAATGAAGAAAACTTCTATTATCCACATGAAGAAACAACTTTTAAAGAAAACTCAAATTACAAAAATATTAAAATAGATAATCTTAATAATAATACCTTCTTTTTATGGAATTATCACGAGTTTATTTATTTAAGTAACAAAAAAACTACTAGTATTAAACTTTTTGATAAAGATATTTATAACTTAAATCTTATTTATCAACATGATAAATATTTAATTATTCCAAACTATAATGAAAATTATAAATTTACAAAAGTATACTTACTAAGCAAAGAAAATGGCAAAACAAAAGATTTTAAATTACGTTATGATGTTTACTTCGATAGTTACTTTTTAGGCAGCTACAAAGATAAAGTGTATTTGTATGACTATAAAAATGAGTTAGAGTACTATTTTGACTTAAAGAAATATGATATTTATAAGACAAAATATCAAATAATAAATAATGGCAAATGGGAAAATGTTACCAATCAAAAATTAAAAAATAATAAATTAAAATTTACTCAGGATAGTATATTTAATTATATATTAAAAGATGATAAGTTATATGCAAATGACAAATATTTAGTAACAAATCTATCTGTAAACAAAATAATAAAAACAGAAAACCTAGATGTTTATTATATATCAAAAGACACCTTATATCATTTTAATCCTTTAAACGGAGAAACACCATTACTTAAATATAGTGAATGGGAATTTAATAATAGTAATATGATATTTATCTTTTAACCAAATAAAAAATTAAACATACTTTATACTAGGGTGATATTATGTACAATAAATACTTAGTAAAAGAAGGAGAAAACATTAAAACTTTAGCTAGTAAATTTAATGTTTCTCCAGAGGAATTAATCAGAATAAACAACTTATATTATGGGGAAGGTCTAAGAGCAGGACAAGAAATAATAGTTCCTAAAAATGAAGAAAAATATTTTAATACTTATGTTATAGAAAGTGGAGATTCACTTTATAAAATTGCAGAAAAATACAACATAAATCCTACATTACTTGCAGCTTTAAACGGACTTGAAATGGAAGATTACATATATCCTGGTCAAGAACTTTTAATTCCTAAAAGTGGATATAGTTACTACATAACAGCTGAAGGAGATACAATAGATACAGTAAGTAATGTCTTCAAAATATCAAAATTAGACCTACTTAATCAAAATGAAACAATTTATTTACTTAAAGACCAAATATTAGTAGCAAAAAGATAGAAACAACTTTACAAAAGGTTGTTTTTTTTGGTAAAATTATGCTAGTAAAGGGCTTGATATTATGATATTAAAAAAACCATATGCATTTTTAATTAAAAACTTTCGTAAAATACACATTTTATTAACAATATTAACAGGGGTTATTATATTTGAAACACATCAACTAGTTGTGTTTTTCCGTGATTACATTGCAAATAATTATAGTGTTACTGTAACAGATAATTTAGTAAGTACAACCATAAGCCCATGGATTTACGTATCTATAATAGTAACAATTTTAATATTAATCGCAGTTTATGTATTACTAAAAACAAAAAAGAAACCAACAAAAATGTATTTCTTTACTATTCTTTATTATATAATTTTACTAATATTTATAATTATAGCATCTATTTTAATAGGTAGTTTATCCGATGGTTTATGGCCCACAGCAAGTGCTAGAACTTATAGAGATTTTGCCATAATTATTTATTATCCAGCATATTTTTTCTCACTTTTAATGCTTATCAGAAGCTTAGGTTTTGATGTTAAAAAATTTAACTTTAAAAGTGATTTAAAAGAACTTGAAATAACAGAAAAAGATAGTGAAGAAATAGAACTTAACTTAAATTTTCAAACTTATAAAGCTGAAAGAAAAATAAGAAGATTTATCAGAGAATTAAAATATTATTACTTAGAAAATAAAAAAGTTATATACATTTTAGCTGCAGCATTAGTATTAATACTAGGATTTATAATTTACAAAAATACAGAAAAAATAAAATACACATACAAAGAAAATAGTTCATTTACTTTAAATGGCCTTACATATAATATTAAAGATAGCATACTCACAAACATTGACTTAAAAGGAAACAAAATAGAAAAAGATAAGTATTATGTAGTAATACGCTTTGAAGTAAAAAATATATCAAACACAGATAAAAGAATAGATTATAATAATTTTAAACTTTATTATGGAAGAGAATATAAATACCCATCTCTAAATTTAGGCAATTCATTTTTAGATTATGGAGATCCATACATGAATGATGTGATATATGCTAAAGAATCTAAAACATATATAATGGCATATGAGATTGACCAAGAAGACAAAAATGATAATTTTAAAATAGAATTATATCAAGGAACTTCTTCAAAAAGTAAAGAATTTTTAGCCAAAACAACAACTATAAAACTAACTCCAACATTATATGAAAATTCAGAAATAGTTAGAAATGCTAATTTAAATGATACAATATCTTTCTCAGGAACAATGCTTAAAAATACTACATTTAAAGTAAATAACATACTATTTACTAATAGATATGAATATAACTACCAAAATTGTTATGCCGGAACATGTAGAACATATACTGATGTAGTAGTATCAGATATTTCAAATCAAAATAGATATATTTTAATAGTACTTGATTATGAATTATCACTAGATGAAAATGCCTCATCTTATACAAATATAAATGGTATTGCTTCATTTGCAAATAGTTTTTTAGAGGTTCAATATAATCACTTAGGAGAAACACAAAAAACATCAGTTAAATATGTAAATCCCCCTAAATTAAAAGATAAATTAGTTTTACAAGTAGATGGCTCAATTATAAATGCTGATACTATAGATTTATTAATAACAATCAGAAATAGAAGCTATTCAATAAAGTTAAAATAATAAAAGAAGAAGCTATCAGGTTTAAAAAAGTCAATATTGACATTTTAACAGAATACAAAGAAAAACCAATTGGCATAAAATCTAAAATATTAAAAAGATTAAATAAAGTTTTTTATTAAACATATTATTATAAAACAAAAAGACTTCCATTTATGAAAAGACTAAGTCCTGATCCAATAAAAAAAGAAAAGAAATAAAAGCTAATCCAGAAAAATTTTATAAAATTCATACTCAAAGTAATACAAAAATTGATATTAAAGATTTATTGCAAAAGAGCTAGTGTTTAATCCTAACTCTTTTTAATAATTCATTTTTTTGACTTTCATTTAATTGTTCATTATTGTTTCTTTTTTCTTTATAATAAGAAAAATCTGCAAGTAAATCACAATCATTATAAACTAGTATTTGTTGAAAAGGTAAAAAATATATTTTAAAATAATTACTAACAGACCTAGAAGATAAAATTAAATTAAATACTTTTTTACCAATTATATCAATTTTACCTAATTCTTCTTGAATAAATTTTATATCATTACCATACTTTATTAACAACCTAATTTTTTCACTTAAACTACATTTTTTATTAAAAAATTCATATTTCTTAGTTTCTGGATTAAATCCAATAGATTTATAAGTTCCATCACTAGCAAATAAATAGATTGTGGATAAAAAGTATATATCTTGGGTTTGAAGGCCTCCAAAACCAATTTTATAAACCCAATTACATTTTTCTTTTATTCTTTCTAAAACATTCTGGGTTTCTAAAGTAAATTCTTCTTCTTTGCTTTTTAAAAACTTTATATATTCTTCTAAACTAATTGTATTATTTTCATTTAATAAAAAATATTCAGTTTCATCTTTATTACTTATAATAAATTTATTTATCTCTTCATTCAAAACAAAAACCTCCGCATAAACTTAATTATATCATAGTTTCATAAATAGAACTAGACTTGATTATTATTAAATATGTGATATATTTATATCAGTTAGGAGAATGTGATTTAAATGAAAAAAATTATATCTCTTTAAATGAATATTTAGTTGATAATTCTTTAGATAGTTTCATAAGTAAGTTAGATAAAGAAACAAAAAGTACTACTTTAAAAGATGGTGGAACTAAAATATACAAAAAAGATGATTTTACCATAGTTGTATGTAATAAAATGACAGATGGTATGGTAGTATCTAAAGACATTCATATTGGTAAAGATAATGACAAAAACAATAATATTTGCGATGTATCATCCATAGACATGGATGAAAGGGAAAAATAATAAAAAGCTACCAGAGTTTCTGATAGCTTTTTAGCTAACGTTTCTAATAATATATTCTTTAACTTCATCAACAGTCATATTTAAAGATATTGCTAATTCATTATATAAATACTTTTCTGCTAAATTAAAGTAGGTATTGTCTTTATCACTTATTCTCATCTTATTATGAGCTCTAAATTCATTTCTCAAATAAGTGGTTTTAATAATTTTAATAAGACTTTCATAGTCACCAAAATTAAGTAATTCTTTATACTTAAACTCCAGATTTTTTTCATTAATTTCATCAATCGGAGATATCATAGCAATCTGCTTTATTATTTTTTTTGCTTCTTTAGAAGAAATAATATTTCTAAGTAAGCCAGTTTTATTATCTATAGGTATTTTAGCAGTTAGTGAATAATCATCAATCGGATTCATAACATAATAAGTAACACCATTAGTTTTATTTTCTTTAATATCTTTTATTAGACAAACGTCATGATTATATACAACATAATCACCTTTTTTATACATGAAAATAAGCCTCCTTACAATATTATTTTATCAAAATAAAATTTTTTTTGTAAGCAAAAAATAAAAAAACCTTATTACAGGTTTTAATTTTAAATTGGAGGAACCGACCAGATTCGAACTGGTGATCAAGGTGTTGCAGACCTACGCCTTAGCCACTTGGCTACGGTTCCATGTAAATTAATTTTAATATAAATTTAACTATTTGTAAAGATAAATTTAATTAAAATTGCATAATTGCCATATATTTATACAATATAATATGCAATTTTAATTAAATTAATAAACAATAAAGGAAATTAAATGATCAATAATAATTTAAAATATTGTCGAGAAGAACTAGAACTAACTCAGAAAGAACTTGGTAATACACTAGGAGTTAGTATAACAACAATATCAAAATGGGAACTTGGTTATGACCCAATAACATTAAAAAGATTAGTAAAATTTTGTAATTTATATAATTATTCTTTAGATTATGTATGCGGATTATCAAAAAATAATAAAAAATATAATAAAAAAATATATTTAAATTCCAAAACAATAGGATTAAAATTAAAAAAAATAAGAAATTTTTTAAAACTATCACAAGATAAATTTGCGGATAAGTGTAGTATGGCTCAGTCAACATATAGTCATTATGAAAATGGTATAAATTTAATAACTTCCCTAAATTTATATATAATTTCTAAAACATATAATGTATCAATGGATTGGCTAATAGGTAGAAAATAGTTTTAACTAAGTCATATGTTTAATATATTCATTTCATCTAAATTGTCTAATTTTGACAAAAAAACTTTGATAGAATATTGCTATTTGTCAAATATTTGGTTATAATAAAAAAGAATAGATATAGGGAAGTGTGGTATGGATAGTAATGTCAAAAAAAAGACTAGTCTAACAGAAATATTTAAGTTTATTTCAACCATTATCAGTTGGACTGTTTTTGTCTTGCTTTTAATTTGTGCTGCATTTTTAATTTATTACTTTATAGCAGTTAAAGTCTATGTAGCTAAAGGTAGTGGACATGAACCTAAATTTTCTCTTTATACGATTATAACCCCAAGTATGACTCCAAATATCAATGTTTACGATGTCGTCGTAGATGTAAAAGTTGATAAACCAGAAGATATTAAAATAAATGATGTAATAACATTTTATTCAAATATACCAGGTGTTAAAAATGGTACCATAACCCACCGAGTTATTGCAATTAACAAAGATATGGATGGAAATTATAAATATCTAACAAAAGGCGATTACAATTTAGTAGATGATGGCGTAGATGTAGGATTTGATAAGATAGTAGGAAAAGTAGCGCTTAGAATACCGCAACTAGGTAGAGTACAATTCTTTATGGCTAGTAAACTTGGCTGGTTACTGGTAGTTCTGATTCCGGCATTATATGTAATTATTAAAGATATTTTAAAAATAATTAGACTAACAAATGGTAAATCATCAAATAAATTTACAAAATTTTTAAATAGGCCTGTAATATCTTTTAAAAAGAAAAAGTTACTTCCATATACACCACCTAGTGAAGAAGAACCAATAAAACAAAATATTGAAATAGAGCAAAGCGAAAAATTAATAACAAATGATACAATAAAACATGAAAATGATACGAATATAGTTCAAATTTCAGAAACAAAACCTCTTTTATCTCAATCTGAAGAAAAAGAAAGTTTAGTTACTGAAAATTCATTTATCCCAAAAGTACAAATGCCAAAAGAAGAAAATGTGATGAATTTTTATGAAGATGACGAAGAAGATATAGATTTACCATCATTAAAATAATCAAAAAGCGTCAAATACTTGACACTTTTTGTAATATAAATTTGACTATAGAAATATAATGTGATAAGATTAATCTAATTAAGGGAGGAATGCCTAAGCACATATATATCAAAAATCTTTTAATAATTTAATAAGGAGGAAATATGAAAAAAATTATTAAAAATTATAAGAGCACTTTGATATTGCTAGGTAGTGTAGTAATTGGTGCTATTTGTGGTTTAATCTTTAAAGAAAAAGCTGAAATAGTAAAACCTCTAGGTGATTTATTTCTAAATCTTTTACTAGTTATTATTGTTCCACTTATATTCTTTACAATAACATCATCTATATCTAAGATGAATGAAAAAAAACGTTTAAGTAAAATACTAATAAGTACAATAGTTATATTTTTAATAACTTCAGTTGTAGCTGTTTTATTTGGTTTTTTAACAACAGCTAAAATAAATTTAGTAAATCCAGAAAATACTGAAGCTATAAAAGAAGTATTTGATAATACAGTTGAAGAAGGAGTAGAATTAAACATTCTTGAAAGAACAGTTAGTGTCTTATCAACAAATTCATTTGTAAACCTTTTATCAACAAGTAATTTAGTTGCCTTAATAGTTATGTCTGTTTTATTTGGTATAGCTATCAATAAAGCTGGTGAAAAAGGTAAAAAAGTTGCAGAACTATTTGACTCATTTAGTGAAACAATGTATAAATTAATTGAAATTATAATGTATTATGCTCCGATTGGATTAGGATGTTATTTTGCTAGCTTAGTTGGAACTTTAGGAGGCACAATTGCTGTAGGTTTCTTAAAAACGTTTATAGTGTATACTTTAGTATGTTTAGTATTTATGGCAGTTTTCTATACTTTATATGCGTTTATTGCCGGAGGATTCAATGCTGTTAAAGCATTTTGGACAAATATAATTCCATCAGCTTTAACAAGTATTGGAACATGCTCATCAGCAGCAAGCGTACCAATAAACATTGAATGTACAAAGAAAATGGGCATTCCAAACGATATAGCCGAAACAACAGTATCACTTGGTACAAGTTTTCACAAAGATGGTTCATGTATAGGTAGTGTCTTTAAAATAATGTTCTTAGTTAGTTTATTTGGAACATCACTATCAACATTTGGAGATATTTCTAAAGTATTAGGAATTGCTTTACTAGCTACGCTTTTAGTAACAGCAGTACCAATTGGTGGAGGAACAATCAGTGAAATGTTAATTCTTACAATGATGAATTATAATGTAGCTGCCTTACCAATTTTAACAATAGTAGCAACAATTATTGATGCTCCAGCAACACTACTTAATGTAGTTGGTGACTCAGCATCAGCCATGATGGTTACTCGTGTAGTGGAAGGTAAAAACTGGATAAACAAAAAAAATAATAAGAAAGAAAAATAAAGATTAGACAATAAAGAAGCTTACAAAGCTTCTTTTTAAATTTTATAAAATACAGCTAAATACGAATTTATTTAATGCTTTTGTGAAAATTAACAAAAACCACTTTATTAGCCAGTATGATTATGCTATAATAGAAACATAAGTTACCATAGGTTACTTAATTGTGAGGTGATAATATGCCTGCAGTAGTAGAACTATCAAAAGATAGAATAGTAAAAGTTGCAGTAAAAATGGTAAATGAGAGTGGCTGGGACAGTGTTAATGCCAGAAGTCTAGCTGCATGCCTCGGAGTATCAACCAAACCATTATATCGTATCTATGAAAGTATGGATGAAATCAAAGAAGATATTTATAAAGAAATATCACGTCAGTATGATGAATTCCTAACAAGTAGAATAGATAGTAAAAAAGCATTATTAACATTATGTATTGCCTATGTTGAATTTGCTTTAGAATATAAAAATTTATTTATAAGTCTATTCTTAAGTAATAATTTGAAATGGAAATCTATTGAAAACGTATTAGATGAAAAATGGAACCAAGGAACAATTATCAATTTAGTTAACAAGCACGGTTATAGTTTTGAAGAAGCAAAAAACTTATTTATGAACATGTGGTTATATGCTAATGGCTTAGCTACATTAATCGCTACGAATGATATAACAATGGATGACCAAGAAGTACTTATAAGACTTGTTAAGTACTACAAAATACTTGTCAAAGGTGAATAAATGAAAAAAGTAGAAATAAAACCGAACAATGTAAGCATAGATAGAATTAACGAAAAATGCTTAAATTGTGGTATGTGTAAAAAAACTTGTGAAAAAATTAATGGACTTGAGGGTGATTGTATAAATTGTGGACAATGTGTATTAACATGTCCAAGCGGAGCTCTTATTCCTAAATTTGATTACAAAAAAGTTTTAAATTATATAAATGATACAGATTATACGGTAGTTGCTTTCACAGCCCCAGCAGTACGAGTTGCAATTGGTGATGAATTTGGTTTTGCAAGTGGAGCATTTCTTGAAGGTAAAATGGTATCGGCATTAAAAAACATTGGATTTGATTATGTATTTGATACAACTTTCGGAGCAGATTTAACTATCATGGAAGAAGCAAATGAACTAGTGGGTAGATTAAAACACAAACAAAAACCCTTATTTACAAGTTGCTGCCCATCCTGGGTTTTATATATGGAAAAATATCATTCTGAAGATTTAAATTTAGTAAGTACATGTAAAAGTCCAATTTCAATGGAAGCTAGTATGATTAAAAGTTATTTTAGTGAAATGTATGATATTCCTAAAGAAAAAATAATAACGGTTTCAATTGCACCATGTACATCAAAGAAAAATGAAAGAGTAATTCATCCTGAAACAGATGTATCACTTACAACTAGAGAACTTGCCATGATGATTAGAGAAACAAACATTGATTTCAAAAATTTAAAAGATGCAGAATTTGATGCTCTGATGGGTTCATCTTCATCAAGTGGTCTTATTTTTGGAACATCTGGCGGAGTAACCGAAGCAGTACTTAGAACGGCATATTACATGATTAATGGCAAAATGGCACCGCCAAAATTTTATGATTTAGAAGAAATACGTGGAGAAGAAAACATTAAAACAACAACTGTTGACTTAGGAAAATATTATCTTAGAGTAGCAGCAGTTAATACAATAAAAATTGCCAGTGAAAATTATGAAAAATTAAAGACTTTTGACTTTGTAGAAGTTATGGCATGCCCTGGTGGATGCATAGGTGGTGCTGGACAACCTTTAAGTGCCATTAAAGATATGCTAGAAATAAGAAATAAAAGAAGAGAAAGTATGTATAACATGGATAGAGTAGCTCAAAATAGAGAAGCTTATAAAAATCCCAAAGTTCAAGATGCCTATATTTCTTATTTAAGTAAGAATGATATAGACTTACATACAGAGTATTATGCTAAAAAAAGTATAAAATCTTAATTTACATTTTAAAATATACATGATAAAATATACACATAGGAGGAAGAAATGAAGAAGTATATAATATTAATAATAGCTGTTTTAGGATTGTTAATAATTCCAAATGTAAGTGCAGCAAAAATTGATTTACCAGAAAAAACAGACCATGAAAAGGTTAAGGTTTATTTATTCCGTGGTGAAGGATGTCCACATTGTCAAGATTTTCTAGCATACTTTGTTAATGTATTCAAAGACTATGAAGATTATTTTGAAATCGTATCATATGAGTCATGGAAAGATGATAATAACAAAAAATTAATCCTTGCAGTTAAAAAAGCTGTTGGTGAAGAAGAAGATGTTGGAGTACCTTTCATAGTTGTGGGAAGCAATTACCATTTACTAGGATTTAGTGATGACTCTGGTGAAGAAATAATAAACGAAGCTTTAAAAGCATATCAAGATAAAAAATACACAGATATCGTAGCAAAAGCTATAAAGGATGAAAAAATAAGTGCCAATTCAGAAAGTCTTGTTAAAGCCGCTGATAGTGAAGGTATTAAAGTGAAAAAAGAATATCTTGAAGATGAAGGTATTGAAAAAAAAGGTTTATCCGATGGAGTAATAGTAGGAATTGTATTTGCAGTTATCTTGCTAGGTTTTGGTGGCTTAGTATTTATTTCTAGAAAGTAGGAAATATGAAAAAAGTATTAGTAGTATTAGTAACAATATTAAGTTTATTTTTTACTTCATCTGTACAAGCTAAAATTAGTTTACCAGAAAAAACAGATCATGAAAAAGTAAAAGTTTATCTTTTCTGGAGCAGTACTTGTCACAATTGTCATAACTTAATAAAATACTTTGCAAATAATTATGAGGAATACACAGATTATTTTGAAATCGTAACATATCAAGTTGACAACAACAAGAATAATTCATCATTAGCAAGTACAATAGCTGAACAAGTCGGGGAAAAACCAGGATACGTTCCATTAGTTATTATTGGAAGTACCTATCATGTACTAGGTTGGAGTGACACAGTTGGTGAAACAATAACCAAGGAAGCATTAAAAGCATATGAAGATAAAAATTATACAGATATAGTTGCTAAAGAAATTAGTGACAAAAAACTAGAAACAGAAGAAAAAACTTTTAAAGATGCTTGCAATATAATTGGTGTTAAAATAAGTGCTTCAAAAAGTAATAAAGTAGATACAAATTTTGTAATTGGCTTTGTAGCTGGAGTAATTATTCTAGGTATTGCTGGTTTAGTAATATTAGCAAGAAAAAAATAAGATAGCAATTCTAAAAATGCTATCTTTTTGGTTCTTCAATTTCTATGGGGAAGTAAATTTTGAAGTAACTTAGATAAGTACTAAGAAAAACAGGTATTTTTAACAACAAATTTTTAATACCTGTTTTTTTGTTATTT